>JAESGX010000073.1_pt1:52500-163487 | contig 163487 bp, 149 predicted proteins | sample 9269801 | NCBI WGS metagenome assembly JAESGX01 (sample SAMN16773122, study PRJNA677054) | algae metagenome | isolation source: Pleurocapsa minor GSE-CHR-MK-17-07R and co-occurring heterotrophs from wet... | place: USA: Lower Calf Creek Falls, Grand Staircase Escalante National... | reverse complement strand
TTTTTTTTGTTCTCTATCCCCATCCGGCCCCCCCCCCCTCCTGGGGGGGGGGGGGGGGGGGGGGGCCCCCCCCCACTGCTGTAGGCGACCCCCACCCGATTTGCGTCGCTTCGCTCGCAAATCGACCTCCCCCTTTCAGGGGGAGGTGAAGGACAAAGGATTCGATTGCTTTCATGGAAGCAGCTTACACTCCCGCCCACATCCGGCCGGGATTGAGGACGCCCTTTGGATCGAAACTGTCCTTCACCCGGCGCGTCAATGCGGCAACGCCCTCATTCTGCGGCTCGAACACGGCGACCGCAGCGCGAATCGCCGCAGGCGCCCTGATGAGGGTGGCGTGGCCGCCGCTGCGCGCAACCGCCGTTCGGATCGCGGCGCAGCCGGCATCGTCCGACGGCGGCAGCGCAATCCAGATCAGGCCACCCGCCCAGTCAAAGAAATATGCGCCGTCTAGCTTCGTAGCTTCGGCCGCGATCTCGGCGCCTTTCGTCGGCGCAGCCGACACCCGCCAGACTGGACGGTCATCGCCGGTGAAAGGCAGCACATCGCGGATCGCACGCCACGCCGCCCGTGAACGCTCCTCCGTCAGCGTTTCCGCAGTCCCATAGGATTTGAGCAGCGCGGTCAGCACGTCGACGCGATGCGACACCGAGGGCGCCACGCCTTCCAGACGCAATAGGGTCGCTGACTTGCCGCCGAACAATCCCTGCAGGTTACCCACCGCCTTGACTGGCAAATGCGCTGCGCCTGACACCTCGCAGGACGATCCCATCGCGTCAGCCATCGCCTGCCCGGCCCGGCGGTCATCGAGGCTACTGAGCAACACAGTGGTTTCGGTTTCTGCGCGCGGCAGCGTCTTGATGGTGACGTCGGTCATCGCCCCGAGTGTGCCCCATGAGCCTGCCATCAGTTTGCAGAGATCGTAACCGGTGACATTCTTCACCACGCGGCCCCCTGACTTGAAGGTCTCGCCGCGGCCGGACACCGCTGTCACGCCGAGAAAATGATCGCGTGCGGCGCCGGCCCTGATGCGGCGCGGGCCTGACAGATTGGCGGCAAGCACGCCCCCGATCGTGCCGGCGGCTGCAGTGCCGCCCAGCAGCGGGCCATAATCCATCGGCTCGAATGCGAGCTCCTGGTGTTTATCAGCGACCAGCCGTTCGATCTCCGCGATCGGCGTACCCGCCCGTGCCGACAGCACCAGCTCCTCGGGTTCATACAGGGTCACGCCGGTCAGACCGGACAGATCGAGCGTGATGTCCGACTGGGACGGACGGCCGATGCCGCGCTTGCTGCCTTGCCCCGCCACCTCGAGCGTCTTGCTCTCGGCAAGTGCCCAGACGACAGCGTCCTCAACGTCCTTCGCGTCGCGGGGTTTCAGCAAATCCACAATCGTCGTTCCAGCCTGCAGGTCCGCGAGAATGCCATGGGGCGCGCCCCATGCGTCGCTCATAGCAGAAAACGTGGCAGCCCTTCTGCCGAGGTGCATCCGCTGCAACCACGATCCTTCAAATCGCACTTGCAGAGCACTCTACTTAAAGTAGTATATTGTTGTATTGCACCTTAAGATGGAGCGCTCTGCGATGACTTGGATCCCACGCGCAATCATCCCTGCCGGTCTGACTGTCCTCTCGTTTCTCTCTGCCGGGGCGTTGCCCGCCCGCGCCCAAACGATCTCGGACAAAATCTGCACCGCTGCGCAAGCGCATCTGGCACGGACCGGCGAACTGGTGGCGCCCACCTTTCTGGCCGCGGCAAGTCTCAACAGCCGCGCCTGGCAGGCGATATCCGCTCCCGTCACGGGGGCGAGCGTCGGTGCGGCCAGCGGCGTCAACGTCCTCTATGTTGCCTATGTCCGGCCAAAAGCGTTCGAGGATGCAGGTGCAGTGGCCGTGCGCATTGCAGTGCCCGCCGGCGAATACGGCAAGCCCACCAACGAGGTCGAAGTCTACCGGCCCGCGATCGCGCGCGGCACCAATCGATGCGAGCCAGTCGGCCGCTACGAGATCGACACCACGGTGAGGCTGAACCAGTACATCGACTATCATGCCGACGGTGGCGGCCGCGCAAACTCAACGCTGGAAGATTTTCATTTTTCCTACCCGGTTTATCCCAGAAATTGCGTGAAGACCGATCGCGGATCGCTGCGCCGCACCTTCGCTTTCGGTAGCGAGGTCACGCGGACCCAGGGCGACACACTGGCGCAACGCTATCTGCGCTTTATCGGTCCGGCCTACGGCGTGACGCACAAATTCGCGAGGCTGCGGTCCGAACTGCACTATAGGCCGGCGGCGCAGCTGACCGCCGCCTGTATCGGATTTACGGTTCCTCTGAACAGGGACCCGGCCACAGTCACAATCGGCGATTACGGCTTCGGCTCGATCTGGTGGACCGACCGCACCCTCAACATCCAGCGTTAGCAGGAGGTGCGCTCTTGTCCTTTAAGGTTGAAGACCTTGTTCCGAGCTTTCAGCGATTTTTTGAATCGCTCCGTGCGGTGAAAATCTGTCCGCGACGAATTGAGGCGCCGGAGGAAACGCTGTCCTTCAATACACTCACCCTTGCGGTCGCGGTGTTTATCTTCATCCTCGCTCGCAGCACGACAACCGCCGACAACGATGCCATCGCGCCCCAGTGGTCGCGATGACCATTTCCGCGCTGATTACCTTCGCCACCGGATATGTGGCGCTGATATTCGCGCCCGCTGCGGACGGGCTAGCACTATCGAAGAAATGGACGATCTTCTTCGTCCATGTCTGGCTGACAAGCCTGATCGCGCTGATCGTTATGGATGGCATCGCGGTCTGGACCGGACATGACCGGCCGACGACCCTGCTCATCGATTCCTTTTTCATTCCCGGATCGCTGACCGCGGTTCAGAAAGACGGAATCCGCGCGCTGATCTTCTCATTGATCGCGCTCGCACTCTTGCTGATCAAGACCATCCGGCAGGACGACGGCTTCACCCTCTCAAACGGATGCTGGGCAGGAGCCGCCATATTGGGAGTGGCTGTGAATTCCGCGCTTCTGCTTGCTTTCGTCTACGGCAATCTGCTCTGACGCTCGCCGCACCGGAGGGACGATCAGGTCACCGGCCGCTCGTCAGCAATCACCTTGCCGTCATTCGGCAGGCTGTCGGACGCAACCAGCTTCACTGCGCCCTTCAGCTTGGTGACGGATTGCAGCGTCGCTGCAACCGCGTCCGCAAGCCCCTCCCCGCCCGCGCCTTCGGCATGCAGCGTCATCGCATCCTGCTCGCCTTCGCGCGTGACCACGAGCCGCACGCGGCCAAGCTCCGGATGGCGCTTTGCGACCTCCGCGATCTGCTCCGGCCGCACGAACATGCCCTTGACCTTGGTGGTCTGGTCGGCGCGGCCCATCCAGCCCTTGATCCGCGTATTGGTTCGGCCGCAGGGCGAGCGACCCGGCAGCACGGCGGACAGGTCCCCGGTGGCGAGCCGGATCATCGGGTAATCCGGATTGAACGAGGTCACCACGACTTCGCCGACATCGCCCTCCGGGACAGGCGTGCCGGTGCCTGGCCGCACGATCTCGACGATGATGTTCTCGTTCAGGATCAGCCCTTCGCGGGCTTCGGACTCATAGGCGATCACCCCGGTCTCCGCGATGGCGTAGCATTGCAGCACCTCGACCCCGCGCACAGACAGTTCCTGCCGCAGCGAAGCGGGAAGCGCAGCCCCCGAGACGAGACCGCGCTTGATCGAGGACGCGTCCATGCCGGAAGATTGCGCGGCATCCAGCAGGATTTTCAGAAAGTCCGGCGTGCCGGTGTAGCCATCGGGGTGCAGGCGAGCGATGGCCTCGACCTGCTGCTCGGTATTGCCGACGCCGCCAGGGATGACGGCGCAGCCCAGCGCTTCGGCTGCGGCTTCGAACATCCAGGCGCCGGGTGTCAGATGATATGAGAAGCAGTTGAGGACGATGTGCCCGTCGCGGAATCCCGCCGCGAACATCGCGCGCGCGACACCGGCAAAATCGGTCTCATGCCCTTCCGGCTCGAAGATCGGACCCGGCGACATCAGGAGATGCTTCGCCTTGCCGGGCGGCGTGACATTGAAGCCGCCGAACGGCGGCGTTTCGGCCTGCAGGCGCGGCAGATCGGATTTGCGCAGCAGCGGCAAATCGGCGAGCGCGGCGCGCGAGGTGACCGATGCCGGGTCGGTGCCGTCGAGGTGCTTCGCCCAGCCGGGCGCGGTCACCGCGCGCGCTATCTGACCGGGAAGCTTTGCGAAGGTCTCGCGCTCGCGTTGGGCCGGATCGCGGGTTTCGAGGGAGTCGTAGTGGTCAGTATGCATCCTCATAATCCGTTCGCCTCCCCCCTTGCGGGGGAGGCCGGCGAACGAAGTGAGCCGGGAGGGGGGTGAGCCCGACGAACCACTCCTGAAATTGAAGTTACCCCCCTCCCCGGCCCTCCCCCGCAAAGGGGGAGGGAGAAGAGGCTACGCCAGCCATCGCTTCCGCCGCTTGTAATGCTTGCCCTCGCGGAACGACTTGCGCTTGCCCTCGGCGATGCCGAGGTAGAATTCCTTGACGTCCTCGTTCTCGGCCAGCGATTTGGCATCGCCGTCCATCACCACCCGGCCGTTCTCGAGAATATAGCCGTAGCGCGCGTATTTCAGCGCCATGTTGGTGTTCTGCTCGGCGAGGAGAAATGACACATTCTCCTTCGTGTTCAAGTCGTTCACGATCTCGAAAATCTCTTCGACGATCTGCGGCGCCAGCCCCATCGACGGCTCGTCGAGCAAAATCATCTTCGGCCGCGACATCAGCGCGCGGCCGATCGCGCACATCTGTTGCTCGCCGCCCGACGTATAGCCGGCCATCGAATTCTTGCGCTCGCGCAGCCGCTTGAAATAGCCGTAAACCAGCTCGAGATCGCGCGCGATGGCAGCGCGACCGTCCTTGCGGGTGAACGCGCCGGTCAGCAGATTCTCCTCAATGGTGAGATGGCCGAAGCAATGCCGGCCTTCCATCACCTGGATGCAGCCGCGCCGCACCAGCTCATTCGGCGACAGCGACTGCACCTCGGCGCCCTCGAAGATAATCGAGCCCTTGGTGACTTCGCCGCGCTCGGAATGCAGCAGGTTCGAGATCGCCTTCAGCGTCGTAGTCTTGCCCGCACCATTCGCGCCGAGCAGCGCCACGATCCCGCCCTTGTCGACGTCGAGCGAGACGCCCTTCAGCACGAGGATGACGTGGTCGTACAGCACCTCGATATTGTTGACGGAGAGGATTTTCTCCGTGGCGGGTGCGGCTTGTTGTGTGGCAGTGGCGACAGGCATAGGTGGCCTCTTTACCCTCCCCCTTGTGGGGAGGGTCGACCGCTTGCGCAAAGCGCAAGCGGTCGGGGTGGGGATCCTTCAGCGACCGTCAAAATTACCCCACCCCGCTCGCTTCGCTCGCGACCCTCCCCACAAGGGGGAGGGTTAAGACAAGAGAGCGGGGAGAGGGACGTTACGACGCCTTGTCGCAAGGCTCCGTGCGCTTCGGCCAGGGCTGGTTCTTGCTGACATAGTCCGCGGCCGCCGCCTCAAGCATCGGACGCACCTTTTCCTTCATCGGCGGAATCCAGTCGGTGATCTTCACCCATTTGGAGCCGTCCCATTGCTGGATATAGGCGGCCTGGTGGCCACTGTGATCGGTGCAGGACACAGCCAGAGGCGAGCCGAATTCCGGCAAGCCGAGTTCCTTCCATCCCGCCGCGCTGATGTTGAGCGTCTCAAGTCCGCGACGCACGTCCTCACCGGTCACAACTTTCTTGCCGGTGACCTTCTGCGCATTGCGGATGGCTTCCGCGATCAGCACGGAATTGTAGACGCCTTTGTTGTAATGCGCCTCGCCAACCTTGTCCTTCTGGCCCTGGCTCTTTCCCTTGTCGACCACGTTCTTGACGATGTCCTGGATCGCCGGGAAGTTGGCGCCAACCGCGCTGAAGTTCAGCGTGGTATAGCCCTTTGCCGCTTCACCGGTCGGCCGCGCATCATCCTCGCCGCCGGACCACCAGATGCCGACAAACTTGTCCATCGGGTAGTTGATGCGTGCCGCTTCACGCACCGCCGTCGGGTTCATCGCACCCCAGCCCCACATGATCATCCAGTCCGGCTTGTCGCGGCGCACTGCGAGCCATTGCGCCGACTGGTTCTGCATCTCGGCTGCCGGGACCGGATAGCGCTTCACCGTGAAGCCATAATCCTTGGCGAACTGCTCGAGCAGCGGAATGGGTTCGAGACCATAGCCGCCATCGAAATAGATGTAGCCGATGGTCTTGCCCTTGAGCTTGTCGAGGCCACCTTCCTTGCCGCCGATATAGCGGAACACCATCGACAGGCCGTCCCAATATGTCGCCGGAGGATTGAACACCCAGGGGAATTCATTTCCGACCGCCGCTGCCGACAGGCCATAAGCCATCGACAGAACCGGGATCTTGTCGACTGCCGCCTTCGGAATCAGCTGGAGAGTGATGCCCGTCGACCAGGGATTGATGATCACCGGCTTTTTCGACTTCACCTGCTCGTAGCATTCGACACCCTTCTTGGTGTCGTAGCCGGTCTCGCATTCCTCGATCACGAGCTTGACGCCGCCGATGCCGCCGTCGCGCTCGTTCAGCATTTGCAGATAGTCGTTCATCCCGTTGGCGATCGGAATGCCCGAGCCTGCGAACGGACCGGTGCGATAGGTCAGGAGCGGCACATAGATGCTGTCCTGCGCGATTGCCGGGGCCGGAAGGGCAACGCCGCCGAGAAGGCCAGCGACCGCCATTCCGACCGCAAGATTCTTAAAACCCATTGCGATTCTCCCTTTTGTATCGCCGGCGCTGAGCCGGTCGTCTTGCTTCCCCCGGGCGGTGGCCTGAGGGTTTGGACCCGAGTTTGCCTTGTCAGTACGGGAAAGGCCACACCCGAAGTTTCTGCTTTCCGATCTGCCAGAGCCGCGCGAGCCCATGCGGCTCCACGATCAGGAAGAAAATAATCAGCGCGCCGACCACCATGAACTGGATGTGCTCAACGGTCGCAGCGTGCAGCGATATTCCAACCAATGCTGGAAGAAATTTGAGCAGGATCGGCAGGCCCCAGATGAAGGCGGCGCCGAGGAACGATCCGACCAGGCTGCCCAGCCCGCCGATGATCACCATGAACAGGATGATGAAGGACTGATTGATGTTGAACGAGTCCGCCTCGGCGGCGCCAAGCCACAGGAACACCATCAGCGCGCCGGCGACGCCGCAATAAAACGATGAGACCGCGAACGCGAGCAGCTTGGTGCGATAGAGACGGATGCCGATCAGTTCGGCTGCGATATCCATGTCGCGTACCGCCATCCAGCTCCGGCCGATCCGGCCGCGCACGATATTGGAGGCGACCCATGTCATCGCCACAACGACGGTCAGCACCACAAGATAGCGCGTCACCGGTGTGGCGTTCGGTCCGGTGATCGGAATGTCGAACATGGTGCGGGTCGGCACCTCGATCGCGTTCGAGACGTTGTAATTCACCAGCCACGGCACCCGCACGAAGCACCATGACAGGAAGAACTGCGCGGCCAGCGTTGCAACCGTGAGATAGAATCCCTTGATGCGCAGTGACGGCAATCCGAAGATCACGCCGACCGCCGCCGAAAAAAATCCGGACAGCAGGATCAGCAGGACGATATTCGCGTCCGGGAAAATTGTGGTGAGCTTGTAGGTCGCGTAGGCGCCGACGCCCATGAAGCCCGCGGTGCCGAGCGAGATCAGTCCGGTATAGCCGGTGAGGAGATTGAGCCCTATCGAGGCGAGTGAAAAGATCAGGATCGGGATCATCACCGCCGACAGCGTGAAGCTCGACATGGTGAGCGGGATCACCACGAAGGCCACGATCAGGATCAGCATCATGCCGATCCGGTCCTGCCGGATCGGAAACAGCGCCATGTCGGCGGCGTAGCTGGTCTTGTACTGGCCGGTCTCGCGGTAGAACATGCTCAGTCCTTGTCATGCCCCGCGAAGGCGGGGCATCCAGTATTCGAGGCATTGGCGATACGGATAGAACAGCGATTACTGGATCGCCCGCCTTCGCGGGCGATGACAGCAACGAAAGTCGGAGCGCGCCTCATCCTCATATCCGTTCGATAATGCGTTCGCCGAACAGCCCCTGCGGACGAAACAGCAGAAACACCAGCGCGATCATGTAGGCGAGCCAACTCTCGATGCCGGAGCCGAGCAGCGGACCCCAGTAGAACTCGCCGAGCTTCTCGCCGACGCCGATGATGATGCCGCCGACGATCGCGCCCGGGATCGACGTGAAGCCCCCCAGGATCAGCACCGGCAGCGCCTTCAGCGCCAGGATCTGCAACGCGAAAGACACGTCGGAACGCGCGCCCCACATGATGCCGGTGGCGAGCGCGACGATGCCGGCCGCGAACCACACGATGACCCAGATCTGTTCCAGCGAGATGCCGACCGATAGCGCAGCCTTGTGGCTGTCGGCAACCGCACGCAGCGCGCGTCCGATGCGCGTCTTTTGAAAGAACACCGCAAGCGTCGCCACCATGATCGAGGCGATGATGGCGGCCGCAATATCGAGCTTCTGGAATGAGACGAAGCCGCCGAACACCTTCCACTCGATCGCGCCTTTCGGCAGGTAGAGTTCACTCGTAATCATCACCTTGGGCTCGCCGCCGAAGATGATCTCGCCGAGCCCGATCAGGAAATAGGTCAGTCCGAAGGTCGCCATGAACAGAATGATGTCGGGCTGGTTGACCAGCGGCCGCAGCATCAGACGTTCGACCCCAATCGCCAGCACCAGCATCACGACAATGGTCAGCGCCAGCGCGAGGAAGGCGGGCACGCCCTTGGCGTGAAGGCCGACCAGCGTCAGCGCCGCGAACACCACCATGATGCCTTGCGCGAAATTGAACACTCCAGACGCCTTGAAGATCAGCACGAAGCCGAGCGCAATCAGCGCGTAAAGCACGCCGGAGACGAGACCTTCCCACAGCGTCTGCAACAGCAGGTCCGGCGCGCCGCCCATCTGCACGAAGGGATCGATGAAGATTCTGTAGAGAAGGTCCATCAGGCGCAGACCCTCCACGCATGCCGCTCTTCACCTCCCCCCTTGCGGGGGAGGTGAACGGCCGAAGGCCGTCGAGAGGGGGGTCGCTTCACGACCATCTCATGCAGCCACACCCCTCCCTGACCCTCCCCCGCACGGGGGAAGGGAGTCCGAGTAGCGCAAGAGGCGACGCCGAGTTTAGCGACCATCACATCCCCCTCAATGCGCCACGCCGAGATAGGCATCAATCACCGCCTTGTTGGCCCTCACCTCATCCGGCGTGCCGTCGGCGATTTTCTGCCCGTAATCGAGCACGATCAGACGGTCGGACAGATCCATCACCACGCCCATGTCGTGCTCGATCAACGCAATGGTGGTTCCGAAATACTGGTTCACGTCGAGCACGAAGCGCGACATGTCTTCCTTCTCTTCAAGGTTCATGCCGGCCATCGGCTCGTCGAGCAGCAGCAGATCCGGCTCCATCGCCAGCGCGCGCCCGAGTTCGACGCGCTTCTGCAGGCCATAGGGCAGACGGCCGACCGGCACCTTGCGGATGTGCTCGATATGCAAAAAATCGATGATCTCTTCGACGCGCTTTCTGTGCTCGACCTCTTCCGCAAGCGCAGGACCGAACCGGATGATCTGCCAGAACAGGCCGCGATGCATTTTCAGGGTGCGGCCGGCCATGATGTTGTCGAGCGCGGTCATGCCGCGAAACAGCGCGACATTCTGGAAGGTGCGCGCGATCCCGCCGCTCGCCGCATCATAGGGTCGCATCTTGGTGCGGGTCTGACCCTTGAAGGTGATCCGGCCCTGCTGCGGGGTGTAGAAGCCGTTGATCACATTCAGCATCGAGGTCTTGCCGGCGCCGTTCGGACCGATGATGGCGCGGATCTCGCCCTTCTTGATGTCGAAGGACACATCGCGGATCGCCTTCACGCCACCGAAGGAGAGCGACACATTCTCGACCGCGAGCAGGATTTCGCCCGCCGCGATGTCGGATTCGGACGGGGCCCTCATCGCCCAGCACTCCGCTCATAGCCCGTCATCCTGAGGTGCGAGCGAGTGCAGCGAGCGAGCCTCGAAGGATGGACGGCCACAATCGGCCCGTCGCCCTTCAAGGGCCGCGCGATGCGCGGCCACCTCAGGGTGACGGAACACATCCTGCAAGAGCCAGGCATCACGCCGCCTTCTCCGTTCGCGCTGGCACCGGCTGCGTCTTCATGTCGACGATCTTCAGGCGTGCGCGCATCATGCCCTTGCGGCCGTCCTCGAACGTCACCTCGGTCGCGATGTCGGCTTCCGTCGATCCGTCATAGAGCGCGGTGATCAGTGGCTCATAGCGCTCGGCGACAAAGCCCCGCCGCACTTTCTGGGTGCGCGTCATTTCGCCATCGTCGGCATCGAGTTCCTTGTGCAGGATCAGGAAGCGTTTGATTTGCGCACCGGCCATGACGTCCTCGCTCGCGAGCGAACGGTTGACCTCGGCGACATGCTGCTCGATCAGCTCATAGACGCGCGGATTGGCGGCCAGCTCCTGATACGAGCCGTAGACCACATTGTTGCGTTCGGCCCAGTTGCCGACCGCGGTGATATCGATATTGATGAAACAGGTGACGAATTCGCGCCCATCTCCGTAGGCGACGACCTCGCGGATATTCGGATAGAATTTCAGCTTGTTCTCGATGTATTTCGGCGCGAACAGCGCGCCATTGGCGAGTTTGCCGACATCCTTGGCGCGATCGATGATCTTGAGATGGCCGGTGGCATCGAAGAAGCCGGCGTCGCCGGTCTTGACATAGCCATCCGGCGTCATGGCATCCGCGGTTTTCTCGCTCTCCTTGAAATAGCCGGTGAACATGCCCGGCGACTTGAACATCACCTCGCCGGAATCGGAGATGCGGATGTCCACGTTCGGAGCGGCCGGCCCGACCGTGTCGGGCCGGATGTCGCGATCGGCCTGGCAAGTGACATAGAGAAAGGCTTCGGTCTGGCCGTAGAGCTGTTTCAGGTTGAGACCCAGCGATCGATAGAACGAGAACAGTTCCGGCCCGATCGCCTCGCCCGCGGTATAGGCGGTGCGGACACGCGAGAAGCCCAGGACATTTTTCAGCGGACCGTAGATCAGGATTTCGCCCAGCCCATAGAGCAGGCGTCCGCCGAGCGGCACCGGCTGGCCGTTGAGAATCTTCTCGCCGTATCGCCGCGCGACCCCGATGAAGTAATGGAACATGTGGCGCTTCAGATAGCTCGCATCCTCCATCCGGATCATCACGCGGGTGAGCAAATTCTCGAATACCCGCGGCGGCGCGAAGTAAAAGGTCGGCCCGATCTCGCGCAGATCCTGCTGCGCGGTATCGGGCGATTCCGGGCAGGCCATGCAGAAGCCCGCGACCAGCGATTGCGCATAATTCAGGTAATGGTCGCCGACCCAGGCCAGCGGCAGATAGGCCAGCACCACATCCTGATCGTTCAGCTTGTCGAAGGTCACCGTATCCTGCGCCGCCGCGATGCAGCGGCCCGCCGACAGCACCACGCCCTTGGATCGGCCAGTGGTGCCGGAGGTATAGAGGATGATCGACGGATCGGCGGCGCTGCCGGCCGCGATCTCGCGATCGATGCGGGTCACCGCGTCCGGATCGCCCGCCATGATCGCTTCCTGTTCCGCGATCAACTGGCCGAGACTGTGCAGGCGGCTGTGGTCGTAATCGCGCAGACCGCGGGTCTCGTCATAGACGATGTGCCGCAGCTTCGGCAGTTGCTCCTGCACCGATAAAATTTTGTCGACCTGTTCCTGGTCCTGCACCACCGCAACCGCAACATCGGCGTGGTCGAGCACATAGGCCATCTCGGTCGCGACCGCGTCGGCATAGACCGGCACCGGAATGGCGCCCAGCGCCTGTGCGGCCAGGATGGACCCGTACAGGCGGGGCCGGTTATTGCCGGCGATGGCAATCGTATCGCCGCGCTTGATGCCGAGCTTCGACAGGCCAAGCGCAATCGCGCGAACCTCGCGCAGCAGATCCGCCCAGGTCCAGGTCTGCCAGATGCCCATATCCTTATGCCGCAATGCGGAATGATCTCCCCGCACGCGCGCATGATGGAACAGAAGCTTCGGAAATGTATCCGCAGCAGCGTCTTCCGCCACCAAAGCCTGTCCTCCCACATCGCGCCTTGTCGCGCGCCGGCCGCCGTTTCCCGGCTGGTCCGTCTTTCTCGATAAGAAATCAGGCCGGTGGGCCGGTCAAGTCTGGTGTGGGAGGGTGGGCAGTTGACTATTCCGCGGCTTTGAGCATCTGCGCGCCGCCGGTCCGGAATTGTTCCAGCAACGCCGCTTCGTCGGCCTTGGCCGCCGTGAGATTGCGCGCCTTCACGTGACCGAAGCCGCGGATTTTCTCCGGGATCACCGCGAGACCGACCGCCAGCGGATGGTTGTCGGGAGTGAGCTTGTCCAGCACCTCCGACAGCATCGTCTCATAATCGGCAATCAATTTGCGCTCGGTGCGGCGCTCGGCGGCATATCCGAACGGATCGAACGCGGTACCGCGCAGGCCCTTGAACCGCCGCAGCAATCCGAACGCTTTCATCATCCACGGACCGAAACTCATCTTGCGCGGCTCGCCGGTGATCTTGTCGACGCGCGCGAGCAAGGGCGGCGCGAGATGAAATTCAAACCGCAGACTGCCGGGCTCGAAGGTCTGCTCGATCTGCTTGTTAAAGGTGCCGTCGGTATAAAGCCGCGCCACCTCGTATTCGTCCTTGTAGGCCATCAGCTTGAACAGATTGCGCGCCACCGCTTCTGCCAGACCGGTGCGGCCCGGCGCACGAGTCTCTTCTGCCGCGCGCGCTTTCGCGACCAACTCGGCATAGCGCTTCGCATAGGCTGCATTCTGATAATCGGTCAGGAACACCACGCGGCGCGCGATCACTTCGTCCACCGATTGCGAGAGCCTGCGGTTGTCGTCGTCGGCCGCTGCACTCGGGACCAGACTTTCTACAGCTTCGGCATCCAGAGCGGCCCGGCGGCCCCAGCGGAATGCCGCCTGATTCATCGCGACCGCCTCGCCGTTCATCTCGATTGCGGTTTCGATCGATTCCGCGGCAAGCGGCAGCGCGCCCTGCTGGAACGCGTAACCGACCATGAACATGTTGGCGGCAATCGAATTGCCCATCAGCGCGGTCGCAAGCCGCGTCGCATCGATGAAGGAGACCTGATCGCGGCCCGCAGCAGACACGATGGCGCGCTTCATCCGCTCCATCGGCAGCGAGAAATCGGCGTTGCGGGTGAAGTCGCCCGGCAGGAATTCTGCGAGGTTGATGATCATGCGGGTCGCGCCATGCTTGACCGCCGCCAGCACCTTCTTGTTGCCGGCCACGACGATATCACCCCCGAGCACCAGATCGGCGCCCGCTGCCGCGATGCGGATGGCGTGGATGTCTGCGGGTTTGTTGGCAATGCGGATGTGGCTGTAGACTGCCCCGCCCTTTTGCGCGAGCCCGGCCATGTCGATGATGCCGACGCCCTTGCCCTCGAGATGTGCCGCCATGCCGAGCACACCGCCGATGGTGACCACGCCGGTGCCGCCGATGCCGGTGACGATGATGCCGTAGGGATCGCTGATCGTTGGCAGGACGGGCGCGGGGAGTTGTTCCTGCTTAACCTCGCCCTGCACGGCGGCGGTCGATGCGTTGAGCGTCGGATCGATTGGCAGCGCCTTCTTCGGCTTGCCACCATGCACCGTGACGAAGGACGGGCAGAAGCCCTTCACGCAGGAATAATCCTTGTTGCAGCTCGACTGGTCGATGGTGCGCTTGCGCCCCCATTCGGTCGTCAGCGGCTGCACCGAAACGCAATTGCTCTTCACGCCGCAATCGCCGCAGCCCTCACACACGAGTTCGTTGATGATCACGCGCTTGTCGGGATCGGGGAACGTGCCGCGCTTTCGGCGCCGGCGCTTTTCGGCCGCGCAGGTCTGATCGTAGATGATCACCGATGTGCCCGACACGGTCGCAAAATCGCGCTGCACCTCGTCGAGGTCGTCGCGGTGATGGAAGGTGATGCCTTTCGGCCAGTCGATGCCGCTCGGATATTTGTCCGGCTCGTCGCTGACCACGGCAATGCGCTTGACGCCCTCGGCGGACACCTGAAGCGCGATCTGTGGGACCGTCAGAGAGCCCTCATGGGACTGACCGCCGGTCATCGCGACCGCGTCGTTATACAGAATTTTGTAGGTGATGTTGACGCCGGACGCGATTGCCGCGCGGATCGCCAGATAACCGGAATGGTTATAGGTGCCATCGCCCAGATTCTGGAATACGTGGCCGCGGTTCGAAAACGGCGCTTCGCCGATCCAGTTCGCGCCCTCGCCGCCCATATGGGTGAAGCCCAGCGTATTGCGGTCCATGAATTGCGACATGAAGTGGCAGCCGATGCCCGCATAAGCGCGCATGCCATCGGGCACGACGGTCGAGGTGTTGTGCGGGCAGCCGGAGCAGAAATACGGCGTACGGGCGGCCACTTCCTGCAACTCGGACAGTGCGTGCTGAGCCTGTTTGAGTTGCGATACCTTGGTCGCGATCGCGTCGTCATGGCCGCGCGCCAGAAGCCGGTCGCCGATGGTGATCGCGACCTCGTTCGGGTCGAGCGCGCCCTTGATCGGAAATAGCCAGTTGCCGCGTTCATCCTTCTTGCCGATGCAGAGCGGCTGGTTGGCGGTGCCGTAAAGCTCCTCGCGCACCTGCACTTCGATCAGGGCGCGCTTCTCCTCGACGACGATGATGAGATCGAGTCCCTTGGCGAAGTCGATCAGTTCGTCGCGTGGTATCGGCCACGGGCACCCGATCTTGAAGATGCGCAGGCCCAGCTGGTTGCAACGAACTTCATCGATGCCGAGTTCGTCCAGCGCCTGGCGAACGTCGAGATAGGCCTTGCCGGTGGTGATGATGCCGATTTTCGCATCCGGGCCGCCGGAGGTGATGATCTTGTTCAGCTTGTTGGCGCGGATGAACGCCAGCATTGCGTCACGCTTGTAGTCGTAGAGTCGCGCTTCCTGTCCGAGAATGGTGTCGCGCAGGCGAATGTTCAGCCCGCCGGGGGGCATGTCGAAATCCTGCGGGATCACGATCTTTACGCGGTCGAGCGAGCCGTCCACCACGGCGGTGGCCTCGACCGTTTCGTGCATGCATTTGAGCGCCGCCCAGGTGCCGCAGAAGCGCGACATGGCGAAGCCGTAAAGCCCGTAATCGATGATCTCCTGAACGCCGGCCGGGTTCAGAATCGGAATCATCACGTCGACGAAATGATATTCGGACTGGTGCGCGGTGGTCGATGATTCAGCGGTGTGATCGTCGCCCATCAGCGCGAGCACGCCGCCATGTTTGGACGAGCCCGCGAAGTTGGCATGACGAAAAACGTCGCCGGTGCGGTCGACGCCGGGGCCCTTGCCGTACCAGATGCCGAACACGCCATCGAACTTGCCTTCGCCGTGCAGTTCGGCCTGCTGGGTTCCCCACAGCGCGGTGGCCGCCAGATCCTCGTTCAGGCCGGGTTGAATGACGATGTCATTCGGAGTGAGGAACTTGCGCGCGCGGATAAACTGATTGTCCAGCCCACCGAGCGGGGAACCACGATAGCCGGAGACGTAACCCGCGGTGTTCAGCCCGGCGAGCCGGTCGCGCTCTTTCTGCATCAGGCAGAGCCGCACCAGCGCCTGATAGCCGGTCACGAAGACCTGCTGTTTGGTGAGGTCGTATTTATCGTCGAGACTGACCTGCCGCAGGGTCATGCGCGCGATCCTTTGTGCCTCATGTGCGCACCGGGACTGTCAATCGCCAGCCCGGGCGGCTCATTCAAGATGAGCATATGGCAGATAGGTCAGCAATACTGACCTTTTAAGGGGCACCCCCGTCATTTGTCGAGGGTTCGGAGGTGCCGCTGCCGAGGCGGATTCGGGCAGTCGTATTTTGTGCGACGCGGGCCTGATGCGCAAGCCCGGAGCTGCATGACGCAACGTCACAGCCTGCTTGCAACCCGTTGTTCGCGATAAATAATTGTTTCGTTAAGACACGATTGTCTCTGTCAGGCCGCGACAACACGCGCACCCGGACGCCCGGCGCGCAGCAGCCAGAGCGCGATCGACAGGTTGAGCAGATTCCAGGCAAGCCCGTTGAGGAAGGCCGCGCGATACGATCCGGTGAGATCGAAGATATAGCCCGACATCCAGCCACCCAACGCCATCCCGAATACCGTTGCCATGATCACGGTGCCGAGCCGCGCGCCCGCCTCCTGCGGCGGGAAATATTCGCGGACGATCACGGCATAGCTCGGCACGATGCCGCCCTGGAACAGCCCGAACAGAATCGAGATGATGTAGAGCGAGGTCAGCCCGTCGAACAGGAAGTAAAGAAACAGCGCGACCGCCTGCATCACCGAGCCGATCAGCAAGGTCACCACCCCGCCAAAGCGGTCGGCAATGAAGCCGGAGCCGACGCGGCTGATGATGCCGAACGCGAGCATCAGCGACAGCATCTCCGCGCCGCGCGCAACGCCATAGCCGAGATCGCCGCAATAGGCGACGATATGGACTTGCGGCATTGCCATCGCAACGCAACAGGCGACGCCTGCGATACAGAGCAGAGCGAACAGCGTGTTGCGCGAAACGCCGATATCCGGCGCCACGAAAGCACGAATCTCCATGCCGCCCTTGGCATGAACGTCGGTCCGGTGGCGGAACATCAGCGACAGCGGCAGCATCGCAAGCACGCAGAAGATGCCGGTCCCGATATGCGCCGCGCGCCAGCCATCGGTTGCGATGACATGCTGAAGAATTGGCGGCCATACGGCACCCGCGACATAATTGCCCGATGCCGCAATCGCGATCGCGATGCCGCGGCGTTTCTCGAACCAGTGCGACAGATCGGCGATCAGCGGACCGAAGGACGCGGCACTGCCGAAGCCGATCAGGAGATGCGCTGCGGACAGGAGCCACAAGGTCGGCGCGAAACCGGCGCTGACATAGCCGATGCCGAGCGAGGCGATGCTGAGCAGGATCGGGGTGATGATGCCGAACCGGTCGGCGAGCCGGCCGAGGATCATATTGCCAAAGGCAAATCCCACCATCGCCATCGTGTAAGGAATGCTGGCATCGGCGCGGGTCGCGGCAAAGTCGGCCTGCACAGCGGGCAGTGCCACGACATAGGACCACATGCCGACGCTGCCGACCGTGCCAAGCACAAGCGCAACGCCAAGCCGCAGCCAAGCGTAGCGCGAGTCGACGAGGCTGGACCGGCTTCCGGCAAGACCGTCCATGGAGCATTCCGTTGTGGCGCGGCACAGTGATGCGGGAGCCGCTTCACATCAAGCGAATTGAATGCAACGGACGCATTCGCAAGGCTGATGGGTCTGGCTCTGCATCAATCTTGCTGTCTGTAATCTTGCTACCTGTCTCCGCTCGTCCCCGCGAAAGCGGGGACCCAGGAGCCGCGCCGACCAGTAACTCTGGGTTCCCGCTTGCGCCGGAACGAACGGCGAGTGAACCCGAGCTAGCCGATTTCGACCACCTGGCCGCCGTCGGCGATGATCGTTGCTCCGGTCATGTAGGCGCCAGCTTTCGATGCCAACAGCAGCAGCACGCCATCGAGGTCGCCCTCCGCGCCGAACCGACCCATCGGGATCGCGCGCTTCATCTTTTCGCCCTGTTCGCTTTCGAGAAAACCGCGATTGATTTCGGTCACGAACCAGCCCGGTGCGATCGCATTCACCCGCACGCCTTTAAAGGCGAGTTCCAGCGCCAGCGCCTTGGTCAATTGCATCACGCCGGCCTTGGCCACCGCATAGGCCGCAACGCCTTTCGCCACACCGAAGGCCAGAACCGACGCGGTGTTGACGATCGATCCCGTCAGACCGGCGGCGAGCATCCGGCGCGCGCCTTCCTGCGACCAGAAGAACACCGAATCGAGATCGAGAGAGAGGACACGACGCCATTCCTCCGCGCTCATGTCGAGCGCGCGCACGCCTTGGGCCGCACCGGCATTGTTGACGAGGATGGTGACGGTGCCGAATGCGGCTTCGGCTGCGTCGAAAGCCCGCAGCATCGCGGCACGGTCGAGCACATCGGCTTCGACGGCGATTGCCGTACCGCCAGCCGCAACGATGCGCTTGCAAAGGTCGTCGAGCCGTTCCTTGCGGCGCGCGACCAGCGCAACCTTCGCACCGTTCGCCGCCAGCACCTGCGCAAACCGCGCGCCGAGCCCGGACGACGCACCGGTCACGAGCGCGACCTCGCCTGAAAGATCGAACAGCGTTGCGGCTTTCATGATCCACCATAGAGCGCGCGCGGCAAGGCCGTCGCCAGTTGCGGCAGGAACCACAGCACCGCCAGCGCCGCAAGCTGGATCGCGACAAACGGGATGATGCCGACATACATATGCCGGGTGGTGATTTCCGGTGGCGCCACACCGCGCAGGACGAACAGCGTCGGCCCGAGCGGCGGATGGATATACGAGGTCTGCAGGTTCATCGCCATCAGGATGCCGAGCCAGACCGGATCGACGCCCGGCATCGCCAGCAGCACCGGCGACACGATCGGCACGACCACGAAAATGATCTCGAACGCATCCATCACGAAGCCGAGGAGAAACATCGCCGCCATCACCGCGAAGATCGCGCCCGAGGTGCCGCCCGGCAGATCGCTGAGCGCACGATGCACCAGATCATCGCCGCCAAAGCCGCGGAACACGAGGCCGAACATGGTCGCGCCGATCAGAATAACGAAGATCATGCTGGTCATCTGCGCGGTCTTCATCACGGTCGCGACCAGTGCGGGCCACAGCGCCCCCGTTCCGCGCCAGGCTGCCAACAGGATCGCGCCAACGGCACCAACGGAGGCGGACTCGGTCGGGGTCGCGATCCCGGCGAGAATTGAGCCGAGAACCGCAAGAACAAGTGCGAGCGGTGCCAGAAGGGCGCCGAACAGGCGGCCGACGAACCGCGCACCGTGCAGCGATTGCGGATCGGGCTTGATCGCGGGTGCCGCCTGCGGTGCCAGCACTGCCACTGCTGCCACATAGGCGATGTAGAGCGCGACCAGCAGCAGGCCGGGCAGCAACGCACCGGCGAACAGATCGCTGACGGTGACGGTCTGTGGCGCCAGCACGCCCTTGGACAATTGCGCGGCCTGATAGCCGTTATTGAGCGTATCGCCGAGGATCACCAGCACCGTCGAGGGCGGAATGATCTGCGCCAGCGTCGCTGCCGCGGCGACAATGCCGGCGGCGAGACGCGGGTCGTAACCGTGGCGCAGCATGATTGGCAACACGATCAGGCCCATGGTGGCAGCCGTGGCACTGACTATACCGGTCGATGCCGCCAGCAGCGCGCCCACGAGAATGACGGAAATGCCAAGTCCGCCACGCAGCGAACCGAACAATCTCCCCATGTTTTCAAGGAGATCCTCGGCAATCCGCGAGCGTTCCAGCATCACGCCCATGAAGATGAAGAGCGGGATCGCCAGCAGCACTTCGTTGGTCATCACCCCATAAATGCGCTGCGGTAATGCTCCTAGAAATGCGAAAGAGAACACCCCGAGCGCGCTTCCTCCCGCCGCGAACACCAGCGATAAGCCGCCGAGCGTGAAGGCAACCGGATACCCCGCGAACAGCGCCACGCAGATCGCGAGAATCAGAAGAATGGCGAGCGCTTCCGCCATCGCGTCAGGCCACAGCCTTGTGGGACGCGCTCTTGCCGGAGAGCACCGACCACGCCCGGATCGCCTGCGCGATCCCTTGCAGGATCAGCATCACCGCAAAGACCGGGATCAACGTCTTCAGCACGAACACCAGCGGGAGGCCGCTCGCTTCGCGCGAGCCTTCGAAATTCGCCCAGGAGCGTGCGACATAACCCCAAGAGAAATACAGGATCGCCGCCGCGAACGGGATCAGCAGCAACAGCGCGCCCAACAGGTCGACCATCGCCTTCCCGCGCGGGCCCGCCGACGCGTAAAAAATATCGACCCGCACATGGCCATCATTCCTGAGGGTCCAGGCGGCGACCAGAAGGAACATCGCAGCATGGCTGTAGACGATCGATTCCTGCAGCCAGATCGAGCCGATCCCGAACAGATAGCGCAGCACCACCACCGCGAACTGGATCACGACCACGGCGAGGCATAGCCACGCAGCAGTGCGGCCGATCCGTGCATTCAGCCAGTCGATGGTGTCGGCAATTGCGATCATGGCGTCCGCGATCATTTGCGCGGACTATAAAGGCGCACCGCGCCTTAAGCGAACATCCGCTCGCTGGCGATATAGCCGGTCAGGAGTGCGATCCCGAAAACCAGGACCAGCAGCGCCGCGGCCACTTCGAGACCGCGCAGCACCAGCGAGCCGGGGCCCGGCCGTGCCGATGCAAATCTCTGGGCGAGCCCGCGTGCGCCGACCGCGAGTGTGGCGATGGCGGCCACTGTGATCGCGGTGCCGATGCCCATGATGAAGGTCGAGGCGACGCCGGCCCAGAACAATCCTTGCGCCAGCGCGAAGACCAGAACCAGGATCGCGCCGGAACAGGGCCGCAGCCCTACCGCGATGATAGCCGACAGCCCCCGCTTCCAGCCGCCCGGACCCGCGAGCTCCTGCGGCTCCGGCGCATGGGCATGGCTCCAGGCCGAAGCGTGATCGTCGTGATCGTGGCCGTGATGCCCGCAGCAGGCGGCGCCATGCTTATGCTCGTGCTTGTGCGCGTGGCTGTGGTGCGCATGCGCTTGAGCATGACCCGCGTGAGCCTCGTGAGCGTGATCATGATGCGCATGATCGCCATGAGCATGTGCGTGGGCGTGACCGGCATGACTGTGATCATGCGCAAACGCATGGCTGTGCACCGGCTCCTGCTCCGCGCGATATTTCCGCCATGAGACGATCAGCGCGCGCCCTTTGACCCAGAGCAGCCGCGCACCCAGAACGGCAATCAGGCCGTAACTGACGACCTCGATCCACCAGATCGTGCCGTCCATGGTGCGGCGGGTCGCGCCCAGCAGCAACGCGGCGATCCCCACGATCGCGACCGCAACCAGCGCCTGCAAAATCGCGGAGGCAAAAGACAGCACGACCCCGCGCCACCAGGTCTCGCCATTGGCAACCACATAGGACGAAATCACCGCCTTGCCGTGGCCCGGTCCCGCGGCATGAAACACGCCATAGGCGAAGGACAGTCCGAACAAGGTCCAGACCGCGGATCCATCCGCCTTGGCGGCACGGATCGCGCCCGACAGGCCGCGATAGAATTCGGATTGCTTGGCCAGCACCCAGCCGACGATCCCGTCGGGCGGCGGAGGTGCCGCACGCGGCGCACCGAACGGATTGGCCTGGGCGAAAACCGGATCGCTCAGCAAAGCGGCCGTCATCGCAATCGCGGCTACGGCGCCGACAACAAGCCAGAGATTCGGCGGCCTTTGGCCTGTCAGCATTTCACGCCGATCTTGTTGGCGAATTGCGCGCCGAACGGATTGTTCGGGTCGGGGCGCGCGAAGATCGATTCGCTCAGCGACTTCACCTGGGTATCGTCCCCGAGTTTTACGGTCGAAATCTTGCACGAGGCCGGCGCGCCTTTCAGGGTGATCGGATCCTTTTCGGCGAATTCGAAGGCGACGAAATAAAGCGGGTCGTAGATCTCCAGGTCGATATTTTTGGTCGCCGCCGCCTGTTTCAGCGGCAGCGTGAAATGCAGCGTCAGCAGATCGTCCTTCTGCTCAAGGAAATAATCGACCGGCTGTTCGAACTCCGCCTTCTTGCCGTTCAATTTGCCTTGGGTGAAAAAGTCGAATTCCTTCAACGAGGTCACGTTCACTTCGGCGAGCGGCTGCAACTCCTCGCGGGTGAACTTGCCCTTCTCCTTCGATTCCAGTCCCTGAGTGGCATATGACGAGAACATGTCGTCGAAGGTCCAGTGATGCCGGATGCCGGTCATCCGGCCCTCGGCGTCATAGACAATCTCGCTCTTCATCGTGACATAGACGTGAGGATGCGCGTGTGCGGCCCGCGCGGCAAAACCCAGCGCCAGAAGGCCGAGCGCGACGGTGCGAAGAATGCGGGAAATCATAGGGTTTCCGGGTGAAGCGATGCTGCGGGACAATATCACGGAACGCGGCGGAAAGGAGGCGGGCGTTATCGCTTTACGGTGATGGCTCCGCCCAGCAGACGCTCTTCTCCCCTCCCCCCATGAGCGGAGCGAATGATGGGGAGGGGTCGGTGGTGGGGGGCGGTAACTCAATCTCGAACCCCCACCCGGCTCCCGCTACGCGCTCGCCACCCTCCCCACCGCTTCGCGGGGGGAGGGAAAGAATTAAGCAGCTTCGCTCGCGGGGGGAGGGAGCAGCAGCGAACTCCGCTCGCTCAAACCCCAAATGCCCCCGGATCCGCGCGGGGGTCGTGCGCGCCCTCCATGGTGCCGTCCGGATACAGGACCACCCCGCCGGCATGGCCCATGGTGTCGGAAAAATCCTCGTCCAGAACCGCAACGTCATGGCCCGCCGACATCAGCCGGTCGATCAGCCCGCCGTCGAAGCGGGATTCCATCCGCAGGTTGGTATGGGTGGAGCCCCAGGTCCGGCCGAGCAGCCACCGCGGCGCCTCGATCGCCTCCGGCAGCGGCTGACCGAACAGCACGTGGCGCGCGAAGATCATGGCCTGCGTCTGCGGCTGGCCGTCGCCGCCCATGGTGCCATAGGCGATCACGCGCCCGTCCTTCAGGACGGCGAGCGCCGGATTGAGGGTGTGGAACGGCAGTCTGCCCGGCTCGAGCATATTCACCGCACCCTTTTCGAGTGAAAAACTTGCGCCGCGGTTCTGCATCAGCACACCGGTCGCCGGCAGCACGCAGCCCGAGCCGAACTCCCAGAAGATCGACTGGATGTAGGACACCACCAGGCCGGAGGAATCGGCAGCACCCATCCAGACGGTATCGCCTTCGCCATAGGGCGCCGGCCAGCGCGCCGCCTTCTTGCGGTCGATCCGGTCGACTTCGGGATCGAGGAACGCCGCCGACAGGTAGCGATCGAGCGGCTCATCGATGCGCTTCGGATCGGTGACCACGCGGTCGCGCACCCGGAACGCACGCTTGGTCGATTCCACCAGCCCATGCACGAAGTCGAAATTCTCGGCCTCCTGCACCCGCAGCCGTTCGAACAGAGCAAGGATCATCAGCGAGGCCAACCCTTGAGTCGGCGGCGGCGCGTTATAGAGCTTGCCGACGTTGAGCGCGACCGATAGCGGCTTGGCGATATAGGCACGGTAGGCCTCGATATCGGCGCGAGTCACCGGCGAGCCGATGCGCTCGAGATCGGCCGCAATTTCGCGTCCCACATCACCGCGGTAAAAGTCGTCGAGACCGGCATTGGCGAGCTGATCGAGCGTCGCCGCGAACGCGGTCTGCTTCATCACCGCGCCTTCCGACGGCGCCTTGCCATCCTCAAGAAAGGTCTGCGCGAAGCCAACCGCCTCACCCATCTCGGACAGCTTGTCCCGCGTCAGCGCATGCTGACTGCGGCTGACGACATAGCCGTCGCGCGCCTGCTTGATCGCGGGCTCGAGCAGGATACGCAGCGGAATCCTGCCGCCGAGCGATTTGGCCGCGTCCAGCGCGACGGCCCAGCCGCCGACCGCTCCGGGCACGGTGAGCGCGGCGAGCGGCCCGCGCGCGGGAATGGTGTCGTAGCCGCGCTCGCGATAGAGCGCGACATTCGCCTTCGCGCCCGCCGGCCCCGGCGCCATGATCGCCCGCACCCGGCCGTTGGGCTCGCGCACCAGCCAGAAGCCGTCGCCGCCGATATGATTCATGTGCGGATAGACGGCTGCAATCGATGCCGCCATCGCGATCATCGCTTCGAGCGCGTTACCGCCATCTGCGAGAATCAGCCGCCCGGTCTCAGCCGCGGCAAAATGCGGAGCGGCTGCAACGCCACGGCGATGGCCGGACGTGTGAAATGTCATGGTTAGTCCTGTCGCTGGAGGAGGCGCATCGGCTCCTTGTAGCGCAACGTCCTCTCGCGATCATCCCTGCTGCGGGAGCCGTGCATCGGCACCGCGCGAAAAAGACCGGAGCTCGCATCGGAGCGTCCGGCCTTCTTTCAGCGTCGGCCCGTTAGGCCGCTAACATGTCTGTGGGACTAATCCTTGAGAGCGTCCCTGACGCTATCCTTTGCGCCGCCGATGGTGTTCTGCACCTTGCCTTCGGTCTTCTCGACCTTGCCTTCGGCCTCGGTCTTGGTGTCTCCGGTCACCTTGCCGAATGTCTCCTTTACCGAGCCCTTTACCTGCTTGGCCGAGCCTTCGATGCGATCCTTATCCATTCGAATATCTCCGGTTCCTGCCGATCCATGCGCCGGCCTTCACCAAGACAAGTCCCGCCGGATGCCGACGTTCCGAAAACCGGATCACATTTCGCGGATCGTAAAAGACGCATATTCCAGCATGTCCGTTCGCCTACGCCTCTCCTGCCGGCACCGCATCCACAAGCCCGCGACGCGCCAGCAGCGCATCCACGCTCGGCAGCCGGCCGCGGAAAGCGATGTAGGACTCGTCCGAGCCTTTGCGGCCGCCGGCAGCATAGATGTTGTCGCGCAGCTTGCCCGCCGTCGCCGGGTCGAAGATGTCGCCCGCCTCCTCGAAGGCGCGGAACGCATCCGCATCCAGCACCTCCGACCACATGTAGCTGTAATAGGCGGCCGAATAACTCGATCCCGAGAACACGTGCTGGAAATGCGGCGAGCGGTGCCGCATCACGATCTCGTCAGGCATGCCGAGCTTGTCGAGGGTCTCGCGCTCGAACTTCGAGACGTCGAGGGCGTCGGCCGATTGCAGCGAGTGGAATTCCAGATCGACCAGCGCCGACGAGACATATTCCACCGCGGCACAGGCCTGGTTGAAGGTGCGAGCAGCAAGCACCTTGCGCAGCAGATCCTCCGGGATCGGCTCACCGGTGCGGTAATGCACGGCGAATTTCCGCAACACTTCCGGCCGCTCGAACCAATGCTCGTAAAGCTGCGACGGCAGTTCGACGAAATCGGTATCGACATTGGTGCCGGAGATCATCGGATAGGTCACATCCGACAGGATGCCATGCAGCGCGTGGCCGAATTCGTGGAACAGGGTGCGGGCGTCATCGTAGCTCAGCAGGGCCGGATTGCCGTCGGCCCCCTTGTTGAAGTTCATGACATTGACGATCAGCGGGCGGATATCGCCGTTGAGTTTTTCCTGATCGCGCAGCGAGGTCATCCAGGCGCCGCTATGCTTGGACGGCCGCGCGAAATAATCGCCGAAGAACAACGCGACATGCTTGCCGTTGGCGTCCGTCACTTCCCAGGTACGGACGTCGGGATGCCAGGCCTTGATGCCGGTGACCTCCTTGAAGCGCAGGCCGAACAGCCGGGTAGCGGTGTCGAAGGATGCCTCGATGATATTGTCGAGTTGCAGATATTGCTTGATCGAGGCTTCGTCCACGTCGTGAAGCTTCTTGCGCAGCTTCTCGGCATAGTAGCGCCAGTCCCATGGCGCGATCTTGAAATTGCCGCCCTCGGCCTGCGCCAATGCCTGCAACGCGTCGCGGTCGGCGAGCGCACGCTGGCGCGCCCGCGGCCAGACTTCGCCCAGAAGATCGCGGACCGCGCGCGGGGTCTTCGCCATCGAATCGTCGAGGCGATAATCGGCATAGGTCTGATAGCCGAGCAGTTTGGCGCGCTCGGCCCGCAGCGCCACGGTCTCGGCGATGATCGCCTTGTTGTCGGTCGCACCGCCCATGTCGCCGCGCGCCATCCAGGCGCGGAATGCTTTCTCGCGCAGATCGCGGCGGGTCGCATATTGCAGGAACGGCTCGACGCTCGAGCGCGACAGCGTGATCACATGCCGGCCCGGAAGTCCGCGTGCATCGGCGGCCTCGCGCGCAGCAGCGCGCACATAATCCGGCAGGCCTGCGAGATCGGCCTCGCCATCGAGTTCGATGATGGTGTCGCGTTCGTCCGCCAGCACATTCTGGCTGAACGCGGTGCCGAGCGTGGCGAGCCGCTGTCCGATCGCGGAGAGACGATCCTTGGCTGCCGGGTCGAGATGCGCGCCGGCGCGGCGGAAATCGGTGTGATAGCGCTCCAGCACCCGCGCCTGCTCGTCCGTGAGCATGCCGTCGGCGGCCGCATGCATGACCTGATCGACGCGGCGGGCCAGATCGCCGTTCAGACGGATGGCGTTGTGATGCGCGGACAGGCGCGGCGACATTTCGCGCTCGACCGCCTGGATCGCGTCATTGGTATGGGCGCCGGCGAGCATGTAGAACACGTCCCCGACCCGCGACAGCGCACGACCGGTATCCTCCAGCGCGGCGATCGTATTCTCGAAGGTCGGCTTTGCCGGATTTCCGACGATCGCGGCGATCTCGGCATTGTGTTCCGCCATCGCCTGTTCGAACGCCGGCACGAAATGCGCGGGCTCGACCTCGCCGAAACGGGGAACCTCGAACTGGCCGACCCAGGGGGCGAGCAGCGGATTTTTGGCGGCGTCGGAAGGGCGATCGGTCGCGGCTGTAACGGTCATGCGTTGAAATATCTCGATATTTCCGGGAATACGGGGCAAATGCCTCAACCGACATGGGGTCGTTGCAGCCCCAAATCCAGCCTTGATCGGCGGCCGTGTTTCGACGACATTGCGCCGCCATCGAACCGGATCAATCCATGAACGCTCAGGCCACCGCCAAGACCACGCCGCCCGCAAGCGGCAACCGTATCGTCTGGATGAACGTGATGACCGTGGCGAGCGCGGCGATCCTGATCGGCGCCGAGGTGTTCGGCGCGGCCTTTGCTGCCAGCTGGGCGCTGGTCAATCTGTTCGGTTTCGACGAAACGGTGAGACGCGTTCTTGACGTCGCCTTCCTCGCACTCGGCGCCTACATCATGTACAAGTTCGTGCGCTTCGCGCAGAAGGTCGAGCCGTTCAGCCGCTGAGCGGCGAACGGGCTGGCTCCGATGAGCGGCGGCACGCCTAAGGGCCAGCTGTTCCGCAATCTCCTGACATCCGAAAAGCCGCTCGTCCTGCTCGGCGCCTATGATGCGCTTGGCGCGCGTCTGATCGCACAGGCCGGCGGCAAGAGTCTTTTCATCGGCGGCTTCTCGGTCGTCGGCGCACGCTACGGCGTTCCGGATGTCGGGCTGCGCGCCTATGCCGACATCGCCGCGGCCGTTCGCGACATCGTCAATGCCTGCGACCTGCCCGCCTTCGTCGACATCGACGACGGCTATGGCGACGTCAAGAACGTGATCCAGACCGTGCAGGGCTACGAGCGCATGGGCGTCGCTGCGATGATGCTCGAGGACCAGACCTGGCCGAAGCGCTGCGGCCACCTCGCCGGCAAGAGCGTGGTGCCGGTCGAGGTGATGGAAGCGAAGATCCGCGCCGCAATTGGCGAACGCATTGACCCGACGACCTTCATCTTCGCGCGCACCGACGCAAGAGCGGTGCACGGCCTCGACGACGCAATGCGGCGCGCCGAACGCTATCTGCGTGCCGGTGCCGAGGGCCTGTTCATCGAGGCCCCGGAATCGGTGGAGGAAATTCGCCGTGTCGGGCGTGCCTTCGCCGGCGTGCCGCTGGTTGCCAACCCGCTGGAGGGCGGCAAGACGCCGCTGCTGTCACCCGCCGAATTCGCCGAACTGGGCTTCACCGTGATTCCCTACGGCATCACGCTGATCCTGCACGCCGCCAGGGCGATGCAGACGGCGATCGAGGACGTGATGTCCGGCGCCTTCGCGCGGCGTGAGGCGGCGATGAGCTTCCGCGACTATCTCGACGTGGTCGGCGAGCCCGGCTGGGCAGAGCAGCAGGACAAATACGGCGGCGCGTGACGCGCCCAGCGTCAGCGCCCCATCAGCCTCAGCCAGGCCCCGGCGTGAAAGGCGCTCATCAGCGCGTACATCGGAACCATCCCGCTCAGCGGTGACGCATCCAGGGCGGCCGCGCAGAGAATATCCGACGCACCGCCGTCCGCACTCGCCGTGACGAGCGCCATGGCCGCAAAGGTCGGCGCCGCGGCAAGCTGCAGCCCATAAGCGGTGCCCGCGATAAGCCGCGACCGCGCGCCAGCGGCGCTCGGTCCATGCACAGCATCGGCATGGCAGAGACCGGTCATGACTTTGCATCCGCGGCGTGCTTCCGAAAAGCAGCCTCCCCCGCATCCGACACCGCGATCCATTTCGGATCCGGCGGCGCGTCGGGGACGTAAGCGTCGTGCCAGTTCCACCACTTGTAGGGCCGGCTCTGCGGATAGCCTTCCGGCGAATCCTCCCACGCTTCCTGACGTCCGAGCGCCGTCATGTCGAGAAAGCTCCAGACCGTTCCCAGCGCTTCGTCGCCGCGGCTGTTGATGAAATAGGTCCGGAACACGCGATCGCCGTCGCGGATGAAGGCGTTGTGGCCGTGCCATTGATCGACACCGAAATCGGCGTCGAACGAGTCGGTGATGGTGAACCAGGGGATCGTCCATCCCATCCGCGCCTTCAGGCGCGCAATGTCGGGATACGGCGCACGCGAGACATAGGCGAGCGTCGTATCGCGCGCATTGAGATGGGAGAGATGGCCGACCTGGTCCGCCACCAGAGAGCAGCCGATGCAGCCGTGCTCCGGCCAGCCATGCACGCCCGGTTCGAAAAAGGCGCGGTAGACGATCAGTTGCCGGCGCCCCTCGAACAGGTCGAGCAGACTCACCTTGCCGGCCGGTCCTTCGAACGCGTAGTCCTTCTCCAGGGCCATCCACGGCATCCGCCGCCGTTCCGCGGCCAGTGCGTCATGCGCGCGGATGGCAGCCTTTTCCTTGACCAGCATCTGCGCGCGCGCAGCGTCCCACTCCTGCGGCGATACAATCGGAGGCGTCTTCATCGATATGGTTCCCTTGCTGTTCGAGGCCTGAGGTGTCGACCGGCACAATGCAGTCCGCGAGACAGACTTAGGGCTCGCTATCGGGCAGCGAGAGTGACAAATGTGACGGGATTTCAGTTCGCAGGCACGCGATGGACTCGCTGATCACCGCCGCCGGACGCGCATTGGCAGCCGGCGACCCGCTCGGCGCCCTGAAGCGCGTCGCACTGCGCGACGATGCACCCGCCCTTGCGTTGCGGGGGATCGCGATGGCGCAACTCGGCGACTTCATCAAGGCGAAGGCATTGCTGCGGCGCGCAGCCCGCGCCTTCAGTCCGAGGGAGACAGTTGCGCGGGCAAGATGCGTCGTTGCCGAAGCCGAGGTGGCATTGGCCTCGCGCGATCTCGGCCGGCCGGCAAAGGCGCTCGATGCGGCGCGGGCGACACTGGAGGCTCATGGCGACCGGACCAACGCGGCACTGGCGCGGCATCTGGCCATTCGCCACATGCTGCTGGTCGGAAGCCTCGACGAGGCTGAGATCGCACTCGCCCGGCTCGATCCGGCGGTGCTGCCGCCGGCTTTGCGCACCGCGCACGACCTGGTCGCAGCGGGCCTTGCGATGCGACGGGTTCAAACGAAAGCGGCGAGGACAGCGCTTGAAGCGGCACGACAGGCCGCGCAAGCAGCGGCCATCCCTGCCTTGTCCGCCGAAGTGGACGATGCGTTCCGCATCCTCGACACACCTGCCGCACGTCTGATCGAAGGCGGCCTCGAGCGGCCGTTGCTGCTCGACGAGGTCGAAGCGCTATTTGGTTCAAAGATACTGGTCGTCGATGCGTGCCGTTACGCGATCCGCCGCCAACGGGCTGCCGTTTCGCTGGTGCGGCGCCCGGTTCTGTTCACACTGATCCGCGCCCTGGCCGAGGCGTGGCCGAACGATGTGCCCCGCGACACTCTGGTCGCGCTGGCTTTCCGGGCCAACCGCGCCGACGAGTCGCACCGTGCACGTTTGCGGGTCGAGATCGGACGGTTGCGGCGAGTCCTCCGAGCCCTCGCCGATATCGGTGCAACCAAGCGGGGCTTCGCGCTGACCCCACATGAAGCCGGCAGGGTCGCGGTGCTTGCGCGGCCCATCGACGAGAAGCACGCCGAGGTGCTGGCCTGCCTTGCCGACGGTGAAACATGGTCGAGTTCCGCACTGGCACTCGCTCTCGGCACCAGTCAGCGCACGGTGCAGCGCGCGCTCGATGAGCTGGCGGCGTCCGGCAAGGTGCAGTGGATCGGCCGCGCCCGCGCGCGGCGCTGGATGACGCCGCCTCTGCCCGGTTTCACGTCAATCTTGTTACTCTCCGGTCCGCTGCCGAGCGATTAGGTTTCCGGTCACGAGACTGCGGAACAACGGTTGGAGCATTTGAAATGAAAGTCATCGAGAGGCCGGCGGAGATTCTGCGGGAATACGGGCCCTTTCCGGACGTCGAGCAGGTGGCCGGGGTGACGTTTGACGGCCAGCACATCTGGTTCGCTGCGGGCGACCGGATCTGCGCCCTCGATCCGGACAGCGGCGCCATCGTGCGCACGCTCAATGTGGCGGGACATGCGGGCACGGCGTTCGACGGCCGGCATCTGTTCCAGATCGCCGAGAACCGCATCCAGAAGATCGACCCTCAGACCGGCGACGTGCTCGCGACGATTCCCGCACCGGGCAATGGCGCCGATTCCGGCCTCGCCTGGGCCGAGGGCACACTGTGGGTCGGGCAGTATCGCGAGCGCAAGATCCACCAGATCGATCCGGAGACCGGAGCGATCCTCCGCACCATCGAGTCGAACCGCTTCGTCACCGGCGTCACCTGGACCGACGGCGAGCTCTGGCACGGCACCTGGGAAGGCGATCAGTGCGAGCTGCGGCGCATCGATCGAGAGACCGGCGCCGTTCAGGAGCGGCTCGAAATGCCCGCAGGGGTTATGGTTTCGGGACTCGAAGCGAACGGCGGCGACCGCTTCTTCTGCGGCGGCGGCAATAGCGGCAAGGTGCCAGCAGTCCGCCGGCCGAAGTGAGCGCTGCGCTCAGCGACGAGCGCTCTGTGACGATGGTCGCGCTTCAGCGAAGATCGAGCGACGAATGCGGCAAAGCGAGTCGTCGCTCGCCGCAGCGGCGCCACGCTTGCGTCATGCTTGGCGCGCGCCGGCCGTCTGCAGCCGCGCTCGCACGCGCGAGATGTTAACACTCTCGTAATCTCCGCACTTTTCTCGCCTCATCCTGCACGTAATGCTTGACACTCTGCACAGATGCATTATTTCCGCCTTGCCCAATTACGCACGTGCCTGTGGTCGCGTGTCGGTCGGTAGGTAGCGGGACAAGAGGCCCGCCAGCCGCCTGGGGAGACAAAGCTCTCGAAGGAGAGTCTCTCCAAGAACTCTGACCGGCAGCCGGAGGCGAAACCGGCGAACTCAGTTCTCCGCTGAGGACGCGACTTAAAGCAACGACGGAACGGGCTTTTTTGGCTATCGCCGGCTGTCCATAAGCCGGTCAGGTTACCGAAGAGGCTTGTCCATCATTGCCAGGTGTGCGGCGGGGTCTCCCCTCCAATCCACGGCAGCACTGTCTGGTGTCGAGCTTTGCGCTCGTCGTGTCCTCCATCGCACGACCGCGCGGGATCGTCTTCAGACACTCACTCGGATGCGCGTTTTCGCGCGTCCATAAGCTGTTTTGGGGAAGACCATGACCGACCGCATCCGCGAATTCCTGCGCTCCCGTACCGAGGACGGCCCCGTGCTGGTGGTCGATCTCGACGTCGTGCGCGACAATTACAACAACTTCGCCAAGGCGTTGCCGGACAGCCGCGTGTTCTATGCCGTCAAGGCAAACCCGGCGCCGGAAGTGCTGTCGCTTCTGGCGTCGCTCGGCTCCTGCTTCGACACCGCTTCGGTCGCCGAGATCGAGATGGCGCTCGCGGCCGGTGCGTCGGCGGACCGCATCTCCTATGGCAACACCATCAAGAAGGAGCGCGACATCGCACGCGCCTTCGCGCTGGGCGTTCGCCTGTTCGCGGTCGACTGCAAGCCTGAGGTCGAGAAGGTCGCCCGCGTGGCGCCCGGCTCGAAGGTGTTCTGCCGCATCCTGTGCGACGGCGCGGGCGCCGAATGGCCGCTCTCGCGCAAGTTCGGCTGCGAGCCCGCAATGGCCGCGGACGTGCTTGAGCATTCGCACCGGCTGGGCCTGGAAGCCTACGGCATCTCGTTCCATGTCGGTTCGCAGCAGCGCAACCAGCATGCCTGGGACCGTGCGCTGGCGCAGGCGGCGGCCGTGTTCAAGGAGTGCGGCGAGCGCGGGATCAACCTGTCGATGGTCAATCTCGGCGGCGGCTTCCCGACCAAGTACCTGAAGAACGTGCCGACGGTTCGCACCTACGGCTCGGCGATCTTCCGGGCTTTGCGCAAGCATTTCGGCAACCGCATCCCGGAGACCATCATCGAGCCGGGTCGCGGCATGGTCGGCAATGCCGGCGTGATCGAGACCGAAGTCGTTCTCGTCTCCAAGAAGAGCGAGGAGGAGGATGTGCGCTGGGTCTATCTCGACATCGGCAAGTTCGGCGGTCTCGCCGAGACGATGGACGAGGCGATCCGGTACCCGATCCGCACTCCGCGCGACGGTGGCGAGATGGCGCCGTGCATTCTCGCAGGCCCGACCTGCGACTCGGCCGACGTGCTTTACGAGAAGCAGCCTTATCCGTTGCCGGTCTCGCTCGAGATCGGCGACAAGCTGCTGATCGAAGGCACCGGCGCCTACACGTCGACCTACTCGTCGGTGGCCTTCAACGGCTTCCCGCCGCTGAAGACGATTCACATCTGATCGCTACGCGATCGGGTCACATCTGATCGCTCCGCGATCGGGCCACATCTGACAACGCCGGGAGCCGGCCGGTAAGGCCGGCTCCCCTTCCCTCACATTCAGGACTGTAGCGGTTCCGCGGCGCGCGGGGCCTTGGAAGGAGTTTGGCCATGATCGCCATTCGCCAGGAGCGGAAAACCGATGCGTCGGCGCGCGAGCTTTTGCTCGACCGCGCCTACGGCCCGGCCCGTTTCACCAAGTGCTCCGCGCGCCTGCGGGAGGATCGTCTGCCGGCGGCTGGCCTGGCTTTCGTTGCGACCGAGGACGGCGCGATCGTGGGTTCGGTGCGGCTGTGGGACGTGTCGGCCGGTCCCGGCCAGCGCGCGCTGCTGCTCGGCCCGCTCGCGGTGTCGCCCGAGCATCAGAGCAAGGGCATCGGGGCTAAGCTGATGAAGCAGGCGATCGCCACGGCGCGCATGCGCGGGCACGGCGCGATCCTGCTGGTCGGTGACGCGCCCTATTACGGCCGGTTCGGCTTCTCGGCGGAGAAGACCGGTCTGCTGGCGATGCCCGGCTCCTATCAGCAGGACCGGCTGCTCGGGCTCGAGCTCACCGCCGGCGCGCTCGACAGGGCCCGCGGCACCATCGGCGCCACCGGCCGCCTCGCACCGAAGCCCGAACTGGCTGTGCCGGCTGCGGCGGCTTCCAACAGGGCTGTCAAAAGCCCGACACCTCGCGCAGCCTAAGGTTTGCGCGATCAAGCCTGGGCGGGTATCGCAGAGGCCGCGATGCCCGCCCTTTTCATGTTCTGTTCTATCGACTGGAGTGACGCGAAATGACCGACTGGCCCGTATACGGCAAGATCGACGGTCCCATTGTCATCATCGGCTTCGGCTCGATCGGACGCGGCACGCTGCCGCTGATCGAACGGCATTTCGAGTACGACAAGTCCCGCATGGTGATCATCGATCCGGATCCGCTCAACAAGTGGATCGCGGACGAGCGCAGCATCCCGTTCATCCAGAAGCATGTGACCCGCGAGAACTACAAGGAACTGCTGACGCCGCTGCTCACCAATGGCGGCGGCCAGGGTTTCTGCGTCAACCTCTCGGTCGACACCGGTTCTGTCGACATCATGGAGCTGTGCCGTTCGCTGGGCGCGCTTTATATTGACACCGTCAACGAGCCGTGGCTCGGCTTCTATTTCGACAAGTCGAAAGGGCCGGCGGAGCGCTCGAATTACGCCTTGCGCGAACTGACGCTGGCCGCAAAGCGTAAAAATCCCGGAGGCCCGACGGCGGTTTCCACCTGCGGCGCTAATCCCGGCATGGTTTCGTTCTTCGTCAAGCAGGCGGCGCTGAATCTCGCGCGCGACCTCAATCTCAACGTACCCGACCCGACAACGCGCGAAGAATGGGCCAGCCTGCTGCGCCAGACCGGCGTCAAGGGGATCCACATCGCCGAACGCGACACCCAGCGCACCAAGTCGCCGAAGCCGCGCAACGTGTTCCTGAACACGTGGTCGGTGGAAGGCTTCGTGTCGGAGGGCCTGCAGCCGGCCGAGCTCGGCTGGGGCACGCATGAAAAGTGGATGCCCGACTATGCGCGGCAGCATCCGGAGCCGAATGCACCCGCGATCTACCTGATGCGGCCGGGGGCCGATACGCGCGTGCGCACCTGGTGCCCGACGCCCGGTCCGCAATACGGCTTTCTCGTTACGCACAACGAATCGATTTCGATTGCCGACTATTTCACCGTGCTGGAAGACGGCAAGGCGGCGTACCGGCCGACCTGCCACTATGCCTATCACCCCGCCGACGATGCGGTGCTGTCGTGGTTTGAACTGTTCGGCAATGGCGGCAAGTTGCAGGACAAGACGCACGTGCTCGACGAGGATGAACTGGTCGACGGCATCGACGAACTCGGCGTGCTGCTCTACGGCCATGCCAAGAACGCCTATTGGTTCGGCTCGCAGCTTTCGCTGGAGGAGACACGCACGCTTGCGCCTTATCAGAACGCAACGGGTCTGCAGGTGACGTCGGCTATCCTTGCCGGCATGGTGTGGGCGCTGGAAAATCCGGAAGCCGGTATCGTCGAGGCCGACGAGATGGACTACAAGCGGTGCCTCGAGATCCAGATGCCGTATCTCGGCCCGGTCAAGGGCTATTACACCGACTGGACGCCGCTCGAGAACCGGCCGGGGCTGTTCCCGGAGGACATCGACACGAGCGATCCCTGGCAGTTCAGGAATGTGCTGGTGCGGTAGGACCGCGACGTCAGCACTGCGCGCGTTCTCGTCATTGCGAGCGAAGCGAAGCAATCCATCTTGTCGTGGTGGATTGCTTCGTCCTGCTTCGGCTTCGCTGAAAGTCCTCGCAATGACGCTTGAGACTACGGCAGACACTTGCTGCCCAGCGGCAGCTTGGCGCGTTTGCCCCATTCGTTCGACGGCACCTTGTTGAACGGCGCCGCGAATTGCTGCCGCTGCATGCGGAAGCCTGTCGGCACGCGCGAGCCGGACGTGCCAAACTCCACGATCCAGAAATAATCGAAGGTCTGGCCGGGCCAGGTGTCCGGCACATCCGGCAGCTTGTCGAGATTGAGGAGCTGGCGCAGCGTCACCTTCTGGTCCGGGAATTGAAGCTCCAGTTTCCGGTCGGCGATGTGGTGATGCTCCCACACCATCACGACGGTCTTGCCGTCATAACGCGGGTCGTCCATCAGCGCGCCGACCGCCTGCTGGGTGCGCAGGTTGAATTGCGGTGTGAGATCGACACCCGGCAGCGGCACGGAGGAAAACGTCACCACCGGCATTTCCCACGTCGCCGCGGCGGGTGAGGCCAATTCGAGCGTGTGCAGGGTGATGGCGAAGATCGCGGTGGGCCCCTCACCCGGGGCAAACAGCGATTGCTTCGAGCCCTGACCGAGATATTGCGCCGCCAGCGCAAGCGACCGGTCGACGCCGATCCTGCACAACGCGAAATCGTTTTCCTTTTCGCCGTGGCGCAGGATGATGACGGTCTTCGGCAGCGCGAGAGCGGGCAGAGCAACGCCGCAAACGATCGCGCACGCGAACAGACAAACAAGACCTCGCCGCATCATGGCAGCCCTCCGACATTTGAGTCAGCAGGGCTTAGCTCAAAAATATCGAAAGAGAGTTTACGGCAGACACTTGTTGCCGAGTGCCATTTTGGGGCGCTTGCCCCATTCGCTCGATGGCACTCCAGCATAGGGGGCAGCGAATTGCTGCCGGACCATGCGAAAGCTCACCGGCACCCGCGAGCCGCCGGTGGCATAGTTCACGATCCAGAAATGGTCGTAGGTCCGGTCCGGCCAGGTGTCCGGCACGTCGGGCAGCTTGTCGAGATTGAGAAGCTGCCGCAGCGTCACCTTCTGGTCCGGGAATTTCAGTTCCATCGCCTTATCGGCGATGTGGCGGTGGTTCCAGACCATCACCACGGTCTTTCCGTCGAAGCGTGCATCGTCCATCAACGCGCCGACGGCCTGCTGGGTGCGCAGATTGAGCTGCGGCAAGGGATCGACCCCGGGCAGGGGCACCGCGGAAAACACCGTCACCGGCATTTCCCAGGTCGCCGCTGCGGGCGACGCCGATTGCACCGTATCGAGCGAGATCGCGAAAAACGCCACGGGCCGCTCACCCGAGCTGAACAGCGAGTCCCGTGCGCCCTGTCCGAGATATTGCGCCGCCAGCGCGAGCGAACGATTGATGCCGATTCCGCAAAGGGTGGTGACGCTTGCCTTTTCGCCATGCCTCAGGATGATGACGGTCTTCGGCAGGGCGAGGGCTGGCAGGGCCAATCCGCACAATGCCGCTACGACGCACAGACACGTCCGAACGCTGAACATCATCGCCGTCGCCCTCCGACATTTCGTCAGGCCAAGTTTACCGCTTCAAGCCAAGTCTACCGCGTCAGGCTAAGTCTACCGCTTCAAGCCAAATCTACCACACCCGCTGTCCGATCCTCACAGGCAAAGGCGAGCTGTAGACCATCGCCGCTCCAGGCCAGCGCGGTGACCGGCGTATCGAGATCGGACGAATGCGCGAGCACCTCGGCCCCGTCATCGAGGCGCACCAGCAGCACCAGACCGTCCTCGTAACCGACTGCCACCACCGGCTGTTTGGGATGGCAGGCCACGATCGAGACCTTCTTGGCATGCGGGGCAAGCAGCGTCGGCTGCTTGCCCATCGGACCGTCCTTGCCGGAGAACGGCCACAGGATGAGCTGATCGGAACCGCCGGTCGCGAGAAAGACGCCGTCCGCGGTCCAACTCATCGAACGCACCCGCGCTGCGTAGCCCGACATCCGCATGTGCTTGCTATCGACGATCCGCCAGCCATGCAGCATCGGCTCCTGCATGGTGGTGACGAGGAACCGTCCGTCGGGACTGACAGTCACGCCGAGATGCGAGCCCTTCCATTCGAGCGCTTCCGGCTTCGCCTGCGCATTGGGAAACCAGAGCGAGGCGCCGTTGTAATGCGCAATGGCGAGACGGAAACCCTTCGGCAAAAAAGCGAGGCCGCCGGCGGTTGACAGCAGATCGAGCGACTTGGTCTCGCCCTTGCCGGTCGAGACGCTGACGACCTTTCCTGCCGACCATGCAATTGCGCCATCTGGGCCGAGCGCAACATGATCGATCCATTTGCGCTTGGGATCTGCGAACACGACGCGCGCTTCACCGGTGGCGTCGATCTCCATCACCTTGCCATCGTCACCACCGGTGACGATGCGGGTGCCGTCCGTTGCCGACGAGAGGATGCCGCCGTCATGAAGGGCGATGGCCATGCTCGTGCCATCCGCGGCAGACATCAGGGCTTTGTCCTCCGCCAATACGAAGACGGCCCTGTCGCCAAGGAAATGCGCGGCGATCACAGCGCCACCGGTCGCAACCGGCTGCGTGCGGCCGGCGACGGAGGGTGTGTTGGCGGGGGAGCGGGTGTCGGACATCGTTAATCTCAGTCGTCCCGGAAGCCTGAGCGCAGCGAAGGCTGTCCGGGACCCATAGCCACCAAACCTTCAATCAGGAAAGGACAGAGTGAACAACCCACACCGGGATTATGCGTCCCGGCCCTCGCATACGCTCGGCCGGTACGACGACGGAAAGGTCACGCGATACAGGTTTCAAAGCCCTTGCGGATCTTCTCCTCCGGCAGATGCCGGCCGATGAAGACCAGCCGGCTCGCGCGCTTCTCGTCGTCCTTCCATGGCCGCTGATGATCGCCGTCGAGGATCATGTGCACGCCATGGAATACGAAGCGATCCGGATCGTCCTTGAATGCAAGAATTCCCTTGGAGCGCAGAATCGCCGGGCCGTCCTCGGCCACAAGCTTCTGGATCCACGGAAAGAACTTGTCCGGGTTGAGAGGCTTGTCGGTCGCAATCGAGATCGATTGCATCTCCTCGTCATGATAATGCTTCAGGCCCTTGCCGTGGTGGTGATGGTCGTGGCCATGGTCGTGGTGATGATCGTGGTCGTGATGGTGATCGTGATCATGCGCGTGGTCGTGATCCTCCTGGCCATGCAGGAAGTCCGGCTCGATATCGAGAATGCGGTCGAGGTCGAAGGCCTTGCGGTCCAGTACTTCGTCGAGCGCGATCTCTGAGCGCTGCGTGCGGTGCAGCTTCGCATAAGGGTTGATACCGCGGATGCGGGCTTCAACTTCCTGAAGTTCGGCCTCGTCGACCAGGTCGGTCTTGTTGAGCAGGATCACATCCGCAAAGGCGATCTGGTTCTTCGCTTCGGGCGCGTCCTTGAGGCGATCCTTCAGCCATTTGGCGTCGGCGACGGTGACCACCGCATCGAGCCGGGTCTTCTTGCCGACCTCCTCGTCGACGAAGAAGGTCTGCGCCACCGGCGCCGGATCGGCGAGCCCGGTGGTCTCTACGATGATGGCGTCGAACTTGCCCTTGCGCCGCATCAGCCCCTCGATGATGCGGATCAGGTCGCCGCGCACGGTGCAGCAGATGCAGCCGTTGTTCATCTCGAACACTTCCTCGTCGGCATTGACGATCAGGTCGTTATCGATCCCGATCTCGCCGAACTCGTTGACGATCACGGCGTATTTCTTGCCGTGCGGTTCCGAGAGGATGCGGTTGAGCAACGTGGTCTTGCCGGCGCCGAGATAGCCGGTCAGCACCGTAACGGGGGTCTTGTCGGACATGAACGCTCCAGCCGATTTCCGGGCCGCCCAGGGCGGGCGGAGCGCGGCGGCTAGCTCTGAAGCGCCGCGCTGAGCGTCCTTATATTGTGCCGGATGAGGTCGATGTAAGTGGGGGCAGGCCCTTTTTCGTCGGTCAGGGCGTCGGAATACAGCGTTCCGCCCACCTTGGCGCCGGTTTCGCTGGCGATTTGCTTCAACAGGCGTGGGTCGCTGATGTTTTCCATCAGAACGGCCTTGACCTTGTTTTTCTTGATCTGCTGGATCAGGCGCGCGACGTCGCGGGCGGAAGGTTCCGACTCCGTCGACACCCCTTGCGGGGCGAAAAACTCAACGCCATAGGCATCCTTGAAATACTCAAAGGCATTATGGGTCGTGATCACGCGCCGTTGGTCAGCCGGGATCCGCGCGACGGTCTCCCGCACCTCGCGGTCGAGTGCATCGAGCTTCGCGAGATAAGCCGCCGCGTTCGTTTCATAGGTTGCCTTGCCGGCCGGGTCGGCGGCGATCAGTCCATCGCGTATATTCGCGACATAGATTTTGACATTGGGCACCGACTGCCACGCATGCGGGTCGACGCCTCCATGATCGTGGCCATGGCTGTGCCCATGGTCGTGCTTCTTCCCCGATTTGAGCGGCTTCATACCCTTGGTCACGACGACATTCGGCGCCTTCGAATTGGAGGACTTAATCAGGCGATTGAGCCAGCCCTCAAATCCCAGGCCATTGGTAAAAACGACCTTGGCCGCCGCAACGGTTTTCACGTCCGTGGGTGACGGCGAATAGACATGCGCATCTCCGTTCGGCCCAACAATGCTGGACACCGAAACGCGATCGCCGCCGACATTCTTCACAACATCCGCCAGGATCGAGAACGTTGCGACCACCGGCAGCTTGTCCTGGGCAGGTGCCGATCCCGACCAGGCGACCGGGAACATCGCGACGAGGGCCGCGACCATTATTGTTCGTCTCAACATCATAACCTCCATCGAGTCAGGCTTCGAGGTGACGACCTGGAAAGAGCTGGCGAACAAGTCCGCCAACACTGCCGAACAGAAGCGAGATCGCATACAGGATGCCGGCAACCAGGATGACAGCGGGACCCGCAGGTGCAGCGGTATGGAACGACAGCAGCAAGCCGGCGTAGCCTGACAACATCCCTGCCAGCACCGCGACCACGATCATCGCCGTGATGTCGCGCGCCCAGAACCGCCCGATCGCGGCGGGCACCATCATGATGCCGACGGCAAGCAACGTGCCGAGCGCATGAAAGCCGGAGACCAGATTGATCACCAGCAGCGCTAGAAAGATCAGATGGGCGGGGCCACCCGCCTTGCTGACCGATCTCAGATAAAGCGGATCGACGCACTCCAGCACCAGCGGGCGATAGATCAGCGCAAGGCCGAGCAGGGTCACCGTGGCGTTGATCGCGATCAGAATCAGTGTCGGATTGTCGAGCGCCAGCACCGAGCCGAACAGGAAATGCAGCAGATCGATATTGGTGCCGCGAACCGAAATGATGGTGACGCCGACGGCAAGCGAGATCAGGAAGAACACCGCAAGCGAGGCGTCCTCTTTCAATTCGGTCGAGCGCGCCACGAGGCCGGCCAGAAGTGCGACGGTAAAGCCCGCAATCAGTCCGCCCGCGGTCATGGCAAAAATGTTGAGCCCTGACACCAGGAAGCCAATCGCCGCGCCCGGGAGCACGGCATGCGCCATGGCGTCACCGACAAGCGACATCCGCCGCAGCATCAAGAATACGCCGATCGGACCGGCACCGAGCGCGAGCGCCATCACGCCGACCAGCGCACGGCGCATGAAGTCGAATTCCGCGAACGGGGCGATGAGGTGGTCGTAGAGCATCAAGCTAACCGCGCGCTCGGAAGTAAGAAAGTGGACATCACGCCGCGCATGCCGCAGCCTCCTCGTCGAAGGCCTCGCACATATGCCGTGCCTTCAGCATGTTGTCGGCCGTCAGCACCGTAGCCGTATCGCCCCAGGCCACGGTCTCGCGCGCGAGCAAAAGCGTCTGCGGAAAGGTCCTGCGCACGAGTTCGAGATCATGCAAGGCCGCGAGGATGGTGCGTCCCTCGCCGTGCCAGCGCTGCACCAGCGCGATCAGATCGGCCGAGGTCTTGGCGTCGATGGCGTTGAAGGGCTCGTCGAGCACGACCAGCTTCGCGTCCTGCAACAGCAGCCGCGCGAACAGCATGCGTTGCATCTGTCCGCCCGACAGCGTGCCGATGGCACGCCGCTCGAAACCGGTGAGGCCGACGGCCGCGATCGCATCCCGGATTTTCGCATGATCCGCTTTCGCGAATCCCCCCCAGGCCCCGGTTCTGCGCCAGAGCCCCATCGCCACCAGATCGTAGACGCTGATCGGGAAGGTGCGGTCGATCTCGGCTGCCTGCGGCAGATACGCAACATCCCGTGCGGACAGACCATGGAGATCGACGCGGCCGGCGAGCGGCTTCAGGGCGCCCACGATACCTTTGAACAGGGTCGACTTGCCGGCACCGTTCGGGCCGACCACCGCCAGCAGCGCGCCCGGCGCCACGCCTCCGGTGAGATGGTGGACCGCCGGGTGGCGGTCATAGCCGAGCGTCAGGTCGCGAAAGTCCAGCTGCGGCGTCGGGACATGCATTGCCATCAGCGCATCACCCAGATCACCGTCACCCAAACGATCACAGTCAGAACCGCGGCAAAGGCCAGGCGCTGGAACACCGACAATCGCAAGATCGACGGCGCGATTGCGGCCGGCGGGTGCGCATGTCCCGGCGCATGGTGATGGTGGTGCTCGGTCATCGGCGTTTTCGGCCTCCATCGGTTGTTATAGTATAACGTTTCAGGATGCCAAGGGCCGCGCCGAATTGGGCCGCCAACAGGGCGAAATCGGAAGAATTTGCCGCGGTTTCGTTGCCAAACGGGCGCGGACCGGGCCATGGTGGCCCGGCACCCCTCAAATCCGGCTGCAGCCATGACCGACCAGACCAAACGCATTGTCTCGATCGGCGAAGTCATGATCGAAATGACGCGCGGCCCGGACGGGCGTTTCAGCCAGGCCTGCGGCGGCGACACCTTCAACACCGCGGTCTATCTCGCGCGCCGCGGGCTGCCGGTCGCCTACGCCACCGCGCTCGGCGACGACATCTATTCCGACCGCATCGTCTCGCTCGCCAATGCCGAAGGCATTGCCACCGATCTGATGGTACGGGTGCCGGGCCGCCTGCCCGGCCTGTATCTGATCGAAACCGACAACAAGGGCGAACGCAGCTTCAGCTATTGGCGCGAGAATGCGCCGGCGCGCGAGCTGTTCGAATTGCCGGACTGGGGGCGGGTTGCCGAAAGCATCGTCGGCGCCCGGATCGTGTATTTTTCCGGCATCACCCTGTCGATCTATTCCAATCAGGGGCTCGGACGCTTCCTCGCGCTGTTGGAACTCGCCCGCAAGGCCGGCGCCAAGGTGGTGTTCGATGGCAATTACCGCCCGCGCGCCTGGAAGGGCGACGTGCAGCGGACCCGCACGGTGTTCATGGAAGCGCTCAAGCGCGTCGATATCGCGCTGCCGACCTATGACGACGAGGCACTGCTGTGGGGCGACCCGTCACCGGATGCAACGATCGAACGGTTGCAGGCGTTCGGCATCGCCGAGATCGCGATCAAGAACGGACCGAATTCCGCGCTGGTCGCGTCGGGCGGCCACAAGGAGTTCGTGCCGGTGCCGGATGTGGTGGTGCCGGTCGATACCACGGCCGCCGGCGACAGCTTCAATGCCGGCTACATGGCGGCACGGCTTGCGGACGAAAATCCGGGCGATGCGGCGCTCGCGGGCCACAGGCTGGCGTCGGAAGTGATCAAGCATCGCGGCGCGATCATGCCGCGCACCGCGAGTGCGATGCATTGATCCTCACGGCTTGGACCCTCACGGCTTGCCGATCAGCATGGCCAGCCACGCCGCGATGAACGGCAGTGGCAGGCTCGCGACCACCCGCAGCCACACCACGCGCGCCGGCATGATCGGCAATTCGTAGGTCAGCAGCCGCGGGAAGGCATAGAGCGCCCAGGCGGTGGAATAGGCGATCACCTGCGGCGCACCGGCGCCGCCTTTCAGCGCGGCGGCGGCGATGGCAAAGCCGACCACCGGGCCACCCGGCGTCATCGCGCCCGCAACCGACGCGACCGCGATGCCGAACACCCCCGATGACGAGCCGAGCCAATAGGCCACGCTGTCCTGCGGCAGCGCAGCGGCGATGAAGCCCGAGCCCAGCACGCCGATCGCCATCCGCGGCACCAGATAGACAAACTCGGCCGCTCCGCCTCTTGCGCTTTCGCGTAACAGCGGCACGCTGCGCCTTGCGACACCGAGCGCGAGCGCGACAACGATGATCCACAGCGCCGCGATGACGATGGCTTCGATCACGTTCTGGCCTTCGCGCGCCAATACCGTTCGATCACGCGCACGATCAGACCGGCCAGCACCGCCAGCGGCAACGCCGCGAGCCAGCGCCACAACACGAAATCGAAGCCGAGAAACGGCAATTCCCAGACCAGCGAACGGCTGAGCCCGATCGTGGTCCAGCTGGTGATCAGCGTCACGACGGCAGCCGCGTCCGCACCCATACCGATAAAGGCCGCGGCGATCGGATAGATGGTGAAGGGACCGCCCGGCACGATGATTCCGGCGCCGGCCGCGATCAATATGCCCCTGACGCCTGAATCCTTCCCGACCCAGCGCACAATGGTGTCGCGCGGCAGCAGCACGGTGATCAATGCCGCGATCAGACAGCCCGCAAGCACATTCGGCAGCATCCAGGCGAACAGATCGGCATCGGACCAGATCACGTCGAGAAAGCGCGCCGGACCGTCCCGCCAGAAGACATAGCCGGCTGCGCTCACCACAATCGCGATCAGCAGAGCGGTCGGCCAGTCGAGGGCGCGGCGCTTGCGGCGCACCGGCGCCGGGGGCTCGGATTGCATCAACTGCGCAGGCCCGACGCCTCACGGGCCAGCGTCTTGATCCGGGCAAAGTCTTTCGCGGCCAGTGCGTCCTGCGGCACCACCCAGGAGCCGCCGACCGCAATCACATTCGGCAGCGCCAGATAGTCGCGTGCATTGCGCATGTCGATGCCGCCGGTCGGACAGAATTGAATATGCGGCAGCGGCGCCGCGACCGCTTTCAGCCAGGCGGCGCCGCCCGAGGCTTCGGCCGGAAAGAATTTCAGCACCTCGAAGCCGAGATCGGACAGCACCATGGCCTCGCTGACGGTCGCGCAGCCAGGAATCACGGGGATCTCGATCTCGGTGAACGTCTCGGCAAGGACCGGATCGGTGCCCGGACTGACGAGGAATTTTGCACCGGCATCGATCGCAAAGGCGGCATCGACATGCCGCACCACCGTGCCGGCACCGACGATGCAATCCGGCACCTCGACGGCGATGGCGGCGATGGCAGCCAGCGCGGCCCGGGTCCGGAGCGTGACCTCGATCACGGAGAGGCCGCCGTCGCACAAGGCACGCGCCAGCGGCACCGCGATTTCGAAGTCATTAATGGTGAGCACCGGGATCACCGGTGCCCGGCGGAGGATGGCGGCGGAGTCTGTTGCGTCGGACATGCCGCCAGACATGCCCCCGAACCGCGTCCGGTTCAAGCCATGTTGCGCGGGGGCTGCCCCCCGCGCCCAGCGAGAGACCTATTCCGCCGGCGCAGCCGCCGGCTTTGGCGCCGGTACCGACAGGCCGAGGCCCTGCCGGCTCATCCCGTACAGGAAAGCCGCCACCATGGCATAGGCGATCGCTACCGACGGCGTGACTCCAAAGCCCACCGCTTCGCCATGCATGAAGCCGAAGAAGGTCAGGACAGCGCCTGCCAGGGCAAAGGCCGAGGCCTTCACGAATTCCCGGTCGACGATGAAAACACCGATCGCGCCGAGGATCAGCCCGGACAGGATGGCGCCGCCGCCCAGCACTTCGAGGCCGTGATAGACTACGCCCTGCATCGCCATCTTGTCGAAGCCGACCGCCGCGGCTGTGGTACCGGCGGCGCCGAGCGCCCCGTCGATCAGGGTTTTGGCCCAGGCCGCAAGATGCGGCGTCAGTGCGAGCGCGATCGCGGGCGCATGATGCGTCGGCGTGGTCTGAAACGCCTGCGCCCCGATCAGCATGCCGATGTAGAGCAGGATCGGCGAAATCGCGACCAGCGGGACCAGCGCCAGCATCAGCGAGATGATGCCGAACCAGGACAGGACGATCACCATGATACCGGTCGCGGCCGAATAGCCGATGCCGCCGCCCATCGCCTTCCAGCCGGGATGGCCGATATAGACCGCGTTGATGAAGGGGTTGCCCATCAGGCAGCCGATCAGGCTGACCGCGCCGTCCGCCGTCAGCACCTGCGTGGTCGGGTAATGGTCGCCCGCTGCTTCCGCGCTTTCGACATTGTCCATTGCCTCCACGAGATCGTAGATGCCGAACGGGATCGCCGTGACAAGGATGATGCCGAGGAATTCGAAGCCCGAGAACACATGGCCGAAGGCCGGGATCGGCACCGAGAAGCCGAAATGGGCGAACGAGCCGGTCACCTTGTCGAGGCTCATGCCGCCGAGATTGAACCCGAACAGCGTCGAGCCCCAGGCGATCAGCATGCCGGCCGCGATCGCGATCAGGCCGGCAGGAATGCCCTTCGGATATCTCACGCCGCCGAACCAGGCGACCAGGATGATGGCAAAGCAGATCAGCCCGATCTGCGGGGTCAGGAACATTTCCAGCGCCGGCCGCATCGAGATGAAAGTGATCGACACGCCGGCAAGCGTGCCGAGCAGCGCGGCGCGCGGCGTGATCTTGCGGATATAGGGCGCGATGAAGGCGCCGATCATCAGGATGAAGCTCTGGAAGAACACCCAGACGAGGCCTGCTTCCCAGCCCTTGATCGGATCGTTGGTCTTGAGCGAAATCGGCAGCATGATCACGAAGGTGACCACGAACATGTGCGGCACGCTGATGCCGGACGGCAGCGCGCAGACATCGGATCGGCCGGTCTTCAGCGCCAGTTTGTAGGCGAGCCAGGCGTAATACATCGTGGACAGGAACATCATCAGGCCCATCGCGGGCAGGATGCGTCCGAACACGATCGAGTCCGGCATTTTCAGCACGAAGCGCAGCAGGCCGGTCAGCACCAGCATGTTGACCAGGATGTTGGTGCCGAAGCCGAAGAAGGCGTTCCAGTCGCCCGGCGTCCACAAGGCGGGGCGGAATTTTTCAGCGCTAGTATCGGACAGACCGGTCATCGCACTCCCCCTTCGATGATCCCAAACGGCATTTTCGGTGCACGCGCGCCATGCGCGGCGAGCGCGGCAATCGCTTTCTGTGAATCGGAGACCCAGCCAAAGATCCCGCCCTGCGCCTTGATCATGGCGAGGCCGGCGGCATGGAAATCCGGGAAATAGGACGCGCAGCCATCCGACAGCGCGATACAGCGGAAGCCACGGTCGTTGGCTTCGCGGATCGTGGTGTTGACGCAGACTTCGGTTGTGACGCCGCAGACCAGCAGCGTTTCGATGCCGCGGTTCTTCAGCATCAGTTCGAGATCGGTCTGGTAGAAGGCGCCCTTGCCCGGCTTGTCGATCACGGGCTCACCCGCGACCGGATAGAGCTCAGGGATAATGTCGTGGCCGGGCTCGCCGCGGACCAGAATGCGGCCCATCGGGCCGGGCGCGCCGATGCGGGTCTTGGGATCGCCGCGATCGACCTTCAGCGGCGGCGCATCGGCGAGATCGGGCCGGTGGCCTTCGCGGGTATGGATCACCAGAAGGCCGGTTTCGCGCGCCGCATTCAGGACATTGCGGATCGGCTCGACCGCCGCCTTGAGCAACGAAACATCGTTGCCGAGCGCGGCGCCGAAGCCGCCCGGCTCCAGGAAGTCGCGCTGCATGTCGATGATGACGAGTGCAGACCGGCTGACGTCGATCTGAAGCGGATAAGGTTCGGCCTCGATCCTGACTGGCACAGCATCCCCCGATCCCGGCAGGGTGAGCTACGCAAGTTCGGGGCCAAGTTCCCGCTATTGTATGCAAAAGATTTGGGACGGTGGTCGAAAGCTATCTCATTGATTCACAATGAGAACGCCTTCATCACGCCTGCAAGCCGCGCCCTCGCCTCGACACGTGCTGCTGAAAACAGCAGCAAATCTGCTCCGGCTTTCATCACATCAGCGAGCGGACGATCCACAATCCGGCAAACAATCCGGCGATCGAGAGCACGACCGAACCGGCGACATAAGCCGCCGCCAGACCCACATCGCCCCGCTCGTAAAGCAGCGCGGTATCCAGCGAAAAGGCCGAGAAGGTGGTGTAACCGCCCAGGATGCCGGTGGTCAGAAACAGCCGCCAGGCTTGCGGCGCGTCACCCCTGAATGCGAACCAGCCGGCCACCAGGCCCATGATCAGCGAGCCGCTGATGTTGACGAGAAAGGTGGACCAGGGAAATCCGCTGCCCAGAAACCGGGGTGCCGTCATATTGACCCCGTGCCGCAACATCGCACCGAGTCCGCCCCCCAGAAACACCAGCACATAGCTCATCTCGGCCAGACCTTCTGCAATGGTCGGGATTGTTCTGCCGTCCCGTCCGGCCGGTTATCGCCGACTTTGCGGTTGCGTCAAACGGGGCTCCCGGCCATGGTCCGCCGCCATGCGATCCCTCGACCTGTTCGCCCGCGACAAGCTCGCCGAGCGCGAGCGTGACAACCTGCGTCGCAGCATCGTCGAGACCGATTCCGGGGACGGCGTGCATGTGGTCCGCAACGGCCGTCGGCTGCTGTCCTTCTGCAGCAACGATTATCTCAATCTCAGCCAACATCCGGCGGTGAAACGCGCCGCGGCGGCCGCGGCGGAAACTTACGGCGCGGGGGCCGGCGCCTCGCGGCTCGTCACCGGCAGCCACCCGCTCTATGCGGCGCTTGAGCAACGGCTCGCGCGGCTGAAGCGCGCGGAGGCCGCCTGCGTGTTCGGCTCGGGCTATCTCGCCAATGCCGGCATCATCCCGGCGCTGGCCGGACGCGGCGACCTGATCCTGATCGACGACCTCGCGCACAGTTCGATGCATACCGGCGCCCGGCTGAGCGGCGCCACCATTCTGCCGTTCCGGCACAACGACGTTGCGCATCTGGGCACGCTGCTGGATCAGGAACGCGCGCGCTTCAAGCATGCGCTGATCCTGACCGAAGGCGTGTTCTCGATGGACGGCGACACAGCGCCGCTGCCTGATTTGTCCGATATCGCCAACCGCTACGATGCCTGGCTGATGAGCGACGACGCCCATGGCATCGGTGTACTCGGCGGCGGCCGGGGCTCGGCCTACGCCACCGATCCAGCCGCCAGCATCCCGTTGCAGATGGGCACCCTCTCGAAGGCGATCGGCAGCTATGGCGGCTATCTTTGCGCCTCGCGCGAGGTTATCGACCTGATGCAGAACCGCGCGCGCACCCTGATCTATTCCACCGGGCTGCCGCCGTCGGCGCTGGGTGCGGCGATTGCGGCCCTCGACATCATCGAAAGCGAACCGGACTATGCCGCCCTGCCCTTGCAAAAGGCGCGCGCCTTCACCCGCGCCGCCAATCTGCCGGCGGCGGAGAGCGCGATCGTGCCGGTGACGATCGGTGATGCCGATGGGGCGTTGCGTGCCTCGGCGCTGCTGGAAGACGAAGGCTTTCTGGTCATCGCCATCCGCCCGCCGACTGTGCCGGAGGGAACCGCACGGCTGCGTGTGACGTTCAATACCGCACAGCCGGACGACGCCATCGAACGGCTCGCCGGCCTTATTCGCAACCGCATTTTAACTTAAAGGCGGCGGCGAATTCCGACGATCCTGCCACCATTCTTGGCCAGACCGTGTTAGGACGTCACATCCAAAGCCGCACAGACTGACTTTAAGCCGTGTCACCGTGGTTCCGGCGCTTGTGAAAGCGCGCCTCCGCGGCAACACTGACCTCGCAACCGGGATACGAACCATGCCATCCATTTTTATCACCGCAAGCGGCACCGATGTCGGCAAGACCTTCGTCGCCGCGGGTCTGATCCGCTATCTGCGCGCGCAGGGAGAGGCCATCGACGCGGTGAAGCCGATCATCAGCGGATTCGATCCGGCACGGGCCGGCGACAGCGATTCAGGGGTTCTGCTGCGCGCGCTCGGCTTGCCGCTCACCGATGAGGAGATCGAGGATATCTCGCCCTGGCGCTACGCGGCCGCATTCTCGCCCGACATGGCCGCACGCCATGAAGGCCGCGAGATCGATTTCGATCAACTGGTCTCGTTCTGCGAAACCGCGGTCAAGGAAACCGAAGGCTCGCTTCTGATCGAAGGCGTCGGCGGCGTCATGGTGCCGATCGATCAGGACAACACCGTGCTCGACTGGATCGCCGAACTCGAGCTTCCGGTCATTCTGGTCGCCGGCAGCTATCTCGGCAGCATCAGCCACACGCTGACCGCAGCCGAAGTACTGGATCAGGAGGATTGCGATCTGCACACCATCGTGGTGAGCGAGACCGAAGGCAGCCATGTGCCGCTATTCGAGACGGTCGCGACAATCGCGCGCTTCCTGCCGTCGGTCGAAGTGATTGCGCTGCCGCGGCTCGAACCCGGCGCGGATCATCCGGCGTTCGCACAGATCGCGAAGAGCTGCGGGCTGGTGTAGTGCTCGGACTCCCTCCCCCTGAAAGGGGGAGGGTCGGGGTGGGGGTCGTTTGCGAACTCACACAGGATTGTTGACCCCCACCCGATCGCCTTCGCCATAGCGCGTCGAAGACGCGCGTGAACGCGCTTATAGCGAAGGCAATCGACCTCCCCCTTTTAGGGGGAGGTAAAGAGATCGCGGCGCTCCCGCAAAACCTCACCAATCACGCCCGTGAGAAACGCGACATCCTCCTCGCCGATGGTCAACGCCGGCGCCAGATAGATCGCATTACCGATGGGGCGGATGAACGCACCCTTCGCAACGAACGCGCTGCGCAGCGCATTGAGATCCTCGATCCGCTCGAGTTCGACCACACCGATGGCGCCGCGCGTGCGCACATCGACCACGCTCGGCAGATCGCGGCACGGCGCCAGACCTTGGGCGAGCCATTGTTCGATCCGCGCAACCTGATGCAGCCGCGCACCGTCCTCGAACAGATCGAGCGAGGCATTGGCCGCCGCGCAGGCGAGCGCATTGGCCATATAGGTGGGTCCGTGCATCAGCGCGGACATCGGATCTTCCGACCAGAAGCTGTCGAAGACGCGCCGCCGCGCCACTGTCGCAGCGAGCGGCAACGTGCCTCCGGTCAGCGCCTTCGATACCGTCACAATATCCGGCACGACACCGGCCGCCTCGCACGCGAACATCGTGCCTGTACGGCCGAAGCCGGTGAAGATCTCGTCGAAGATCAAGAGCGCGCCATAGGAATCCGCGATTTCGCGCAGCCGCCACAGCACCGATGGATCGTGAAAACGCATACCGCCCGCGCCCTGCACCAGCGGCTCGACGATGATGCCCGCGATCCGGTCGACATGCTGTCCGATCAGCGCGACCAGTGCCGCGTCGGTCGCCGCGCTTTCCGGCAGCGGCGCACAGAGATGCGCATGAAGGATACTGCCAAACTTCTGATGAATGCCGGTTTCGAAATCCGAGACCGCCATGGTGCCGAGCGTATCGCCGTGATAGCCGCCGCGAAAGCAGACGAAGGTGTCGCGCTTGGTCTCGCCGAGATTGAGCCAGTACTGGATCGCCATCTTCATGGCGACCTCGACCGAGACCGATCCGGAATCGGTGAAGAACACGCGCGTCAGATCGCCCGGCAATATCTCTGTGAGCCGGCGCGCAAGTATTAGCGGCTGTTCGTGCACCAGCCCGCCGAACATCACATGCGGCATGGTCTCGAGCTGACGCTGCACGGCGTCGCGGATATGCGGGTGATTGTAGCCGTGGCAGGCGGTCCACCACGAGGCGATGCCGTCCACCAGTTCGCGGCCGTCGGCGAGATGGATGCGGGTGCCTTCGGTGCGCACCACCGGCAGCGGCGCCGGCGCGGTCTTCATCTGCGCATAGGGCAGCCAGATATGGTCGAGCCCGGTCGTGTACCAGTCACGCTTGTCGAGCATTCCGTTACACCTGCATCGCGCGCAGACCGAGCCGATCCATCAATTGCCGGTCGCGGTCGGCGGCGGGGTTCGCCGTGGTCAAGAGTTTCGGGCCATAGAAGATCGAGTTGGCGCCGGCGAGGAAGCAAAGCGCCTGCGTCTCGTCGGTCATGTCCTCGCGACCGGCAGACAATCGCACCATCGAACGCGGCATGGTGATGCGTGCCACCGCGATGGTGCGCACGAAATCGATCGCGTCGATCGCTGCGCCGCTGGCCAGCGGAGTCCCCTCGACCTGCACCAGCATGTTGATCGGAACGCTTTCCGGATGCACCGGCAGCGTCGCCAGCGCATGGATCATGCCGACGCGGTCCTCCGCGCCCTCCCCCATGCCGACGATGCCGCCGCAGCAGACATGGATGCCGGCGTCGCGCACATGCTCCAGCGTATCGAGCCGCTCCTGATACGTGCGCGTGGTGATGATCTCGCCGTAGAATTCCGGCGAGGTGTCGAGGTTGTGGTTGTAATAGTCGAGGCCGGACGATTTCAGCCGCCTCGCCTGCGGGCCGTTCAGCATGCCGAGCGTGACGCAGGTTTCGAGCCCCATCGCACGCACGCCCTCGATCATCGCGCAGACCTTGTCGAGATCGCGGTCCTTGGGTTCGCGCCAGGCCGCGCCCATGCAGAAGCGGCTTGCGCCGGCATCTTTCGCGGCTTGCGCCTCGGCCAGCACCGTGTCGAGACTCATCAGTTTCTCAGCCTTGACGCCGGTGTCGTATTTCGCGCTCTGCGGACAATAGGCGCAGTCCTCGGGGCAGCCGCCGGTCTTGATCGAAAGGAGCGTCGAGACCTGGACTTCGGCCGGATCGAAATTAGCCCGGTGAACCGACTGCGCCTGAAACATCAGATCGGGGAACGGAAGGGCGAACAGGTCGCGGATTTCGCGCCTCGTCCAGTCGTGCCGGACCGCGCCGATTGCGCCCAAAAAGGTGGCTTTTTCGTAGGTTCCAAGGGTCATCGGGGGGTCCCAGGCCGGCTCTTGCGTAGCGTCGATATCGTCATGTTCTATGGCTTCATGTCATAGTGCCGCCGCCAAGCCAAGCTAGGCGGTCAGGTGGGTCGGCGGATACAGGGTACGGGGAACGGGATGTTTTCACGACGCACAATAATGGCCGGCCTGGGCGCGAGCATCGCCGCACCGGCTGTTCTCAGGCAAGCCTCGGCGCAACACCATGCCGGGCACGATCCGGTCTATTCCCATCTCACCGATCCGAAGATCAAGACGCCACCGCTCGACACCATGAAGCTGCAGCATGTCTTCGACTCGCCGGCACCGCCCGCCGCGAAACAGGGCCGCTGGGTGACGAAGGCGCCGCTGCCGCTGCCACGCAGTGAGATGGCCTGGGCCACCACACTCAATAACCGCATGCAGGTCGTGGGAGGCTATGGCGAGCAGCGCGTCGACCGCCCCTATCATCATGTCTACGATCAGGCGTCGGACAAATGGCTCGACGCGCCGTTCCTGCCGCGCGGTGCCAACCATGTCGGCGTGGTGGTGGTGAACGGCAAGCTCTATGCCATCGGCGGCTTCGTCGAGCAGAACCGCAAGCCCGACAATCTCTGCTTCGTGCTGGACGGCGAAAGCTGGCGCGCAATCGCTCCGTTGCCAAAACCGTTCGCAGCGATCGGCTGCGCTGCAATTAACGGCACGCTGCATGCGATCGGCGGCGCGGTGGGGGATACCTTCCCGACCAAAAAGTCGGTGGACTGGCATCTGGTCTACGATCCGCGCATCGACCAATGGGCAACGCGCGCGCCGATGCCGACCGGGCGCGACCATACCGGCACGCTGGCGGTGAATGGCAAGATTCATCTGATCGGCGGCCGTGTCGACTCGTTCCACACCAATTCGAACCTGCACCATGTCTACGATCCGAAGACCGACAAATGGGAGCCGCGCGCGCCGCTGCCGACCGCGCGCTCCGGACACGGCGCCGTGCTTCTTGGCGGCAAGATTTTCGTGATGGGCGGCGAAGGCACCAACCGCGTTTACGGCCAGAACGAGGGCTACGACATCGAGAAGGACATCTGGGAATCCTACGCGCCGATGCCGACGCCGCGTCACGGCCTCGGCGCCGCGGCGATCGGCGATACCATCCATGTGGCCGGCGGCGGCGCGGTGATGGGCGGCTCGATCCAGAGCGCGATCCACGAGGCCTTTACGCTGGATTAGGCCGCACCCGGATTGCCTTGGCCGCCGCAACGGCTTAGGACGGCGGCCTGACCTAGCCACAATAAGAGCTGCAATGACCGATACCTTCCCCGACCGCCTGAGCGTCGATCCCGACAATCCTCATTACAATGAGGAATTGCTGTCGCGCGAGATCGGCATCCGTTTCGAGGGCAAGGAAAAGACCAATGTCGAGGAATATTGCATCAGCGAGGGCTGGATCAGGGTCGCGGCCGGCAGCGCCAAGGACCGTTTCGGCAAGCCGCTGACGATCAAGCTGAAGGGCAAGGTCGAGCCCTATTTTAAGGACAAGGCTTAGATAGCGGTGACTCGCTACGGCAGCGTCTGCGTCCTGATGGTCCGGCCGGTCCAGCGGCGATAGAGCCATTCCGCCGCGAAGGAGGCGGCGGCGATGCCAACCAGCGCCGTGATCGCGGCGGGCTGCTCCCGCCAGGTGTAGACCGACAGAGTCGCGAACATCGCAAGACAGGTGAGAAGCGAGAGCCAGACGACGATGGCTTTGGCGCCGGTTTCCCTCAAAACCCGCAGATGCCCGCCATTCACCGCTGCGTAGATGAGCAGAAACGCCGCGCTGCCCATCATCGCGATGCCTGACAGATCGAACAGCAGCGTGAGCAGGATAACGAGCGCGGCGGTCAGGAAAAGGCCGCCGCTCGCCTGCTTCCATTCGGTGCGCGACAGGTCCGCCGGCAATTCGCCGTCACGCGCGATCATGTAGCAGACATTGGCGGAGCCGAAGAGCGTGGCGTTGATCGCCGACGCGGTCGAGAACAATGCGGCGATCGCGATCAACCGGAAGCCGGCTTCGCCGAGGAACGGTCGTGCGGCTTCGGCGAGCGCATAATCCTTCGCCTGCTCAATCTGGGCGCTCGACAGATTGCCGGTGACCGTGACCGACACCACGAGATACAAAACGATCACGAAGATCACGGCGGTGTAGAGCGCGCGCGGCAGCATCACACGCGGATTCTTCATGTCGGAAGCAGCATTGGCGATCAGGCCGAATCCCTCATAGCCGATGAACAGGATGCCGGCGCCGACCAGGATGAAGGCGGCTTCGGGGGACAGCGCCGGAGAGAAGCGGCCGGGCTCGATAAAGAACAATCCGGCGGCCGCGAACAGCACGAGAATGGCGACCTTGATCGCGACGATCAGGGTTTCGCTGCGCCCCATGATGCGCGCGCCGAAGGCGTTGAGGAGGGTCAGGCCGAGCACCGAGCCTACCGCAAACGACTTCACCAGCAGCGGCTGGGGCGTTGTGGTGATGAAGGTCGCGGCATAGCTGCCGAACGCCGTGGCGTAGAGCGCGAGCGAGATGATGTAGCCCGCCCACATGAACAGATTGAGCCCGCCGGACAGAACGCCGTCGCCGTAGCCCTTCACCAGGAAATGCACCGCCCCGCCCGCGGACGGAAACACCGCGCCCAGTTTCGCATAGGAGTAGGTCGAGAGCAGCGCGACCACGCCACCGATCATGAAGGCGAGCCACATCATGTTGCCGGCGGCTTGCGCGACAACGCCAAGGATCGAGAAAATCCCGGCACCGACCATCCCGCCGATCCCGATCGAGACCGCCGCGACGAGCCCGATCTGGCCGGCTTGCGAGCCGGACGAGGGAGGAATGCCGGCAGACTTGCCGGATAGGTCGGTCATGGCGGGTGGCTCACAGAGCTGCGGCAACGAATGAAGGATAACACACTGCCTGACGCGGCAGACCGGAAACGGCGACGCGGCAGGACTTTGTCATACCTTGGAAAGCGGAGCTGGTCGCAATCTCAGCTGGCGTCGCGCTTCGGCAGGAGTCTCTTGAGCGTCGCGATCTGCCGGAAGAATTCACGGCTCGGCTGGGCCGGGCTGCCCAGCATCTTCGCGCCCGGTTCGACATCGGAAATCACGCCCGCCTGGGCGCCGATCTGGGCGCCGGCGCCGATCTGCAGGTGCCCCGCCATCGCCGCCTGTCCGCCGACCTGCACGAAATCGCCGAGCATGGTCGAACCGGAAATGCCAACCTGGGCGACGATGATGCAGCAGCGGCCCATGATTACGTTATGTCCGATCTGCACGAGATTATCGAGCCGCGAGCCCGAGCCGATCACGGTATCCCCGGCCGACCCGCGATCCACCGTGGAATTCGCGCCGACTTCGACATCGTCGTGAAGCAAAACGCGTCCGAGCTGCGGCACGGTTTCGAAGCCGCGTGCGGTGACCGCGAAGCCGAACCCCTCCTGCCCGATCCGCGCACCCGGATAGACGTAAACCCGCTCGCCGAGCAGCGCGTGACTGACGCTGGCATGCGATCCGATCCGGCAATCGCGTCCGAGCACCACGCCGGCGCCAATCACCGCGGCCGCGCCGATGCGGCATCCCGGGCCGATTTCCGCGCCAGCCTCGATCACACAAAGCGGGCCGATATCGGCCGATGGATCGATCATCGCGGTGCCGTCGATCACCGCCGACGGATGAATGCCGGGCGACGCCACCGGTGCCGGGTGGAACAGCTTCGCAACCCGCGCCCAGCCGGTATAGGGCTCGGCCGTGACGATCGCCACCGCGCCGTCCGGTACCCGCGATTGCATGTCCGGATGCACGATCACTGCGCCCGCGCGCGTGACGTCGAGCAGCGATGCATAACGCCGGTTGTCGAGAAAGCTGATCTGTCCAGGTCCGGCGGATTGCAGCGGAGCGATGCCGTCGAACACACGCTCATGGCCGGATGCCACGGCTCCGCCAGCGGCGTCTGCGATTTCGGCCAAGCGGTGTGGCCCGCTTCGCTGAAAGAAGCGGTTATGGCCTGTCGATGCGGGCTGCATGCTTCGTCCTTGAGGAAGCCAAGCTGCTATCGCCAAGGACGGCGGAACACAAGCGTCGTCGCGACAACTTTACATTTCATTGCCGAAGGCTGGAGCGGTTCAAACCTGCACCGCCACTCGGTCGCCACAATGACGCACGCTGAGGCTGCCAACGCCGCCTTGGGAAGCCGAATGACCTCGGCGTTCCCGCCATCCGACCGAGCCAGCCAAAACGGCCGGATCAGGCCGCGACCGGCCGTTCGGTGCCTTCCACCTGAATGCGGAAGCCGGACCGTACATTCGGCCAGTAATCCCAGATCGCCTTATGGTGGGTACAGCGATTGTCCCAGAATGCGATCGAATGCGGCCGCCAGCGGAAGCGGCAGGTCCATTCCGGCTTGTTACAATGATCGATCAGGAATTGCAGCAAGCGTTCACCCTCGAGCCGCGGCACGTCGTTGATCTTCGCGGTGAAGTCGGTGTTGACGAAGATTACCTTCCGGCCGCTGACCGGGTGTTTGACAATCACCGGATGCACCGAAACCGGCGTGCCGGGCCCGAACACGCGGGTGCCGTCATGGGTCGCGGTCAAGCCGTCGAGATAGGTCTTCATCTTGTCCGAGAGCGCGTCGTAGGCCGCATACATCGAGGCAAACATGGTGTCGCCGCCGCCGTCCGGCGGCACCGTGTGATTGTAGAGAATAGAGCCGAGCGGCGGGATCTCGGCGCAGGACTGGTCGGAATGAAAATTCTCGCCTGAAATCTGCTTAGATGTCTCATCGTAGTGAAACTTGCGGACATACGGGTTTTCCGTGGTCTTGCTGATGGTCGACTTGCCGACATGCTGGCCGAGCGGTCCGAAATATCGGCCGAACCTGATCTGGTCGTCGAATGAGATTTTCTGGTCGCGGAAGAAAATCACCTGATACTGGATAAAGGCCTTGTGCAGCTCCTCGACCTGATTGTTGGGCAACGGCTTGGTCAGGTCGATATTGCCGATCTCGGCGCCGATATGCGGCGAGATCGGCATCACGGTGATCGATTCATAGGCCATGGATGTGCTCCGGTATGTTCTTCATTCGCCGTGACGGCTACTGCGGTTTCGTCCCGGACCGCTCGATTGCTTCGGTCCAGTTCTGGATGTCCTTCGCCACGAAGGCCCGGAATGCGTCGGACGACGAAGTCGCGACATCGGTCCCCATCTTCTTGATCTGTTCGATGTAGACGGGATCGCTCGCAATCCGCACGGTCTCGGCGTTGAGCAGGTCGACGATCGGTTTCGGCGTACCGGCCGGCACGAACAACCCGGTCCAGGCACCGACATCGAATTCAGGCAACCCGGACTCCGCGAAGGTCGCAATGTCCGGTGCGTTGGCGGAACGCGCCTTGGTGGTCACGCCCAGCGCTCGCATCTGGCCGCCCCGCGCCAGTGGAAGCGCATTCGGGATGGTTTCCAGCATCATCGAGACCTGGCCGGAAATCAGATCCGCGGTCGCCGCACCGCCACCCTTGTACGGGATATGCAGCAGATCGATGCCGGCCGCGATCTTGAACAACTCGGCGGTGAGATGCGATGCCGACCCGACACCGGCCGAAGCGAAGGTGAGCTTGCCCGGATTCTTCTTCGCATAGTCGATGAGTTCACGAAGATTGGTCGCCGGCACCTGGGGATTGACGATCAGCACCAGCGGCAATTGGTGCAGCATTCCAACCGGGATCAGATCTTTCTGCGGATCGTAACGCAGATTTTTATGAAGAGCGGGCCCGATCCCAAGCGTGCCGTTGGTGCCGAACAGCAAGGTGTAGCCGTCAGCCGAAGCCTTTGCGACAGCCTCCGCGCCGATATTGCCGCCTGCCCCGGGCCGATTCTCCACGATGATCTGCTTGCTCAGTCCGCGCGACATGGCAGCGGCAACAGCGCGTCCGAGCACATCGGAAGAGCCGCCGGCAGCAAAGGTCACCACCATCGTCACCGGACGATCGGGATAGGTTTGCGACGCCGCCTCATGGAGGCAGCAGGAGAGGAAGGCGCATATGGCAAGAGCGCGAATAATACGTCTGGCTTTCATTGTCGGTCTCCGTGGCTATTCCGGCTCCGGCAAATTTCGTACCAGACGGAGACTTTACGCAGCGGTCGGGGAGGATACAATTCGACAAACCAGCCTAACAATTATGCCGTTTCGGCATATCCCGGATCCGCCATGAACCTGCGCCAGCTCGAATATTTCGTGAAGGTTGCCGAACTCGGCAGCTTCAGCCGGGCGTCCGCTGTGCTCGGCATGACGCAGCCGGCGATCAGCCGGCAGGTTCGGACGTTGGAGGGCGAACTGAAGCTGGCACTGCTGCACCGTAACGGACGCGGCGCGCTTCTCACCGAAGCGGGACGGCGCTTTCTCGTTCATGCCAAGGGAATCCTGCACCAGCTCGATGGCGCGCGGCACGCGGTGACCAGCAGCGAAGCTGATCTCGCGGGAAAGGTCGTGATCGGTCTGCCGCCGTCAATCGGCCAGGTGCTGACCATGCCGGTCGTGAGAGCGGTGCGCGAGCGCTACAAAAACGCCGAGTTGACCATCGTCGAGGCGCTCAGCGTATCGCTGCAGGAGCGGCTCCTGGCCGGACACATCGATGTCGCGGTTCTCCACAACGCGGCGCCCTCGCCGCTGCTGCGGATCGAGCCGATCCTCACCGAATCCACCTGTCTGCTAAGCGCAACGGCGGCAGCGGGACGCGGACCTGTCGCTTTCGGATCACTTGCGCGGTTCGATCTGATTTCGCCTGCGGCGCCGCATCCGATCCGCTCGATCGTCGAGGCGGAAGCCGCCAGGCGCGGCATGAAGCTGAAAGTTGTGCTGGAAATCGATGCGATCGCCAACATGCTGCAGCTCGTGCGCGAGAATTACGGTCACGCGGTCGTGCCCTACAACGTGGTGCGCGCCGGTATGTCCGGTCCGGGAATTGTCGCGCGTCCGATCGTGCGGCCGACGCTCAAGAGCACCGTTGCGCTGGTGACGCCGGCACGGCGCCCGCAGACTTTGCTGGCAGGCGGGATCACGCAGGTTCTGCGGCAGGTTTTGGCGCAGACGCTTGTTTCGACGACACCGGCTCGCCGCATCGCAGGTTAACGGCATTTTTGGCTATCGATCCTGAATCCGGATCGCAATCGGCCGCGCGCAATTTGCGTGTTTTGCTCAGCCGATCAGGCGGCGGATCACTCCGCCGCCTCGCGCACCGGGATCGCCTCAAGCTTGGCCGCGCAATACTTGAATTCGGGAATTTTCCCGAACGGGTCGAGCGCCGGATTGGTGAGCAAGTTCGCCGCCGCCTCGACATAGGCGAAGGGAATGAACACCACGCCATCCGGCACAGCGTCGTCCTGCCGCGATTGCAGATCGACGGTGCCGCGGCGCGTCGACACCCTGATCATGTCGCCCGGACGGATGCCGAGCTTGGCGATGGTGCCGCGCGAGACCTGGGCAATCGCTGTCGGTTCGAGTGCGTCGAGCACGGTCGCACGCCGGGTCATCGAACCGGTATGCCAATGCTCGAGCTGACGGCCGGTGGTGAGAATGAACGGGTAGTCGTGGTCCGGCGTCTCGTCGGGCGGCGTGAGCTTCGCCGCCACCAGCTTGCCGAGGCCACCCGGACGCGGGAATCCGTTTTCGAACACAACGGGGCGACCGGGCTGGTCGGGCGCGTCGGACGGATAGGTCACCGCGTCCTCGCGCTCGACCCGCTCCCAGGAGATGTTGTCCAGCGCAGGCATCATCGATGCCATCTCCGGATAGACCTCGCGCGGATGCGTATAGGTCCAGTCCAGGCCGAGCCGCTTGGCCAGTTCGATGGTGATCCACCAATCTTCCTTGGCGTCACCCGGCAGCGGCAAAGCCTTGCGGCCCATCTGCACCTGCCGGTTGGTGTTGGTGACGGTGCCGTCCTTTTCCGGCCAGGCCGAGGACGGCAATATCACGTCGGCATAGACCGCAGTCTCGGTGAGGAAGATATCCTGCACCACGAGATGCTGCAGATGCGCCAGCGCCTCGCGCGCGTGGTTGAGGTCGGGGTCCGACATCGCGGGATTCTCGCCCATGATGTACATGCCCTTGATCACGTCGGCATGGATCGCGTCCATGATCTCGACCACGGTGAGCCCGCGCTTCGGATCGAGCTGCACGCCCCATTTCTTCTCGGCACCGGCGCGGATTTCCGGATTCTCGATCGACTTGTAATCCGGCAGGAACATCGGGATCAGGCCAGCGTCGGAGGCGCCCTGCACGTTGTTCTGGCCGCGCAGCGGATGCAGGCCGGTGCCGGGCCGGCCGATCTGGCCGGTGATCAGCGACAGCGCGATCAGGCAGCGCGCATTGTCGGTGCCGTGGGTGTGCTGCGACACGCCCATGCCCCAGAAGATGATGGCGTTCTCGGCGCGCGCAAAGGTGCGCGCCACTTCCCGCAGCACATCAGGTTCGATACCGCAGATCGGCGCCATCTCCTCGGGCGTGAAATCCTTGACGTGTTCGGCAAGGGCCGGAAAGCCTTCGGTATAGGTCTGCACATATTGCTTGTCGTACAGGTTCTCGGTGACGATGACGTTCAGCATCGCGTTCAGCATCGCGACATCGGTGCCGTTCTTGAACTGCATCATCTTCCACGCATGACGCTTAAGCGCCTGACCGCGCGGATCCATCACCACCAGCTTGGCGCCGCGCTTGGCGGCCTGCTTGAAATAGGTCGCCGCGACCGGATGGTTCTCGGCCGGATTGGCGCCGATCACCACGATGACATCGGAATTCTTCACCTCGTTGAAGGTGGCCGACACCGAGGCGGAACCGACGCCTTCCAGCAGCGCCGCAACCGACGACGCGTGACAGAGCCGGGTGCAATGATCGACATTGTTAGTGCCGAAGCCGGTGCGAATGAGCTTCTGGAACAGATAGGCTTCCTCATTCGAGCATTTGGCCGAACCGAATCCGGCAAGGCCCTTCGGCCCCTGCTGCTCGCGGATCTTCAGAAAGCCCTGCGCGGCCTTGTCGAGCGCCTCGTCCCAGGTGGCCTCGCGGAAGTGCGTCCACGGATTGGCCGGATCGATGAACTCATGCGGGATTTTCGGCACCCCCTCCTTGCGGATCATCGGCTTGGTGATGCGCTGCGGATTGTGCACATAGTCGAAGCCGAAGCGGCCCTTCACGCACAGACGGTTCTCGTTCGCCGGCCCGTCCTTGCCGGTGACATAGAGCAGCTTGTCGTCCTTGATATTGTAGGTGAGCTGGCAGCCGACGCCGCAATAAGGACAGACCGAATCGACCTGCCTGTCGGCATATTCGGTGCGGACATTGTCCTGGTTCACGAGCGAGGACGGCATCAGCGCGCCGGTCGGGCACGCCTGCACGCATTCACCGCAGGCGACGCAGGTGCTGTTGCCCATCGGATCGTCGAAATCGAACACGATCTTTTCGTTGTATCCGCGGCCGGCCATGCCGATCACGTCGTTGACCTGGACCTCGCGGCAGGCGCGAACGCACAGATTGCACTGGATGCAGGCGTCGAGATTAACCGCCATCGCGACATGGCTGCGATCGGATTCGGGCATCTTCTCGCGCTCGGGGAAGCGGCCGGTCTCGACCCCCATTTTGTCGGCCCAGTTCCAGAATTTCGATACCGGATCGGGCGAGCTTTCGCGCACCGGCTGATCGGAGACCAGCAGATCGAAGATCATCTTGCGCGCGGTTTCGGCGCGGTGGTTCGAGGCATTGACCTTCATGCCCTCGGTCGGCGTGCGAATACAGCTTGCCGCCAGCACCCGCTCGCCTTCGATCTCGACCATGCAGGCGCGGCAATTGCCGTCGGCGCGATAGCCGGGATCGGGCGAGTAACACAGATGCGGAATGTCGATGCCTTCGCGCTTGGCCACCTGCCAGATGGTCTCGCCGTCATGCGCATGCACCTGCCGCCCGTCGAGGGTGAAGGTGACGCAGGCTTCGCCGTGCAGATGTTTCGGATTTTCGGTCATATCTGCAATCCATCGGTTTGCACAGCCGTGCTCCCCTCCCCCTCGTGGGGAGGGGTTGGGGGTGGGGTCTTCATTTCGGCATGCGCGGCGAGAACGGCTTCGCCGACACTTTGCGGTGTCATCAGGACATCGGTGTTCCAGAAGCGCAGAACCCGATAGTCCTGCGACTCGAGCCAAGCCGTACGTCGCGCGTCGTATGACTGTTGGCGATCCGCGTGCTGACTGCCATCGATCTCGATAATCAGTTTGCCGTCGTACCAGGCGAAATCGGCCACATACGCTCCAACTGGCGCTTGTCGACGAAAGTGCATGCCGAGCGGCTTAAGGGTGCGCAGAATATGCCACATGCGGCGCTCGGCATCCGTCGGCACGCGACGCATACGCTGCGCGTGCTCCCGTGTTCGCTTTGCGATCGCCGTATGCGGCATCTTCCATCCTTGCAAAAACCCCACCCCGGCGCCTTCGGCGCCACCCCTCCCCACAAGGGGGAGGGGTAAAGGTGCGGCAACCAACATCTCACCAACCCTTCAGAGGCTTGTTCAGATCCTCAGGGAAATGCTTCATCACGCTCTGCAGCGGGTTCGGCGCCGCCTGCCCGAGCCCGCAGATCGAGGCATCGCGCATGGCGGTCGAGAGATCGTTGAGCAGGTCCGCGTTCCACGGCCCCTGCTCCATCAGCTTCACCGCCTTCTCGGTCCCAACGCGGCAGGGCGTGCATTGGCCGCAGCTCTCGTCCTCGAAAAATTTCATCAGGTTGAGCGCGACCGCCTTCATGTCGTCGTGCTGCGACAAAATCACCACCGCATGCGACCCGACGAATGATCCGTATGGCTCCAGCGTCCCGAAATCGAGCGGGATATCGGCCATGCTTTCCGGCAGCACACCGCCCGACGCGCCGCCCGGTAGGAAGCCCTTGAAGTCATGGCCGTCCTGCATGCCGCCGCAATACTCGGCGATCAGTTCGCGCATGGTGATGCCGGCCGGCGCGAGCTTCACGCCCGGATTGTTGACGCGGCCGGAGACCGAGAACGAGCGGAAACCCTTGCGTTCACGGCGCCCATGCGACGTGAACCAGGCGGCTCCGCTGGTGACGATGTCGCGGATCCAGTACAGCGTCTCGATATTCTGCACCAGCGTCGGCCGGCCGAAAATGCCGTTTTGCGCGACATAGGGCGGGCGGTGCCGCGGCAGCCCGCGCTTGCCCTCAATCGATTCGATCATCGCGGATTCTTCGCCGCAGATGTAAGCGCCGGCGCCTCGGCGCAGATGCACCCGGGTATGCGGCGTGAGCCCTGCGGCTTCCACCTTCGCGATCTCCTCCAGCAGCATCAGCCGCAATTCGGGATACTCGTCGCGCAGGTAGAAATAGACATCGCCCGCCTCGACTACCCAGGCCGCGATCAGCATCCCCTCGATGAAACGGTGCGGATCGAGACCGAGATAATAGCGGTCCTTGAACGTACCAGGCTCGCCCTCGTCGCCATTGACGGCCATCAGCCGCGGACCCTTTTCGGCACGCACGAAGGTCCATTTGCGGCCAGTCGGGAAGCCGGCGCCGCCGAGGCCGCGCAAGCCTGAATCGTCCACCGCCTTGATCATGTCCTCGCGGGTGCGAACACCATCGAGGCATGACTTCAGCAAGGCGTAGCCGCCTTCCGACCGGTAAGTCTCGAACGGTTTGCCGGGCGTTGCGGCATGCGCGTGCTCGTGCGCCTGCACCGCCTGTTCGACCTTGGCGGCATCGGCGTGGAAGGTCTGCACATGGCCGATCGCAACCACCGGCGCGACATCGCAGGCGCCCATGCAGGGCGCGCGAATGACGCGCACATTCTCACCGAGCGTGCCGTTCAGTTGCGCAAGCAGCTTCTCCGCGCCAGCCATGGCGCAGGACAAGGAGTCACACACGCGGACAGTCACGGCCGGCGGCGGAGTTTCGCCTTCCTTCACCACGTCGAAATGAGCGTAGAAGGTGGCGACCTCGTACACTTCCGCGAGCGCCATCTTCATCTCGAACGCCAGCGCGGTGAGATGCGCGGCAGACAGGTGCCCGTATTTGTCCTGGATGAGATGCAGGTGCTCGATCAACAGATCGCGACGGCGCGGCCGGTCGGTCAGGAGGCCCTGAATTTCCTCCAGCGCCGTGGTCTCGATCTGGCGGCCCTTGGGAGTCTTACGGGCGCGTCGCCCCCGGCCTCCGGAACCGTCAAAACTCAAGGGCTTGGAACGGGTTAGTGTGTCTGTCGGGTTCATGAAGCACCATCGCCAAGGTTCCTCCTTAGAACAATCCCGAACTACCGATCCAACGATAGGAATTTTCTATCGTTGTTTCCAAGGTGCTGAAAACGCGCTAGTTTTTCGGACATGCTGGACAAGCTTGAATATCTGATGGCGCTGTCGCGGGAGGAGCATTTCGGGCGCGCGGCGGATTCCTGTGGCGTGACGCAGCCGACGCTGTCGGCCGGCATCAAGCAGCTGGAGGAGCAACTCGGTGTGATGCTGGTGCGGCGCGGCTCGCGCTTCATCGGGTTTACACCGGAGGGCCAGCGCACGCTCGACTGGGCCCGCCGCATTGTCAGTGACAGCCGTGCCATGCGGCAGGAAATCATGGCCCTCAAGAAGGGGCTGACCGGACGGCTGAAGATTGCGGCAATTCCCACCGCGCTCGCCATGGTGGCCGCGATCACCACGCCGTTTCGCGCGCGCCATCCCGATGTGCGGTTCACCATCCTGTCGCAGACATCGATCCAGATCCTGACGCAACTCGAAAACCTCGAGATCGACGCCGGCATCACCTATCTCGACAACGAGCCGCTCGGCCGGGTCAACACGGTGCCGCTCTATCAGGAGCGCTACCAGCTTCTCACCGCGCCCGATGCGCCGCTCGGCGATCGTGAGCGCGTAACCTGGGCAGAAGTCGCGCGCGTGCCGCTCTGCCTGCTCACACCCGACATGCAGAACCGGCGCATCATCGACCAGCTGCTGCGCTCGGCGGGCGGCAATCCGCAGCCGACGCTGGAATCCAATTCGGTGGTGGTGCTGTTCGCGCATGTCCGCACCGGACGCTGGGCGACGGTGATGCCCTCGAAGCTCGCCGAGACCCTCGGCCTCACCGATACCATCCGCGCTATCCCGATCGTGGAGCCGGAGGCGATGCATACGATCGGGCTGGTGGTGCCGGCGCGCGAGCCAATGACGCCGCTCACGGCGGCACTGGTGACCGAAGGAAAACGCGTCGCAAAGGAGATGGGCGAGGCTTAGATTCTTACCTCTCCGCCTGCGGCTCTTCCCTCTCCCCGTGAAACGGGGAGAGGGAAGCAGACAGCTACGCCACCTTCACTTCGGTGTGGCGGAACATCACCTTGCGGGCGTCGTCGTCGAAATCGGTCTTGAAGGCGTGACGATCCTTCAAGCCGGCTGCGATCTTGGCCGCCGGACGCGCGCCGATCTCGTCGATCAGCCGCTTGAGATTCGGAAACTTGGTCCAGGTATCGTCACCGGCCACGAACGGCGCCATGCGCGCCCAGCCCCATAGCGCCATGTCGACGATGGTATAGGTGTCGGCGACCATGTATTTGCGGGTGGCGAGCCGCGCATCGACGACGCCGTAATGCCGCTGCGCTTCATAGACGTAGCGGTTCACCGCATAATCGGAGCCGTCCTTCGGCGCATAGTGGCGGAAATGCACCGACTGGCCCGAGAACGGCCCGACGCCGGACGCCACGAACATCAGCCAGGACAGCAACTCGCCGCGGTTCTTGTCGGAGGCAGGCGGCAGAAACTTGCCGGTCTTGTCGGCGAGATAGAGCAGGATGGCGTTGGAATCGAACACCGTGACATCGCCGTCGACGATCGCCGGCACCTTCGCGTTCGGATTGATCTTCAGAAAGTCCGGCGCGTGCTGGTCGCCCTTGCGGGTATCGACCGGAATCGCGTCATAGGGAATTCCGGCCTCTTCGAGAAACAGCGCGACTTTCACCGGATTGGGTGCGCCGCTGTAGTAGAATTTGAGCATTCATCTCTCCCGTCATCGCGCATCATGGGCGCGCGTGGCGAGCGTTAAGTATCACGAAATGCGAGCCGGGGGAGAGGCCTAGTCATGATTGGGTCGCATGCCCCCCTCACCCGCAGCCTCGCTCGGCGCAATCAAGCTTGCGCGGATTGCGTAGACTTATCTGCGGGCGCTCGCGAGGCACCCGTCCCCGCCAAAGCAGGGAAAGGGACATCAAAACCGGTCCCAGTCCGGCCGGTCGCCGAGGCGCGCGGCCAGGAAATCGACGAACACCCGGGTCTTGGCGGCGAGATAACGGTTCGGCGCGTAAAGCGCGTAGATGCCAAGCCCGACCGGCGGATGATCCGGCAGCACAATCGACAGCCGGCCGGCAGCGATATCCGGTCCGACCATGAATGTCGGCAACAGGGTGATGCCGTTGCCGTGCAGCGCGGCCGCCCGCAGCACATCCCCGTTATTCGAACACAGCGCCGCGTCGATCGGCACGGTCACGATCTCGTCGCCGTCCTGCAACTGCCAGCGTTGAGCACCCGAGGCATGGCCGAAATTGAGCGCGCGGTGAGCCGCAAGATCGGCCGGCGCAGCCGGGACGCCGTGACTTTTCAGATAGTCGGGTGACGCGACCAACACGCGCCGGGCCGGCGCCAGCTTGCGCGCGATCAGGCTGGAATCCGACAACACGCCGATCCGCACCGTGACATCGACGCCTTCTTCGAGCGGATCGATGAAGCGATCATTCATGATCGCTTCGATCCGCAGATCGGGATAGGCCACCATGAAATCGGCGATCGCCTGTGCCAGATAGAGCGTGCCGAATGACATCGGCGCGTTGACCCGCAGCAATCCCTTCGGCTCGTCATGCAGGCGGGAGATGGCGGATTCGGTTTCCTCGACATCGGCGAGGATGCCGGCGACGCGCTCGTGATAGGCGCGCCCGGCTTCGGTCGGGGTGACGCGCCGTGTGGTGCGATCGAGCAAGCGTGCGCCGAGGTGGTGTTCGAGTTCGGTCACGGCCTTCGATACGGCCGACCGTGTCAGCCCAAGCTGCCGCGCCGCCTCGGCGTAGCTGCCGCTGATCACCACCCGCGTATAGGCCCGCATCGCATCCAGCCGGTCCATATTGCATCCTTTTTGGCACCAAAATGTTGTTATTATATCGTATTGTTGCAAGAAAGAAGATCGGAATAGGGTCTGTCCATCACATCGAAGAGCCGCTCATGGCTCCACCAAAACGCAACGGAGAGACCCAATGACCCAATCGGCCCATAACTTCCTCGACCTTCTGACCCCGGCCAACAGCCAGGTCCTGTTTATCGATCAGCAGCCGCAGATGGCCTTCGGGGTGCAGTCGATCGACCGGCAAACGCTGAAGAACAACGTGGTCGCGCTGGCCAAGGCCGCCAAGGTATTCGCCGTCCCGACCACGATCACCACGGTCGAAACCGAAAGCTTCTCGGGCCACACCTATCCGGAATTGCTCGCGGTATTCCCGCAGAACAAAATTCTCGAGCGCACGTCGATGAACTCCTGGGACGACCAGAATGTGCGCGATGCGCTGGCCGCGACCGGCCGCAAGAAGATCGTGGTGTCGGGGCTGTGGACCGAAGTCTGCAACCTGATGTTCGCACTCTCGGCAATGAAAGAGGGCGACTACGAGATCTACATGGTCGCCGATGCCTCGGGTGCGACCTCGGCCGATGCGCAGAAATACGCGATGGACCGGATGGTGCAGGCCGGCGTCATTCCCGTCACCTGGCAGCAGGTGCTGCTTGAATGGCAGCGCGACTGGGCGCGCAAGAACACCTACGACGCCACCATCGCGATCGTGCAGGAGCATTCCGGCGCTTACGGCATGGGCGTCGATTATGCCTATACCCTGGTGCACAAGGCGGCCGAGCGCGTGAAGCACGGTGAGCGGGTCGGGCCGAACCCGGCGAAGTGATTTCACGAACAGGCGCTAACACTCGCCCCGTCATCCTGAGGTGCGAGCGTTAGCGAGCCTCGAAGGATGGACGGCCACCGCACGGGCCGTCGCCCTTCGAGGCCCGCGCTTCGCGCGGACACCTCAGGGTGACGGATCAGAGCGTGCTGCCAAAAAGAAAAACCCCTTCCGGCGCGAGCCGGAAGGGGTTTGAGTATTTGGAGGATTTTCGACGATCCTAGAACAGCCCGACGATCCGGCCGTCCGCATTGACGTCGATCGTATCCGCCGACGGCACCTTGGGGAGGCCGGGCATGGTCATGATCTCACCGCAGACCGCCACGATGAACTCGGCACCCGCCGACAACCGCACTTCGCGCACCGGAATATTGAAGCCGGTCGGCGCGCCCTTGGCATCCGGATTGGTCGAGAACGAATATTGCGTCTTGGCGATGCAGACGGGCAGGTGACCGAAGCCCATCTCTTCCCAGGCCTTGAGCTGATCCTTCACCGACTTGTCCGCGGTGGCATCATCGGCGCGGTAGATTTCCTTGGCGATGGTGCGGATCTTCTCGAACAGCGGCATGTCATCGGGATAGAGCAGCTTCAGGTTGGCCTTGCCTTCGTCGATGACCTTGACCACCGCCTTCGCGACATCGGCCGCGCCCTCGCCGCCCATCGCCCAGTGATCGGCCATCAGCGCCTCGACGCCAAGCGCCGCGCACTTCTCCTTCACCAGCTTGATCTCGGCTTCGGTGTCGGCCGAGAAGCGGTTGATCGAGACCACCGCCGGCAAGCCGAATTTCTTGATGTTCTCGATATGCCGCTGAAGGTTGGACATGCCGGCTTCGAGCGCCTTCAGGTCTTCCTTCTTCAGATCCTCTTTCTTGACGCCGCCATGCATCTTGAGCGCGCGGATGGTGGCGACGATCACCACGCAGTCCGGCTTCAGGCCGGTCTTGCGGCACTTGATATCGATGAATTTCTCGGCACCGAGATCGGCGCCGAAGCCGGCTTCGGTCACAACATAGTCGGCGAGCTTCAGCGCGGTGGTGGTCGCCGACACCGAGTTGCAACCATGCGCGATATTCGCGAACGGACCGCCATGGATGAAGGCCGGCGTGCCTTCGAGCGTTTGCACCATGTTAGGCGCGATCGCGTCCTTCAGGAGCGCGGTCATGGCGCCATGCGCCTTCATCTCGCTGGCGCGGATCGGCTTGCGGTCGCGGGTATAGCCGACGATGATGTTGCCGAGCCGGGTCTTGAGGTCCTCGAGATCCTTGGCGAGGCAGAAGATCGCCATCACTTCGGATGCCACCGTGATATCGAACCCGGCTTCGCGCGGATAGCCGTTGGCGACGCCGCCGAGCGAGCAGACGATCTCGCGCAGCGCACGGTCGTTCATGTCGACCACGCGGCGCCAGGCGACGCGACGGGAATCCATCCCGGTCGCATTGCCCCAGTAGATGTGGTTGTCGATCAGCGCCGAGAGCAGATTGTGCGCCGAGGTGATGGCGTGGAAATCGCCGGTGAAGTGAAGGTTGATGTCCTCCATCGGGATCACCTGCGCATAGCCGCCGCCGGCCGCGCCACCCTTCACGCCGAAGCACGGACCGAGCGAGGGCTCGCGCAGAGCGCACATCGCCTTCTTGCCGATGAAGTTCAGCGCGTCGGTGAGACCGACCGTGGTCGTGGTCTTGCCCTCGCCCGCGGGCGTTGGCGAAATCGCGGTGACGAGAATGAGCTTGCCGTCTTTCCTGTCCTTCAGCGTCTTGATGTATTCCATCGACACCTTGGCCTTGTAGTGGCCGTAGGGCTCGAGATTTTCGATGGCGATGCCGAGCTTGTCCTTGGCGACCTCGGCGATGCGCTTCGGCTTTGCGGCCTGGGCGATTTCAATATCGGAGAGCGGCTTCTGATGCTGTGAGGCGGGCATGTTTATCGATCCAGGAATTGGTCACGACGAAGCGCAAGGCGGGTGCCGCGCTGTGCATCGCAATGACACTGTGTGAAAGAAAAAGAAATCACGAAAAGCGCGCGCCCTTTTCGATTTTTGCGGACGCGGCCCATTCTCCTGCGCCCACTTTTGGCCCATCGGCCTGCACGCGCGTGAGCTTGATGCGACCGTCGGCACAGGCAACGGTGACGCTGTCGGCATCGACAACGACGACTTCGCCGACCTTGCCGGCAATGCCCTTGGGATCGCGGGCGGGCAGCGGCGTCACGTCGAAGATCTTCAGCTTGGCGCCGTTGATGGTTGCCCACGCGCCCGGCGCCGGATTGCAACCACGGATCAGCCGGTCGATCTGCTCCCACGGCTTGCCGAAATCGACATGCGCGTTGCCGGGTCCGCAGATGCCTTCGTAAGTGGCCTTGTCGTGATCCTGTTTGATGCGCGGCGCCTTGCCGGCCTTTACCAGATCGACCGATTCCAGCATCGCCTCGACGCCCATCGGGAACAGCCGGTCGAAATACACCGTGCCGAGCGTGTCCTTGTCGGAGATCGGCGTGGTTTTCTGAACGAGGATGTCGCCGGTATCGAGCCCGTTATCCGGCCAGAAGATCGACAGCCCGGTTTCCTTTTCGCCCTTGATGATCGGCCAGTTGATCGCCGACGCGCCGCGATAGAGCGGCAGCAGCGAAGGATGATACTGGATCGAGCCGTGGGTCGGGATGTTGAGGAATTCTTCCGGCACGAACAGCGTGACGAAGGCCATCACCTGCAGATCGGGTTTCAGCGACCGGAACTGTTCCCACACTTCCGACTTCTTATAGGAATCCGGCTGAAACACCGGAAGCTTCGCGGCGAGCGCGGCTTCCTTCAGCGGGTCTGTTTTGGCGCCCGGCTTTTCCGGCGCGACATAAACACCGACGACCTCTTCGCCGCGCTTGAGCAGCGCTTCCAGCACGGCCTTGCCGAAGGCCTGCTGGCCATGGACCACGATACGCATACGTTCCCCCGCTTCATTCTAAAACAATTTCTGTCATGCCCCGCGAAGGCGGGGCATCCAGTAACCACCATCATCAGTGATTACTGGATCGCCCGCCTTCGCGGGCGATGACAGCAACATTACGCCGCCGCCTTGCCTTCCTTCTCCGGAGCTGATAGCGCGCCCGAGTTCTTGATCTCGGCGACGGTCTTCTTGTCGAGGCCAAGCACTTTGGTCAGCACTTCGTCGGTGTGTTCACCAAGCAGCGGCGAACGCTTCACGTCCGAGATCGAGTCCGTCATCTTGATCGGGTTGCCGACAGTCAGATACTTGCCGCGCACCGGATGATCGACCTCGACCACCGTGCCGGTGTCGCGCAGCGACTTCTCTTCTGCGATTTCCTTCATCGACAGGATCGGCCCGACCGGAATGTCGACGGCGTTGCACGCGTTCATGACCTCGAACTTGGTCATGGTCATGGTCCATTCCTCGATCCGGGCGAAGATCTGGTTGAGCTTCGGCAGCCGCGCGCGCGGCGTGGCGTATTCCGGGTCGGTCTTCCAGGTGGGCTCTCCGATCAGATCGCAGATCGGACCCCAGACCGGCGCCTGAGTGATGAAGTAGATGTAGGCGTTCGGATCTTCCGGCGCGCCCTTGCATTTAAGAATGCGGCCCGGCTGCCCGCCGCCGGAATCGTTGCCGGCGCGCGGCGTCGCATCGCCGAACGGAATGCCCTCGCCATATTGCGAATACTCGGTAAGCGGACCATGCGCCAGGCGCTGCTGGTCGCGCAGCTTGACGCGCGCGAGATTGAGCACGCCGTCCTGCATCGCGCACAACACCTTCTGGCCGCGGCCGGTGCGGTTGCGCTGATACAATGCGGCGACGATGCCAAGCGCAAGATGCAGGCCGGTGCCAGAGTCACCGATCTGCGCGCCGGTCACGAGCGGCGGACCGTCGCGGAAGCCGGTGGTCGAGGCCGAGCCGCCGGCGCATTGCGCGACATTCTCATAGACCTTGCAATCCTCGTACGGTCCGGGGCCGAAGCCCTTCACCGAAGCGACGATCATGCGCGGATTGAGCTTGTGGATGTGCTCCCAGGTCAGCCCCATGCGATCGAGCGCGCCGGGCGCGAAATTCTCCACCAGCACGTCGCATTTCTTGATCAGTTCGTTGAGCACGCGCTTGCCCTGCGGGTGCTTGGAATCGATCGTGATCGAACGCTTGTTGTGGTTGAGCATGGTGAAGTAGAGCGAGTCCGCGCCCTTCACATCCATCAACTGGCCGCGGGTGATGTCGCCGACCCCGGGGCGCTCGACCTTGATCACGTCGGCGCCGAACCAGGCCAACAGCTGGGTGCAAGTCGGACCCGACTGCACATGGGTGAAGTCGAGAATGCGCACGCCGTCGAGCGCCTTGCCGGCCTGACCGAACGGCTTTTTCGAGGGCGCCGGCATTGCCGACTTCGCCTTGCCGTTCGTTGCAGCTTTCTTGGCGGCATTCTTCGCCGGAAGCTTCAAAACTTTAGCCGTCGAGCGCTTGGCAGCGGGCTTCTTTGCTGCTGGCTTTGCGCGGGCTTTTGCCGGCTTCGCCGGTTTACGGGCCTTCGACTTCGCTTTCTTTGCCATCGTTCTCTCCATTTCCCGCTCATGCCCGCGCAGGCGGGCATCCAGAACCGTCTTTTCGGTTGCTCTGGGTCCCCGCCTTCGCGGGGACGAGCGGATCAAATTGCCTTCACATTCAAAGTGGTCAGCCGCATCACTTCTTTTTCAGCGCGCTCTGCGGATTGAGGTTGCCGATACGGCCGGATTCGCTGCCCGCTGCCGGGTCGATCACCGCATTGATGAGCGTCGGCTTGCCGGAATCCATCGCTTCGTTGACGGCGCGCTTGAGCTCGTCAGGCGAGGTCGCGTTGACACCGACGCCGCCGAACGCCTCGATCATCTTGTCGTAGCGGGCACCCTTGACGAACACGGTCGGCGCTGGATCGGCCCCCGCCGGGTTGACGTCGGTGCCGCGATAGATGCCGTCATTGTTGAACACCACCACGCAGACCGGCAGGTTGTAACGGCAGATGGTCTCGATCTCCATGCCCGAGAAGCCGAACGCAGAGTCACCCTCGATCGCGAGCACCGGCTTGCCGGTTTCGATCGCAGCTGCGATCGCATAGCCCATACCGATACCCATGATGCCCCAGGTGCCGACATCGATGCGCTTGCGCGGCTGGTACATGTCGATAATGCCGCGCGCGAGGTCGAGCGTATTGGCGCCCTCGTTGACCAGGATCGCGTCCGGCCGTTCCTTGATGATATTGCGCAGAACGCCGAGCGCGCCGTGATAATCCATCGGCGAGTTGTTGTTCATCAGACGCGGCGCCATCTTGGCGACGTTCTCTTCGCGCTTCTTGCTGACGGCGTTGGTCCAGTCCGGCGGCGGCGCCTGCCAGTTTGCGCCCATGCCCTGCATCAGCGCCGAGACGCAGGAGCCGATATCGCCGACCACCGGCGCGACGATCTCGACGTTGGAATCCATTTCCTTCGGCTCGATATCGATCTGGATGAACTTCTTGGGTGCGTCACCCCAGGCTTTGCCCTTGCCGTGCGAGAGCAGCCAATTGAGCCGCGCGCCGATCAGCATCACGACGTCTGAATCCTTCAGCACGGTCGAACGCGCGGCGCCCGCGCATTGCGGATGCGTATCGGGAAGAAGACCCTTGCCCATGCTCATCGGCAGGAACGGCGCGCCGCTCTTTTCCACGAACTGGCGGATCAGGTCGTCACACTGCGCATAGGCCGCGCCCTTGCCAAGAATGATCAGCGGCTTCTTCGCCGATTTGAGCACGTCGAGCGCACGCTTGACCGCATCGGGTCCGGGGATCTGCGCCGGCGCCGCATCGATCACCTTGACCAGCGACTTGCGGCCGGCCTCGGCATCCATCACCTGGCCGAACAGCTTGGCCGGTAGGTCGAGATAGACGCCGCCCGGACGGCCCGACACCGCAGAGCGGATCGCGCGCGCAAGCGCAATGCCGATATCCTGCGCATGCAGGACGCGATACGCCGCCTTGCAGAGCGGCTTGGCGATGGCGAGCTGATCCATCTCCTCATAGTCGCCCTGCTGCAGGTCGACGATCTCGCGCTCGGACGAGCCCGAGATCAGGATCATCGGGAAACAATTGGTGGTGGCATGCGCCAGCGCGGTCAGGCCATTGAGAAAGCCCGGCGCCGATACGGTGAGGCACACGCCCGGCTTCTTGGTGAGGAAGCCCGCGATCGAGGCGGCATAGCCGGCATTCTGCTCGTGGCGGAATGACAGCACGCGGATGCCTGCCGCTTGCGCCATGCGGCCGAAATCGGTGATCGGGATCCCCGGCACGCCATAAATGGTGTCGAGCCCATTCAGCTTCAGCGCATCGATGATGAGATTGAACCCGTCGGTCAACTCCCGTTCGGCTTCCGGCTTGTTGGCGACCGCGGCTTCGGCCATGACTGAACTCCCCTCAAAAACTCAATCCAGATAATCGGCGTATTGCGCGACGTGCTCGGCGAGTCCGAGCGCGTGGTCGCGCACAAGCATCTCCGAGCGCGCGGTGTCGCGCGCTTCCAGCGCCTCGATGATGTTCATGTGATCGCGGATCGACCGGTCGACACGATCGCGCTCGACGATGGTCTTGCGCCGGATCATGCGCATATGGGTGAACAGGTTTTCCGCGAGATCGATCAGCACCGAATTGCCGCTCATGCGGATGATCGACTGATGGAACTCGATATTGACCTCGGAATATTCGTCGAGATGGGCGCGCAACTCGCCGTCGACGAAGGTCGCGAACATGTCACGCAGCGACGTCACATCGGCGTCCGGGTTCTGCGTGATCAGGCGCGCCGCCATGCCTTCGAGCGCCGCCCAGGCGGTGATCAGTTCGATCACTTCTTTCTTGGTCTTGCGCACGACATAGACGCCGCGGCGCGGCACCGAGCGTACGAAGCCCTCGCGCTCGAGCTGGGCCATCGCCTCCCGCACCGGCGTGCGGCTGATGCCGAAATCCTGGGCCAGTTGACGTTCGTCGAGCCGGATGTCGCTGCGGCTGCGATAGATGTCCATGCCCACGATGACATTCTTCAGCGCGGCATAGGCCTTGTTCTTGAAGCTGAAGGAGGTGTCGATCGGCTCGATCGCAAGCCGATGGGCCTCGCCCTCTGCCCCGCGCGGGCGGGTGCCGGTAGTCCCTGAAACCTTCGTCGTGTCCGAGTTCATCCCTGCACCGTGTCCCGGCCTCTGGAATACAATATTCCAGCGGCCGGTTCAATGGGTTCGCAACCCGTGCGTCCGGGTTTCCCCGGACGCGTCTCCCGGCGGATCAGGCCGGCTTCGGCCGCCACAGCCGCGTGTAGCCCTCCTGGATCGCCGACCAGAACAGCGCTATGAGTCCAAGGATCATGATGGTCGAGACCAGTCCGTTGGAGAAGAACACCCCCAGACTGCCCTGCGATCCGAGCAGCGACTGCCGGAAGGATTCCTCCGCCATCTTCCCAAGCACCAGCGCGAGCACCAGCGGGGCCAACGGGTAATTACACTTCTTCATCACGTAACCGATGACGCCGAAGACCATCATCATGATCACGTCGAAGCTGTTGTTGTTCACCGTGTAGGCGCCGATCGCACACAACACCAGAATGACCGGCGCGATAATGCTGAACGGGATGCGCAGGATCGCAGCCAGTACCGGCACGCAGGTCAGGACGATTATGAGGCCGATCAGATTGCCGAGATACATCGAGGCAATCAGCCCCCAGACGAACTCCTTTTGCTCGACGAACAGCATCGGTCCGGGCTGCAGACCCCAGATCAGGAGACCGCCGAGCAACACCGCCGCAGTGGGCGAACCGGGCACGCCGAGCGACAGCATCGGCAGCAGCGCCGCGGTACCGGCGGCGTGCGCCGCGGTTTCCGGCGCGACCACGCCTTCCATTTCGCCCTTGCCGAAATTCTTGCCGTTCTTGGACACGCGCTTGGCGATGCCGTAGCTCATGAACGACGCCGGCGTCGCACCGGCGGGCGTGACACCCATCCAGCATCCGATGATGCAGGAGCGCAGCGAGGTCATCCAGTATTTCGGCAATTGTTTCCAGGTCCGCAGCACAACCTTCATGTCGATCTTCGCCTTGCCGCCGCGGAAATTCAGCCCCTCTTCCATGGTCAGCAGGATTTCGCCGATACCGAACAGGCCGATCACCGCGATCAGGAAGTCGAACCCGCTGAGGAGCTCGGTGAAGCCAAACGTGAGACGCAACTGCCCGGTGATAGCGTCAAGGCCGACCGCGGCGAGCGCGAATCCGATCATCATCGAGGCGATGGTCTTGAATGGCGGCTCCTTGCTCAATCCGACGAAACTGCAGAACGCGAGGAAATACACGGCGAATTTCTCCGCCGGTCCAAATTGCAGCGCAAAACTCGCAACTAGCGGCGCCACCAGCGTGATCATGATGACCGCGAACAGCGCACCGACGAAAGATGAGGTGAAGGCCGCGGTCAGTGCCTCGCCGGCCTGACCCTGCTGCGCCATCGGATGGCCATCGAACGTGGTCGCGACCGACCATGGTTCGCCCGGTATGTTGAACAGAATCGACGTGATCGCGCCGCCGAACAGCGCGCCCCAGTAGATGCAGGTCAGCATGATGATCGCCGACGTCGGCGACATGCTGAAGGTCAGCGGTAGCAGGATCGCGACGCCGTTGGCTCCGCCGAGTCCCGGCAGCACGCCGATGAGGATGCCCAGAACGAGGCCGATCACCATCACCATGATGTTGAACGGCTGGAGCGTCACCGCGAAGCCGTGAAACAGATTTGTGAGTTCTTCCATCGTCGTTAACCCCGAATCCCCACCCTTAAGACGACGCGATCACGATCAGAGATTGAGCCAGGCCTCGATCGGACCCTTCGGCAGCGAAATCAGAAAATACTTTTCGAACACGATGTAGACGACCACCGGCATGCCGATAGCGACCGATGCCACGGTGGCCCAGCCGTATTTTCCGAGCCATCGCATGAACCACGCGATGAAGATGGCGGAGGACACATAGATGCCGATGTATCCGACGGCGAAGGCATAGATCGTGGCGGGGATCACAACGAGCAGAACCTGCCTGAGCTGGCTCCACTCGGCGAAAATTCCGCCCGGCGCATCCGGCCTAACCGCGTTCCAGAGGTTGACCGCGCCCGAAATCACGATCGCAACCCCAACATAGAACGGGAAGAAGCCGGCCTTCGGACCCTCAGCGCCCCAGCCGATCCCGGCGCTGATGCTGCCGATGATGGCGAGCGCTCCGAAGGCAATGACCAGAAGCGCGACCCCGACTTCGACCGATTTGTGTGACGGACCGGAGCTTTGGGACTCTTGTGTATTCATAATAACCTCGGGCGGGTCAAAAAAAGGCCGGCGTCCGAAGCGGACACCGGCCATGGGTCTCGATCAGTTTCCGGCGAGGAAACCGGCTTCTTTCATCAGCGCCTTATGGCGATCTTCTTCCTTGGCGACCCACTTGGTGTAGTCGTCGCCGGTCATGAACGTGGTATTGAAGGCGCCGCTGTTCATCAGCGATTGCCACTCCGGCGTCGCACGCACCTTCTTGAACAGTTCGACGTAAAAATCGACCTGCTCCTTGGTGGCCTTGGGGGACATGAAGATTCCGCGCAGCATCAGATATTCCATGTCGAGCCCCTGCGACTTGCAGGTCGGAATATCGCCCCACGCCATATCCGCGGTAACTTTGTCCTTGTAGGGCATCGGCTGGCCGTCAAACACGCAGAGCGGGCGCAGCTTTCCGCCGCGCCATTGCGCGACCGCCTCGATTGGATTGTTCACGGTCGAATCGACGTGATTGCCGACCAGCTGCACGGCCACCTCACCGCCGCCCTTGAACGGGATGTAGGTAAACTTGGTGCCGGTCGCCTTTTCGACAGCGACCGTAATGATCTGGTCTTCCTGCTTGGAGCCGGTGCCGCCCATCTTGATCGAGCCGGCAGGCGCCTTCTTCACCGCGTCGATATATTCCTTGACGTTCTTGTACGGCTTGTCGGCATTCACCCACAGCACGAACTCGTCGAGCGCCAGCATCGCAACCGGGGTCAGATCCTTCCAGTTGAACGGGATGCCGGTCGCGAGCGGCGTGGTGAACAGGTTCGACAACGTGATGATGATCTTGTGCGGATTGCCGGCCGAGGACTTCACATCGAGGAAGCCTTCGCCGCCGGCACCGCCAGCCTTGTTGATCACCACCATCGGCTGCTTCATCAGATTGTGCTTGGTCACGATCCCCTGGATCGCGCGCGCCATCTGATCGGCGCCGCCGCCGGTGCCTGCCGGAATGATGAATTCAACGGGCCGGGTCGGCTCCCATGCTGCGACGGCCGGTAACGCGAAGCTACCCGCAGACAGAGCGGCGAGGGCTCCAACAGCAATACGCGCTCTTGATATTTTCATATGCGTTCCTCTCCCATCGATAAGATCGCGCCAGTCTGTGCCGGCTTCGACAGCGTTGCCACAAGTTAGGTTGGCATCCATGCGACATATTCGCCTTTGCCAAACCCGACACCGTAGACTTGCAGCCTACTCACATCGAACCGAGTTTGAAAAGAGAATTATTCATAATAACGTCGACGTAACGACGGATTTTCGCACGCAAGCCGCCAGAATTTTCAGCAACGCAGCGCAGCAATCTTCATTGCGGCGCACAAGCAAAGCATGCACACGAAGTCGGTTTGCGGTCGCTCCGCCGGAGCACTCCGGCGTTGAAAAAATATTCTGACGAATAACGAACGCCTTTAGCGGTGCGAGCGCAGCGTTCGAGCGGATGACTCGACGATCTGACACTCACACGATCTGAACATTCAAGTGCCGGTGCATGAAACGGATCGTTTTCGATGCACTTCAGTCCTGAGCATGCAGAGGCGTGACGCTTGTGCGACCGGCGTCGGACGCATTCAAGCCATTGCGTCTATTGCGAGGACGTTGACTGCTGCGCGGCATCCGTCGGCAGCGATGGCTTCGCCTGCACCTCCGCCGGAGGAAGCGGCGATGCGGTCTCCGCAGGCAGCGCCGATGCTTCGGCCTTCACCGGCACCGCCGGGTTAGCCGCAGGTGCCGCCGGCGTGGTCGCGGTCGTGGCGGGTGCTGCGGTCTCTGCCGGAGCCGGAGCCGCAGGCGCCGCGGCTTCGACCGGTTGCGTCTTCACCGCTGGCGTTTCCGAAATCGCCGGACGCAATTGCTCGCGGGTGCCGATATCCTTACGGACCGCGAGCAGAACGTTGGATTCGTTGGTTCGCCAGCGATAGCCCATACCCCAGTCGATCGGCTTGTAAGGTCCGCGGCGATAGATTTCGGCGAGCTGATTCTGATGGCGGCCGGGGAAGATTGCGATCGGCCCGAGGTAACGGCCGAACGGATGCAACGCCCACTGGTCCTGTTTGAAATAAACCACGGGAATTCCGGAATCGTCCTGCACGATATGATCGGCCTTGCCGACAATGAAGTCGCGCACCTGGGAGAAGCCGCCGCTATGCGGCAGATAGGATGCCGCCTTGAACAGCGCGTCACCCCTGCCGAAGCTGTCGACGAATTTCAGGAAGCCGGAATTCTTCACCCCGCCATCCGACACGTCGGTGGAGAAGTAATACAGCGTCTGCTTCGGCTTCCCGGGACTGTGGAACGTGATCTTTGCGCCCTGCACGCCACGCTGCGGCGCACCGCTTTCAACCGGTGCGACGGTTCCGTCGGGGCTGAGCGTCACCAGACTGATGTCGTCGATCGTCTTTCCGGCGCGCGCGATATAGACCATCAGGATCGGCAGCGTCCCGGACAACGCGGTCTCGCGCAGCTGATGCTTCATGTTCTTGGTGATGAAGAAGCTGAGCGAAATCGAAGACGCCATCGACGAGCGCAGATTTCCAAGCGCGCGGCGGGTGTAATCGTTGATCACCGGAACGCGCCCGACTGGCTCGAGCCCGCTCAGGATGTAGGTCGAAGCATCCGGATAGAACGCGTTGGCGTAGAGAAAATCCGGGCCGCTGAACATATAGTACATCGGCATGCCGGCGCGGTCCTTGATATGGGACGCGGACCAGGCGCGGATCTTCGACAGCCGCTGCGATTCAAGCTGCCGCCAGGAATTATCGAAAGACGCGGCGTGGTTTTGCCACGACGGGTCGCGCGTGACCTGATCGAATGCCCCGCTCTCGACCGGCGGAAGCCCGGCCAGGAAGCGGGCGGTATCGTTGAAGCTTGCCTTTTCGGCGTAGGCGGCAGGGATAAAAGCCTGCGCCGGCAGTGGCGCCGGCGCTTCCCGGGCGGGCGCTTCGCGCGCAGGGCCTTGGCGCACAGGCGGTTTGCGCTGGGGCGGATCGCCGAAGAAGAAGAACTGGGCCTGAGCGGCAGGCGTCATGGCCGCAACGAGGACGACCGCCAGAGCCGGGGTCAGAAAGCGCGGGAAGTGCACCATTGTGATTGAATGCCTGTGGTCGGGAGCGACATGCGAGCCGGAGGAGCGTTAACCCACGGGCTTGGCGGCAGGGGTATCATTGACGCCCATGACCATGTTCCGGTCGTGATTCGATATTAGCCGGTGCCCGGTTTGTTTCGATTCGTCCAGCGTAACGGATACGCCCTGAAAGTTTAAAGAGTCTCATATTGGGCGGTAGCCCGGTTGCAGCCTTGGAGCCATGCGTGAAAGCCAAGTGTCAGGAGCCATGGGCCTGAACGCATTGACAGGAATAACTGCCGCGCTCATCGTGATCGCATGCATTTTGCCGCCGGATCGCGGCATCATCGCGACCGCACAGGCCAATGTTGCCGAAAATCTAGTCATCCCCCTGCCACGCCCGCGCCCGGTCATTCGCATTCCCCGCCCAAGGCTTGGAAGCTTCCCGGGCAGCACCCGGGTCATGGAATTCGAATCCGCGCCGTTTCCCTATGACGGCAAAAATCCGGTCACCGGCCAGCCGTTCTTCAACGTCTTCTTTGAAGGCCGGTTCGGGCGGCGCGGCGCGCGCGGGCAGGTTTATTGGGAGAACGATACCTATACCGATCCGCGGGTGCTGCTGCATATTCCCAAGGGTTTCGACATCCGCAAGCCCGCGGTGATCGTGGTATTCTTCCACGGCCATGGCGCCAGGATCGACCGCGATGTCCGCGACCGTCAGCAGGTCGCCGCCCAGATCACCCGCTCGGATGCGAACGCGGTCGTGGTCGCCCCGCAATTCGCCGTCGATGCGGCGGATTCCTCACCCGGCGCGTTCTGGGAGCCCGGTTTCTTCGACGAATTCCTGAGCGAGGCGGCCGAACAATTTGCGCTGATGCTGGGTCAGCCAAAAACCGTGCGCACCTTTTTCAAGATGCCGATCATCTTCATCAGCTATAGCGGCGGCTTCGTGCCGACTGCGTGGGCGCTGCGGCTCGGCCATTTCAAGGACCGCTTGCGCGGCATCGTGCTGATGGACTCGCTTTACGGCGAGCTCGAGCATTTCGAAAAATGGGTTCTCTCAAACCGGCGGAGCTTCTTCGTCAGCGGCTATCTCGGCTCGACCCGTGCGCGTAATCTCGAACTGCGGCGCGACCTCGGCGACAAGGGCATCAAGATTTCGGAATCGCTCGACGGCAACATCGCGCCAGGCAGCGTGGTGTTCATCCCCGGACATGCCGAGGACTCGCACCGCGACTACGTCACCCAGGCATGGACCACAGACCCGATTGCCGACATTCTCAATCGGTTGCCGCAATATCATCAGTGATCGGGAAAGCTCTCACGTGAACGCAGAAACCAGGCCTCTCGCCGGCCGTGTTGCCATTGTGACCGGCTCGGGCCGCAATATCGGGCGCGCCATCGCGCTCTCGTTTGCGAATGCCGGCGCGCGCCTTGTGATCAACGGTCACCGCGATCAAGCCGCGCTCGATGCGGTGGTGGAGGAGATCAGAAGCGGTGGCGGCGAAGCGATCGCCTGCCTTGCGGACGTGTCGCGCGACGAGGAGATCGCTCGCATGGTCGCGCTCGCCCGCGACACTTACGGCCATGTCGATATCGCAGTCTCCAATGTCGGCAAGCGGCCCTATGCCGCCTTCCTCGATATCACGCCGGAAGACTGGGACGACGTCATCCGCACCAATCTGTCGGCCGCGTTTTATCTCGCGCGCCACGTCATCCCGATGATGCGGGAGCGCCGCTTCGGCCGCATCATCAACATTTCGGGATTCTCGGGCTTTTTCGCACATGTCACCCATCGCGCGCACAGCGTGTCCGCGAAATTCGGCGTGCATGGATTGTCGAAGGCGATCGCGCGCGAATTCGGACCGGACGGAATCACGGCGAACACGGTCGCGCCCGGCATGGTCGAAACTGCGCGCGACTGGTCGCAATACCAGCATGTCGACATGCAGAAGCTGGCCGCCGAGATTCCGGTGCGCCGTCTCGGCACACCCGAGGATATAGCCGAAGCCTGCCTATTCCTCGCGGGGGAAGGCGGCGGCTTCGTATCGGGCCAGGTGATCCATGTGAATGGCGGCCAGATGATGATCTGACCGCCCTGTCGCGTCTCGCTGTCGCGTCGGTGAACCGGACTTACTTCGGTTCGATGCCGGCGTCGCGAATGGTCTTGCCCCAATAGACGAGATCCCGCTTCACCCGGGCGTCGAGTTCGGCAGGCGTCGAACCGACCAGCGAGAAGCCGGACTTTTCCAGCTTTTTCTGAGTGTCGGGATCGTCGAGCGCGAAGCGCACCGCCTTGTAGAGCCGGTCGATCACCGGCTGCGGCGTTCCGGCCGGCGCGAATAGCCCGTACCAGGTCGCGGTGGTCACACCCGGGACCACTTCAGCGATGGTCTGAATGTCCGGAAACGACTTGACGCGATTGTCCTCCGCCATGCCGATGATCCGCAACTGACCGTTCGCGACAAAGGAGACAACCGTCGGCAGCGTCGCATAGGTCATCGTGATATGCCCGCCGACCACGTTCGTCACTGCGGGCGCAGTGCCCACGAATGGAACGTGCATGACTTCGATGCCGGCCTTCCGGTTCAGCGTTTCGCCCGCGACATGGTGACCGGATCCATGTCCCGCGCTGCCATAGCTGAGCTTGCCGGGCTGCTTCTTCGCTTCGGCAATGAGGTCGCTGATCGACTTGATCGGAGACGACGCCGGAACCACGAGCGCCATATAGGTCTCGGTCATCCGGCTAATGCCGACCATATCCTTCGCCGGATCGAACGGGAAATTCTTGTAGGTGAACGGATTCATCACCACCGTGGCGTTGACGCTGAGCAGCAGCGTGTAGCCGTCCGGAGCCGCCCGCAACGCTGCGGCCGCACCATTGTTGCCGGCGCTGCCCGGCCGGTTTTCGATCACCACCGGCTGGCCGAGCGACTCGGAAAACTTCGTCTGCAGGATGCGTGCCATGGTGTCGACGCCGGCACCGGGAGGCCATGGCGCGATGATGGTGACCGGACGGGACGGAAAGTTATCGGCGGCTGCCGGCAACATCGCCGCGGCGAGGGCACAGGCGGCGGTCAGAACGGAACACACAAAGCGTGACATCATCGATCAACTCCCTGATGGATTGCGGCCGCTATGCGCGACTCTTGATGTATTCGACTGCGGGCGAACCCCGCTAATATTGTTCCAGCAACGCCTGCCGGAATCTCGATTTCAGGACCACGCCGCTTTTCGGCGGCATTACAACCGGACTGCGCTCGGCCCTGATCTTGATCACCGCGAGATAAGGCCCGGCATTGTCGGTCATGCGGCGACGAACAGTTTCGACACGCGTCATGTCGCGCACGGTTTCGGTCACCGCGAAGCCGCTTGCGGCGGCAATGCCTGCAATATCGATACCGGCCGAGGTATGGCTGACCTGCTCGCCGGTCTCGCCGAAGCGTTCGTTGTCGAGCACGACGACCGACAGATTGCGTGGCTTCTTCGCCCCGATGGTTGCAAGCGCACCGGAATTCATCATGAGTTCGGCATCACCGGTCAGCACAATGACGGTGCGATCCGGTTGTGCCAGCGCAAGCCCGAGGCCGACTGAGGTCGCGAGACCCATAGCGCCCAGCAAATAGAAATTCAGCGCGCGGTCGCCGACCGCCATCGCGTCGGATACCGGCGAGCCCAGTCCGCAGACGATCAACTCGTTGTCGAGGCCCGCCAGCAGAGCCGTCACAACCTCCCGGCGTTTCACTTTTTCTGTCATAGCCTTCTCACATCGTCTCTTCACATCGCCTTGGCGCCGAGCAGGCGCTGCGACAGCAACACTGCCACCGGCGCCTCGGACCGATAGGCCATCGTCAATCCGCCAGCGACCAGCGCGGCCGCTTCGTCCTCGCGGGTGGCATTGAACACGTGGAAGCCCGCAAGCCTCAGGGTCTCGGCGGTGATGCTCCCCATCGGGATCTGCCAGGGATTTCCTTCGCCGAATTCGCCGCGCATGCTCACCATCAGAAAAAGCGGAAAGCGGCAGTTCGTGACCAGCGAGAATGCATTGATGCAATTCCCGACGCCGCTGCTTTGAATCGCCATGACGCTGCGCTTGCCGCCCAGCCAGGCACCGCAGCAAACACCGACTCCCTCCTCCTCGGTGGTGAGCATCACCGCACGGTCCGGGATATCCGCATGCAGCTTTCGGATCAGAAAATCGAGGCCACCGTCGGGCAGATAGGCGAACAGATCGATCTGTTCGCGCATGAAATGCGACCAGACCTCATCGCGCCAGCCGCTGGCCGCTTTCGTCATACTGGGAACTACGTTCACACCGCCCACTCTCTGCTGCATCAGCAATGTGAAGGGCGTTAGCAGAAATGAAATTGGCCTGCGATACCCGGTCTAGCAGACAAAACACTTGCGCGTTTCAGTCGCGCTTCGCCAGAAATGCCGTCCGTCGCTGTGTGATCGGCGTGCGCGCCTGCTCGCGCAATTGTTCCACCTCCGCATTCTCGCGCTCGATCAGCCGGAAGGCCTGATCCTTGCCGGCGAGATACGGATTCGGCCATGTCTGCCCATCCCACCCATAATAGGCGGACGCGACCAGCGTAAAATTCGGGTTCACCAGATGCGGGCGCGCCAACGCCACCAGGTCGGCGCGGCCGGCGGCGACGATGGTATTGACCTGATCGGCGCTAGTGATGTTGCCGACCGTGATGGTCGGCATCTCGACTTCGCTGCGGATCGCATCCGAAAACGGCGTCTGGAACATCCGGCCATAGACCGGCCGCGCCTCGCTCGTTGTCTGACCGGCGGATACGTCGATAATGTCGAGGCCGCGCGCTTTCAGCATCTTCGCGATCCCGATCGCATCGTCGATGTCGAGCCCCCGCCCCGGCACCCAGTCGCTCGCGGAAATGCGAACCGACATCGGCTTGCCGGCGGGCCAGACCGCGCGCACCGCGTCGAACACTTCGAGCGGATATCGCATGCGGTTGTCGAGGCTGCCGCCGTAGTCGTCGCCGCGCTGGTTGGTCAGTGGCGAGATGAAGCTCGACAGCAGATAACCGTGCGCCATGTGCAGCTCGATCATGTCGAAGCCCGCACTATGCGCGTTCTTCGCGGCCTGCACGAAGGATTGCCGCACCGCCGTCATTTCCGCGCGGCCGATCTCGGTCGGCAGATGGCTGTCGGCGCGATATTTCAACGGCGACGCCGACAGGATCGGCCAGTTGCCGTCCGGAAGTGGCTGATCCATCCCTTCCCAGCCGAGCCGGGTCGAGCCCTTGCGGCCGGCATGTCCGATCTGAAGGCAGAATTTCGCCTCGCTGTTGGCATGAACGAAGTTGCAGATGCGGGTCCAGGCCTTCACCTGCTCCGGCGAGTAAATGCCGGGACAGCCCGGCGTGATGCGGGCATCTTCGCTCACCGATGTCATTTCGGCGAAAACCAGTCCAGCGCCGCCCTGCGCCATCTTACCAAGATGCACCAGGTGGAAGTCGCCGGGGATGTTGCCTGGCTCCGCCGAATACATATTCATCGGCGACACCACCACGCGGTTCTGCACCGTCATCGCGCCGATGCGAAATGGAGTGAACATCGGCGGCGGCGGGTTGTTGGTCGGCACGTCGAAACCAAGATCGCTCGTGACCTTGCCGGCCCACCACCGGTCGACCTCGGCGCCGAAGGCGGGATCGCGGCGCTTGAGATTCTCGTAGGTGATCTGCTTCGAACGCGACAGCAGCGAGAAGGCGAGTTGCATCGGCTCGAGCTTCCAAAAGCGGCGCGGCGTCTCGAACCAGACCAGACTCACGTCCGCTGCATGCTGGGTCTTCTCGACCTCTTCGCGCCGCGTAGTCTCGTAATGTTTCAAGGCGTCGGGCACATTCGCCTTCGTCGCGAATGAGTTTGCCAGCGCGATCGAATCCTCCATCGCAAGCTTGGTGCCGGACCCAATCGAGTAATGCGCGGTGTGCAGCGCGTCCCCGATCAACACGATATTGTCGCGATACCAGCGCTCGTTCTTGATCATCGGAAAATTGCGCCAGATCGAGCGATTGGTCAGCACCGGATGGCCATCGAGCAGATCGGCGAAGGTGCGCTCCAGGTAAGCCGCCGTCTGCGCCTCATCGGCCTTGTCGAGACCGGCACGCAGCCACGTTTCTTCGTCGCATTCCGGCACCAGCGTGCTCATGCCCGGCTTGTATTGATAGGCGCCGAGGATCCAGATGCCGTGTTCGTTCTCGCGGAAGTCGAAGGTGAAAGCGGGGAAGGATTTGGTGGTCCCGCACCAGGAAAACTTGTTCTTGCGCCAATCCATGCTCGGCTTGAAGTGATCGGCATAGCGTGCGCGGATGGCGCTGTTGATGCCGTCGGCGGCGACGATCAGATCGCTGTCTGGGAGGGCATCGACATTCACCTCGGTCTCGAACGTCAAGTCCACGCCAAGGTTACGCGCGCGATCCTGCAGCAGCATCAGCAGTGTCTTGCGCTCCAGACCGCAGAAGCCGTGACCGTCCGAGCGGATCGTCTGTCCGCGCACGCGGATATCGATCTCGCCCCAATAGACGAAATGCCGCGCAATCGCGTCGAAGGTCTCGGGGTCCGCGTTCTGGATGTTGTCCAGCGTCTCGTCGGAGAACACCACGCCAAACCCGAAGGTGTCGTCCGGCCGGTTGCGCTCATAGACCGTGATGGCGTGGCGTGGATCGGCCTTCTTCATCAGGATCGCGAAATACAGCCCGCCCGGCCCGCCGCCGATCACGGAGATTTTCAGCGGTTGGGTCATGCTCGGATCGCTCCCTCGGGACTTGCGCGCTGTATTTTCATGGAAATGGCTCGCCTGTCATGGCCCGCGACCTGCCGCCGCTCCATTCCCTGCAATTGTGGGCCAGACTGTGCAGCATTGGGATAGCGCCGAAACAGGAACCGGTCGACAGTACCGCGACCGGGCACCGATCGGGGAATCCCATGCCAGCGCCGCTTCCATTGCCCTTGCCGAAGTCACGCGCGGAGATCGCGGCAATCCAGCGCGAGCGCAAACGCATCGCCTTCGACCGTGCCCGCACGCTGCCCTGGTATCGCGGCAAGCTCGACCATATCGATCCGGACCGGCTCGACGATCCGGCGGTGTGGCAGACCATCCCGATCCTCGACAAGGACATCCTGCGCACCTTCGATCACGGAAGCTTCATGGAGCAATTCTGCGCGGTCCCGCATTCCGAGATCGCAGAATTCTGGCGCTCCGGCGGCTCGACCGGCAAGCCGGTGTTCTATCCGCGCACCGCCGACGATGTCACCTACGGCCTGTTGACCTGGGGCCGCTCGTTTCCCTGCATCGGGATCGGCAAGGGCGATCTCGTGCATATGTCGTTCCCGATCGGCATCCATCCGGCGGGACAGGTCTGGGCCCGCGCCGCGCACTGGTTCGATGTCGGCATGAACTGGGTCGGCGCCGGCAATGCTGTGCCGTCGGAAGCGCAGCTCGGCCTGATCGAGTCGCTGAAGCCGACGGTGTTCATCGGTATGTCGAGCTTCGCGCTGCATCTCGCCAATCTCGCCGAGGCCAAAGGCATCGACCTCGCCGCCTCGTCGGTAAAAAAGGTGGTGTGCTCGGCGGAGACGCTGTCGCAGGCCAAGCGCGAGAAGATCGGCCGCATGTGGGGCGCCAAGGTCTACGACGTGTTCGGCATGAGCGAGGCCGGCCTGATGGGCGCCGAGAACGACGTGCATGATGGGATCCATATCTGGACCGACATGTTCTTCATCGAGGTGGTGGATGCCGAGACCGGCATCGCCGTGCCCGAAGGCGAGGTCGGCACGCTCTGCGTCACCCCGCTCTGGACCAATCACGCCACGCCATTCCTGCGCTGGAATTCCGGCGACATGGTCCGCTATATCGACCGCTCGCAGGGCACCGGCCAATGGGCCGAGCTATTCCCGATGATCCGTCACGCCAACCGCACCACCGGCTTTTTCAAGCTGCGCGGCGTCAACATGAACCACGCGGATTTCGAGGACACGATGTTCTCCGAACCGCAGGTCAACGACTTCCAGGCCGTGCTGGTGACCGAAGAAGTAACCGGCCGCGAAGCGATGCGGCTACTGATCGAGGTCAAGCGCGGCGCGGACGAAGCCGCGGTGCGCGACCTGGTCGGCGCGCTGATCAAGCGCACTTTCGAAGTCACGCCGGATGTCGAGGTACTGCCGCTCGGCACGCTCGCGGCGGAATTCGAGCGCAGCATCAAGGCGCCGCGGTTTGTGGATAAGAGAGTGTGACACCCGTCACCCTGAGGTGGCGCGCAAAGCGCGCCCTCGAAGGGCGACGGCCCAGCTATGGCCGCACATCCTTCGAAGCTCGCTTCGCGAGCACCTCAGGATGACGGCGCGAGAGCGTCAACGCTTCACATAACCCCGCCCGAGCACCTCACTGGGCTTCTCCCCGAACCGTGCCGCAAAGTCGCGTGCGAACTTGCTCATATGGGTGAAGCCGCAGGCCATCGCGATCTGCGTCACCGAGCGCTCCGCCGGATCGGCGCCCGACAATTCGTCATGCGCAAGCTCGAGCCGCAGCGCCTTCACATAGGCCATCGGCGCCACACCGCGGAAGCGCCGGAAGCCGCCGAACAGCGACCGCATGCTGACATCGGAGGCCGTCACCAGATCCTCGATCGAGATCGGCTCGCGCAGATGCGCGCGGATATAATCCTCGGCGCGATACACATAATACGGCGCACAGGGCGCGGCGGCGCGATCGTAGCGCTCGCTGAACCGGTGCGGGAACGACGCCAGCATCAGCGCCATCATCGTCGCATCGAGATGTCCGCTGACGCGCGGATGCGACAGGCCGTGGCCCGCATCGGCGCTGTCCTCGCGCACCGCTTTCGCCATTTCGATCATGGTGCGCGGCCCGGCCTCGACCGGCACGATGTCGAAATCGAAATCGAGCCGGCCAGCGACATCGACGCCAATCTCTCGCGACGCGAAGCGCTCGAAGCGGTCGCGGTCGACCTTGACGATCAGCTGACGGCAGTCGCTGTCCCAGGTCTTGGTCAGCGGCTCGGACGGATGCACGACATAGCTCTTGCCGTAATCGACCACCTGCGTGCGTCCGCGATGGCGGATTTCACAGGCACCGCCCAGGATGAACTGGAACAGATAGAAGCGGCCCATTTCCGGCGCGCTCATCGTGACCGGCGCGCCATATTGCAGCCAGTGCAGCGACACGCGGCCGGCCTTTACCGCCTCGTGGCGCATGCGAAGTCCCGCCTCCTCGCGCGGCATGACCAGTTCGTGCGAGCGGAACACATCGCTCATGTAGCGGCGCGCGGCTGGGACGCTTTCGGTCTCAAAGGCAAGAGACGCAGGCGGGACGCTGGCACGGTTCAGATCGAGGGACATGGCGCGATCATATCGCGATTGCACGCACGCGCCAACGCCAGCAGGTCGGCATCTCTGCCTTGCGCTGCGACGAGCTGGAAACCGATCGGCAACCTCTTGGACGACAGCCCCGCCGGCAGGCTGATCGCAGGAAGGCCAAGCGCATTGGCGAACGGCGTGAACACCGCATGCCCCCGCGGACCGACGGTGCGTCCATCAATGATGCCGGGATAGATTTCGGTTGCTGGCCACGGCATGGCGGCGGCCGCGGGGGTGAGCAGAACATCGTAACGCTGGAACAAGGCATCGAAAGCGCGGCCGACATGCTTGATGGCATCGAGCGCCGCGAGATAATCGGCCGCGGAATAGCCGCGGCCGTTGCGCGCCATCTCGGCCAGCGAAGGACTGATCATGTCGTCGCGATCGCCATGCTGCGCCATCAGCCAGGCAACACCGGACTGGCTGATCACCGGCCAGATTTCTGCAATCGGGCCTGCAAGATCGAAATCGTGAGCCGTCTCGACGCTGTGGCCTTGCCCCGCCAATCGTTCCGCGGCCGCGGCAACCGCAGCCGCGATCTCGCGATCCACCGGCGCGCCGGAAAAGGTCGGGATGTAGAGGATGCGCGCATGAGAGACATCACTCCCGGGCGGGCGCCAGTCCGGCCCGCCGATCACATCCATCGCCAAAAGGATATCGTCGACGCTGCGCGCGATCGGGCCGATCACTTCGAGATCGTGCAGGATCGCGGGAAAGCCGTGCCGCCGCGGCACCATCCCGCGCGATGGCTTGAAGCCGACCAGCCCGGTATGCGCCGCCGGCCGGCGGATCGAGCCGCCGCCATCGGTCCCCATCGCGATCGGCCCCATGCCAGTCGCAACGGCGGCCACAGCGCCGCCGCTCGAACCGCCGGGCGTCAGCGCGAGGTCATACGGATTACGTGTCGCGCCGAACAGCGCGTTGTCGGTGTAACCCTGCGAGGTGAATTCCGGCACATTGGTCTTGCCCAGAATGACGGCGCCGCCGGCGCGCAACCTATCGATCGGCGGCTCGTCGAATTCCGGAACGTGGTCGGCGTAAAGCCGGCTACCCCAGGTCGCGCGTAACCCCTGAACGAAGATGCTGTCCTTGACCGTGACCGGAATGCCGTCGAGCGGACCGAGCGGTGCGTTCGCGCACATGCGTTCGGCGCTGGATCGCGCTTGCGCTCTTGCGCCTTCGCGATCCAGCGTGACGATGGCATTGACGGCGGGATTAGCCGCGTCGATCCGCATGAGGACGGACGCGAGTGCATCCTCGGGCGTCGCGGCGCCTTCGCGATAGGCGCGCGCAAGCTCCACAGCGGACAGCGCCCAGAGTTCAGCTTGCGGCGAGGCGCCCATCAGCGTCGCGGTTACTTGCCGCCCCAATGCACGAAGCTGCGCTCCGCCAATAGAAACAGCAGGTTGAGCGCGTATCCCAGAGCGCCCGCGGCGAAGATCGCGGCATACATGCGCGGCATGTCGAACAATTGCTGCGCCTCGAACACGCTGTGACCAAGCCCATCCTGCGAGCCGATGAACATTTCCGCAACCACGATGATGACAAGCGCGAGCGACACGCCATTGCGCAAGCCCACAAAGGTCTGCGGCATGGACTCAAGCAGCGTCACGTCTAGCAGTACACGGATCGGAGACGCGCCCATCACCTTGGCGGCGAGAAGCCTGGTCTTGCGCGCATTCATCACGCCATAAGCGACGTTGAACAGGATGACGAGGATCGCGCCGAAGGCCGCGACCGAAATCTTGGTCTCGTCGCCAACCCCGAACAGCACCAGAAACAGCGGAAACATCGCCGAGGCCGGGGTCGAGCGGAAGAAATCGATCACGAATTCCAGCGAGCGGTACAGCCGCTCCGAGGAACCGAGAATAATGCCGAGCGGGATCGCGATCACCGCGGCAATCACCGTCGCCATGACGGTGCGGTAAACGGTCTTCATGAAATCGAAGCCAAGCCGGCCGCCATCCATGCCCTTCCAGAACGCCTCGAACGTGGTTGCGGGCGACGGCAGCAATACCGGGTCCACCCATTTGCTGACGGTCGCGATCCACCAGATCGCGACCAGCCCAATGACGCCGACCAGCGGCAGCAGCGGGTCGAGCCTGCGGAGCGTCAGGTTCATGAGCGCCTCACCTCACGCTGAAACACCTCGAGGCAATGCGCCTTGATGCGGACGAAGTCGGCCTCCGACAGCGTCGCATCGGTGCGGGGCCGCTCGCCGTCATAGGCAACGAAATCGGCCACGCGCGCGGGATAGCGCGACAGCAGTAGGACGCGGTCGGCGAGATAGACCGCTTCTTCCAGATCATGAGAGACCAGCACCGTCGTGGTTTTCGTTTCCATGAACAGGCGCTGCAACTGCTCGCGCATGAACAGCGTCATCTCGTAGTCGAGCGCGGAAAACGGCTCATCCAGGAACAGGATTTCCGGCTCCACGATCAGCGCGCGCATGATCGAGACCAGTTGCTGTTGCCCGCCCGACATCTGATAGGGATATTTGTTGAGGTCGAGCTTGACGCCGAGATGAGCGACCAGCTTTTCGGTGCGGCGCTTCCGCTCCGCCTTCGGCACCTTCATGATCTTCAATGGATACGAAATATTGTCGAAGGCGCGCAGCCACGGAAACAAGGCTTCACGATAATTCTGGAATACGTAGCCGAATTTAATCTCCGACAAGAGCATACCGTCAAACAGGATCTCCCCGGCATCGACGGGAATCAGCCCCGCAATCATGTTGATCAGGGTGCTCTTGCCGCAACCGTTTGGTCCGAACACCGAGATCAGCTCGCCGCGCGGAATATCCAGATCGAAATTGTCGTAGATCACCGCCGTGTCGAAGCGCTTGCTCAGGCCCCGGATGGTGACATGCGGGCGCTTGCCGAAGCCGCCCACCGCCGGCGACGACGGCACGCCGTCCGTCTCAATTCGAAGAGCGTGCTGCACCACGCTCATGCGCAACCCTCGCCCGCTCGTCCCCGCGAAAGCGGAGACCCAGCGCTGAAAGACGCAGCGCAAGTGCCTCTGGGTTCCCGCTTGCGTGGGAACGAACGGAGCAAGGGGTGACGCAATGGGGCCATCGGATCAGAACGACTTGATGTATTTCTTGACGTCGACCTTCTCCGGGACCACGCCGATCTCGGTGCCGAAATCGGCGAACTTCTGCAGATAGCCGAGCTGCGCGGGCGAAAAGTCCTTCACCATCGTGTAGCCAAGCATCGGGACGCTATCGACCAGGTCGTCCGGCGTCATGGTGTTCTTGGCGAGATACTTGCGCGCTTCCGCCGGATTCTTCTGGATGAAATCGACCGCCTTCGCCCAGCTTGCCGCAAAACGCTTCGCAACGTCAGGCCGCTTGGTAATGAAATCCGTGGTGAAGGCGCAGCCGGCGGCATAGGCGTCAGCCTTCTCGTCGCCAAGGACGTATTTGGAGATCACGCCGGCCTCGAGCGTCTTGGCGATTCCCATTTTCTCCATGATGGTGGCGCCGGGCTCAAGCGTATAGCCGCCATCGAATGTGCCGGCCTTCATCGCGTTGACGTGCTGGCCCATATCGAGCTGGTCGATCGAATAATCGCCGTCCTTGAGGCCGACCTTTGCGAGCACGCCCTTGGCGGTGTTGAGATTGGCCGGTCCGGGCGCCGACATTAGCTTGAGGCCCTTCAGGTCCTTCAGCGACTTCACCTTGTCGAGCAAGGCGGTGCGAATGACGAACTGCTCCATCTTGTAGACCGGGGTCTGGCTATGCATGGCGATATAGATCGCGACGCCCGGCTTCTTGACGTTGGCGTTGAGCCCTTCGAGCGTCACCAGCACCGCCGAGACGTCGATCTGGTTGGTCATCAGCGCCGCGACATTCGGCGGCCCGCCCATGAGACGAATGGTCTCAGGCTCGATGTTGTTCTCTTTAAAGTAGCCCTTCTCGATCGCAACGAAATACGGCAGCGACGACGAGATCGGGAACACCCCGACCTTGACCTCGTCCTGGGCGGCCGCCGCCGAAACCGATGCGGCAAACGCAACTGCGCCCGCTGCGACCAATGAAAGAAAGCGTTTATGCGTCATGTCAGGCAACTCCCTTGAGCAGGTGAGACTTCGTTTCCGTCTCCGGCCCGGGCCCGCCGCGATACAAGCGGCTCAGCTTGGCCAGGAACTCTGGCTTGGTTTTATGCAAGGATCCTGCCACCGGGTCGGCGCCCTCGAACATCGTGTCGGAGGCCGCGAGCGAGAAATCCCTCACGAAACGCATGCGTTCGCCGCGCGCCTGCGCGATCGCGGTCAGCCAATCGCGCGGCGACCGGCTGCCTGCGGCGAAAGCGGTGGCAATGTGATCGGCAGCGACGCAAGCATCCTCGATCGCCTGGCTGGCGCCCTGCCCCAGCGTTGGAACCATGCCGTGTGCGGCATCGCCGAGATAGAGCACGTTGCAAACCGGGTCGGCATAGAGCACGTCGTGCTCCTGCATGCGCGCCCAGTGGTTGTTGGCAGCCTGGTCGCAAATCGTGTCGATCAGCCAGACCGCCTGATCGCTCAGCTTGCCGTTCGGCGGCGTGAACATCGCGCGCAGCGCCGGCGCTTCCTTCATCGCATCGGGGATCGGCTTTTCGGACGCGATCGGAAAGGCGCCGGCGATATAGATGTGCGATGGCGGCACGCGGAATGCCAGCAGCCGGTTCGGACCGTTGAACCATTGCTCGTAATCGTCGATCAGGCCGGCGCTGGTATCGGGCACGAGTACCCGCGAAATCGCGATTCCAACATGGCTGATGGCGGGTTCGCCGGACATGGCGCGACGAATGTCGGAATAGCGGCCATCAGCGGCGATCAGCAGATCGATATTGTCGAGGCGCTTGCTCTCGCCTCCTTGCGTCCATTCGATTTCGCTTTGCGCGGGATTGGACGCGCTGCGGGCAGCCCGGGTGATGATGCAGTCATAGGCGACCACCGGCCCGGCCGCTTCGCGCAGCACGCGATAGAGTTCCGACCAGCGGATGCGCCGGCCCGGATTGTCGGCAACCTCTGACAGTGGCAGTTGGAACAGCACCGTGCCATCGGTGAGAGACGTACGCCAACTGCCCCATTTGAAACTTGAGGCATCCATCTGCGCCAGCAATTCCGGATCGTGCCATTGCAGCGCACGCACCGAATTAGGCCCGATATTCAGCCCGGTTCCGGAATCGGACTGGTCGTCGGCCGACACCCGCTCGAGGCAGATGACTTCTGCCCCGTGTATCTTCGACAAGGTCTTAGCAACGATACAACCGGCGACACCGGCGCCCACGATCACGACGCGCATGACACGCCCCCACCGCGCGACGATGCGCGCTCGGCGATCGCAGCGATCAACCCGCCCCCGTCCGGTCCCTGATGCTCGGCGCCACCCGACACGAAGATTCGCGTATCGCCGAACACGCCGGCCACCAGTCCGCCGACCGCGCCGCGGATATGCCGTTGCGCGTTGATGTCGGTGTCGTCGAGCATGGTGTGGCGCTGCCCGCGAATATGCCCCCGGCGATCCGGTTCGCATTTGACGAACACCGCCTGCACGCGGTTGCGGTCCTGCGGCGCGACTTGCGGGCTTGCAGCGATGTCGAGGTCGGCCAGCACCTCCACCACCGCGCCGATATCGAGCGCGTCTTTCATCGGCCGGTGTGCGATTTGCAGATCGCCCGACCAGAGCGGCGAATTGCCGAGCACGATGACTTCGTTGACCTCGACCTCGACTCCCGACGAGATGCTGGCCCGGTCGGACTGGACGGAGAAATTCTGCAGCAGCGCCGTGTCGGTTACGTCCGCCTCAGCGATCTCGCCAAGCGCCAGCGACACCCCGAAGGCACCAGCGGCGCGCGCCAGCGCCATCGAGCGGTTGGGATCGGCGCTGGCGACAGTCTTGCCGGCGGTTCGCGCAGCTTCCGCCCGAGCCGAGGTGACGCAGGGCACTTCACCTGCACGAAATGCATGTCGTCAGGCTCGGCGATACGAGCATGCGCCATCGCCTTGCGGACCGCGTTCGCCACGTGGCCGGCATGGGCCGCGCGGCCGATCTCCTCAGGCGGGACCGGCGCACTCATCGCGGTCCCGATCGCCAAGGCCGATGTCGGCGCAGGCTCGGCAAGCGGCGCTCCGCCGCGGCACAGCACGACGTAATGCGGACTGAGAACGCCCTCGGTGCCGCCCGACAGGATGCAGGGAATCCGTTGGATCAGGGAGTCGGCCGGCTCGTTGAGGTGCCGGCTGAGCAGCGCCATCAGGGTTTGCGTGAAATACCCGCGGGTGAAATCGTTGACCCCGCCATTGCCCTCGGTCTTGCCGATGACCGCGACAATCTCGTCGGCACGGAGTGTCTCCTGAGCGATCAGCCCCTCGAGTTCCGAGAGGTCGCCGGGATGCCGCATCAGCAGTCGGAAGACATTGGCGCGCATGGCGCCACCTTGCTGCACCGCACCGAAATCGAATAGGACTATGTTTGTCTCAGAGTGAGATCATTTTGATCTCACTCGTTGGACCGGCGGCGGGCTACCTCCCTCGGACAGGCGGGACAAAGCTCCCTTCAGCGTCTCGACGAAGTTAGCGGCGGGGATAGGCAGGATCCGTCCAGCCCGTGACGCCAACACCAGCCGGCCCTTGGTGAGATCGGGATCGCTGAGCGGGATCGAAACAAGCTCCGCCTCGCGCGCTTCCCGCACGGTGCCGATCTGGTACTGGAAGCAGATCGCGTCGGTATCGCGGGCGAAGATCTTCTGCGGCTGAACCGCGCTGGCCTCCATCGCGACTCGCAGTGTCAGCCTTGACTTTGTCAGCAGCGCATCGATCAGGCGGCGGCTGCCGAAGGTCTCGACGCCCAGCGCGACCGGATAGGGCTGGCATTCGGCAAGGCGCAGCGAGGTTCGCTTCGCCAGCGGATGACCAGGCCGCATCATGGCGCAGAGCGGCTGCTTGATGGTCTCGATGACATTGAGCTGGTCGGAGCTTGGCGGATCGTGCGCAAGCAGCAGATCGTTCTCGTCCGCCATCAGCGACGCCATCAGCGGGGCAGTCGAGCCGACGAGCAACTGGAACTGCACACCGGGAAAGCGCTCCTGATAGCGCGCGATGGTTTCCGGGATCAGATCGTTCGCTGCAGACTCCGCGCAGGCAATGCGTACCGTGCCCCGAACCAGGCCGCGCAACTGCTCGATCTGCGAACTCGCGGAGGCGAGATCGGACAGGCTCCGCCGGATGGTCGCGATCAGCACCTCACCCGCCGCGGTCAGGCGGACGCCGCGCGGCAGCCGCTCAAACAGCGGCGTGCCGAGCTCTTTCTCGACATTCAAAATGCTGCGGTTGAGCGCAGTCGACGCGATGCGCAGCCGGTCCGCGGCTTTGCGGATCGAGCCCGCGCGCGCGACGGTGTCGAGGATGAGATAGAGACGGGGCGGCTGGAGCATACTCTTCAAACACTAGAGCATGAAGCGGTTGAATGGAATTCAGCCGCTCGTCCCCGCGAAGGCGGGGACCCAGAATCAGGACGCACTGGATTCCCGCTTTCGCGGGAATGAACAGGGACAGGCTAACGCCGCCGCCGAGTCCTTTTGCCCCGCGCCAGGCCTCACCAGCGTCGCAGCCGGCCGCGACAACGTACGAACGCCTGACCAGCCGGGCCGGCCTTCTGTATGCGCCTCGTCGGACCGCGCGGACTCATCGCCGTGTTCCGTTTTTCCCCTTGTCGTCGCCGTTGAGGTAGCCTGCGAGGAGGCCGACTCGCCACCGCCTCAAGATGCCGGTCCATGACTGCGATGGCCCGCGCGGCATCGCCGTCACCAGCGCGTCGATGATTTCGCGATGTTCGCTGACCGCGCATTCCGACGAATGCGGCCAGCTGTAGAGCGCGAGGATCAGACCGCAGCGCAACGACGTTTCACTGACATAGCGTTCCAGCACCGCGCTTCCGGTCATCTCCGCCAGTACGATATGGTCCAACCGCTCCATGGCGATGCGGATGTCGAAGATGTCACGCGCCTGATCCCAGCTCGGGGGGGCGACCGCAGCACCGCGGTTGCGATAAATAGTGCCGACGCGATCGGTATCGGCGGCCTTTTCGGCTTGCATTGTTTGGGCACGGTTCGTCGCCAGCGGTCTTCGATTGGGTCTCCCCTAGCGCGCCGTGCCGGACGAGTTCAAACGTTCGATCAATCAAGGGGGTCTTCTGATGCAACGACTCTGAACTCAGATCATTAGCGCCGCTGCATCTCGGCCATCACACAGGACCGGATTCTCTCCCTTGCCTGATCGCGGTCGAGTCCCTGCACTTTTGCCATAAGTCGCTTCTGGCAGGCGGCTATGGCCTGATCGCGGCGCTGTGCCGAAGCGGCCTGACAAGCGGCGGACAGCTTGCTGCGGTTGGCCTGCATGCACGCCATCCGGGCCGTGGGATTGCCGATCACCTTGCCGCAGAGCCGTTTCGCGTCGGCCAGGCAGGCACTTCGCATCGCAGCGTTCTGAGCAGACGATGCTGCGGGAAAGAGCAGAACGACAAAGGCCAGCAGCAGCCCGACATATCCGACCCTCATCCGAATCTCTCCCTTTTGTACCGCGTCGTCTCTTATCCCGGACGCGCGCATTCATGAGATCACATGAGAGGACGGTGGCAAAGCGCCGTGACATGCGCAGCCTCCCAAAACTTTGGCAGGGACCGATCGAGCCAGTCCGGCCCCGGAGCCGACAAAGGATCGCGGCTACGCGACCAAGCCGGGTGGCGCGTAGCGTCGGCGGGCGCTGTGCCACTTTGCCTCGGGAGCATTTCGCGGCACAATCGGCCCACCTGCGGAAGGTCGAAGTCATGACTTGGATGCGAGCAGCGATGCTGTTTCTAGCCTGCGGAATGCCGCTTCTGGCCTGCACTATGCTGCAGTCTGCCAGTGCCGCGCCGCGCCCATTCACAATCGCGGAAGAGGCGATCATCGATCGCAACGAGGCACTGCGTGCGGTTTATGAGACCGATCCCGCTCTGGTCCGGCGCGTGCTCAATGCACTCAAGTCGCGCCGCCAGAGCAAGGACAAGCAACGGGACGTTTTCGGCCCGAAAGTGCCGGGCGGACAGCATTCCGGGCCACCCGACCCCTCAGAACCTGGCGCGGACATCGATCCTGCAACAAATCCCGACCTGGCGATTCTGCAGCGCGGTTCACCGGAGGCGGCGCACGATCTGTTCCAGCTTCTCAAGAAGGCGTCGGGGCGAAAGTGAGCAGCGCCTCCGGCAATGCGGCCAACGAGCAGCCCGACCCGTTCTCGAATGAAGCCGGGATGGAAGCCGATCTGATCCTGCTGGAGCAGCTGAAATCCGGCCGGAAAGCGTTCGTCGAGCAACTATGTTCCGCGAGCCGGGCTCAGACCGAATCCGTGCTCTCGGTGCTGCGGATGGAATCGACATACATGATTGCGGAGTTTTTCTATCTGATCCGCGCGCATGGCATCGAAACCGCCGAACAATTGCAGCGGCTTGCGGAACTGCACAATCATTATATCTCGGAGCTGATAAAGGACAGGGAGCGCGCATCCCGCTTCGGCCTGTCCAGCGATCGTCTGCTGGATGCGATCTTCACCGGCGACACCATGCCGAGGCTGGTCCAGCAATGGGCCGATCGGCCCGGCGCGCTCGATCAGTCGAACCTCGCGCGATTTGTGGTTACGCTGATGTCGGCGGAAAGCTGCCGCAAGATTGTCGTCGCCTGCGAACAGGCCGGTTTCCTGCAGCGCGAGCGCACGCGCGCAGGCGCGACGGTCGTCATCTCATCCGGAGTGATGGAGGGGATTTTCGCGCGCTATGTGCGAGCACTTCGTCATGCGATCTCCGGCGACGCGGGAACCGGTCGAGCCGTCTGACGCGGGTGTGCCTAAACATCTGGCTGATCCATCCGCCGCCGCTTTGTCCGCGATACTTTTGTTTTAGTGGGATTATCGATACCCGGCGCCCGCTCCGATTGCGCCAATGGCAACAACATCTCGCAGACGCTCTCGACCAGCTTTTCGATATCGCGCAAATCGTTGAGCCTGCGATTGATGACGAAGCCGTCATAGGCCATTAGAAACAGATGCGATAGCAGGTCGTAGTCGATTGCCCGGCTATCTCGCTCGGGAACGGCGCCTTCCAGCATCAACCGCAATCGCTGTTCGGTCCAGGCCAGGAGCGGAGAGGGTTTCTTCTCTCCAGGATCGGCGGAGGCGAGTGCCTCCATCAGGCTGTTGGCGAGGCCGATATTGTCCATAGGGATATCGCGCCATACGCCAAGCAGAATCGCCCGCAACTTCCCGCGCGGATCGTCAATCTTGCGGACATTGGCTTCGAGACGCCACATGCACTCCTTCTGCCAAGGCTCGACGACCGCGTAGAGCAAATGCAGCTTCGACGGAAAATAGGAATAGAGGCTGCTGACGCCCGTGCCGGCGCGTTGCGCGATGTCGAGCAGCGTCGTGCGATGGTACCCGCTCTCCGAGAACAGATCGCGTGCGGCATCGAGAATGGCGTTGCGGACGGTTTCCTTCTTGACCTGAACCAAGGCTCTATCCGTTCAAAAGTCCCTCAGATCTAGATCGGAATCGTCATCGGCGCATGAACGCCGTCGCAATTCATCAGGGCGACACGCTTGCGACGAATGCGGAACGAGTCTCCCTCGCGCGCAATATGGTGCACCTGCCGGCCGGTGTAAATCCGCTGCCGTTCGCCCTGGAACTCGGTGCAGAGAAAGACGGCAGCGACCTCGAATTCCTGTGAATCCAAATCGCCATTCAGCACTTCGATATTGCTGACCATGTGCACTGTCCTCGGCATCGGCGTCAGCACCAGCGCGCGGGCCTCGAGAAGCCGCTGCACACGAATCGCGAGGATCGCATGATCCTCGTAGATGATGGACGCAACATTCAGCGGATCGGTCTGGCCGGGCTTACTCGGTATCCAGTAAATGCCGTGCGGCGCATAAAGGTCAAGCCACGCCTCGAACTCGCCCTCGTCGAGCAAGCGCGCTTCTTTGAGGACGAACAACTCGATCTCGCGCATAGTCTCGTAAGGCAGCATCAGGCGGCCTCGGCGGTCATGTGCTTCACCCAGGCCTTGAACTGAACCCGCATCGGCATTTCGCTCGCGGCACCGGAGACGCTGCCATCGGGACTCTGGTTATCGCTGTCGAGACCGCGCGAGAAATCGATCCACGGTCCGGTCTCGGTCGCGAGACCGCGCTGGCAGCGCTCCAGCATCTCGACATCGTCGGAAAAGATCATCGAAGCGGGCGAGCCGATGGTGGTGAGGAAGCGCACCGCGCGATGGAACATGGCGTCCGGCGCGCCCTTCAGGCGGAAGCAATGAACGCGAACGAGCGTGCGGTCGACCGACAGCGGGATGGTGACGCGCATCTGCTGATACTGGGCGTTGATGATCAGATTTGGATAGATGATGTTGTTGAACCGGTTCATGCCGATCACCCTGGCGGCATGCTCCTCGCCGAGCTTGGCAACGAGCAGCCGCCGGTATTCCACCGCGACCGGATCCTCGCTTTGACGCGACAGCACGCCGCTGTCGTAGAAGGCCGTCATGTAGGTGTGGCCGCTATCCAGACCGCTGAGCTGGATGCCCTCCCATTCCTTGAAGCCGAAGCCGTTGGCGAGCAGCATTTCGCGGGTCTGGTCCTGGTCGAGGATCGAGGCATTGGCCGGTGCACGGCGCGCCGGCATGACCGAGGACGCATGCACGAAGGTCGGATGGAAAATGTCGGCGGCATTCTCCAGATGCAGCTTCCAGTTGCCGCTGTATTCCAGCGAAAAGCTGGAATCGGCGATCTCGACTTCGCCGTCGGGCGCGCGATCGACCAGATTGTCGATCACGTCGGTCATCGGACCGAGATGGTCGGTCAGCGGCGGCGGATTGTCGGACAGATTGGCGAACACGAAGCCGCGATAGCTCTGAACATTGGCAACCCGCTGCATGTGATTCTGCGGATCGGCGATGTCGAAATCGGCCGGATAGCTTTTGGGATGCGGGACCGAGGCGAGCGCACCGTCCGGCCGAAATACCCAGGCGTGATACGGACAGCTGAAAGCGCGGTTGGTCCCCTGGTCGACCATGCAGAGTCGCGCGCCGCGATGGGGACACCGGTTGTGCAGGACGTAGATGTTGCCGTCGTGGTGACGCGTCACCAGCACCTCGTATTTCGAGAGGCGGGTGCGGATGAAGTCTCCCGGCTTTTTCAGCTGGCTCTCATGCGCGACATAGATCCAGAGCCGGCCGAAGATGCGGTTTTGCTCAAGAGCGAAGATGTCAGGATCGGAATAGGCGCGCCGGTGAACGTGGTCGGGCCGCACCAGCGCGCGGATATCGTCTGGAGAGATCGGAAAATCAATGCCGCTCGGTTCGCCAATGATCTGGTTCATGCCTTCCGTCCTGTGTCTTATTGCAGCAAGCCGGAGAATATCTCCGGGTACACCGGCGATGCTTCCAGTCCGGTTCCCGGCAGGTCCGGCAAGGTCGCGCGCCCGTCCGCCACGGGAATTGCCGATGTCAGCTGGCCGAACAAACCGACCTCGTCGATCGCGGTTTCCGCCAGGCCGAGGCCCAACCCGGCCACGACGTTCATCGCCAGCAGATGCCCGGCATGCGGCGCGCATCGCGTGCGGCCCCATCCGCGCTTTTCCATCGTCTCCAGAATGCGCCGGTACTCCACAATCCCGTAACTCAGGGAAATGTCGAACTGCAGGATATCGCGATCCGGCCGGAGGCCTCCGTGGCGCAACAGATTGAGCGCGTCGTCGGCGGAGAACAAATTTTCGCCGGTGGCGATCGGAGACGACATACGACCCGCCAATTCGCGATGCAGTTCGTAGTCGAGCGGATGGACCGGCTCCTCGATCCAGGCGAGCGGATAGCCTGCCAGCGCTTCGGCATAGGAAAAGGCTTGCTCACGCGAGAACGTGCCATTGCCGTCGACGGCAAGCGACATGCCCGGTGCAAGCGTGGTCAGCACCGCTTCGATCCGGTACACATCGTCCGTCAACGCAATGCCGCCAATCTTGATCTTGAAGCGACGGTGCCCGCGGGCGATGGCCCGGCGGATGTCCTCACGCAAAAGGTCGATATCGTCGTCCGCGCGATAATGACCGCCGCTCGCATAGATATCGACCGTACCCTGCGCGGCATGCCCGTAGCGCTCCGCCAGATAGGCCCATAACGGCAAGCCTTTCTGCTTGGCCGCAAGATCGAAGACGGCAGCGTCGATGAGCCCTACCGCGCCGGGACGCTCGCCGTGACCACCGGGCTTCTCGTTGCGCATCACGACCGTCCAGATCTTCTCCGGATCGATGCCGCCATTGCCGTCGGAATAGTCATCAGGGTCGGCCGCGAGCAACCGCGGAATGAAACGCTCGCGCAACAATCCGCCATGACCATAGCGGCCGACCGAATCGAAAGCGATGCCCGTGAGTGGCCGACCGTTCCGCGTCGCATCCGTGACGATGGCTAGCGCACTCGCGGTCATCGCATCAAAGCTGATGCTCGCGTTGCGGCTTGCGGCCGAAAGCGGAATCGTCCGCTCGTTGACCGCAACGATGCGCATGGGCGCCTAGGCCTGCCGCCAGTCGTGCTGGGCGACGTCAAACACGATGCCGTTGACGTCCTTGAACTTCTTTTCGGCATCGACGCCCGGATAGCTCGGCAGTTGCATGAAGAACTCGCCACCATGCTCCTTGATCTTGTCGGCAGTCTTGGTCTCGTCGTCCACGACGAAGCCGATGTGATGCAGACCGGCCCAGTCGGGTCCACCCTTGCTGCCCTTGGTGCCTTCCGGGAAATGCAGAAGCGTGAGGTTCATCACCCCGTCGGACAACGAGATCGCGTTGCCGATCGGGCTCTCGACCTGGCTGACACGCTTGAGCTCGAATACACCTTCATAGAAGGCGGCGGCTTTCTCCAGGTCCGGCACCTGGATGGCGACATGACGAAGCTTGCCCATTCACGGTCTCCTGTTTTTTGCGCTGAGGTTTTTGTTTGGAGCAAGGTTAGAGTAACCGGTCGGCTCGCGCCAGACTAAATCGAACATAATTCGGTTTTGACGTTCCAGGCTCAGGATTGGTGCGGTTCGACCCGCACTGCAGCATGAACGTGTCGCTCGGCCTCCATGGCAAAGGGGGACAGCCGCAGCAGCCATGTCAGCCGACACTGGCTCATAATGCCTAACACTCTCGACATTCCATCCCGAGCGTGCCCAACTTCTTCACTCGCCGCTGCATCCTTTTGCAGCGCAAATTGAAGCAGCTTGCCCGAAATGAAATCAGCGGACGGCGTTCAATCCAGCTTGACGATACGACCATAACCGAACATCCTTCGGTTATGGAGTTGATCTAGATCAAAGGAGGGTCTCCATGCCTGCGATGAACGATTGTCGCGCTCTGCCCCGCTTCGTATCTGCAGGTCTTGCCGGAGCCGCTCTGCTCCTCGCAGCCCAAGCGGATGTCCGGGCGCAGGAAACCACGCTGAAAGCGGCGGTATTCGTCCCGCCGACCACGACCTACGGCATTCCGTTCAAGCGGTTTGTCGACCGCGTCAACGAAGCCGGAAAGGGTGTTCTTCAGATCCGCATCGTCGGCGGCCCGGAAGCGGTACCGGCCAACAATCAGGCCGACGCGGTGAAGTCCGGAGTGCTCGACATCGCCTCGATCCCGCCGGCCTATTACAAGAGCAACATGGTCGAGGGCGACGCACAGATCCTCTCGAACATGACCGTCGCCGAGCAGCGCGCCTCAGGCGCATACGCGATGCTCAACAAGATCGCGAATGACCGCATGAATGCGGTGTATCTGACGACTTACGGCATGGGCGTGCCGTTTCACCTCTATCTGACGAAGGATGGGGCGGTTACGAAGCCCGATGATCTCAAGGGCCTGCGCCTTCGCGGGCAGCCGAACTACAACGCGATTTTCAAGCAGTACAATATCTCCAGCGCGAACATCGCCCCGCCGGAAGTTTTCACGGCGCTCGAGCGCGGCGTGGTGCAGGGCTACGGTTGGCCGCTGTGGGGTATCAACGACTTCGGCTGGGACAAGCTGACCAAGGTGCGGATCGATCCCGGCTTCTACAACGTCGTGGTCAATATCCTGATGAACAAGGCGTCCTATGACAAGCTGACCCCGGCTCAGCGCAAGGTGATCGATGATGCGACCGCCTGGTTCGAAAAGGATAACGAGAACTATACGGCCGAGACCACCAAGGCGACGCTTGAGGCTCACTCCAAGCAGGGTATCAAGTCCGTCGATTTCGGACCCGATTTCAAGAAAGTTGCGCTCGATCTGTACTGGGACGATCTGAAGAAACTCAGCCCCGACTCGATTGGCAAGCTGCAGCCGCTCCTGACCAAAAAGTAACAGGGTCAGGTGCTCGCCTTCGACGTGTTGCGATAGCATGCGCGCCATCTTCTGGCTCAACGGTCAGTTGGTGCGCATGCTGTGCGTTCTTGCGGTATTGCTGATTGCCGCCATGATGCTCGGTATCAGCGCCGAGGTGATCCTGCGCATGGCCGGTGGCGCGTCGATCCCGGGCATGATCGAGCTGACCGAATACGCACTGTTCGCGTCGACCTTTTTCGTCGCCCCTTATCTCCTTCGCACCAATGAACATATTCGCGTCGATCTGGTCGTCGCCAGGCTCGATCCTGCCAAGGTGCGTCTCGTCGAATCCATCGGTCTGGTCGTAATCATGGCGATCTCCGCAGTCACCGGCGCCGTCGCGACGATGTTGATGGTCCGCAGCTATCAGGCCGATACGCTGATTTTTAAAGATCTGATCTTTCCGCAATGGTGGCTGGACTGGATCATCCCCTTGTCTTCGCTTGCGATGCTGTTCCAGGCACTGGAATTGCTCGTCACGCTCGTGCGCAATCCCTCTGACGAATTGCCGCTACCCGCCGAAGGCGTACCTGGGATCCGCCCCGAGGAGATGCAGTGAGCTGGGTCTCCATTCTTGCGATCATGTTCTCCGCCAAGGTGCTGTTCCTGCTGGCGGCGCTGCCGGTCGCGTTTGTGTTCTTCCTCATCAATATCGGTGGCTCCTATCTGATTTTCGGCGGCATTCCCGGTCTCGAGCAGATGGTTCGGAACGAGCAGGTCTCGGTCGCACAGTTTTCGCTCGTACCGATTCCGCTTTTCGTGCTGATGGGCGAGGTCTTGTTTCATACCGGGCTCGCGCTGAAGTCGGTCGACGCTGTCGATGCGGTCATCAAGCGCGTCCCGGGACGTCTTGCGGTGGTGACGCTGGTCGCCGGCACCATCTTCTCGGCGATTTCGGGCTCGACAATTGCCACCACCGCGATGCTGGGCTCGCTGCTGCTGCCGCAGATGCTGGCGCGCGGTTATGACCCGAAAACCGCGATGGGACCGACGCTCGCCATCGGCGGCGTCGATATCCTGATCCCACCGTCCGGCCTTGCGGTCTTGCTGGGTAGCCTGGGCGGGATTTCCATCACCGGCCTCCTGGTCGGGGGTATTGTGCCGGGCCTTATCCTGGCTGCGCTGTTCATCGGCTACGTGGTGCTGCGTTGCTGGATCAATCCAAGTCTCGCGCCGGTGTCCGACGATGAAGGCATCAAGCTGGAGCGGCCATGGCTGAATCTTGTGGTTACCGTGGCGCCGCTGATCCTGATCTTCGGCGTGGTCGTCTTCAGCATGACCGAGGGTTGGGCGACGCCAACCGAGTCGTCGGCGCTCGGCGCGCTCGGGACGATTATCCTCGCCGCCTGCTACCGTAGCCTGACCCCTCAAAATCTCTGGAAGGCCTTCCTCGGCACGGTCTCGATTTCCGGGTCGCTCCTGTTCATCATCGTCGGCGCCACCACGTTTGCGCAGCTCCTCAGCTTTTCCGGTGCGACGGCGGGACTCGTGGCACTGATCGAGGGCGCGCAGCTCACACCCAACGTCATCATGATCGGCATGCTGGGCATTCTCATCCTGCTTGGCTTCTTCATCGATCAGACCAGCATCATGATGATCACCTTGCCCTTCTATATGCCGCTGTTGCGGTCGATGGGTGTGGATCTTGTCTGGTTCGGCATTCTCTATCTGCTCTGCATGCAGATCGGCCTCCTCACCCCGCCATTCGGATTGCTGCTGTTCGTGCTGAAGGGTGTGGCGCCGCCGCATATCACCATCGGCATGGTCTATCGTGCCGCAATCCCGTATGTCTGGCTGACGGTTCTGATGATGATCCTGATCTTCATCTTCCCGCAGATCGTAACCAGCTTTGTGCCGGATTAGGCAACGGACGCGATGAAGGCCCCGCGATTTCTCTATCGACGGCCCGATACGCTCGAGGAAGCGCTGGCGCTGCTTGCCGACAACGCAGGCGAGGCGCAGGTGCTGGCCGGTGGGCAGAGTCTCATGCCGACGCTGAATATGCGGCTCTCGTCGCCGGGCATGCTGGTCGACATCAACCGGATCGCGGGTTTGCAGGACATCGCCGAGCGCGGTGATGCAATTCACCTCGGGGCCCTGGTTCGTCACCGTGAGGTCGCGGAATCCGATCTGATCGCGAGGCGCGTGCCGCTGGTGGCGTCGGCCATGACCCACGTCGCGCACATGGCGGTTCGCAATCGCGGCACGACCTGTGGGAGCCTGGCGCTTGCCGATCCCTCAGCGGAAATGCCGGCGGTTGCCGTGCTCCTGAACGCGACGATCCATCTCGACAGCAAAGCCGGAAAGCGTGATGTGGCCGCTCGCGCCTTCTTTCAAGGTCTGTACGCAACGGATCGCGCCGAGGACGAGATGATCACCGGCGTCACCTTTCCCTCGGCGGCCCAAGACGCGTGCTTCCATTTTCAGGAGCTGAGTCGCAGGCATGGCGATTTCGCCGTTGTCGGCATTGCCGTGAAGGGACGATCGCGCAACGGCCGCATCGAGGACGTCGAAGCCGTGATCTTCGGATCGGAGGCCACGCCGCTTGTATCATCCGCCTCAGCATCCATCAGCATCGCGCCGGACACGCCTGACACGACGTTGCACGAGATGGCCCATTCTATAACGGCCGAGATGGACCCGATCGCCAATCATCAGGGGCGGCCTGAGACCAAACAGCATCAGGCCGCCGAATTGCTGAAGCGCGCCTTTGCCGAATTCCGGATGATCGCCAATGTCTGATCAGCCTGACGAGCGACATGCGATTTCGTTCGTTCTCAATGGCGCGGCCATCAGCGCGCAGGTCGATGCCCGCACGCATCTCGGGGACTTCATCCGGCACAGCCTGGGCAGAACCGGAACGCATATCGGCTGCGAGCACGGCGTCTGCGGCGCCTGCAACGTGATGGTCGACGGGCGTTCGATGCGGAGCTGTCTGATGCTCGCGGTACAGGCCGATGGTTGCCATATCGACACCGTCGAGGGTCTCACAGCGAACGGTGTCGTCGCGGATCTGCAGGACGAATTTGTCCGACGTAACGCGCTGCAATGCGGATATTGTACGCCCGGCATGCTGGCGACAGCAGCCGAGATGCTGCGCGGTCCCACGCTTTCGCGCGAGGCTATCCGAAACGGGCTGTCCGGAAATTACTGCCGCTGCACCGGCTATCAGGCGATTGTCGACGCCATCGAGGCAGTCATGGTTCGCCGCTCAGAGGCTGCGTTGTGACAAAGGTCGAGGGGCTTGTCGGTGCGCGTATTGCGCGCCCTGAAGCGCGCCGGCTCGTCGAGGGCCGGGGCCGGTATACCGATGACATCAATGCCGGCGCCAGCCATGTGGCGTTTCTGCGCAGCCCGCACGCGCATGCAACGATCAATGAAATCGACATCCAGGCGGCCGCATCCGCCCCGGGGGTCATCGCCGTCGTGACGGCCGCTGATCTGGAGGCCGTCTGCAAGCCCTGGCAAACCAGGCTCGCAGCGTTGCCAAACCATGTGTCGCCTCAGCAATTCCCGCTCGCGCGCCATGAAGTCACCTGGCAGGGTGAGCCGGTTGTTGCCGTGGTCGCGGCGAGCCGCGCGCAAGCGGAAGACGCGATTGAACGAATCGCGGTCGAATGGGGCGAGTTGCCGGCCATCGGCTCGCCGGAGGCCGCAGCGGGTTCACCGGCCAACACGGTCAACAGCGAGCTTGCTGCCAATATCGGTCTCCAACACAATTTCTCCGCTGGCGATCCGGTTGCCGCCTTTGCCGCAGCCGATCTCGTCGTTGAGCACGAGTTCTCGTTCGGCCGCCAAACCGGCGTTACGCTTGAACCGCGGTCCATCCTGGCCGATTTCGATCCGCGCCTGCGCAAGCTGACGGTTCATCATTCGCATCAGGTGCCGAACCAGATGCGCGACATTTTCGCGGCGCAGTTCAGTCTGCCGTTCGGGAATGTGCAAGTTATTGCACCGGACGTCGGTGGCGCCTTCGGCATGAAGCTTGCCGCCTATCCGGATGAAATGGCGGTCGCCGCGATCGCGATCCTGCTCTGCCGCCCGGTGAAATTCGTCGCCGACCGGCTGGAGTCCTTCGTCAGCGACGTGCACGCGCGCGAGATGAAGGTCAAAGCCCGGCTCGCGGTCGATGCGACCGGCGCCATGCTGGCGATGGATGTCTCGGTGCTGCACGGCATGGGCGCCTACTCGTCCTACCCGCGCGGCAGCGTTGGCGAAGGGTTGCAATCGGTCCACATGTCGGCCGCGCCGTATCGGCTCCCAAGCTTCAACGGCCGGCTGAGCAGCTTCTTCCAGAACAAGACACCAAGCGGGGTGCTGCGTGCGGTCGGTCAGCCGATTGCCTGTACCGTCACCGAACAGCTGATCGACCTCGCGGCGCGCGGCCTGGGTGTCGATCCGGCGGCGCTGCGCCGGCGCAACTATGCTGCATCCGGCGAGAAGCTGTCCCGCAGCGTTGCCGGCATTGTTCTGAGCGAATTGTCTCTGGGGCACTGCCACGACCGGCTGCTGTCGCTGATGAACTACGACGCGCTGCGTACCGAGCAGCGCGCCCTCCGCGCACGCGGCATTTATCGCGGGATAGGCCTCGCGGCTTTCATCGAGCAGACCGGCGTCGGACCGCAGCTCTATGGTCCGCTGGAGGTCCGCGTCTCCGCGCACGAAACGTGCCGTCTGTCGCTTGAGCCGAACGGCGAGATTCGGTGTGCGACCAGCGTAACCGATCAGGGACAGGGAACGCTGACCGCGTTGCGCCAGATCGTCGGCACGACCCTGGGCGTCGGCATCGATGCGGTGGATGTCATCGCCGGCGACACGACAGCCGCACCGTTCGGCGGTGGTGCCTGGGCTTCGCGCGGCACGGCGCTGGGCGGCGAGTCGGCGCTGCTGGCAGCGCGTCAACTTCGGGCCAGCGTCCTCGCAATTGCCGGATCGATGTTGCAGGCGAAGCCCGACGATCTGCGGATCGAGGCCGGGATGATCGTCAACGCCGCTGGTCTCGCCCAGCTCTCGCTCGCGGATGTCGCAGCGGCGGCGCATTTCAGGTCGCACACGATTCCGCTGGACGAACTTCCGCCGCTCGATATCACCGAGCGCTACACCTCGCGCAACCTGCCATATCTGGCATCGAATGGCGTGCAAGCGGCCCATGTCGAGGTCGATCCGGGTCTCGGCACAGTCAAGCTGCTCGGCTTCTGGGTGGTCGATGACTGCGGCACCGTGATCAATCCATTGCTGGTGGACGAGCAGATTCGGGGTGGCGTCGTGCAGGGCATCGGCGCGGCGCTTTACGAAGAGTGTATCTACAACGAAAGCGCGCAGCTCGAGAACGGAACGCTGGCAGACTATCTCGTACCGATGGCCGGAGAGATGCCGGACATTCAGGTTGCGCATATCGAGACGCCGATCAGCGAGACCCAGCTCGGTGCGCGCGGCGTGGGCGAGGCCGGGACGGTTGCTGCTGCGGCCGCGGTTTGGGGCGCGGTGAACGATGCGCTCTCCCCGTTCGGCGCAGCCGTCACGCGGCAGCCGATCACGCCGGAGCACGTTCTGGATGTGCTTGCGGCAGTAACGCGCGATCGCAACTCCTAACCACAGCTGTAACGGCTGGCTCGAACGCAACCGACGGCAGCGGGCGGTTCTTGCCTGGGCCATGATTGCGTAACACCGGAGCGACACCCAGGTGATCAACGCCCCGTATCGGTGTCGGGGCAGATCCAACCGCCGGTGACGAGTGTCGCGGATCAAACAAAGGCCCAGCC
>JAESGX010000073.1_pt1:0-47500 | contig 163487 bp, 149 predicted proteins | sample 9269801 | NCBI WGS metagenome assembly JAESGX01 (sample SAMN16773122, study PRJNA677054) | algae metagenome | isolation source: Pleurocapsa minor GSE-CHR-MK-17-07R and co-occurring heterotrophs from wet... | place: USA: Lower Calf Creek Falls, Grand Staircase Escalante National... | reverse complement strand
TCATGCTCGCACGCCCGGTACGATCCCCTCTTCACGATGTCAGACAACACGCACACGATCGATATTTCGACCGGTACGAATAAGTGTTCTCATGGACGAGATTCCAAACGACTGGTGGAGCCAGTCGGGATCGAACCGACGACCTCATGCTTGCAAAGCACGCGCTCTCCCAGCTGAGCTATGGCCCCTTAACCTGACGGGATCACGAGCTTAGCCGCGAGCGAACGAAGGCTGGTGGGCCTGGGAAGACTTGAACTTCCGACCTCACGCTTATCAAGCGCGCGCTCTAACCAACTGAGCTACAAGCCCGGTTCTGATGACCGGCCGGAATCCGCGAACGCCGCGCAAGCATGACGCCTGCGGGCCGCGAGCCCAGCTCGGGCTCGTCCATGAAGAAAGAGAAACGTAGACGGCGGCGTCCCGCAAATGGACGTCATCGCTTTGAGACGATGCGCCCTGATGTTTCCAAGAGATCCGATAGAAACGCGTGAGGCGCTTCTGAAGGATCATCCTTAGAAAGGAGGTGATCCAGCCGCAGGTTCCCCTACGGCTACCTTGTTACGACTTCACCCCAGTCGCTGACCCTACCGTGGTCGTCTGCCTCCCTTGCGGGTTAGCGCAACGCCTTCAGGTAAAGCCAACTCCCATGGTGTGACGGGCGGTGTGTACAAGGCCCGGGAACGTATTCACCGTGGCATGCTGATCCACGATTACTAGCGATTCCGACTTCATGGGGTCGAGTTGCAGACCCCAATCCGAACTGAGACGGCTTTTTGAGATTTGCGTAGGGTCACCCCTTTGCATCCCACTGTCACCGCCATTGTAGCACGTGTGTAGCCCAACCCGTAAGGGCCATGAGGACTTGACGTCATCCCCACCTTCCTCGCGGCTTATCACCGGCAGTCCCCCTAGAGTGCCCAACTAAATGATGGCAACTAAGGGCGAGGGTTGCGCTCGTTGCGGGACTTAACCCAACATCTCACGACACGAGCTGACGACAGCCATGCAGCACCTGTGTTCCAGCCAGCCGAACTGAAGGGTCTCATCTCTGAAACCCATACTGGACATGTCAAGGGTTGGTAAGGTTCTGCGCGTTGCTTCGAATTGAACCACATGCTCCACCGCTTGTGCGGGCCCCCGTCAATTCCTTTGAGTTTTAATCTTGCGACCGTACTCCCCAGGCGGGATGCTTAATGCGTTAGCTGCGCCACTGAACAGCAAGCTGTCCAACGGCTAGCATCCATCGTTTACGGCGTGGACTACCAGGGTATCTAATCCTGTTTGCTCCCCACGCTTTCGCACCTCAGCGTCAGTATCGGGCCAGTGAGCCGCCTTCGCCACTGGTGTTCTTGCGAATATCTACGAATTTCACCTCTACACTCGCAGTTCCACTCACCTCTCCCGAACTCAAGCTTTCCAGTATCAAAGGCAGTTCTGGAGTTGAGCTCCAGGATTTCACCTCTGACTTAGAAAGCCGCCTACGTGCGCTTTACGCCCAGTGATTCCGAGCAACGCTAGCCCCCTTCGTATTACCGCGGCTGCTGGCACGAAGTTAGCCGGGGCTTCTTCTTCAGGTACCGTCATTATCTTCCCTGACGAAAGAGCTTTACAACCCTAAGGCCTTCATCACTCACGCGGCATGGCTGGATCAGGCTTGCGCCCATTGTCCAATATTCCCCACTGCTGCCTCCCGTAGGAGTCTGGGCCGTGTCTCAGTCCCAGTGATGCTGATCATCCTCTCAGACCAGCTACTGATCGTCGCCTTGGTGAGCCATTACCTCACCAACTAGCTAATCAGACGCGGGCCGATCTTTCAGCGATAAATCTTTCCCCTTACGGGCGTATTCGGTATTAGCCAAAGTTTCCCTTGGTTGTTCCGAACTGAAAGGTACGTTCCCACGTGTTACTATCCCGTCTGCCGCTCCCATTGCTGGGCGCTCGACTTGCATGTGTTAGGCCTGCCGCCAGCGTTCGCTCTGAGCCAGGATCAAACTCTCAAGTTTCATGAGATTTTGATCTCGGCTGATCACACGTTTTCGCTGGTGTTGCTTTCGCAACGCCATCTTTGACGAGGTCCATCCACCTGATCTCACGCCCGATTGCTCGGCCGCTCGACCAGTTACGATGTACCTTGAAACGTAGACCGCCGAATATTCTCACACAGCCGCAACCTCACACATGCCGAAGCATGTCCTTGGAAGCGGCCCGCAAGGACTCCGCCGTCCACGTTTCTCTTTCTTCCGATTCACTTTTCAAACAGCCCGGAGCTTTGCAGCTCCACCCCCGGAAACCGGGGAAGAATTTCGGCGAAGCAATTAAGCTCCCGACAACTGATCGGAAGCTTTGTCACTTATTTAAAAGTGCGATGCTTCGAAAGGCCCGCCGTCACGCCAGAGCAGTGCGCCGCGCCAGTGGGGGGTATATATTCGGGCGACCTTTTCGTGTCAACACGATTACAACGAAAAATATCGCGCCGGGCCAAACCGGCCGTTGTTTTCAACAAATGGGCTCGAACCCTTGATTCTGCAAGCCTATTCGCCGCTGCGCCGTACTCAGGCCACATTCCTCGGCCGTCCTGCCCCGCTTGGGGAGTGTTCGCGCGCCTGAGGGGGCCCAATCCGGATTTGTATGAGGCGGAGAGAGGCGCGCATTTAGCGTCCTTCCAACGGCATCGTGTCGCGCCTGAAGTTCCGGTGGGGTGGCTGTCTGGGGCGTTAAGACCTGCTAACCATTTCGTACCGCCGGGGATCAGCCAATGGCTCGCCCGGCGTTGAGGGGGAATACGCATTGGATCACGGAAGCCGTGCGGCACACCGGCCAAGAGCGGAGATCGATCGCATCGATCTCGGCAATGAGCCGCCGCTGTCCGTAGACGGCGGGACCGGCATGACGATCGACCGTCGTCGCGTCTCGGCCCAGTGGTTTTCCGGCACGATTCTCACCGGCCTTTGCGGCGCGGCCCTGATGGGCGGCGCCGTTTTCACATCGCTCGATGGCGAGGCTCACTTTGCCGCATTGCCCGAGCGCGTCGAGACATCCTTGCGGGGCGCGATCGCGGAGCGGTCTTCGGGCCCGCGCAAAGCCGACCGGCTGCCGCCCGCGGGCGAAACCAATTCGGCCCGTCAGGTGATCCGCGTCTCGATGACCAGCCGCGCCGGCAACCGTGAGGTCGTTCGGGTGCGCCCATTCGTACGGGTTTCTTCGAACCTCGCGATGGCCGTCACCGAATTGTCTGCCCGCATCCCGCCATTCAATCCGCAGCGCATGCTGGCCGATTCCGACGCGCCCGTGCCCAGCGCCGACACCGCCGAGGCTGCCGAGCCCGACGCCGAAGTCTCGTTCGTGCAGCGCGACCTCGCCGCCATCCTGCCGCGCGCGAAGATCGCCGGCACGGTGCCGATGGACGAAATCCTCGCGACGGTACGCGAGGCCGCCAACTGGAATTCGAACGACACCAACGCCCGATATCAGGTGGTTGGCCTTGCCCCGACAACGCGCGCGCTTGGCTACGCGGCCGACAGCAATCCCGATCCCTATGCCGGGTTCGAGGCGCGTATTGTCCCTGAAAACATTACGCTGCTCCCCAAGAACACCGCCGTGTCCAACACGGCCAACGAACGGACGGTCATCGTCAAGAAGGGCGACAATGTCTCGAGCATCCTGCGAGAACTCGGCGCTTTGCCCGAAGAGATCCGTGCCATTGCCTCGGCGCTCGGCTTCCGCGGCCGCGACAACGGACTGAAAGAGGGGCAGCGGCTGCGGATTCTGCTGTCGTCCGTTCCAGGCACAGCCCGGCAGCAGCCCGCCCGCGTCATCGTCGCCAACGATGTCGCGATCGAAGCAGTGATCGCGCTGTCCGATCTCGGCCGTTACGTGTCGGTCGATGTCGCGGCGATGAACACCGCCTCGGTTGCCGAGTCGCGGGAGGACGAAGAAGACGACGGCTCGGGCGTGCGGCTCTATCAGAGCATCTACGAAACCGCGCTCCGCAACCAGATTCCGCGTGCCGTGATCGAGGACATGATCCGTGTCTATTCCTACGACGTAGACTTCCAGCGCAGGGTCCAGCCGGGCGACTCATTCGACGTTCTTTATGCCGGCGAAGAGGAATCGCCTGCCGGCGTCGAGACCCGCAACGACGTGCTGTTCGCGGCGCTCACTGTCGGCGGCGAGCTCCGGAAGTTCTATCGCTTCCAGACTCCCGACGACAACATCGTCGACTATTACGACGAGACCGGAAAGAGCGCGAAGAAGTTCCTGGTCCGCAAGCCCATCTCCGACGGCATTTTGCGCTCCGGTTTCGGCGTGCGTCGTCATCCGATCCTAGGTTACGCCAAGATGCATACCGGCGTGGACTGGGCCGCTCCGCACGGCACCGCGATCTACTCGGCCGGCAACGGCGAAGTCGAAAGAGTCGGCTGGGAGGGCGGCTACGGCAAGTATATCCGCATCAGGCATACCAACGGTTACGAGACCGCTTATGGCCACATGACCGCCTATGCCCGCGGCATCGAGCCCGGCGCCAAGGTGCGGCAGGGACAGGTGATCGGCTTCGTCGGCTCGACCGGCCTGTCGACCGGTGCCCATCTGCACTATGAAATCATGGTCAACGGCCGTTTCGTCGATCCGATGCGCATCCGGTTGCCGCGCGGACGCGTGCTGGAGGAGCAGGTCCTCACGGCATTCGAGACCGAGCGCGAACGCATCGATGGCATGATGGCGCGTGGTGGTGCGCGTGTGGCTCAGACCGGCACGACGACGCGCTGACCGTCAAGGGCTGAACGCGATAGCGATCTCGCGCCCGCACTTCCCGCCCGCCGCAGCCTCTCAACGAAATAGCGCCGGCCGGCGCGCGCTCTATTCTGCAGGCCCGTTTTTTGCAGACCCGGTGACTGGGAGCGGGCATGACGACCCGCTCTTCAACAGGTACCGGACGGGAAAAATGCGAGGCAAGGCAGGTTCGAAGAAGGCCGCAGACAAGCCTCCGGTCGATCGCGGGACCGCAGCCGCGGTGACCGTCATCGATCATCCGATGATGCAGCACAAGCTAACCCTGCTGCGCGAGCAATCCACGTCCACCAACGAGTTTCGGCAGGTCATGCGCGAGATCGGGCCGATTCTGCTCTATGAGGCGACGCGCGATCTTCCATTGACAGATCGCAAGATCAAAACGCCCCTGAAGAGCGTCCGCGCGCCGGTGCTCGCAGGCAAGAAACTCTGTCTGGTGCCGGTGCTCCGCGCCGGCCTCGGGATGGTCGATGCGATGCTGTCTTTCGCCCCCTCGGCGCGGGTCGGACATATCGGACTGTACCGCGATCCCGAGACGCTCAAGGCGATCGAGTATTACTTCAACATGCCGCGGTCGCTGTCGGCGCGGACTGTGATCGTGGTCGATCCGATGCTGGCGACCGGACATTCGGCGGTCGCCGCGCTCGGCCGGCTGAAACAGGCCGGTGCCAGGACGCTGAAGCTGGTTTGCCTGCTCGCAGCTCCCGCAGGGATCGATCTGGTGCAAAGCGAGCACCCGGACGTTCCGATTTACACCGTCTCGATCGACGAGCGGCTGGACGACCACGCCTATATCGTGCCGGGACTCGGCGACGCGGGCGACCGCCTGTTCGGAACCAAGAAGGCGGCAAAGACCTCCAAAGCCAGCAGGCGACCGGCGCACCGATAGGGCAAAGGCGCGCCCCCCTCCCTGCAAGCGCAGGGAGAGGGATCGCACACTGGTTACGCCGCTTCCTTCACGCCCTGGCCGTTGAAAGTGAGCCCGTTCTTGCCGGCCGCGACCTTCACCGTATCGCCGTCCTTGACCTTGCCGGACAGGATCAGTTCGGCCAGATGGTCCTGCAGCGCCTTCTGGATCACGCGCTTGAGAGGGCGTGCGCCGTAGGCCGGATCGTAGCCCTTGTCCGCCAACCATTCGCGGGCCGCCGGTTCGAGCTTGATCGTGATCTTGCGCTCTTCCAGCAGCTTCAACAGCCGTTGCAACTGGATGTCGACGATGCGGCCCATATCCTCGCGCCGCAGCCGATGGAACAGCAGGATCTCGTCCACGCGATTGAGGAATTCGGGGCGGAAATTCGCCCGCACCACCGCCATCACCTGATCGCGGACGGCTTCCGAATCCTCACCTTCCTTTTGATTCACCAGATATTCGGCACCGAGATTCGACGTCATCACGATCAGCGTGTTGCGGAAGTCCACGGTGCGGCCCTGCCCGTCGGTCAGGCGACCGTCGTCGAGCACCTGCAACAGCACGTTGAACACGTCCGGATGCGCCTTCTCGATCTCGTCGAACAGGATCACCTGGTAGGGCCTGCGCCGCACCGCTTCGGTGAGCGCCCCGCCCTCCTCATAGCCGACATAGCCCGGAGGCGCGCCGATCAGCCGCGCCACCGAATGCTTCTCCATGTATTCCGACATGTCGATGCGAAGGAGCGCGTGTTCGTCGTCGAACAGGAATTCGGCCAGCGCCTTTGTCAGCTCGGTCTTGCCGACGCCGGTCGGCCCCAAGAACATGAACGAGCCGATCGGCCGGTTCGGATCCTGCAGGCCCGCGCGCGCACGGCGCACCGCGGTGGAGACCGCCTTCACCGCTTCCGCCTGACCGATGACGCGCTTGGTGATCTGCTCTTCCATCTTGAGCAGCTTCTCGCGCTCGCCCTCCATCATGCGGTCGACCGGAATGCCGGTCCAGCGCGACACCACGCCTGCTATATGGCTCGCGGTAACGGCTTCCTCGGCCAGCACGGCGCCGGCGGCGCTTTGCTTTTCGACGTCGGCGAGCTTCGTTTCGAGCTTCGGAATCTTGTCGTATTGCAGCTCGCCGGCCCGCTGATAGTCGCCGCGCCGCGTCGCCTCGGCGAGTTCGTTCTTCAGCTTGTCCAGCTCCTTCTGCAGGTCCGCGGTCTGGGTCAGCTTGTCCTTTTCGGACTTCCATTTGGCGGTCAGCGCATCGGCCTTCTCTTCAAGCTCGGCCAGTTCCTTTTCCAGCCGCTTCAGCCGATCCTTGGAGCCGACGTCGTTCTCCTTGCGAAGCGCCTCCTGCTCGATCTTCCGCCGCACGATCTCGCGGTCGAGATTGTCGAGCTCTTCCGGCTTGGAATCGATCTGCATGCGCAGCCGCGCCGCCGCCTCGTCGACCAGGTCGATGGCCTTGTCGGGCAGGAAGCGGTCGGTGATGTAGCGGTTCGACAGCGTCGCAGCCGCGACCAGAGCCGCGTCGGCCACCCGCACCTTGTGATGCGCCTCGTACTTGTCCTTCAGACCGCGCAGGATCGAGATCGTGTCCTCGACCGTGGGCTCGCCCACAAAGACCGCCTGGAAGCGCCGGGCAAGCGCGGCGTCTTTCTCGACATGCTTGCGATATTCGTCGAGCGTGGTCGCACCGATGCAATGCAGCTCGCCGCGCGCCAGCGCGGGCTTGAGCAGGTTCGACGCGTCCATGGCGCCGTCCGCCTTACCGGCGCCAACCAGCGTATGCATCTCGTCGATGAACAGAATGATCTGGCCGTCCGATCCGGTGACCTCGTTCAGAACCGCCTTCAGCCGCTCCTCGAACTCGCCGCGATATTTCGCGCCCGCAATCAGTGCGCCCATGTCGAGCGCCAGCAGCTTCTTGTCGTCGAGCGAATCCGGCACGTCGCCGTTGATAATCCGGAGCGCCAGGCCCTCCACGATCGCGGTCTTGCCGACGCCCGGCTCGCCGATCAGGACCGGATTGTTCTTGGTCCGGCGCGACAGCACCTGGATGGTGCGGCGGATTTCCTCGTCGCGGCCGATCACCGGATCGAGCTTGCCGTCGCGCGCGGCCTGGGTCAGGTCGCGGGCGTATTTTTTCAGTGCGTCATAGGCGTTTTCGGCGGTCGCGGTATCGGCGGTGCGGCCCTTGCGGATCGCCTCGATCGCCGCATTCACATTCTGCGCGGTGACGCCCACCTTCTGCAGGATCTTGCCGGCATCGCTCTCGCGATCCATCGCGAAAGCGAGCAGGAGGCGCTCGACGGTGACGTAGGAGTCACCCGCCTTCTGCGCGACCTTCTCGGCCTGATCCAGAATGCGCGCTAGCGAAGGCGTCATCTGCGGCTGGCTGGCGCCGCCGCCGGACACCTTCGGCAGCTTCTTCAGCGCCGCTTCGACATCGGTCAAAGCCTGTCTGGAATTGCCGCCGGAACGGTCGATCAGGCCGGCGCACAATCCTTCGGGATCGTCGAGCAGAACCTTCAGCAGGTGTTCGGGGGTGAATTGGGGGTTGCCCTCTCGGAGGGCCAGTGAATGCGCCGACTGAATGAAGCCGCGCACACGCTCGGTGTACTTCTCAAAATCCATATGTCGCTCCCTCGGTCTGATCCGCGGCCCTGCATGAGGCACCTGCGGAGCATCTGGGTCCCGGCGCCATGATCCGCCTCAAACCGGCGGGTCACAACACACAAGAACATTCCGGCGGACCCCGGATGGGCATCCGCAACCCCGATGTAGGAATGCGGTCTTGGACGCGGAAGGAGGTTCCGCCAAAAATGTTGCTGTGGTGTTACCGGATCTGGGCTCTGGCAAGCTCCGCCGGCCCGGTTGTTTGCAGCGGGCGCGCTTGCACGGCCCTGTTATTTGAAAGGCGCGGGCGCGCCCGTCATTCGGAGGAAAGTGAGGGGAATGATGCGCCGAAAGACGCAGGGCATTCCTGATACGCCGCCTGCCATCGCTGACAGTCGGCCGCCTCACGGCGCATCGCACCCGCTTCAAGCTTGCGCTCGTCGCGGGCGCTTTTTTTGCGGCGTTCTGTGTGCGCGGCTCCAGCCAGACCGCACGATCCCCGGGCCGCGTTTGCGTACCTGCACCAACCGGATGCAGGCCGTTCAGCGAGCTCCTCGCGCACGGGTCCTAGTGCCCGTAGAGCGGGGTCCCGAGGCCCCCCGGGAGCATGGCCGACGAAGCCATGCCCGCGGGCGCCGCACCTTGCTCCATCAACAGACGTCACCGGTTGACGCCCCTCATGAGCGAGGTGGGAGCTTCATGTGCTTTTATTCCTAGATTGTCAAGGCCGGTTTCGTAGGATGGGTTGAGCGTCAGCGAGACCCATCAATCCGCTTGGCATCGGCCGCTTCGCCGGTTGAGCGCTGGTTTGTCCTCATGCACGATGGTCGCTATCAGGCAAAAAGCGATGGGTTTCGCTGACGCTCAACCCATCCTACGAATCGCACCGCGTTCGCGACGCTAGCAGTGTAGAATTACTTGCCCCCACCCGCTAACACCTCCGCATGGCCGCCAGCATCCAGTCGATCTACCGCTACCCGGTGAAGGGTCTCTCGCCCGAGCGCATGATGCGCGTGTCCCTCGCGCCGGGCCAGACGCTGCCGGCCGACCGCGCCTATGCGATCGAGAACGGACCCTCCGGCTTCGACCCGTCGGCGCCGCAATACTTTCCGAAACAGCGCTTTCTGATGCTGATGAAGAACGAGCGGCTGGCCGCGCTCGACACCCGCTACGATGTGGAGGGTCACACCCTCACCGTCCGGCTGAACGGCGCCGAGGCCGCCCGCGGCGATCTGCGAACGCCCGAGGGCCGCGCCGCGATCGGGGATTTTTTCGCGCGCTACAATTCGGACGAATTGCGTGGCCCACCGAAGGTCCTGCAAGGCGACGGCCACAGCTTTTCGGACGTGCCGGCCAAGGTGGTCTCGATCATCAACCTCGCCTCGGTCGCGGCGGTGGAGAGCGCGGTTGGCGCGCCGATCGATCCGCTGCGGTTTCGCGGCAACCTGCATGTCGAGGGCTGGCCGGCCTGGCGGGAATTCGATCTGCTCGGACAGACCCTCGCCATCGGCGATGTGCGGTTGAAAGCGGTGAAGCGAATCGTGCGCTGCGCCGCCACCAATGTGGAGCCGCGCACCGGCATCCGCGATCTGGAAATTCCGAAGACGCTGACGAAGGCCTTCGGCCACATGGATTGCGGCGTCTATGCCGAGGTGACGGCGGGTGGGACGATCGCAGTAGGTGACGCAATCACCGATCCCTGAAGATTACCATCGGTCGGAACAATTGCAGCGCGATCAATAGCCGGGACACATGTACGACGAATAACTGCAGCTCGGCTTCTGCGGCGCGACGAAATTGCGCGCATCGATCGCATTGAGCTGATTGATCTCGTCCATACGAATGTAGTCGGGGAAATCGGGATGGGTCGCGCCGTTGCCCTTGTACGGGCCGCCGGCCTTTTTCGTCCCATTGGCGGCGATGACCACGTATTGTCCGGCATTCACCGTCATCAGCGAACCGTCCAGCATTCGGATCGTCAGCGACCCCTCCAGCACACCGATGAAGGTTTCAAACGGTGAAATCTGCAGATCCACGATCGTGCCGCGGATGCCGAGCGTCGCCACCGGCGTCTTGATCGAATAGTTGGTCGGGTTCTGCGCGCCGGTGACGAAGCGCATCGAGCCCTGCACCGCGTTCACCACCACCTGGCCGGTGCCGCGATTGGGATTGTAGACATACTTGTCCAGCAGCAATTCCGCCTTCGGCCCCATATTCAGCACGGTCTTGTCGATGAACATGAGCTGAGCGGTCGCAGCATCGCCGGTCCTGATACGCTCATTGGCAAAGACCGAGCTGCCGACAGCGAGTGCGCCGCTCTTGCCGCGCACGTCATTTTTGACGGCCGCGGCAACGCCTACCTTCGAGTCCGCAAGCGCGCTCTGCCCACCCGCGAGCGTGAGCGAGGCAATGGCAAGGGCATAGGGGAGAGCGGCTGGACCTGACGGGGGCATGAATTTTCGCTACCGTTTTACCCGCCGCGAAGCGGGTGTTGTTCCTGCAACACGGCCACAGGCTTGACGTCGCCTGCGGCGTTTCCTGCATAGCCGAGTGTTCCCGTTTAGGCTAGACGAGGATGGTAATTTGCAGCCGAGTGTTGCTGGGAAGTCGGGAACGGGCGCGTGACTTGGAAACGGGGGCTTCGCTGTCTGGTTGTAGCGCTCTCGGCTTTGGCCGGTGCCGCTACGGCAAGCGCGAAAGAGATCGACACGCTCTACGCGCAGGTGCTGCGGGAGCCGGCCAATACCGAACTCAACCTGCGCTTTGCCCGGCTCGCCGAAGACCAGGGCGTGCTGCGCTGGGCATTGATGGCCTATGAGCGCGTGGTTCTGAACGACCCGAACAACTGGGAGGCCAAGGTCGGCCTGATGCGCGTGCGTCGCGCCATTCAGCCGAGCTTCACGCTTGTCACCGTCGAACTCGGGACCGGCTACGAATCCAATCCGCTCTATTACCTGCCGGCCAACCAGAACCCTTACACCAACCCCGTTAGCGGGTCGGGCAAGAGCACCTGGTTCGGTCAGGGCCTGATCGCGCTGCAGGACGAGCGTAAGATCGGCAACCAAGCATGGCGGACCAATGCCGCCGTCTTCGGCCGGGCCAACACCCGCTATGGCGATCTGAATTACGCGCATGCCGGCGGCGAGAGCGGTCCGGTCTTCGATCTGTGGCCGGGCATGAGCCTGACGACCGCGCTTGGCGCCGCGGCCGGCTATTTCGACGATCGCTTCTATTACGGAGAGGGCTCCGGCAGTGCGACCTTCGAGGGTCAGACCGCGGAAGGGATCTTCCATTCGCTGCGCTTCCGCGCCGCGTACCGGTCGTATGACAGCTACTGGCCGAGCCAGGAGGGCTGGTACTACGATATCCGCGCCCGCGTCGCGATCCCGAAGCTGTTCGGCGAAGGCAACCTCGTCGCGCTGTCGCCGTGGGTGCTGTGGAGCGATATTTCCGGCGCCGTGACCAATACGCTGGTGACCGAAATCCAGCCCGGCAAGTATCGCGAAATCGGCGGCCGCGCCGAAATCTATCAGCAGCTCACGCCCTGGGTGACGGTCGGTGCCAGCCTCGCCGCCAGCTGGCGCGATTACAGCGATGACTATGTGTTCGGCACCACCACCGGCGAGAAGCGTAAGGATACGCTGCTGATTCCCGGCGCCCTCGTCCTGTTCCCCGGCTTCTTCTGGAAGGAATGGGACCTGCGGTTCGATTACCGCTACCTGGACAACGACTCCAACGATCCCACCAAGTCGTTCAAGGATCACATCGTGACCGCGGCGGTGACCAAGCGGTTCGATCCGTTCCGGCCGGCACCGACACCCGGCCGCTGAGCATCAGGCTGTTTACCGCGCGTTAACCCTCCGCACAGCACCTTCGCCCGCACGGCAATCGCGAAGGCGGGCGATGGCGAAGGCATCTCTTTGGCTCGGTCTCGCGGCCGGTCTGTCGACCGGGCTCGCCGCCATGCCCGCACGCGCCGATCTCAACCTCTGCAACACCATGAGCTATGTGGTTGATGTCGCGCTTGCGGTGGAGCATCGCGGCACGGCGACGTCGCGCGGCTGGTACCGGCTCGATCCGGGCCAGTGCCGCAAGGCGGTGCCGGGCGCGCTGCCCGCGGGCGAGATGTTTGTGCATGCGCGGGTGCCGGTGCTGTACGGCCCCTCGCCGCTGCCGCAGCGCGGCGACACGGAATTCTGTGTGGGCGCCGCCGATTTCTCGACAGCCAACGCCCGCAACTGCCGGAGCGGCCAGCGCCCGGTTCTGTTCACGTCCGCCAAGCCCGCACCGGTCGAGCAATCCGACACCGATTTTCGCCTGACGCTCGCCGAGGAGGCGGGCTATTCCGAAGACCAGGCGCGCGACGCCGGCATCCAGCGGCTGCTGGCGGTGGCGGGCTACGATCCCGGGCCGATCGACGGCGTGCGCGGCGACAGGACCGACAACGCCATCCGGCAATTCGCGCATGACAACAATCTTCCGGTCACCGCCGCCGCGCGGTCCAACTTCTTCGCATTGCTGGCGGATGCGGCCCAGAAGCCCGGCGCCGGGTTCTCATGGTGCAACGACACGGCGCATCCGGTGATGGCCGCGATCGGGATCGACGATGGCAGCGCGATCACCACCCGCGGCTGGTATCGCATCGAATCGGGCCGCTGCCTGCGGCCCGACACCAGCGCCAATGCCAAGCGCGTGTTCTCGTTCGCCGAGGCCGTGGATGCCAGCGGTCTCACATTGATGAGCGCCGGCAAGCCACTCGCCTGGGGCGGCGGCACGGCTCTGTGCACGCGCCCGGCCCGGTTCGAAACCTACGATCACGTCGATTGCACGGCGCGCGGCCTCACGCAGGCCGGCTTCGCGGAAATCGAGATCGGCAAAGCGCCCACAATTGTGCGGTTCAAGTAGCCCGCACTGGAAAGACAGGTGGCGCTCGGTTAGAGAGGCCGCCATGACCGCAACCCCGCCCACACACCAGCCGGGAACCGTAGACGGCGAGCAAAACCTACGCGCGTTCTCGCATGTCACCACCTGGATCTTTGATCTCGACAACACGCTGTACCCGCATCATCTCAATCTGTGGCAGCAGGTCGACGAGCGCATCCGCGATTACATCGCGCAACTCCTCACCATCACGCATGACGACGCGTTCCGGCTGCAGAAGGACTATTACCGGCGTTACGGCACATCGATGCGCGGGTTGATGACCGAACATGGCATGGAGCCGGACGACTTCCTGGACTTCGTTCACCAGATCGACCATTCGCCGCTCGAGCCCAATCCCGCGCTCGGCCTGGCGCTTGAAAAGCTGCCCGGCCGCAAGCTGATCCTCACCAACGGCACCCGCAAACATGCCGACGCTGTCATGCGACGCCTCGACATTCACGCCCATTTCGAGGACGTGTTCGACATCGTCGCTGCCGAGCTCGAACCGAAACCGTCGCAGTTAACCTACGAGCGTTTTCTTGAACGCCACGATGTCGATCCCGCACACGCGGCCATGTTCGAGGATCTCGCGCGCAATCTCACCGTTCCGCATGCACTCGGCATGACCACCGTGCTGGTGGTCCCGGAGGGCACCCGCGAAGTGTTGCGCGAGGACTGGGAACTGGAAGGCCGCGACGCGGCGCATGTGAATTACGTCACCGACGATCTGTCGGGGTTCTTGCGGGCGAAATGCTGCCGCTGACAGCCGCGCGCTACCCGATGATACTCGGCAGCCACAGCGCCATCGCCGGAAACACGATCAGCAGCCCGACCAGGACAAAATCGGCCGCCAGAAACGGCATCGTGCCGGCGTAAATCCGCATCACCGGAATCTCCGGATGCTGCGCCTGGATGACGAACACCGTCATGCCGGTCGGCGGCGTGATCAGCCCGATGGTGCACATCACGGTGACGAAAATGCCGAACCAGATGCCGTCATAGCCGATTGCGTTGATCAGCGGCAGCGTGATCGGCACCGTGATCAGGATGGTCGAGACTTCGTCTAGAAACGTACCGAGCGCAATGTAGAGCGCCATCACCGCCATCAGGACCCAGAACGGCGACAACTCGCGCATCTGAGCCCATTGTCCGAGCTCGTTCGGGAATTGGGTGAGCACGATGAAGCGCGAGAAGATGAAGGCGCCCGCCACCACCAGCAAAATCGCCGCCGAGGTGTAGACGGTCTCCAGCATGCAGTCCGCCAGCCCACGCAGAGTCATCGAGCGGGTGGCGAAGGCGATCACGATCGCGACGAAAGCCGCAACCGCGGCCGCTTCGGTCGGCGAGAACCAGCCGAGATAGATCCCGAACACCGCGATGAAAAACAACAGCCCGAGCTTCCACATCCCGCGCGAGGCCCGCAGCCGCTCCCGCAACGTCATCGAGGCAACACGCGGGATCCAGCGTGGCTTGAACCAGGCCACCAGCCACACCGTGACAACATACAACCCGGCCAGCACGAGACCCGGAATAAGCGCAGCGGCATACAACTTGACGAGCGACTCTTCGGCGACGATGGCGTAGATCGCGGTCAGCACCGAGGGCGGCACCAATACGCTCAGCGTACCGGCCGACGCCACCGCGCCGCCGGCAAAGGCCGGGTCGTAGCCGTGGCGACGCATTTCAGGGATTGCGACACGTGAGAAGGTCGCCGCCGTCGCTATGGACGAGCCGCAGATCGCGCCGAACAGGGTGCAGGCGCCGATGGTGGCGTTGGCCAGCGCGCCGCGCACGCCCGAAAACACCGCATTGCAGGCTTGAAACAACTCGCCCGCCATATTGGCGCGCGATGCCACCGCTCCCATCAGCAGAAACAGCGGGATCACCGATAGCGAATAGGCGCTTGCCATCTGATAGGGCACGAGCCCTGCCATCTTGAGCGCCGGCATCCAGCCGTCGATCGCCGCATAACCGAGAAAGCCCGCCGCCGCGAGCGCGATCGCGATCGGCACCCGCATAAAAATCATCACCAGGAGCAGAACGACCCCGGCAATCCCGATCGTGGTGATGCTCATACGCGATCGTCCAGGCGTGCTTCAGGCCGCTCCGGCCCCTTGTCGTCGCTGCGGAACAGCATGAACAGGGCCGCCAGCGCCGCGAGGCTCATGCCGACCAGCACAATCGTCCAGTGCCAGAAGCGGGGCAAACCGAGATCGGCGGTCACGTCGTGAAACTCGTAGGAATCCCAGGCTGCGTCCCAGCCCTGCCAGACCAGCACCGCGAATACCAGGACCGACAGCAGCAGCGCGATGCGTTTCAGGGCCGGCACGATGCGCGGCAGGATTTCGTCAATGGTGTTCACCAGGATGTTGTCGTCGCGCAGAAAGATACAGGGCAATGCAAGAAAGAAGGATCCGGCAAGCATCAATTCGATCAGTTCGTAGACGCCACGCAGCGGGTAGTTGAAAAAGGACCGCAACACGACGTCCGCGACCGTGAGCAAGAGCATGCCCGCCAGGAAAACCGCGGCCACGACCCCGCAGGTGACCGACGCGATCGTGCCGAAGCGTTTCACGATGATGACCCGTCATTGAAAATGGGACGGAAGCCTGCCGCAACATCCCCTCCCCCTGAAAGGGGGAGGTCGGATCGCGAAGCGATCCGGATGAGGGTCGTTCCTGGCAACAAACTAGACCCCCTCCCCAACCCTCCCCCTTTCAGGGGGAGGGCGCACACCTGCGCCAATTGCGACGCAAAACCGAGCCACTCTCAGTTCCAGAAGTTCTTGGAATCCTTCGCATGCTTGTCCGCAAGCGACTTCATCATGCCGTGGACGGCGCTGGCCGGCAGACCCTTGCCGTCCAGTTCCTTGACCTTCGCGGCCGCGACATCGGCACCGATCTTGCGGAATTTGGCATTCTCTTCCGGCGACAGCTTGATCGCTTCGCCGCCGCCGTCGAGCAGCGCCTTCTTGCCAGGCGCGTCGAGCGAATCCCAAGCCTGGCCGACTTCCTTCTCCACGCCCTGAAGCGACTTCACGATCAGCTGCTGCAGATCCGGCGGCAGCTTCTTCCAGGTGTCCTCGTTCATCGCCAGACCGAAGCTGGCGACGTAGGAGTACATCTCGGTCGAATGCTTCACGGTGCCGCCCATCTTGAAGGCGATGCCGGCGCCGCCATAGTCGATCACCACACCGTCGATCGTACCCTTCTGCATCTGCTCGACCTGTTCGGTCGGTGCCACGCCGACCGGGGAGCCACCCAGCGCCGCAACGAAGTCACGGATTTCAGGCGACGCGAAGCGCAGCCGGAGGCCCTTCACATCGTCAACGCTCTTGATCGCTTTCTTGGTGGTGTGGATCTGGCCGGGCTGGTGCGTGAACAGCATCAGCACCTTCACGCCCTTGTGCTCGGCGTCGAGATATTTCGCGCGCAGTTCCGGATCGTTCAGCACCTTGGTCCCGATCTCGGCGCTGCCGACCAGATACGGCACCTGCACAATTCCGGTCAGCGGGAAGCGCCCGGGCGTGGCGCCATGCAGGAACCACGAGATATCGGCCTGACCCGTCCGCGCGAAATCGTAATGCTGCGGCACCGGTCCCATCTGCGCGCCGGGGAAGCGCTTGAACACCAGACGTCCGCCGGAATCCTTTTCGAGCTGATTGGCCCATTTGATCAGCCATTGCGACATGGCGTGCTGATCGCCCACATAATAGGCGAGCTTCAATTCGATCGGCTTCTGGTCCTGCGCGATCGCGGCGCCGGTCCCGAATGCGAGTGCGAAAGCGGCCGGCAACAGAGCCCGCCTGGTCAATCCTGTCATGATCGTAATCCTCCCGATCGGCTCGTTAACGGACCGATGTCTGTGTTGTGGGGCTTAAGCTGCCAAAACGGGGCGTAACGTGCAAGCTGAGCCCTGCGTCTCGCTGCGGAAACGGAATCGACAGGCCCGCGGCCTCCAGTTCGGATTTGCCGGCCGACTCAGCACCGCCTCGCCGGTTTCCCTCCTCGCGTTTCGAGACAACAGGCCGCAGGCCGCTGTCGCCGTATTCGCCGCGATGGCGAGGAATTCAACCCCGTCCGCACGGCGTCGCCTTGACACCGCCGCCCGTTCCCTCGACAAAACCCGGCCTTAGTTCCAGCCGGAAATCACGATCCGCCATGCCGCACGAGAAGCTTGCCCAAACCATCGACGATGCCTTCGAAAAGCGCGACGGCATTTCACCCAAGACCAAAGGCCCGGTGCGCAAGGCGGTCGAGCAGGCGCTCGATCTGCTCGATTCAGGCACCGCACGCGTCGCCGAAAAGCAGGCGGACGGGCGCTGGCAGGTCAATCAGTGGCTGAAAAAGGCCGTGCTGCTCTCGTTCCGGCTGAATGACATGAGTGTCATCCGCGGCGGGCCCGGCAAGTCGGTCTGGTGGGACAAGGTGCCATCGAAATTCGACGGCTGGACCGCTGTGAAGTTCAAGAAGGCCGGCTTCCGCGCGGTCCCCAATTGCATCGTGCGTAAATCGGCTTTCATCGCGCCCGGCGTGGTGCTGATGCCGTCCTTCGTCAATCTCGGCGCCTATGTCGATTCCGGGACCATGGTGGATACCTGGGCGACGGTCGGCTCCTGCGCGCAGATCGGGAAGAATTGCCACATCTCGGGCGGCGCCGGCATCGGCGGCGTACTGGAGCCGCTGCAGGCCGGTCCCGTCATCATCGAGGACAATTGCTTCATCGGCGCACGCGCCGAGGTCGCCGAAGGGGTGGTGGTGCGCGAAGGCTCGGTGCTGTCGATGGGCGTCTATCTCGGCGCCTCCACGACCATCATCGACCGCGCCACCGGCGAGACCATGCGCGGCGAGGTGCCGCCCTATTCCGTCGTGGTGTCGGGCACGATGCCGGGCAAGCCGCTGCCGAACGGTCAGCCGGGCCCGAATCTCTATTGCGCCGTCATCGTCAAGCGCGTGGACGAACAGACCCGCTCCAAGACCTCGATCAACGAATTGCTGCGAGACTGAACCGCGCACGCGGTTGCTGCGACTGACCCGTATCGACAATGGTACGGACAGTCATGAACCTGTTCGCGATTCTCACGCGCATCGACGGTCGCATCGGCCGAAAGTCCTACTGGCTCGGCTCGCTGATCATCATAGGCGCCGTCCTGGCGGTGGCGTTCGCGATCATCGCGATGTCGGACGAGACGGCTTTCGACGAGCCCGACGGGAGAAGCAGTGCGCTCGGGCACGTGCTGGCTTGGGTGCTGCTGCTGGCGTCGGTACCGGTCTCGGTGAAGCGGCTGCATGACCTGAACCGGTCCGGCCATTATCTGTGGCCGATGTTCATCCTCGATGGCCTGCTGACCGCAGGCGAAATCGCCGGCGTCACTGGGACGACGACGGCGCCGACCGCCCTTGGCTGGGTGCTGATCACGATCTACGGCATCTATTCGCTTGTCCTGCTGATTTGCCTTGGCTTCTACCGCGGCACCACGGGCCACAACGATTTCGGCCCGGACCCGCTGGCGCCCGAGGAAATCCCCGCCACCGTCAACTTCTGATCGAACCGCGCGCATCCCCGCTGCGACCAACCTCCAGGTTGGATTTCAGGGGACGCGTCATGAAACTCTTTTCGCTGCTGTTCGGCTTTCACGGCCGCATCGACCGCGGCCAGTGGTGGCTGGGCATGACCATCGTCGCCGCCTCCTCAGCCTCGGCCCTCGTCGGGATCGGCATCCTGCATATGCACCCGATTTTCGTTCTCCCCTCCGCGCTGCTGTCGAGCTTCCCGGTCTTCGCGCTCGGCATCAAACGCCTGCACGATCGCGACAGCACCGGCTGGTATATCGCCTGGATCACCATCATCCCGGCGATGCTGCTCCTGCTCGCCGGACGGGTTGGCGAAGGCAGCGCCACCTGGTGGGGGCTGACGTCGTCGGCGCTGCTGCTGATCATTCTGGGCCTCACCGAACTTGGCGTCCGGCGCGGCACCGACAGCATCAACGAATATGACGACGCAGCCGCGGACGAATCCGCGCCCGCTTTCGCAGAATTCTGATCACGGAGATTTTCGCGATGAGCGCTTTCTGGTTCTTTTTCGGTTTGTCCGGCCGCATCAGCCGGTCGCAATTCTGGCTCGGCATGCTCGGCGTTGCCACTACGATCGGTTGCGCAATGGCCCTCGCATTCTGGACGCCCTTCGGTTACGCAGCGATCCCGCTGGTTCTGATCGCCTTCGTTTCACTCTATATCGTCGCGATCAAGCGTCTGCATGACCGCAACAAGTCCGGTTGGTGGACGCTGGTCTTTCTGTGGGCACCTGGCGTGATGGACCGACTGTCAGACAAGGTTGTCGAGGAAAGCGCTGGCTGGTGGATCCTCGTTCTGATCGGTACGGTCCTGACGCTATGGGGTCTGGTTGAACTCGGCTTCCGGCGCGGGACCGACGGCGACAACGAATACGGTCCCGATCCGCTCGCGAAGACGGAAGTCACCGCACCCGCCCTGTGATGATTGACGGTGTCCGGCACGGCCCGGTAAACCCGGGACATGACAACGACCGCCGCTGATCCCATCACCATCGCGCAAAGCCTGCTGCGCTGTCCCTCGGTCACACCGGCCGAAGGTGGCGCGCTGAGCTATCTGGAAGGCCTGCTGAAAGCTGCCGGCTTCACCACTCACCGCATGACCTTTTCGCAAGCCGGCACACCGGACGTGGAGAATTTCTACGCCCGCATCGGCACCGGTTCCCCGCATCTGATGTTCGCCGGCCATACCGACGTCGTGCCGCCCGGCAACGAGGCATCGTGGACGCATCCGCCTTTCGCCGGCGAAATCGCGGACGGTGTGCTGTACGGCCGCGGCGCCGTCGATATGAAGGGCGGGATCGCCGCCTGCATCGCCGCCACCCTCGATTATCTCGCGGCGCATGGCGGCAAGCCAAAGGGCTCGATCTCGTTTCTGATCACCGGCGACGAGGAGAGCGTCGCCATCAACGGCACGCCCAAGCTGCTGGACTGGGCGGCGAAGCACGGCGAAACATTCGATCACTGCATCCTGGGCGAGCCGAGCAACCGCGAGACGCTCGGCGACACCATCAAGATCGGCCGGCGCGGCTCGCAAAACGGCACCCTGATCGTGCACGGCAAGCAGGGGCATGTCGCTTACCCGGAGCGCGCCGATAATCCGGTCACCGGCCTTGTGGCCATGATCTCCGCGCTGAAAGGCGAGCCGCTCGACCACGGCTCCGAACTGTTCGATCCGTCCAATCTCGAATTCGTCTCGATCGATATCGGCAACAAGACCGTCAATCTGATTCCGGCCGAGGCGCGGGCGCGCTTCAATATCCGGTTCAACAACCTGCACAATCACGAATCCCTGAAAGCCCTGCTCGAAAAGCGTGCCATCGCAGCCTCCGGCGGCAAGATCCGCTTCTCGTTCGAGTGGGAGCCGTCCAATGCCGACGTGTTCGTGGTCGAACCCGGCTCTTTCACGGAGGTGGTGGCCAATGCCGTGACCGAGGTCACTGGGCGCAAGCCTGTACTCTCCACCACCGGCGGCACGTCGGATGCGCGCTTCATCAAGAATTATTGTGCTGTGGTGGAATTCGGCCTGGTCGGCCACACCATGCATGCGATCGACGAACGCGTACCGGTGTCGGAGCTTGTTGCGCTGACCGCGGTCTACCGGAGGATTCTTGATCGCTATTTTGCGTGACGCAGGTCCGCGCTTTCGTCGCGCAGCACGGCCAGCGCGAGCAGAACAACGGCGGCGACGCCAAGCGCACTTCGCACCGCATGGAACTGACCCCAGTTCTCCAGCAGCGCCCGGGTTGCGGCTCCCGCCTGTCCCGTCGAGGTCGTCAGCAGCATGTCGTTGATCGGTGCAAGCCAGACTAACGTGAACGGCCAGTTCGCGACCGCGACCACGGCGCCGATCAGCCACAGCCAGTTGCGCGTCCGGTACCACAGCCAGCCGCCGAGCGCGGCGCAGAACAGCGCAAGCCCGCCCTGGATCTTCATCGCGGTCGGGAAACCCGCCGTCCATTGCGTCAACGCCGCCTGCGGTTCGAGCAGAAGCCGCGCCGGCTGCTCGACCACGCTGATGTAGATGGCGATGGCAGCGAACGCGGCCGCAGCCATCAAGGCGATCAGTCTCAGACTAGAGGTCATGATCCATTCTCCGTTTTACGAACTGCGGCTCATCGCCCAATTCCCATCCGCGCGAGCAGCCGGTCGCCGCGGACAAAGTGGTGATACAGCGCACCACCGACATGCAGGATCAGCAGAGCGATCAGCACACGCACGCCGATGCCGTGCGGCACGCGTGGCGGATAATTCCAGAAGTCCGGTAGCGCGCCTGACGCGCCGCCGAACACGATCGGACCCGCACCGGACAGCACCATCATGCCGATACCGCTCGCGGCCAGTCCGATGATCACGACATAGAAGACGAGATGCACCGCCGATGCCGCGCGATGCAGCAAGGGCGGCTGGTCCGCGACCGGCAGCGGCTTCCGGTCGGCGAACCACCACCAGGCGATGCGGGCGAGCGTCAGCGCAAGAATGGCCGCGCCCATTGCTGCATGAAAGCGCAGGAACGCAGCCTTCGCTGCCGGGTCTGCCGCGCCGCTGACGCGAAAGCCGGAGACGAGCAGCGCTACAATCAGCGCCGCGGCCACCCAGTGGATTGCAATCGCGACCGTACCGTAACGGTCCGTTGTACTCTTCACAGCCATGACGCCCTCCTAGCTCCGGTCCTTTGAGATCTGTTGGCGCACGCGCCGCAAGGTCGCGAGCGTTGCTTCGATGTCCTTCAACGGGCTTCCGCCGCCCAGTGCCGCAGCAGCCGGCTCCCAGCGTTTCAGAGAGGCAGCGTAAGCCGCCTCTCCTTTGCGCGTCAGCATCGCAAGTTTCGCGCGCTGATGATTGGGATTGGGTGCAAAACGGATAAAGCCCTCGCCTTCCAGTTCATTGGCCGTGCGCTGTACAGCCTGGCGCGTCAGCCCCATGTTGCGTGCGATCTGCGCGATCGGCAGCGGCATCTTTGCGAGCGCGAGCGCGCCCATCACCTGCCAGCGCGCGCTGGTAAGCCCGAGTTCGCCGACCATCGCGTCGCCCATGGCAATCAACTCGCCGTTCAGGCGGAAGATTTCGAGAACCAGTTCGGTGATCGCGTCGGAGATGCGTTGCGGCATGGCTTTATCCTATTATGACAATATACTGTCGTTATGACAGTATGTTGTCAACATAGTTCACGATCACGAAACGGCGAGCGCAAGGAGCGCGTCAGCCCGGGTAATCCACCTTCACCAGATAAAGCCCCTCGGCCGGGGCCACCTGCCCGCACAAGGTGCGGTCGCGCGCGGCCAGGATGAAGGCGATGTCATCCGGCGTCCATTTGCCCTCGCCGACATGCACAATCGAACCGACCATCGAGCGCACCTGATTGTGTAGAAAGGAGCGCGCGGACACGATCAGGTTCACGTTCCAGCCATCTGCCTCGATATCGAGTTGGTCGAGAGTCTTCACCGGCGATTTCGACTGGCATTCGGTCGAGCGGAAGGTGGTGAAGTCGTGATGGCCGATCAGCCGCGTCGCGGCCTCGCGCATCGCGGCGATATCGAGCGGCCGGCCGACCCGCCAGGCGCGGCCGAGATCGAGCGCCAGATCGGGCCGCCGGTTCACCACCCGGTAGAGATAATGCCGCTTGGTCGCGGAGAAGCGTGCGTTGAAATCGTCGCTCACACGCTCGGCGGCCAGGATCGCGACCGGCTGCGGCCGCAGATAGAAGTTGAGCGCATCGCGCACGGTGCCGCCATCATGCTCGCTGCGCAGATCGCAATGCGCAACTTGGCCCAGCGCATGCACGCCGGCATCGGTACGGCCCGCGCCCTGGATGGTGACGCGCTGGCCGTCGAACCGGGCGATCGCCTCCTCGATCGCGCCCTGCACGCTCGGCGCATCGGCCTGATATTGCCAGCCGCGATACGGCGCGCCGTCATATTCGATGAGAAGTTTGTAGCGAGGCATGTATTATGGCGATTCAGAATGGGAGGGGGGCATGGCATTAATCCGAAAATTAAAACGAAGCGAAATGGAAAGAAATTCGGTGCACGACGAAATTGATGCGAGTTACGCAGTATTTGAACGTGATAATCGCGTCTTTGTTCAAATCGACACTTTTGGCCGAAAAGATCGCCAGATTCCGGGTAAGAAGAGCCAAACAATTCAACTCGATCGAGAGGGGGCTGAAAATCTTTATAAGATTCTCAAAAGCGCTTTCCATTTCTCCTAGTTTATTTTCATACCCGTACAAATTTTCGTCCCGCGCAGAAACTCGTCGGCCTTCATCGGCTTCCCGCCGGCCCGCTGCAATTCGATCAGACGAATCGCGCCCGCCCCGCAGGCGATGGTGAGGTAGTCGTCAAGAACCGCGCCCGGCGCGCCGCTTCCCTCCCCGCGTGTCGAGCGCAGCACCTTCACCCGCACCGGCGCCTTCTCGCCCGGCATCTCGAACCAGGCGCCCGGAAACGGCGACAGCCCGCGGATGTGGTTGTGCACGTTTCCCGCGGGTCGCGACCAGTCGATCCGCGTCTCGGCCTTGCTGATCTTTTCGGCATAGGTCACGCCGTCGTCGGGCTGCGGCACCACTTGCAGCGAGCCGCGCTCCAGCGCGCCCAGCGCACGATGCATCAGATCACCCCCGAGCGCGGCCAGCCGATCGTGCAGGTCGCCCGCGGTCATGTCGGGGCCTACGGCGACGCGCTCGATCATCGCCATGCCGCCGGTGTCGAGCCCCTCGTCCATCTTCATGACGGTAACGCCGCTTTGCGCGTCACCCGCCATAACCGCGCGGTTGATCGGGGCGGCGCCACGCCAGCGCGGCAACAGCGACGCATGCAGGTTGAAACAACCGAGCGGCATTGCATCGAGGATGGACTTCGGCAGGATCAGGCCATAGGCCACCACCACCGCGGCATCCGCACCGAATGCGGCGAATTCCGCCTGCGCCTCTTCGGTGCGCAGCGTCTTCGGGGTCAGCACCGGCAGGCCGAGCCGTTTCGCCTCGCGCGCCACCGGCGTGTCCTGCAATTCCATGCCGCGTCCGGCCGGCTTCGGCGCACGGCTATAGACCGAGACGATCTCGTGGCCGGCGCCGGCCAGTTCGATCAGCGTCGGCACCGCGAAATCCGGCGTGCCCATGAAAATGAGGCGGAGAGGCATGGCGTGGTCCTTCCCCTCTCCCCGCAAGCGGGGAGAGGTAAGTTAAAGAGAGACTACTCCGCCGCCTGCTTCGCCATCTTGGTGTATTTCTTGATGACGCGGTCGCGCTTCAGTTTTGAAATATGGTCGATGAACAGCACGCCGTTGAGATGGTCGATTTCATGCTGGATGCAGGTCGCGAAGATGCCGTCGGCCTCGACCTCATGCAGCTTGCCGTCGATATCGAGATATTTCAGCCGCACCTTGGCCGGCCGCTCGACGTCCTCGTAATATTCCGGGATCGAGAGGCAGCCTTCCTCGTGCAGGTTCATCTCCTCCGACGACCAGGTGATCTCCGGATTGATGAAGACCTGCGGCGCCTTCTCGTCGTCCTTCTTCGACAGGTCCATGGTCACGAGGCGCAGCGGCTGGCCGATCTGGATCGCGGCGAGCCCGATACCGGGCGCGTCATACATGGTCTCGAGCATGTCGTCGGCGAGCGCGCGAATGGCGGCATCCACCGTCGCCACCGGTTTGGAGACGAGGCGGAGCTGCTTGTCGGGCAGGATGAGGATGTCGCGAAGTGCCATGTGCGCGATGTAATTATTGGGACAGGCGCGGTCAATTCGTTCTTCGCTCGCCCCGCATGCGTCCCTCTCCCCGCGCACGAACTTCCCTCTCCCCGTGAAACGGGGAGAGGGACCCAGTGGGGAGAGGGAAGAAGAGCCATCTTCAGCTCTTCACAACCGCAAGTTCACTTTTTGTTCTTAACGCCTTCCGAATCGTGGTAGAAGGTCCGGATGGACATTTTCGCTCTGATCCGGGACCGGCTCGCCGGCCTCGACCCGCTGCTGGTGGTTGCGGTCATCGCGGCGGTTTGCGCATTTATCCTCGCCGCCACCATCGGGGTCACGATCCTGCTGATCGGACGACGCCGGCGGCGGGCCGAAGAGGCTGCCGAGGCCGAACGGATCGAAGCCGAGGAGAACGAGGCCCGGATGGCGGAGTTGCGCCGCCTGCAGGCCGAGACCACCGGTCTCGTGCGTGCCATGGGCGACATGCTGGCGAACCGGCAGTCGCAATTCGAGAAGGCCTTCTCCGAACGGCTCGATACCGTCACCCACCGGATCGGCCAGTCGATCCAGCACACCACCCAGCAGACCGGCGAGAATCTCAACCGGCTGAACGAACGGCTCGCGGTCATCGATTCGGCGCAGAAGAACATTACCGCGCTCGCCTCCCAGGTGACCTCGCTGCAGGGCGTGCTGTCCAACAAGCAACAGCGCGGCGCCTTCGGCCAGGGGCGCATGGAAATGATCATCCAGGACGGGCTGCCAAAGGGCTCTTTCGAATTTCAGTTCACGCTGTCGAACGCGACCCGGCCGGATTGCGTGATCCATTTCCCGGATCAGCGGCCGCTGGTGATCGACTCGAAATTTCCGCTGGAAGCGGTCACCGCCTTCCGCGACGCCAAGACCGACGACGAGCGCATGATCGCGGGCCGGATGCTGCGCCAGAACATGACCAAGCACATCGCCGACATCGCTGGAAAATATCTGATCCCCGGCGAGACCCAGGAACTCGCCTTGATGTTCGTGCCGTCGGAATCGGTCTATGCCGAATTGCACGACCAGTTCGACGATCTGATCCAGCGCGCCTTCCGCTCGCGGGTGGTGATCGTGTCGCCGTCGCTGCTGATGCTGGCGGTGCAGGTGATCCAGCAGATCCATCGCGACGCCCGCATGCGCGAAGCCGCCGACAAGATCCACGCCGAGGTCGGGCATTTCATGGAGGACCTCAAGCGGCTGCGCGAGCGCGTGCGGAAGCTCGAGGCGCATTTCGGCCAGGCCACCGAGGACATCAAGCAGATCGTGGTGTCGACCGACAAGCTGGAGCGGCGGGGCTCGCGTATCCGCGACGTCGAATTCGATGGCGATTCCGACGATCAGGGCAATGTCGTTCTGCCCGCGCCCATCGGCGCCAGACGCGTGGTGGCGGCGGAATAGCGCCGTTAACCATCAGACACCGCAATCCCTTTGGTGGCACCCGGGTACGGCGCCAGGCGACTGGTTAAGCTCCTGCGTCTGGGCTAGATTGGCCGTGGTTAACACTTCGTAAATGTTGTGGGGTTGGTGCGTCGTGTTGAGGGGGTTACTCATCGTTGCCGCGTTCGCGGCCGCTGCTGGAAGCGCGGGCTGTTCCAACCGGCCGGCGCAGGGCGTCCTGATTCCGATGAAGGAACAGGTCGCGGGCACCGCGCAGGTTCCGATCCTGGTCGCGACCACCCGCAAAAAATCGATCGAAGACCCCGGCGAGATGTTTGGCGGCGACCGCGCCGAAGCCATGTCATACGCTGCGATCACCGTATCGATCCCGCCGGACGCCGATCGCAAGATCGGACATGTGCAATGGCCGGACGCCCTGCCCGGCGACCCCAAGCGCAATTTCATGACGGTCTCGGCCGACTATATCGATCACAAGGCCTTCGCCGCGTCGATCGCCGCGGCTGCGCGCAAGACCGGTCATCCGCGGGTCCTGATCTTCGTCCATGGCTTCAACAACCGCTTCGACGACGCCGTCTACCGGTTCGCCCAGATCGCGCATGACTCGAAGGCCGAGGCCGTGCCGGTGCTGTTCACCTGGCCGTCGCGTGGCGACGTGCGCCTGCGCTCCTATACCTACGACCGCGAAAGCGCGAATTACTCGCGCGATGCGCTCGAGGAACTGATCGACCAGATCGCCGCCTATCCGCACGTGAAAGAGATCACTATCCTCGCGCATTCGATGGGCAATTGGGTGACGCTAGAGGCGCTGCGCGGCCGCTCGCTGCGGCGCGTCGCGCGCAACAACACTGACAAGGTGAAACAGGCCATGCTGGTGGCACCGGATGTCGATGTCGATGTGTTTCGCGCCACCATCAAGCGAATGGGGCCCAACCGTCCGAAGATGTTGCTGTTTGCGTCGCAGGACGATGGCGCTTTGTCGCTGTCCAAGGAAATCTGGGGCGGTGTGGACCGGATCGGCGAAGTCGGCGCCACCGAGCCCTATCGCACCGAGCTCGAGCGCGACCGGATTGCGGTATTCGATCTCACGCCACTGAAGGCTGCCGGCAGCAACGCCCATAGCCGCGCCTTCGACGACATCACGCAGGTGCTGGCGATGGTGCGCGAACGCAATGCGCAGACGCGGCAGGTCGCCCGTAGCCAGCCGGCACCGGCGACCGACGCGGTCGCACTCCGCCAATAGGCGATTTGCCCCCCGGACGTCCTATCTCCTCCCCCGCGAAAGCGAGGCGTCCAGTGACGTGCCCGGTGGCTTCGGAAGCGCGCAGTTTCACAGGCGCTGCACGCTTGTCCGACGGCGCGTTTCAATCCGGCGCCAACACGCGCTAGACTCATCCCCGCATGACCAGCCTCGAATCACCCGCCGCCAAACCCTCCTGGTCCGACGCGCTGTCGGTCTATCTGAAGCCGCGCGTGCTGATCGTGATCCTGCTCGGCTTTTCGTCCGGGCTGCCGCTGGCGCTATCGGGCGCCACGCTCGCGATCTGGATGACCGAAAGCGGCGTGAACCTGCGCACCATCGGGCTCTATGCACTGGTCGGCCTGCCCTACACGCTGAAATTCCTGTGGGCGCCGCTGGTCGATGCGCTCGATATCCCGATCCTGTCGCGCGCGCTCGGGCGGCGGCGCGGCTGGCTGGTGTTCTCGCAATTGCTGCTCGCCGGAGCGATCCTGTTCCTGGCCTTTCAGGATCCGAGCCGCGTGCTGTGGCCGGTCGCCCTCGGCGCGGTGTTGGTCGCCACCGCGTCGGCCACCCAGGACATCGTCATCGACGCCTTCCGGGTCGAAAGCCTCGACACCAGCGAACAGGCCGCCGGCATGGCCGGCTATGTCGCGGCCTATCGCATCGGCATGCTGGCGTCGGGCGCAGGCGTGCTCACGCTGACCTGGTGGCTGGAGCAGATCGGCGTGCCGCGCGAGACCGTGTGGTTGTGGGGCTACGTCGCCGCTGCCGCGCTGGTCAGCGTCGGCATCTTCGCCTCGCTGATGGCGACCGAGCCTGCCGCTCCGGCCGACGTGATCGATAAGACCCGCAATCCGATCAGTCGCGTTTTGCTGACGGCGTTCGGCGCGTTCAGGGAATTCCTCACCCGCGATACCGCGATCCTGATCCTGCTGTTCGTCGTGCTCTACAAGTTCTGCGATGCCTTCGCCGGCGTGCTGACCGCACCGTTCATCATCGATATCGGCTTCGACAAGGCGACCTATGCGGCGGTCGTGAAAGGCGTCGGCCTTGCCGCGGCGCTCGCCGGCGGCTTTGCCGGCGGCCTGGTCGCACGTGCGCTGCCGCTCTCCACCAGCCTGTGGGTTGGCGGCATCCTCCAGACCATGTCCAACCTCGCCTTCGCCTGGCTTGCGCTGATCGGGCCGAGCGTGCCGGCACTGACGGCGGCCGTCATCTTCGAGAATTTCACCGGCGCGATCGGCACGGTGATCTTCGTCGCCTATCTGTCCGCGCTCTGCGGCGTGCGCGCCCATACCGCGACGCAGTTCGCGCTGTTGACGGCACTGGCCGCTGTCGGCCGCACCACGCTGTCGTCGGGCGGCGGTTTCGTCGCCGAATCCACCGGCTGGTTCTGGTTCTTCGTGATCTCGTCGCTGGTCGCGATCCCGAGCTTCATTCTGCTCGCCTGGCTGCAGGTGCGCGGACATTTCCGCGAGCTGGACAAGCGTTACGAGCCGGCACCGTGATCCCCTGTCGACGGCGCATGCGCCGCCCGGAGTTGCCATGAACTTCACCAACGTGATCGAAACCGTCGGCTACACGCTCGACCTCGTCGGCGTCGGGCTGATCGCGATCGGGCTGGTCATCGCCTTCGTCCGCTATTCCACGGTCGCGACCGCACCCGGCGGTATCGATGCCTATCGCCGGCTGCGGCAGGATATCGGCCGCGCGATCCTGCTCGGACTGGAAGTGCTGGTGGCCGCCGACATCATCCGCACCGTGGCGGTGACGCCGACGCTGGACAGCGTCGCGATCCTCGGCGCGATCGTGGTGATCCGCACTTTCCTCAGCATCAGCATGCAGGTCGAGGTCGAGGGCCGCTTTCCGTGGCAATCGCGCACGGACGCGAAGGAGGGGTGACGGCTCAGCGAAAGCCGTTGGGATGGTCCCTGTCCCTGTGAAAACGCAGCCAGGAGCGCTCATTAGTCATGATCTGAGTCCCGGCAAACGGAGACCATGACGATATAGAATGGATTAATTTGAAGAAGATCATGAGGGTCTTCGACTCCCTGGTCCTTCAGCCACTTCATTTGCAGATCGTAAGCGAGCGTCTCCCGCGCCGCATCGCATTGATATGGCAGATTGTGAGCCCTCTGAAAGTGATGCACCAGTTCGTGTACCAGTTCGCTCTGATCATTTAGACGCAAAGGATCCCAATTGGTCCGCAGATAAATCGTAGCGCTATGCCGGATGTAGAGCGCTCTGAGTTGGGGATTAGGAGCGATGTCTGGCCCCGAGACAATTTCCGACATGATCGGCGGCGTGACGAATTCAACGCGTGGCGGCGACACCATGCTCAAGCCAGTCTGGGTCGAAATCCATGCTATCAGAGCTGCTACCAAGATATCCATTACAAGCACCCTCCCCTGAAACGAATTCAGGCGTTCTCACTTGGGTATTTCGCGACCGGAGCGACCTGCAAGCCAGCGGAGTGCGCACGCGACATGCCGCGTCGCTTCATTGCCGTTAGCGCGATGACAGCAACACAGCACGAGGCAAAAAGCGCGCTCGCCAACGTCAGATAATGGTCATTCAGATTAACGGCCGCGTACGCTCCGGTTGCGAGATGCGAGCCGGTCCAAAGGAACCAAGTCGAAAAAGAAATCGCCGACGCTCCATTGGTGTCGGTTGCAATTCGGACAATTTGCGGAAAATAAGAAAATAGCCGGAGCGCATTAAATGCCGCGAATGCTGCAAGTGTGATCTGCGACAGCTCCATGCTGGCTCCTCCGAATATTGAAACCGCCGGGACGATATCGAGCACGCGTGACTCGCATCGTGAGAGCCGGATTACATCGTTCAAAGATTCTGCGCTGCGCTCAGCTCGGTGGCAGAGCCATTCAGGACTCAAACAGAAAGCATCCGAGGCGTCTTGGACTCGCGCGCGCTAACCCACTCGTGATGAATGCAGAATATGCAAAGCAATTGCCGACGTGTTATGATTGATGCGAACATTGTTGTTGTAGCAACGTGGTCGTGAATTCGTCTTCTCCGGTTCACATTTGCCGAAAAATGTAGCACCATCGATACGGAATTACCGTCGTGGACGTTGCGTTGGACAGGATCGACGACCTGCGAGAGCTCGTTTCGCAACGCCTGATCAATCTTGATTTTCAGAAAATCGACGACAGCCCCTTTCATTCCAGCATCAGATCGATCGTTACCTCGTCCGAACTGCACGCGGTCCACTGGAAGCACTCGCCGGGACTGACCTTTCGGGACAATCGCCTGGTCAAGGACGGCGACGAGTCGATGTCGCTGATCTATCCCGTCAACTGCACGATCACCGTCACCCATCTCGGCCACGAGCAGCGCCTGACCCCCGGCCACTCCGTGCTGCTACGCCACGATGCCGTCGGCAACATCGGCACGCATCGAACCTGCCAATTTGTCGCGCTGGTCATCCCTCCGACCATCCTCGAAAGGGCCGGGCTTCGGGACAGGCGTTTGCTTGCCGAGCCCTTGCCGGACCGAATCCCGGCGCTCAAGCTCCTGAAAGCCTATATGTCCGTGCTGGCCGCCCGCGAGGAGCGAGCGCGCGGCTCTGTGGCGGACGCCGCCGGACGGCACATCATCGAGTTGATCCAACTCGCGGTCAGTCAAATGTCCGACCGGCTCATTGCTTTTGACCCCAAAGCGATCGCCCACGCACGGCTCGAGGTGGTGCTGGCGTTTCTACGGCGAGAATTCAGACGGCCCGGCCTCAACGTGACCGGTGCCGCAGCAGCGCATGATCTGTCGCCGCGCTATCTGCACCGGCTCATGGAACGCGAGAACATCCGCTTCACCGCCTATGTCAACGAGCTTCGCCTCAGTGCAGCCCATGCCGCGTTGCTGGAGCATCAGGGGACGTCAGTCGCTGCTATCGCGATGGATTCCGGATTTTCCGACATCGCGCATTTCAACCGGCTGTTCAAGAAGCGGTTCGGGCTCACGCCGAGCGACGTTCGCGCTCGCAAGGCGACCGAAGGCTGATCGATTTCTTGCCTTGCTCCGCGGCAAATCTACATCGCCGTGCGTTGCCGCATCGCCGCCGACAGCGTGCCCTCGTCGAGATAATCGAGTTCGCCGCCGACCGGCACGCCATGGGCGAGCCGCGTCACCGCCACGCCGGCGCTGTGCAAAAGGTCCGTGATGTAATGCGCCGTGGTCTGGCCATCGACGGTAGCGTTGAGCGCGAGGATCACCTCCGTCACCGCCGGATCGTGCGCGCGCGTCACCAGCGCATCGATGGTGAGATCCTGCGGGCCGATGCCATCGAGCGGCGACAGCGTACCGCCCAGCACATGATAGCGCGCATTGACCGCGCCGGCGCGCTCCAGCGCCCATAGGTCTGCGACATCGGCGACCACCACGATCACGCTCGGATCGCGCTTCGGGTCGGTACAAACCGTGCAGGGATTTTGCGAATCGATATTGCCGCAGGTTCCGCAGACCGTGATCCGCTCCTGCGCCACCGCCAGCGCGTCGGTCAGCGGACCCATCAATTGCTCGCGCTTCTTGATCAGGTGCAAAGCCGCGCGCCGCGCCGAGCGCGGCCCGAGCCCCGGCAGCCGCGCCAACAGCTGGATCAGGCGCTCGATTTCAGGTCCGGCGACGGCTTTGGGCATGTTGCTTTCTACGACTCGCGATTCATCGCATATTGCGAGGCGAGGCTGCGAAATCAATGGGCTGAAAACCGGCGCATCCGTCAGTTCGAGGCCGCCACGCCCCAGCCATCGCGCATGCGAGACAGCCTCGGCTTCATTGCAGCAGGCAGAAAGCCCGTGCTGCCCCATTCCTTGGCCATGCAATTGTTCGGCCCGACTGGCGTGTCGCCCTTTCCCTCCATCACGGCCTTCATCCAGTCCCGGTCGCGCCATCCGATTGCGTCGGCGTGCTCCCGCAGAAAATTGTCATGGCCAAGCTTCTTCAGGGCGACGACGAGGGCGGTCTTGTAGCCATTCTGGCTGTGCTCGTCCGCCGGCGACAGGAAGCGCCGTTGCATCTCGGCAGTCGTTTCGGCATCGGCCTTGCCGATCCTGCAGATCGCCAGAACCGGCAGGTTCCGCAAGAATGTGCGGTTCATCCGCGCGTTCAAAAAGCCCTGCTTGTAGAATTCGAACGTCTCCGGCCCAGCATCCGCCGCCCGGAGGTAAAGTGCAGGATACCGCCGCCACATCGCGAAATAGTCATCCTTGGGAATGGCGTTCCGAACGATTTCGAACATGGCGGCTGCAACAGGCTGAAATGCTGACTGGGGCAAGGTTACGATCGCGGACTGCAGCACCGATGTGACGTCGCTTCCGCTCGTTTCGTTATTGCCGCGAAGAGCCGCAAACCGCGATGCCATTCTGTCCGCAAACGGCGCCAGCTGATCCGGTTTCTGCGCCAGGGTGTAGGCCATTGCCCATGGCAGTTGCTTCGGCACTTGTCCGTTCAGGATATCCTGCAAGACGTCGAAGGCCTCGTCCTCGACACGCTTCGGCTCTTCGGCGGTGCGCGCCAGCACCGCTTCGTTCTGTGCAAAGCCCTTGAAATTCGCGAGGTCCGCCGTGGTGTATTTGCGCAGACCCAGCATGATGCTTTCGGGCGTGTCGAACAGCGCCTTGTCGATACCGGTCGGAACGGTATCGAGGATCTCACGTCTGCGCATGAATTGCGCGCCGCATTCCCAGGCCGGCTTGCTGCTGACGAGCCCACAACCGATGAATCCCAGCGGTAGTGCCGGCAGCCGCCACGCGATGGCGCTGCGATAGGAGCCCAGCACATTTCCGTCGTCCACGATCTCGGTGATCGATTCCGTGACGCCGGGCTTGCGCTTCCAGATTTCCGGATCCTTCGGGCGCAACACGTTTACGATCTTCCGTTCCGGATTCTCGGGGAACCGGAGCACACAGAGACCGCGAAATGCCGGCACGTAGGTGACCAAGATGCGGTTCTGCGTGTCCCGCTTGATAGCGTCGCACTGGTCGCGCCGCATCAGTCGCATCGACGAGTAATTCTCCGGCTTGTAGTTGGTGTTGGGCTCGTAGACGACCGGAATGTCGTGCGTTTGTACGAGGCTGCCCAATTCACGACCCACGAGCGAGTGAGTCCGCGGATCGAAATCGAACACCTTGCCAGGATTGGCTGCACGCAACGCCGCCGCGCGCTCCGCGATCTCCCGGCCCTCCTGCCAATAGGCGACATAATACCCGCCATAAACCAGGACCGGTAAGACCATCAGGATGCGTGGAAGGCGGCCTATCGCGGCTTCCACGAACAGGCCGATCAGGAAGGCGTGGATCAGGAGCACCGTGATCAGTCCGGCGCCGAAAATCATCAGGAACACGCCGGGTATCGGCAGCAGCTGCAAAAGGAAAAGCACGATCGCGGCGGCGAGCGCCCAAAGCGACGGAAACCTGGCGATCCGGCTCATGCAAACGGCTCCAACGGCCGCTAACCTAAATGCTGCGGATTAACTCGCCTCCAAGTTGCACGCCATTCGCCGGTCCAAATTGGCGGCGATGGTATGCAAGCCGTGAATGCCGACCCGCAAATGGAATCACCCGATGGCGGACGGTGGCGACAGCATTATGTATTGAGCGAATACGGACCCTGAAATGAGCAGCCCCCTCGCCCGCCTTGCCACCCGCGTCGCCTATGGTGCGACCCAGCTGCCCCGCATGGCCTTCTATGCCGGCCACGCCTATGCGCTGCAACGGCTGGCGGCCGAAGCGCGGCGGCGTGAGGGCGAGCAGGAAACACCCCCGCGCCCCGGTGACAATCGCGCGCCGCTCATCAGCGAGCGCAAGCTTTATGGCGACATGGCGGAACTGCTCGGCCGCGACCTCGCCCATGTCGAAGCCGGCATCTATCCCCTGCCGGCCGATCGTGACGGATCGCTTCCGACGCTACTGCGCCGGTCGCGGCTGTTCTTCAACGACCTCCCGGAGGTGCATCAGCGCCGCAAGGCGCGCCGCCACGACGAAGTGCTGACCGAGGAGGTGCGCGGCAAGCGCCCGGATTATTACCTGCAGAATTTCCACTTCCAGTCCGGCGGCTGGCTGACCGAGGATTCGGCCGACCGCTACGACACACAGGTCGAGGTGCTGTTCAAGGGCACTGCGAATGCAATGCGCCGCATGGCGCTCCCCGAATTGCACGAGGTGTTCCGCGGCCGCGACCAGCGCACCTTGCGGCTCACTGACATTGGCTGCGGCACCGGGCGCTTCCTCGATTTCATCAAGCAGGCCTGGCCGCGCCTGCCGGTCACCGGCATCGACCTGTCGGAAGCCTATATCAAGCATGCGCGGCATCATCTGCGGCGGCGGTCGCGGGTCGCAACACTGGTCGCCAAGGCCGAGAGCCTGCCGCTGCCCGACGCCAGCCAGGACGCGGTGACCTCCGTCTTCATGATGCACGAATTGCCGCCGGCTATCCGCCGCGAGATGATCGGCGAATGCGAGCGCGTGCTGAAACCGGGCGGCCGCCTGGTAATCGTGGATTCGCTGCAGCGGCGCGACGTGCCGGATTACGAGGGTCTGCTCGAGCGCTTTCCGCAGAATTATCACGAGCCCTATTTCGAGAGCTATCTCGACGAGGATTTTGCGCATATCGCGCGAGCGCATGGCCTCACGCATGTGCGCGACGAGCCGGCCTTCGTGTCGAAGGTGATGGTGTTCGACAAGCCGCAAGCTTGAAGCGGGCTGAACAGCGTCACCGTGGATCAGTTCGCCGGGGCCGCCGGCGCGCCACGGAACCATCGCCACACCGCACCGCCAAGCACTTCGTTTCCGGTCACGGCATATTCAGCAACATTCGCGTTGCGCATCAGATGCAACAGATCGCGCTCGGCCTGCGCGGTGCCGGCGAACAGCAGCGCGTCCCCCATCTGCAGTTCGCAATTGTCGTCCGGAAGCACGATGGTCTCCGAACCCCGCCGCAACAGCAGCGCAACGCTCTTGTTCGCAATATCCCTGTCGGTCAGTTGCCTGCGCAGATCGGAGAGTCTCACCCGGACACGAAACCGCGACATGACGTCGGTCAGACCCGGAGCATGTTCGCTTGTCAGCGAGACGCCCCAGAATTCCGGAGAGTGCTCGCCGAGGCTGCTTCGCAGCCGCTCCACGACCGTGGCCGCCCATGCGTCGGATTGAGATCGCGCGATGCGGAGGAAATCGGCCAGCAGCGGGGTCCGTAGAACCGCAAGGCACTCGTCGGCGATGATCTGGCTCTGCACCATGGTGATATTGGCGCCGAGGGCATCGAACAGGCGGCGGTTGCTGACCAGGTTCTGACGCGCGATGATGAAGAGATCGGGACGCATTTCGCGCGCCGCGATTGCAATCGTGAGATTCGCGGTGTCGATATCGGTTCCCGCGACGATACCGGATGCATTCGCGATATCCGCATGCCGCAGGACATCCCGGTCGGTACCGTAGCCGAGAATACCGGGCAGCCCCTCGGCTCCCTCCATGTCCGGGTCGACGACGGTGACTTCGAATCCGCCGGCCTTGAGCGCCGCCGTCACCTCAGACCCGAACCGGCCATAGCCGCAAACGATCCAATGCCCCGGAGGCGCCGGAATGCGGGGTGTCAGGTCTGCGCCGGGCGGACCGGTCATCCATGCCATCAAGCGATGCGTGTCCGGCGCATTCATCGCCAACACCAGCCGTTCACCGAATTCCCTGAACGGATTGATCACCTCGTAGGTCCCAACCGTCTCCATGGCCGCAGTTGTTTCAGGCAATTGCGAGCGGCAGATCGCGCGCAGCCCGGGCCGCAACAGTCGGACCGTGATCGCGACCGCCAGATTGACCTGATCGTCGTTGCACAATGCCAGGACGCCCCGACATTCCGGCTTCAGCAGACCGGCAGCAATCAAGGTCTCGGGTGAGCGCGCGTCGGCCGCGAGTGCAGGCGGATCGGCGGCCAATTCCTCGAGATCCAGTTCCTCGATTCGTTGTTCGTCCTGATCGAGAATGACGAAGCGTTGTCCGCGCGCGTCCAGCGATCGCAGGACCATCAGACCAGTCTCGCCGATGCCGCAGACGATATAGAAGGGCTCCCGCAAAAAACGGACGGCGCGCCCAAAGCGCGCCGAAACGATGGCGCGTCGAAAGCCCTTGTCCTGCACAAGAGCGAGCAACCGGCCGACCAGCAGCGCCCAGCCCACCACCGAAGAATAGATGGTGACGGTCGCCCACAGCCGCTGCCGGTCGGTGAAGGCGAACGGGATCTCACCGAATCCGATTGTGGTCGCGGTGTAGCTGACAAAATAGAAGGCCTGAAACGGAGTCAGAAAGACCGGGCGGCCGTCCGTGTCGACGCCGGGAATGAGCGTGAGACCGGCTGTCGCGATAGCCATGATACAGATCATGACGACGAGCGGCATCCGCAGACGCCGCAAGGCTATAAAGAATACGCCGCTCATCGTCTTTGCATGGTCGTTTCAATCACCATGATGACGACCGAAACGATATTGGCCAGCAAAGCGCCGGCCGAGAGCGAGACGATGCTGGACATCGTATAGGCCGAGATCTGCGCCGACGCCTGATTGGCGAAAAACCATACCAATGCCGCTGCAACCAGTTGCAGCAAGGCGACGAGACTTGAGGCCAGATGGACCGCCCCGACATGCGTGCGATCGCCGAACTTCAGCACGGTCGCGATCAGGTTGACCACGATCGCCGCGAACAATTCCCAGAAGTGATGATGATCGGGATTGCTGATTTCGCCGTACACGAAGCCGAAATTCAGTGTCGCGGCGAGAAGGATAAAAAAGCCGAAGACTACCTTTTCAAGATTCATGTGCTCTGCCGGACCGAAAAGCGCAGGGTGACCGCGCACCATTCACCCGGCACGATATCCCAAATCGCCTGATTCGCGCGAACGCCCGCGCCTGTCGGAGGTGATGGTATTCGACAAGAGCGCGTGACCCTGCCCTATCCAGGCAGGAACGCCACCTGTCCGTCCTCATGCATGATCTGAATCGGCGCCCGGTAAAGCTGCTCCAGCGTGTCGCGGGTCAGCACATCCGCGACCGGCCCCTCCGCCAGACACGTCCCGTCGCGCAGCAGGTAGGCGTGTGTCGCCGCTCGCATTGCGTGGTTCGGATCGTGGGTGGTGAAGAGAACGCCGAGCCCCGTTTCAGCCAGCGCCCGGATCTCGCGCATCACCTTGCCCTGATTGCCGAAGTCGAGGCTTGCTGTCGGTTCGTCCAGCACGATGAAGCGCGGCTCCTGGGCCAGCGCCCGCGCCAGCAACACCAGTTGCCGTTCGCCGCCGGAAATCTCGGTGTAGGCGCGCTGCGAGAGCGCTGCGATACCGAAGCGCTCCAGCGCGGCGAGACTCGCTTCCCGGTCGTGCGCCGTGGGCGCGGCGAACAGCGAGCCGTGCGCGGTGCGGCCCATCAACACCACGCTCTCGACCGTGAATGCGAACGTGCCGTGATGCACCTGCGGCACGTAACCGATGATGCGTGCGCGCTCTTGTGCGGACAGCGTGTCGAGCGGCCGGTCCATCACCCGCACGTCGCCCGCCCGCGCGGGGATCAGGCCGAGCAGCGTCTTGAGCAGCGTGGTCTTGCCGCCGCCATTCGGACCGAGCAGCGCCAACACTTCGCCCGGCGCAAGCCGGACGTTGAGGCCGCTGCCGACGAGGCGCTCCGGATAGCCGATGGAAAGGTCTTGGCCTTCGATTGTCATGGTGTCACGACCATGTCTTGCTCACCCGCGCCAGCAGCCAGATGAAGAACGGCGTACCGACCACCGCCGTCAGGATCCCGAGCGGCACCTCGACCGGCGCCATCGTGCGCGCCAGCGTATCGATGAACAGCAGGAAACCGCCGCCGAGGATGGCGCTGACCGGCAACAGCCGCGCGAAATCCGGGCCCACCAGCGAGCGCGCCAGATGCGGCACCACCAGTCCGACCCAGCCGATGATGCCGGCCGCCGCGACGCTGGCCGATGTCACCAATGTCGCCGCCGCCACGATCGCGATCCGCAACGGTCCGGTCGGCACGCCAAGCGCACGCGCCTCTTCCTCCGGCAGCGACATCACGTTCATGCGGTGCCGCAACGCGAGCAGCACGAGACTGCCCGCCAGCACCGGCCCGAACAGCGGCACCAGATCGCTGACATTCGCTGCGGCCAGACTGCCGAGCAGCCAGAAGGTCATCGCCGGCAGCTGGTTGTAGGGATCGGCGAGATACTTCACGAGTCCAATGCCCGCGCCGAGCAGCGATCCGATCACCACGCCCGCCAGCACCAGCACCAGCACCGGATCGCGGGTGCGGATCGCGCTCCCAATTGCATAGACCGCACCGACCGCAACAAGGCCACCGGCAAAGGCGAAGGCCTGGATCGCGAATACACCGAGCGAGAAGTAGATGCCGAGCACGGCACCAAGCGCTGCGCCCGACGATGCGCCGAGAATGTCGGGCGACACCAGCGGATTGCGGAACAGCCCCTGAAACGCGGTGCCAGCGATCGCCAGTGCGGCGCCGACCAGAAACGCCGCGACTACGCGCGGTCCGCGCACCTGCAGGATCACGGCTTCGATCGCGGACGAAACCCCTGACGGGGCACCGCTCACCTTGCTCCACAGCACGGCGGCAATGTCGGCGAGCGAAATAGGGAAGCGGCCGACCAGGAACGCCACGGCAAATCCGGCGATCAGCACGGCCAGCGCGATCAATGTGCCGGGGAATTTGGAGCGGGGCATGTTCAGTCTCTGTGTCCCGGGCGCAGTGCAGCGTGAAACGATGCACTGCAGAACCGGGACGCGCATCGAATGCGGCGACAATATGCGCCCCGGTTCTGCAGCACACCGCACATTGGTGCGCTGCGCTGCGCCCGGGGCACGGGACCGGGATTCACCCCCGCCCTTCCAGCACCGCGTCCATCTGCGCGGCGCTCGGCGTCACATGATAGAAGCGCGCATAGAAACCGGTCGCGATCTCCCGCAGGTCTTCCGGGAAGCGCTCGGGATAGAGAATCTTCGCCAGCCACCACAGCCCGATCAGCCGGTTGACCGAGGGCGGAAAGTCGACCCAGCCGAATGGCAGCTTCGGCGCGAGATGCACGCGCCCGGCCTGCGCGGCAGCGACGCCGATCCAGGCCGGATCCTTCTTTACGTTGACAGCGAAATCGCGATCGATGGTGATGATGACGTCGGGATTCCAAAGCAGCACCTGCTCGATCGAGACCGTGGCAAGCCCACCCTTGCGCTCGCCGGCCACATTCTGCGCCAGCATCTCGATGGTTTCGACATTGATCGAACCACCGAGCCCGGTTTCCAGTCCGCGCGGACCGCGCGCATAATAGACGCGCGGCCTTTTATCCGGGGCGATGTCGGCGATCCGCTTGGCGATAGTCTCGAGCGTGCGATCGGTATAAGCGCCGAACACCTCGCCCTGCACGGATCGCCGCGTCAATTCGCCGAGCTTGCGATAGCTTGCGGCGGTGGCGCCGAAGCGGCCGTCAAGCAGCGCATAAGGAATGCCAGTCTGCTCCTGTACGCGCTCGGCAAGCGAGACATAGGTTTGTGTCGTCGATCCGACATCGAGAATGAGATCGGGCTTGAGCGCCAGCACGACTTCGAGATTGGCGGTGTTGCCGCGCCCGGTGATGCGGCCGATCTCGGGGCGCGCACCGATATCGGGAAGCAGGAACGCGCGCTCCTCCGGACGGTTGGCGCGCGGCCATCCGATCAGCAGTTCAGACGCGAGCGTATAGAGCATGATCGCCGCCGGCGGCCCGGCGGGAAAAACCCGCGTGACGTTTGCGGGAATCGCGAGCGCCCGTCCGGTGGCATCGGTGACGCTCTGCGCCCGCGCGATGCGTGGCAGCGCGAATGCGGATGTCAGTCCGGCGAGAAGCGAGCGGCGGGAGAGCATGGTGCACCCTTTTCTTCCCTCTCCCCGTTCTTACGGGGAGAGGGAAGAAAGTTAATCCACGCCGATCATCACGTCGCTGGCCTTGATCACGGCATAGGCCGACTTGCCCTGCGCAAGACCGAGTTCGTCCACTGCCTCGTTGGTGATGGCCGCCGTGACGATCTGGCCACCGCCGACATCGATCCTCACATGCGCGGTGGTCGCGCCCTTCTTGACCTCGACGATCGTGCCCTTGATCCGATTGCGTGCGCTGAGTTTCATGGTCAACCTTCCCTCTTCGTCATTCCGGGCGCCGCGACGCGGCGAGCCCGGAATCCATAACCAAGACCCAGAGTATGGATTCCGGGTCTCGCAGCTGCGCTGCTCGCCCGGAATGACCGCTAGCGCGTAAACCCGTGCTTAGCCAGAATAGACTGCCCTTCCGGCGACAGTATGAACGCGGCAAAACGCTCAGCACTCGGCGATGCGCCGTTGATCACCGTCATGCCGTAATCCGCGCCGACCGCAAGCGACGCCGGCAACGCGATAACCTGCTGTCCGGCATTCTCCCGCTGCGCAACGATGGCATTGGTGCAATAGGTCAGGAAGATGTCAGCCTGACCATCCGCCACCACTTTGCCGTAGACGCTGCGATCCTTCGGTGGCGGCGGGGAATTCGGCCCGCCGGTGAGTTGCAGCGCCTTCTTCGACAATGTGTCGTTTGCACCCGGCTTGAGCGCATCCGCTTTCCCAAACACTTCGAATGCATAGTCCCCGGAGGGATCGGCCTTCGGCGTCGACGTTCCAAGCTTGACCGCATGATCGAGCATGCGCTCGAGCAGGTTATCCGGTGTGACCGTGAGTCCTGGCTTTACCAGTGCGCACAGTTGATTGCGCGTGAACAGCACGACTGCTCCGGCCTTGCCGGCTTTCGCCAGCGCCATCGGATGAGTCATATTGGCAGACGCAAACACCTCGGCCCTGGCGCCGCCTGCGATTTCATCACGCAGCAGACCGGACGGGCCATACTTTGCCTGCACCTTGACCCCGGCGGATTTCTCGTACGCAGCCGAGACCTCGTTCAATGCACCGCGCAGACTGCCGGCGGCGTGAAGGAGGACGGTATCGGATGCGTGGGATGAGGTGATTTGCATGCTCAATGTCAGCACAAGAAGCGAACCAACGATACTGCGTCTCACTTCAACCTCCTGCGATCACGGGTAGCCCTTCTCGTCATCCGGGCGAGGGGAACGAACTTCCCTCTCCCCGTTCTTACGGGGAGAGGGTGGCGAGCGCATGCGAGCCGGGTCAGGGGCATTCGATCGGGGCTCCCCCTCACCCGCCCGCCTTCGGCGGGCGACCTCTCCCCGCAAGCGGGGAGAGGTAAAGAAGAAAGCTGAAGCGGGGAGAAGGAAGAACCTCACACCCCCGACGCTGTCGCATTCGGGAAGAACAGCTGATTGCCGCCGATCTTGTAATCGGCAATCGCCTTCTGACCTTCCGGCGAAACGATCCAGTCGATGAAGGCCTGCCCTTCAGTCTTCTTCACGTTCGGGTGCTTCTCGGGATTCACGAGGATGATGCCGTATTGATTGAACAGCTTGTTGTCGCCTTCCACCACGATATCGAGATCGCCGCGGTTCTTGAACGACAGCCAGGTGCCGCGATCGGCGAGCACATAGGCATTCGAAGCCGACGCGGTGTTGAGCGCAGCGCCCATGCCCTGCCCGATCTCTTTATACCAGGGGCCTTTCGCGGCTCCGGCGATATCGATGCCGGCCTGCTTCCAGAGATTGAGCTCGGCCGAATGCGTGCCGGACTTGTCGCCGCGCGAGATGAACGGCGCGGACTTGCCTTGAATAGCGTTCAGCGCGGCAACGATGTCCTTGCCGCCCTTGACGCCGGCCGGATCGCTCTTCGGTCCGATCAGAACGAAGTCATTATACATCACCGGGAAGCGCTTCACGCCGAAGCCGTCGGCGACGAACTTTTCTTCCTGCGGCCGCGCATGCACAAACACCACATCGGAATCACCCCGCCGGCCGGTGTCGAGCGCCTGTCCGGTGCCCTGCGACACCACCTTCACATCGATCCCGGTCTTCTTCTTGAACAGCGGCAGGATGTGATTGAACAGGCCGGAATCTGTGGTCGAGGTGGTGGATGACACGACGATGGATTTGTCCTGCGCGAGCGCGGGGCTGGCGGCCGCAAGCAATGCAGACGCAGCAATGGCGGTAACGAGACGACGTGTGAACATGGCGATCTCCCTTGTTGTTGTCAGACGAGCAATTCACCGGCGACGAAGCGCCGCGCGGCGTCGGTCTTCGGCGCCGTGAAGAAGGTGTGTGCGTCCGCGACTTCGACGATACGTCCTCTGTTCATCAGCACGATCTCGCCCCCGAGCCTGCGCGCTTCGCCGAGATCGTGCGTGGCCATCACGATCTTGATGCCGCGTGCGGCGATGCCGGCAATGATGTCCTCGGTTGCCTTGGTCGCGGCGGGATCGAGCGAGGCGGTCGGCTCGTCAAGAAACAGAATCTCCGGTTCCTTGGCGAGCGCACGCGCGATCGCAAGCCGCTGCTGTTCGCCGCCCGACATGCGGCGCGCCGGCCGGTCGCTCAGTGCGCCGAGGCCGACGCGGTCGAGCAATTCCTGCGCGGCGGCATCGCGCTCTGCACGCGGCATGCCGGCTGCTGCCAGCGCGTAGCGCAGATTGCCGGAGGCGGTTCGCCGCAGCATCACCGGCCGCTGGAACACGATGGCGCGGCGGACCGGCGGCACGCCCGTGCGTCCGCCATAGGTGACCCGGCCGCGCGTCGGTGAGGTGAGGCCCATCGCCACCCGCATCAGGCTGGATTTGCCGGAGCCGTTAGGTCCGACGAGCATCGTCGGTGCTCCCGCGGCGAAGGACAGCGAGACGTGGTCGAGGATCGTCACCTCGCGCGCGAGCAACGACACGTCTTCGAGCATTAACGGGAGGTCGGTTGCGGGTGCGCGCATCGCCATCACCCCGCAAAGCGTTCGCCGGTGCGGCGCACGCCCCAGGCCAGAGCATTTACGATCAGCACCAGACTGAGCAGAATAATGCCCAGACCAATGGCCAGCGGCAGGTTGCCCTTGGAGGTCTCGAGCGCGATCGCGGTCGTCATCACCCGGGTAAAGCCGTCGATATTGCCCCCGACGATGATCACCGCGCCGACTTCCGCCGCCGCCCGCCCGAAGCCCGCAAGTAGCGCCGTCACAAGGGAAAATCGCGCGTCGATGATCAGAGTGACGATCCGCTGCAGCGGCCCGACATTCATGGCGTCGAGTTCGTCGCGATACTCGACCCAGAGATCCTCGATGGTTTGCCGGGACAGCGCCGCGATGATCGGCGCCACCAGAATGGTCTGCGCCACGATCATCGCCGCCGGCGTGAACAGGATTCCGAGGCTGCCGAGCGGCCCCGAGCGCGACAGAAGTAGGTAGACCATGAGGCCGACCACCACCGGCGGAAGCCCCATCAGCGCGTTCAGCACGACGATGACGCCGTTGCGGCCGGGGAATTTCGTCAGCGCAATCAAAGCGCCGAGCGGTATCCCGATCAGCGCGGCGCAGATCACGGCGGACAGGCTGACGATCAGCGACAGCCTCACGATCGCGAGCAGAACCGGGTCGGCCCGCAGGATCAGATCGAGGGCTGAGGCGTCGGTCGGCACATGATTTTTGTTGCATTCTGAGCTCACGAGTTCAATTTTCGTATTAAATGCATCTATATGCAGGTTTGTTCATGCGAGAACTGCTGAATACCGATGAAGCTGCCGCCTATCTGCGGCTCAGCGAGCGCAAGCTCTATGAACTGGTTGCTGCCGGTGCCGTGCCCTGCAGCAAGGTCACCGGACGCTGGCTCTTTCCGAAAGCCGCGCTCGACCGCTGGGTCGCCTCGGGTATGCCCAACGCATTGAAAGCACTTGAGGAACCGGCACCACGGATTGCCGGCGGCAGCACCGACCCGCTGCTGGAATGGGCGCTGCGCGAGAGCGGATCGGGGCTCGCAAGCCTCCCGGAAGGGTCGGAAGCCGGGCTGCGGCGGCTGTCACGCCGCGAGGTCATGCTGGCCGCAATCCATCTTCATGCGCTGGAACAGGACGCTACGCAGCCGAATATCGAGGCGGTCCGTCATGCCCCCGGTCTGCACGATGTGGTGGTAATCGGCTTCGCCCGGCGTGAGCAGGGTCTGCTGGTCGCGCCCGGAAACCCGCATGGTATCAACGATATCGCGCAGATTGCGGGCTTGGGATTGCGGCTCGCCCAGCGTCAGGACGGCGCCGGCGCGCAATTGCTGCTGCTGACACAGCTCGCGAAGGCGCAGATTGATCCACGCGCGATTGTCATGATGAAGCCCGCCTGTGCGACCGGCAGCGATCTCGCCCAGGCGATCCGCGCCGGGCATGCGGATTGCGGGATTGCGACCCGCGCGGTGGCTCAGGCCGCGGGACTCGATTTCGTGCCGTTGCTCTGGGAGAATTTCGACCTGGTGGTGCGTCAGCGCGACTATTTCCTGCCCGGACCGTCTGCGCTGTTCGGCTTTGTTCGGTCGGACCGGTTCCAGCAACGCGCCACGGAGCTCGGCGGCTACGATCTGTCAGTATGCGGCACGATCCGGCTGGTCGCGTAAGCCAAATCTTCCAAATCTGGCGGAAAATAGTCCCCGGACGCTTGAAAATGCCGTCCGCCACGGCCACAAGGACGCCCACGGAGAGGTGGCCGAGTGGCTGAAGGCGCACGCTTGGAAAGCGTGTATACGGGAAACCGTATCGAGGGTTCGAATCCCTCTCTCTCCGCCAGTCGCGCCATGAGCAACATTCTCCGCGCTGTTTTTGACTTGCTCAAAAGCCCAATAATGGCAGGCATTCGCGGTAAAACCTCCGCACTGCGCTGACCTCGTCGAACCCAGAGATTCTCTCTCTCGGCCCGTTTGTCTCCAAACCTCCCGACTTTGCAGATTTAGTACGGTTCTCGTAAGCGACTGATTTTGAATCGTTTTTTGGAGCGGAAACCTCCGCACTTTGAATGATTATTCCGGAGAGGCGAGGGTATCTGGGAGCGAAGTGCCACTTTGATATTGCGGGTTTTTTTCAGTCGCTTGGTAGGTGCTGGTCACCGGCTCCGGCGACCCAAGCGCCAATTTGAAGCGTCACGCTCTTCAATTAGAAATCGAAAAAGCTGCGATGCGAGGCGTTCTCCTCAGTCAGGATGAGTCGAAAGACTGCAGCTCGTGCGAGTTCGGGGATCGGTCCAAGCACTTGGACGAGGCCCCCCCGTCCGGTATCGCTGTGGGCAGCTGGCCAATCCGACGCCCGATTTAACTGAATATTGTTTCGAGCAATAAAATTGCGCCTGCATGTCACGAGGCGTGAGTTCGGCCGCCGTCGGCTAGCAGGTACCACGCCGCCAGTATTTTGCCCATTGGGGCTGAGGTTCGGGCAACCATTGAATGTGCTGAGACCCGCCGTAGCAACACCATGGGTTATGCCTCCTAACGGAAGACATCAACGACAGGAGGGCGGAAGTGGAAGCCCTTCCAGCAATGGTTTTAGATCAGGTAACCGGCGTCGCGCCTTTTCCAGCCCCCGCCGCCGGCTTCGCGCGTCAAGGCTAAGCCGCTTCAGCCATCACTGCGCATTATTCTGGGCGGTGATTCTCCGGGCCGAGCCAAAGGCCGCCCTACCAGTTTCAGCGCCTACGGTCTTGCCTACGATGTTGGCCGCGGTACAGGTCTCGGCAACTCGTGATATTTACGTTCCTTCGCCAAGTTAGGGCCCAAGGCGCGGCCGGAATTCCTTACTGTTTTAACCGCCACAGAGTTTCAATTGGCCTTGCTAATCTCAAGTCGAATCATGATCCTTCAATCTGCTGTGACCGATTCGCTACGGTTTGCGAATTTGCACGCCCTGGATAGCAACCTCTGGCCTTGCGACGGTGTGCGCACCATGTGCAGCCCACTGGGCTCGGGCAATTGCCGGCCCAACAACAGCACATCAAACTATGTCACACGTGAATGCGCGCGCAATTTGTATTGAGGAAACACAATGGGTAATTGGAACAAGGATCGGGCGAAAAAGCGCATCGACGACAAGATTGCAGAACTCCCGCTCAACGACATCAAGATCAGGGAGTACGTGCGTGAGACCGACCTGACGAGTTTGCCGTCCACGGTCGCGTACTTGATTGACGGCGTTCACATGTACGCTGATATCCTGAACCTGGACGACATGCTGCACGTCACAGACACGGAAGGTGAGACTTGCCACAAGCGGACGCTGCGCTTCCTTAATCTGCAATATCGAGCAGCGCACAGGGTGATCGGTCGGGTCGAAGCGATCCTCGTGGATTTTCATAATCAGCGGCTGCATTCCGTCTTCGCCAAGCCCTACGGTGACGAGGGCAAGCGCGTTCACCGAGCGATCGCCACCGGCCAGCTCGTCATCGACGTGCTGTCGAGCACGGGCGAGGACGCGGATCATCCGGCAGCGGAAGTGCGCATCGGCATCGATACGGGAAAGGCGCTAGCCGTAAACAATGGTCGCCGCGGCCACCGTGAACCGCTTTTTCTCGGCCAGCCTGCTAATCATGCGGCTAAGCGGGCGGCGGGCGGCGATGCGACCGGCATTTACCTTACGAACCGCGCGCGCAAGGTGATCGGGCTTGCCACCACCGCTGATGAAGATGGAACGCCGCTGACCGCTGCTGAGATCGCTATCAGCCAGCAGGCCGCGAGACTCGATATTACGGCTCAGCAGATCATCGACGAATGGGAGATGATCTCGAAAACAACCCCATGTTCGTCGTCAGATAATTTGAGACTGATCGGGCATTTCGAGAAGGGAGGCTTTGGCTCATCAGGGGTAGAGGTTAAGCGGCCTGCATGCGGTGCTGCAAGCGGCGGTTTGCGATAGTGGCTTGTT
>JAESGX010000072.1_pt1 | contig 168514 bp, 169 predicted proteins | sample 9269801 | NCBI WGS metagenome assembly JAESGX01 (sample SAMN16773122, study PRJNA677054) | algae metagenome | isolation source: Pleurocapsa minor GSE-CHR-MK-17-07R and co-occurring heterotrophs from wet... | place: USA: Lower Calf Creek Falls, Grand Staircase Escalante National Monument, UT ... | reverse complement strand
ACCTCAGGGACGTGCTGGAACGCATGTCCCACGGCCACCCCATGAGCCGGCTCGATGACCTGCTTCCCTGGAACTGGACCGGACTAGCCGCCGCAGCCTAAGCTACGTGCTAGAAATGGACGCTTACCTTCCAGTTGCCTCTCCGTCTGATCCTTTTTTGGGATAATCCGAATCTGGGATCAACTTTCCGCGCCTAATGGTAAGAAAGGCTCGCGGCCTCACCAAATCACTGCATTCGCCGGAGTACGCCGTACTTTGCAGCCTTCTTGTTGCTGCGCGGCAAAAGGCAGGTTTGACCCAGTAGGAGGTCGCGAGGCAACTGAAGCGCCCTCAGTCGTTCGTGGCAAAATACGAAGGGCGAACGTAGACTCGATCTCATCGAATTCATCGAGGTCGCGCGAGTTCTGCAATCAGACCCGGTCAAACTGCTGCGCTCTCTCCTGATGCTTCAATAAACAACGTTCCCATCTCGCCCATCGCGTCATGGAATAATGGTCCGCTCGCTGACAAACACGTTTTTCAGTTAAATGACGTCCTCCAACCCAATAGCGTCCCATATCGCTGTCCCCTGCACCGGGCTCAAAAAGACGCTTGCCACAATCGTGGCAACCCACGAAATCGCAATTCCGGCTTGGGGGTGCGATCGAGCGCTACGATCGTCGTCGAACGCCCATGAATCAACTTAAGCGAACCTTTCACGTTCCAGCACAGCCGCGGCGGCAAGCAGGAACTGTTCTCTGCGCGGAGCGGCAACAATCTGAATTGCGATGGGTAAGGGACGCGTTTGAACAGGCACGGCAATTGCCGGCACACCGGCCAGGTTAAAGGGTCGTGTGTAGTAACCGGTATCCCTGATCGGACCGAAGCCGGGACCGACTGACCCTTGGAGCGGAGCCGTCGCCGGCGTCGCCGGAGTAATCAGCAGATCCACCTCTCTGAACAAGGCTGCGATCCGCGAGCGGTACCACTTTTGGAAATTCTGGGCAGCGATCAACGCGGCCACGGGTAGCATCGAACCGGCAGTGAGCCTATGCCGGATCGCTGGGGTAAAATCTGCTCCCCGCTTCCGCAGACGGTCGCGATGAAGCGCGCCACCTTCGGCCAAGGTCAGCAATGCTGCGGCCGCGCGGGCCTGCTCCGCTTCGGGCAGTTCGATCCGCCGCGTGCCGCCCAGGACCTCGCGGGCGAACGCCATCGCTGCATGAGCCTCCGGCGAAAGCGTATTGGCACTTTCCTCCGTCGAGGCCACACGCAGCCCATCCGGCAGTACACTGGGCGCAGCCTTTCCGGGCTCACTCGTCAAGGCACTGTAGGCAAGTGCAAGATCCCTTGCCGTTGCAGCAAAAGGACCGACATGATCGAGGCTCTCCACGAAGGGGAAAACGCCCGATCTCGGAAGCCGCTCATAGGTTGGCTTCAGTCCGAAAACGCCGCACCACGACGCCGGCACTCGGATCGAGCCATTGGTATCGGTGCCGAGCGCCAATGGCACCATCCCACCGGCGACCGCCGCAGCCGAGCCGCCGGACGAACCGCCGGTCTGACGCGTCAGGTCGTGCGGATTGCGCGATGGCCCATCATGCATATTCTCGCCGGTGAAATCGCAGGCATACTCACCCATGTTCAGAGCACCGACCAGCACCGCAACGGCAGCCTCGAGACGCTGTATCACCAACGCGTCCGTTCCCGCCGGCGGCGCGTCGCGGTTGATGCGCGAGCCGGCACGGGTTGGCAGCCCCTCGATATCGAACAGATTTTTTGCGCCGAAGCAGACACCGGCGAGCGGTCCGGGCGTCTCGCCGCGGGCGAGCGCCGCATCGAGTGCCTCGGCGCGCCGATAGGCGCGCGCCGGAAGCACATCGGTGAAGGCATTAAGATGCCGGTTTTGCGTGGCAATGCACGTCAGTGTCGCCTCGACCACGGCGGTTGCAGAAAGCTCACGCGACGCGACCGCCGAAGCGATACCGGCAGCGTTACCGGGAAGCGGCATCGATCTTGCTCCAAAGGGAGAGTCGCGAGATGATTCCTCACACATCGAGGACAATGCGACAATCTCCAGCGGATGCGCCCGCCCGCGGATGCGCGCAACAGATCAGCGCGTAACCCTCCGGGACATCGGCAACGGGCGTGGTCTCGTAGTCGACTGCGCCCGCGATCAACCTGACGCGGCACGATCCGCAATTGCCGACGCGACAGGAATATACCGGCTCAAGTCCGATATCTTCCGCCAGGTCCAAGAGAGATCCGGAGCCGGGACGCCAGATCGCCGTGCGAACCGACCGCGCGAACGCCACCTCCACCGACTCGCCTGCGCACACCTGATCCGGCCTGCGCCGCAATAAAAGCCGGAGCAATAATCCCTCACTGAAGCGGCCGATTGGTCCGCCTGCGCCGGAGTCAAACTGCGGCAGTTAGAGTCCTTTGCCTGATTCGGCAGGGGGCGGGGGATGAAGACAGTGGAGCTTTACGCGCGGGTCCGGCACGCTGTTTTGATCGAGGGGATCAGCGAGCGCGCCGCAGCAGATCAGTTCGGCATCAACGCCAGAACGATCTCGAAAATGCTGAAGTTCTCGGTGCCGCCTGGATACGTGCGCACGAAGCCGCCGTTCCGGCCGAAGCTCGACGAGTTCACCGGCGTTATTGATGCGATTCTGGCGGCCGACAAGGATCGGCCTAAGAAACAGCGGCATACATCCAAGCGGGTCTTCGAGCGGCTCCGCGACGAGCACGGGTTTACGGGCAAGATCACGATCGTGAAGGACTACGTTGCCGGTTGGCGCCAGCGGACGCAGAAGATGTTCGTGCCGCTTGTGCATCCACCAAGGCATGCCCAGGCGGACTTCGGCGAAGCGATCGGCGTGATCGGCGGCGTCGAGCGCAAGATCCACTTCTTCGCGATGGACCTGCCGCACTCCGACGCGATCTTCGTGGTTGGCTCGGCAGAGACGACAGAAGCGTTCTGCGACGGGCACGTGCGAGCGTTCGCGTTCTTCGACGGTGTGCCGCAGTCGATCCTCTATGACAACACCAGGATCGCGGTTGCCCGCATTCTCGGCAATGGCAAGCGTCAGCGCACACGCGTGTTCAGCGAGCTGCAATCGCACTACCTGTTCACGGATCGGTTTGGCCGCCCGGGCAAGGGTAACGACAAAGGCAAGATCGAAGGGCTCGTTGGGTATGCGCGGCGGAACTTCCTGGTGCCGATCCCCGTATTCGCTGACTTTGAGGCATTGAATGCGCATCTTCTGGAGGGTTTCCGGAAGCGCCTTGCGGACCGACTGCGCGGCCGTGACGGCACGATCGGCGTGCGGCTGGAGCACGATCTCGCCGCCTTCCAGAAGCCGCTGCCGGCCCCCTACGACGCTTGCGACAAGAAGCCGGGCAGCGTCAACTCGCTCTCGCTGGTGCGCTATCGGCTGAACGACTAATCGGTGCCGACGGCCTACGGGCACCAGAAGGTGCTGGTCCGTGGCTACGTGCACGAGGTCATCATCGCCTGCGGAGCCGAGGTGATTGCGCGCCATCCCCGCTCCTACGAGCGCGAGGGCTTCGTGTTCAATCCGCTGCACTACTTGGCGCTCATCGAGCAGAAAACCAATGCGCTCGACCAGGCAGCCCCACTCGCCGATTGGAAGTTGCCCGAGGAGTTCTCGACGCTGCGCCGCCTGATTGAGGCCCCTATGGTCAAGTCCGGCAAGCGTGAGTTTGTGCAGGTGCTGCGGCTGCTGGAGGTGTTCAAGATCGACGACGTGGCCGCCGCCGTGGGCGACGCCATCGCGCGCGGCGCGGTCGGCTTCGATGCCGTGAAGCATCTGGTACTGTGCCGCATCGAGCGGCGTCCGCCACGCCTCGACATGACGATCTATCCATATCTGCCCCGAGCGACGGTCACGACAACATCGGCACGGTCGTACATGGATCTGTTGGCCGGAGTTGCGGCATGGCCGACACACCGCAGATCCTGCTCGCCCACCATCTGACGGCGTTGAAGCTACCGACGTTCTTGCGGGAGTACGACAAGGTCGCCCGGCTGTGCGCAGGTGAAGGCGTTGATCATCCGCGTTACCTGATGCGGCTGGCGGAGATGGAGATGATTGATCGCGAGCGACGCATGGTGGAGCGCCGGATCAAGGCGGCGCGGTTCCCGACCGTCAAAAGCCTCGACAGCTTCGACTTCCTGGCCTTGCCATCGTTGAACAAAATGTTGGTGCTGGAACTGGCGCGCTCGGACTACGTCGAGCGGCGTGAGAATATCATCGCCGTCGGCAACAGCGGCACGGGCAAGAGCCACATCGCACTCGGGCTCGGCTTGGCGGCCTGCCAGAAGGGTCTATCGGTTGGCTTCATCACGGCGTCGGCTCTCGTCCACGAACTGCTCGAAGCGCGTGACGAAAAGCCGTTGCTGCGCCTTCAGCGTCAGCTCGCCGGCTACAAGCTGCTGATCATCGACGAGCTCGACTATGTGCCGCTCTCTGCGACTGGGGCCGAGCTGCTGTTCGAGGTCTTCAACGGCGACAGCTTCAGGCTCGCTCACTCCAAGCGCCGATCACGCCGAGCACAGTCAGAACCGCCGTCGGAGGTTGCCACTCAGGAATGAAAAGCGACAAGCAAGAAGGCCCCGATATCGGGGGCCTTCTTGCTTGCGTCCGTGCTGCACTTTTACTCCGGCCAGCCGCTGCAGAATCTCTCCGGCGTTGACACCACGTTACCGCACAATGTTCATTTGGCCTGTGTCGAGACCTTATTGCCAATCCGCGATTTCTTCAGGATCGGTCGCGAGGCTGTCAAAATTCTGGCAAATGCCACTATCATTCGCGGGGCGCACAAAACGTGACTTGTGCCCGTTGGCTTGTTTGATTTTTTATAGAGCAACCTCCGCCCATTTGAACCAATATCGAGAGAGAATTGACAATATCGCTTATCGCTGGACGCGAAAGCTTCCGCGCCCATTCCTAACGGACCAGAGGCATGACGAGCAGGGTCCGAATAGAGGATTTTCTCCGCCCGCTCGACCGCGTCGGCGACGACATGCAGATCTCCCGAGATTGGGGCGACCGGTGCCGACCGATCGCTGAGTTATTCAACAGAATCGACCCGCAGCCGACATTGCATATTCGTGCAGGTTGCGTGTTACAGCACGCTTCCATACCACGCTTATTTTTACGTCCTCGTCAGCCGGCTCCACGTCCGCCGCGAAGTGCCAGCACAAGCGCACCGGCAATCAACGCAGCAGCGAGCAGGAACGTCACGCGCATGCCCGTCGCGACAGCCTGCGAAGCCGCCGCCATGATCTCCGGAGCAGCGGTCGCCTGCGCGAATACCGCTCCCATCACTGCGGCTCCAGTCACCAGACCGAGATTTCTCGACAAGTTAAGCATTGCGGACATTACACCCCGCCGGTCCAACGCCACATCCATCATGACGGCAGTGTTATTAGCCGCTTGGAACAAGGCGTAGCAGGCTGTGATGCCTGCGAGAGGCAGAACGTAGCCGAGAATGCCGAACGTCTGGGGCATCATCGCAAGGATGAAGCAGCTGGCGGCAACACCGCTGAGCCCGGTCACGATCATGGGTCGCGCACCAAACCTGTCGACCATACGTCCGGCTGGTAGGCCTGCCAGTGCGGCAACCAACGGACCGACGGACATTACGAGACCTACGGTAGCTGGATCGAGGGCCAATGCTTGGGAAAGGTAAAACGGGCCCACGACGAGCGTCGCCATCATGACTGTCGATACCAGCAACGCGCTTCCGAGATTGGAACGAAGCTTCGCATCGTGGAGCATGGACATCTGGATGAGCGGTGAACCCACGCGCGACTGGCTGAAGGCGAACACGCCTGCTCCCACGATCGCCATTGAAACGAGCGCAAGATTGACCGCGCCGAACTCTCCGCGCCCCGTCGTCATCGCCAGCGCGTAAGTTCCGAGCGTTGCGACCAGGACAAGTGTTCCGATCACATCGAAACGCGTCGTGACTTTGACCGCGCGATCAGTCGGTAACCCACGCCAAGCCAACACCATGGTCAATAAACCCAACGGCAGGTTGATCAGAAAGATCGATGGCCAGCCGAAGGATGCGATCAATAAGCCGCCGACCGACGGGCCAAGTGCTGTTCCCACGGCCGACGTGGCGCCGAGCAAACCCATCGCGCTTCCGATTTTTTCCTTCGAGGCGGTATCGGCTACGAACGCCATGGTCAGTGCCATCATTACCGCGGCTCCCACACCCTGCACGGCGCGGGCGGCAATAAGAAACAGTAGCGTTGGTGCAACGCTGCTAGCAGTCGACGCAACCGTGAACAGGCCGAGCCCAGCGATCAGGAGGCGCTTGCGCCCGACTATGTCCCCAAGCCGACCCGCACTGATAATCAGCGTTGTAATGGCTAACAGATATGCAAGCACGACCCATTGCACCTGTTGAAAGGATGCGCCGAATGCCTGAACGAGAGTCGGCAATGACACATTGGCAATGCTTGTACTAACCGAGGATAGCAACATCGACAGAGCAAGACCCGCTAGCGCTGTGGGCACCGAAAATACCGGCGCGGCATCTGCGGCAGCCAAACGGTCCACTTGCGAAATCATTCGTTGTTCTCCGCTCATGACCGCACCATGCAGTTGGCGACGCGACTTGCGAGCGGCGCAATGACAATTACGACCTGAACAGCAATCATCTCGAGGGGATCGAAACGGTTTGGGTACATGGGAATCTCCTGCACTTGTGTCCCAATAGCTAACGCCTCATAAAATATGGCGATAGACGCACGATTCGCACTTTACTCATGCGCCAAACGCCCTATATTCGAACGATGGCTCCTGTGTCTCGTCCAGACCTTAATCTTCTCGTGACGCTCGATGTTCTGCTTGCAGAAGGCAGCGTGGCGCGAGCCGCCAAGAGGCTTAGGCTGAGTCCTTCCGCAATGAGCCGCGCGCTATCACGGCTTCGCGCCACCACGGGCGACCCTTTGCTGGTTCGCGCTGGACGCGGTCTCGTGCCCTCTCCACGCGCGCTTGAGCTGCGAGAACGCGTCGGTCGTCTCGTGCAGGACGGCGAAGCCATTTTGCGTCCGGTTCAGCGCATTGATATCGACACGCTGGAGCGGGTCTTCACCTTGCGCACGACTGAGGGTTTCGTGGAAACCTTTGGTCCCGGCCTCATTGCGCGTGTTAGCAAGGAGGCCCCGAGGGTTCGGCTTCGCTTCATTCCAAAGTTGGACAAAGACAGCGCGTCGATGAGGGACGGTAGCGTCGACCTCGAAACAGGAGTGCTCAGTCCCGCTATCGGCCCAGAAGTGAGGGCGCAGGCGCTTTTCCGGGATCGCTTCATTGGCGTAGTTCGCAGAAATCACAACCTCAGCCGAGGGAGAGTTTCACTGAAGCGCTACGCGGCCGGTCAGCACATTCACATTTCTCGCGAGGGACTTGAGATGGGCCCTGTCGATGCAGCCTTACAGCCGCTCGGCTTGAAGCGCGAGATCGTGGCGACTGTTGGCGGTTTCTCGACCGCGCTGGCGCTTGCGCGCTCGTCTGATCTGATCGCAACCGTTCCCGAACGGCATACCGAGGGCGTGCGCGTCGGCATGTACAGCTTCCCCTTACCTTCAACTATCCGCGAATTCACAGTTTCGCTGCTATGGCACCCGCGGCTCGAAGCCGACCCCGCACATCGGTGGTTGCGAGAACGCGTGCGCGAAGTCTGTGGAGCGCCACTTCGGTCGACACGCGGAAGCACCGCCAAGGTCTGAGAGTGATACCGAGCCGATGGGTTGTCGAATGTCGCCTGTTGGGCTCAAAGCGGATGTTCGGGTGTATGCGGTTGATGTGCTCTGAGTCCGCTTAGCACATTCAGGCCCGTCAATCAGGACCGTGCAATCGCAAAACTGAGCGGAGACCGGTTCGCATATTCGGTCTGCCACCAAGCTTGATACGAACCCGTCTCTGAAGCCAATTCGCGCTCTGATTTGCATCGAGAGTGCTAGATTCGAACCGGTCTCTGCGCAAAACATCCGAAACAGCATGGAAAAGTATTTTCGGGGGTCAGAGGCAGAGAAGGCTCGGTAGAGACCGAGCCGACCACAAAACTCGGCCGTGTTCGCGCTGAAAGTGGCGGGACAGCAGGAACACTTGCGACCGAATTCCTAGCGCGGTGGTCCATATTTGATTCGAACCTTGTCTCCGCGTGCGATGCACAACAATCTACGGAAAACTTTCGAACAAGCTGTTCGGCACGCTTCTTCCGACCAGATTCTGTCTGAAACAATAACTTTCGCGCCAGAAACTAAACTTTTCAGTGCAATTTGCGGATCTGCGAAAAAGAGAAATTTTTCAGATTCTTGGTCGCTTCAAGCGCGTCCGCTTCTGACCCCAAAACAGACGTGGGAAGTTAGGTTCTTCACTGCTTATCCCAGAAGTCAATTGTCTTACTCAGATCACCTATCGAGATCGATACCCCAAAACTCGGTAAGCGAAGCAGATGTCGAGCTTCGTTCGGCGTAGCCGGATGCTCGCCGAGTTCCTGTACGATGCGCACCGCCTTTTCGACCAGCGCGGCATTCCTCGGTGCCGGCACGCCGCGGGCGAGATAAAGATTATCCTCGAAGCCGACCCGCACATGGCCGCCGAGCAATACAGCTTGCGCCACCATCGGGAATTGCGCGGCGCCGATGCCGAAGGCCGCCCAGATCGCGCCGTCCGGCAGGTGATCCCGCATCGCGAACATAGTCGCGGAGGTTGCCGGCGCGCCCCAGGGAATGCCCAGGCAGATCTGGAACAGCGGCGGCGAGGCGATCAAACCACTGTCGATTAGATGCCGGGCGAGCCGGATATGGCCAAGTTCGAACACCTCGAGTTCCGGCTTGGTGCCGTTGTCGAGGATCGCGCGCGCCATCTGGCGCAGATGCGCCGGTATGTTGACAAACACCACCTCTCCAAAATTCATCGAGCCGACATCCAGGCTGCAGATATCCGGCTTGAGGGCGAGCACATGCGCGACCCGCGTGTCCGGATTCGTTAGACTTGATCGAGCGTCGGGAATGCGCGGCTCCTCAGCGCCGGGGATGAACGAGGCACCCGCCCCGGTCGTCAGATTGATCAGCAGGTCGACGCCGGACTGACGGATGCGGTCCACCACCTCGCGATACAGTTCGAGCTTCATGCTGGCCCGGCCGGTCTCCGGATCCCGCACATGGATATGAGCGATCGCAGCACCAGCACGAGCCGCCTCGATCGCAGACTCCGCAATTTCGCGCGGCGTCACCGGCACTGCCTTGTTTTTGCTGGAGAGTTCAGCGCCACCTGTCAGCGCGCAGGTAATGATGACTGGCCGGCTCATGCGACGGTCTCGTCCTTTCCGGCGGGTTGTCCGCCCCGCGTGAATGTCTTTGCCGCAGTCATAAGGGCGGCGATGATCGCGGCTATCATGCCGACCACCGCAATCGTGTGGCTGACCAGAGGCGACAGACCAAGCAACTCCGATCGCTGGCCGGAGCGGTCGGCCGAAACGCCACTGTTCCAAACGAGATAAGCTAGCAGCGCGAGCACCAGCGCCGTCACCACCAGCCAGACTGCATCGATGCGCTCGTTGACCGCCTTCGGCAGGTGCGAGGTCGCGACATCCACCACGATATTGCCTTCGACTCGCAGGCACCGCGCGAGCCCGAGGAATCCCAGGGTCACCATCATCAATTCGGTCTGTTCCACACCAGCAGCAATCGTGAACAGCCCGAGCGAGCGACCGACAATATCGAGCACGGTCAGCGACATCATGTAGAGAAGCGCGATCCCCGCTATCACCGCAAACGCGTAGTCTAGTTTCGAGAAAGCCGCCCGCAGAATTTTCATGGCGCCACTCCGTAGAGAAGATTGGGGAGCCAAAGCACGATCGCGGGGAACAGCATCAGCAGCCCGATGCGCACGATATCCGCAGCGATGTAGGGATAGACGCCGCTGAAGGCCTCGCCGGTCGTGATTCCCGGCACCACCTTGGTCAACACGAACACATTCATTCCGAACGGCGGCGTGATTAATCCAAACTCGACGACCATGACCATGATGATACCGAACCAGATGGGGTCATAACCGAACGCTGAAACGATCGGGAAAATCACTGGCGTCACGATGAACAGGATGGCGATCGAGTCGAGAAAACAGCCGAGGATGATCAGCACAGCGATGATTACGATCATCGTGCCGGTCGCGCCCCAGCCCAGTGCGCGGACCAGCTCTTCGACGCCCTGCGGCACGCGCGCGGCCTGCAGGAAATATTCGAACACAGAAATCCCGATGACCGCGAACAGGATCATCACCGAAGTCTGCACCGCCTCGACGACTGCATCGAACAGCTTCGGAAACGTCAGTTCACGCTGCAGGAAGCCGAGCAATATCGCCCCGAACGCGCCGACCGAAGCACCTTCTGTCGGTGAGAAGATGCCGGTGAACATGCCGCCCATGACGATGGCAAACAAGGCCGCGACGCCCCAGACGGCACGTAGCGCGCGCCAGCGCTCCGGCCAGGACGTCTTCGGACCGGCCGGTCCCATCTCCGGCTTGAAGCGCATCCAGGCGCTGGTCGCGAGACAATATAAAAGCGTCGCCAGAATGCCGGGGATGATCCCGGCGGCGAATAGCCGCCCGAGCGAGGTCTGCGTCACCATCGCATAGATGATCATCGCAACCGACGGCGGGATCAGGATGCCGAGCGTGCCGCCTGCGGCCAAAGAGCCGGCGGCGAGTTGTTTCGAATAGCCGTAACGCAGCATCTCAGGGATCGAGACTCGCCCCAGCGTGCTGACGGTTGCGACGCTCGATCCGCAGATCGAGCCGAAGCCACCGCAGGCGACGATGCTCGCGATCGCGAGCCCGCCACGGCGATGGCCGACAAAAGCATAGGCCGCGCGGTAGAGCGCGCCGGCCAGGCCGCCCCTCACTGCGACCGTTCCCATCAGCACGAATAGCGGCAGCACCGACAACGTATAGCTCGACAACACCGTGATCGGCGCGTTGGCCAGCACGAACATCGCTGTCTTCGAGCCGTGCAGCACCCACAGCCCGACAAAGCCTGAAAGGATCAGCGCAAGCCCGATCGGTGCGCGAAGGGCCGCGATGACCATCAATCCGATGACGCCCAGCAGGCCGATCGTCATCGGAGTCATCGCTAGGCCTCCGTCCGCGTGCTTGGGTCAGTTGCCGGCCGGCTTGCCGACGAGCGACATTTCTTTCTGCAGCGCGTCATAGAAGGTGCGCGCCTTCTTGCCCTTGGCTTCGAGGCCGGCAATGTAATCGTCAGTCACCGACTTCACGACCGGGGCCACCTTTGCGCGGTCCTCTGGCGTGAAATTGACGAAGACGTGCCCCTCGGCCTTGAGCTTGTCGGCGATTTGCTGGCCGAGTTTTTGCCAGCATGTCGAAGCACGCTCACCGATGGCGGGGCCGGAGAATTTCGTTCGCACGGCATCCTGAACGTCCTTTGGCAGCGCTGCCAGCCTGTCCTTGTTCATGCCGATGAACAACAGCGCGGAGCTGACATTCGCAAGCAGATGGCTCTTGGTGACTTCACCGATGCGGAAGGCCTGCAACGCAGTGAACTCGGCAATTGCACCATCAACCACACCTTTTTGTAGATTTTCGTAAACCGCGGGTGCCGGCATCGCAACCGGCGTCGCGCCGAGGCCCTTCAAGAGATTGGTTGCGCCAACACCCGTGGCGCGCACCCGCTTGCCCTTGAGATCGTCGAGACTCTTCGCATCTCCGCGCATATGGACGTAGAGCGGCGGCGTCACCAGCACGGCCATCAGATGGATGTCCTTGAACTCGTCCGCGAGCAGCGTCGGCGCCAGCTTGTTGACCGCAATCGAGGCCGCTCGCGCGTCATCGACCAGGAACGGCATCGTCACCACTTCGGTCAAGGCGAACTGGCCGGGCGTGTAACTGAGCACTCCTTGAGAAATATCCATCACGCCTTGCGCGACCTGCTCATATTGCTTGAGCGGATGGGCGAAGGCGGTGCCACCCATATAGGATTCGAAGTCGATCCGGCCGCCACTCGCAGCCTTCAACTCGTTGAGAAGCGGGATGGTGAAGCAGGCGACAAAAGGATCGCTCGGCGCTTCCATCGTGCTGAATTTCAGCTTGGTCGCCTGCGTCGACGCAGGGCCGGTCTGCGCCAGAATCGCGGCTCCGATCAGCAACGGTGCAGCATATTTCAAAGCGGTCTTGAGCGTCATGTGCGTCTCCTTTTCCCAATTCTATTGTCGTTGTCAGTGTGTGAGCGGAATTAAGCTGATCCGGCACGGGCCTCCTGCAGCATGTGGCGTGCAATGACGAGTTGCTGGATCTGCGTCGTGCCCTCGTAGAGCCGGAACAGCCGGACATCGCGGTAGAATCGTTCGATGCCGTAGTCAGCGATGTAGCCGGCACCGCCGAAAATCTGCACCACGCGGTCGGCAACCCGGCCGACCATTTCGCTTGCGAACATCTTGCAGCACGCGGCCTCCGCAGCGATCGCGGCGCCCTGATCGCGCCGGCGCGCAGTCTCGAGAACCATGCAGCGCGCGGCCAGTGCCTCGGCTCTCGAATCGGCAAGCATAGCCTGCACGAGTTGAAACTCTCCAATCGGCCGACCGAACTGATTTCGATAAAGCGCGTATCGTACGCCCTCCGCAATCAGCCGCTCGGCAATACCGACACAGACCGCGGAGATATGAAGACGGCCGCGATCCAGAACCTGCATTGCGGTTCGAAATCCCTGTCCGCGAACCCCGCCAAGCAGTGCCGTGGACTCGACACGGCAATTCTCGAATACGATGTCACAGACATGCGCGCCCTGCTGTCCCATCTTGCGCTCGGCCTTACCGCGCATCAGGCCCTCGCGCGGTGCCTCGACCAGAAATGCGGAAATGCCGTCCGCGCCGGGCTTTTCGGACTCGCTTCGCGCAAACACGGTGAACAGTCCCGCATGCGGGCCATTGGTGATGTAGCGCTTGGTGCCGTTCAGAATGAAGCAGTCGCCATCCCGGACAGCGCTGGCGCGCAGCGACGCGGCGTCGGAGCCGGCTTCCGGCTCTGTCAAAGCGAAGGAGCCGATGATCTCGCCGGCGGCAAGCCGCGGCAGGTAGCGCCTTTTCTGCTCTTCGGTGCCTATAAGAACCAGTGCTTGGGCGCCGATACCGTTGTTGGTGCCGACCACGGAGCGGATGGCGGGCGAGGTCTTCGACAGTTCAAAGACCAGTAGCGTCTCTTCCTCCATGCCGAGGCCAAGGCCGCCATAGTTCTCCGGTATCGCAAAGCCAAATAGCCCAAGTTTGCGCATCTGGGCGACCAGGCTCTCCGGCACCTCGTCGCGTTCCGCTATTTCGCGCTCCAGCGGCACGCATTCGTTCTCGACGAAGCGACGAACGCTCTCGATCAGCATTGCCAATGTGCCGTGATCGAGCGCCATCAGGCCTCCGCCTTCATCTTGCGCACCGCTCGCCGCTTGCGCGCTTCGTTGGCGAGATGCTCCTGAAAACGCTTGCGGACCGACGCCGCCTGCTCCGTTGTCCAGCTCCGGAAGCCCTCGCCGACCGCCATACCGGTCGTCCCCGCAGATACTTTCGCCTCCAGCAGTGGATGCGGTCCGGGAGTGCGATCGAGATCGGCGATCAGAACGCGGTGCGCGTCGAGGGTCAGGCTCAAACCTACCATGTCCGATTGTTCGAGTGGACCAAGAACCCCGAGCCGCGAACCGAAGCCCTCGGTCACCACCTTGTCCAGCGTTTCGGCGTCGCAAACCCCGTTGGCGACGAGCGCAATCGCTTCGCGCTTGAGCGCATGCTGCAGGCGATTACCGATAAAGCCCGGAATGTCGCGCTTGACATGGACGGGCGACATACCGGCATCCGCGAGCAGCTTCATGGTTCGCTCGACGAAATTAATGCCGGTGGCATCAGACTGGATGACTTCGACCAGCGAAACAAAATGCGGTGGGTTCCAAAAATGCGCGCCGAGAATGCGATTGCGGCGAGATGCCTTGGCCGCGATGTCGCGAATGGGGATGGCGGACGTATTGCTGGCCAGAATAACATCCGGCCCGGTCATGGCGTCGAGCGCCGCGAAAATCTCCTGCTTGATCGGAACGCGCTCGGGGCCGGCCTCGATCACGAATTGCGCGCCAGCGACTGCATCTTCAAGCCGTTCGTGTAGAGAGATGCGTTCCACTGGCGACGGATCGGCATCAAGCAGGCGAAAAATCTCGCGCACCCGTTCCGGCACTCGCGCAAGAGCGGCCTGATCGGGATCGTATACAGCGACCGGATGACCGGCGTCGGCAAAGACCTGCGCGATGCCATGACCCATCAGGCCGGCGCCGACCACCGCAATCTTCTCTTTCTTGGTATGCATGGTCATTGCGTCATCCCGCCGTATAGCCGCCATCGACATAGATCACCTGTCCGGTGCAGAAGTCCGAGGCCGGGGCCAGCAGATAGACGACGATCCCAATCAGATCCTCAGGTTCGCCGAGCCGCCCGAGCGGGATGCGCGGCAACGACTGCACGCGCGACGCCGAGGCTGTCGGATCGTCATCGAACATCCAGGCGGTGAGTTTGGACCGGAACACGGTCGGGCCGATCGCATTCACTGTGATCTTGTGCTGGCCCCATTCGGTCGCCAGCGCGCGCGTCAAACCATCGACCGCGCTCTTGGACGGACAATAGGCGGAATAGCCACGCGGCGTGCCATGGCGTCCGCGCACCGAGGAAACCAGCACAACCTTGCCGCCCTGCCCTTGCGCGATCATCGGCTTGCCGGCGCTCTTGCACATCAGCCAGGAGCCGCGGACATTGGCATCCATCACCTGCTCCCATTCCTCAGGTGCCATGTCGCCGATCATCTTCGGGATGTTGGTGCCGGAAGCGACCAGGAGTCCGTCCAGGCGGCCGTAAGCGTCGAGTGCCTCGGCCGTAATAGCCTCGGCATCCGCGAGCGTATCAGGACGCCGCGCGATCAGCCGGCAGGTGCCGCGGCTTTTCTTGATCTCGGCACCGACAGCATCCAAGTCGTCCTTCGAGCCTGCGGCAAGTGTGAGCTTCGCACCGAAACCGGCAAGCGTCAGCGCCGCGGTGCGGCCGAGCGCGCCGGTCGCGCCGGTGATCACGATCGAACGGCCGGACAAGTCGAATAGCGGGCTCATGCGACCTCCTCGATCGCAACCACCCGCACGCCCGATCCGTCCCCGCCGGTCCAGCGCCAGGGGAACGCCGCGAAAGTGCAGCGCTTGCCGGTGACCGCATCGAGCGCGCCACCGACATTCTCGATGCCTGGGATGCCATTGCTCAGCATGATCTTGTGCGCCGGCTCCCAGAGCGGGAAATCGTCAAGGATGTTGCGGCCGGTCTGCGCGCGATACTCGTCGTTGAGATGCGGCTGGTTCGGACCCGGCCCGTGCGGCGCGAGATATGTGCCGAGCGGATGATCGAGCGCTTGCACATCGATGCCGACCATCTTCACCCCGCGCGCGACCAGCCATTCCGCCGCCTCCTTATAGAGGCCGGGCGAATAGGCGTAATAATCCGGATTGTCGCCATAGAGGCGATGCGAGCCGGTATTGATCATCACGATGTCGCCGGGCTCGATCCGCGGCCGCGCATTCTCAAGATCCTGCGCGGTGATGACCTCCCACTTGCCCTTGGGGATCGATACAGCAACACCGGTCCCGAAGAAGCGCCACAGATCGAACTGCGTGATATCGGGCATGTTCTCAAGCACATGGATCGGCGCATCCATATGCGTGCCGCGATGCATGACCGTGGTGAAGTGTTGCACCGCCATGCCGTCGCGCGCGTGATAATAGAGCTTTCGGAAGTCGTGGATCGGGTTCTTGCCGGGCCAGAACGACACCTCATGACCCCAGGGATGCGTAAGATCGTGCAGCTTCGCTGGCTTTGCGTTGGGAGCGCCCCTCCCGTCCGATTGCACAATCGCGACCACGCGCACGATCGAGGCGTCGCCACCGACCCAGCGCCATGGAAACGCGCAGATCAGCGCCTTGCAGCCCGCGAGTTCTGCGATGTCTCCGCCAAGCTCTTCGATAGTCGGAATACCCGCGGCCAGCAGCATGCGGTGCGCCGGATTCCAGTCAGGAAAGGCAGCCTTCGGATCCTTGCCGGTTTCGCGCTTGAAGTTTTCGACCACGCGCTTGTCGATCGGTCCGTTGCGATGCAGCGCGAGCGACGTCGCCAGCGGATGATCAATCGCCGGCAGGTCAGCGCCGACCATCTTGACCTTGCGCTCGATCAGCCAGGCGGCGGCGGAGGGCGAGAGGCCGGGCGCCTCACCGAAATAGCCGTAACTGTCAGAACAGCTGCGGTGCCAGCCGGTGTCGATCAGCAATATCTCGTCGGCCTGAAGATCGGGCGCCGCGCGCTGCAAGTCTTCCGCCTCGATCAGTTCCCACTTTCCTTTCGGGATCGAAACGACGCGCCCGGGCCCGAAGAACCGGTCAAGCGCGATCTCATCGACACCCGCGGCCATCGGCACAAGATGCACCGGCGCATTCACATGCGTAGACGCATGCATCACGGTCGCGAAGCGCTGAGTCAGCGTGCCATGGCGCGCGTGGTAGGCGCCCTGCTCGAAACGCACGCCCTCGTAACCGGGCCATACGGGAGTGCCAAAACCCCAGGGGTGACTGAGGTCGTAAAATTCAAGCCCGGTCTGGGGCTCCAAAACGCAAGGCATTGTCTCTCCCTTGCGGCGCGCTCTTGCTCTGGTGCGTCCGCTCGCTTCGGGCGTCATTTGAAATAAACCGGCCCGCCAGATCCAATGCCGGTCAGGCATTTCGTCATGCCTTGGATTTATGGCCCAGACCGCCTACCGTTTGTCCGACCGGGGAAGATTGCAATGCAGATAGACTTCCGGCAGTTGCGCCAGTTCCTGGCAGTCGTCGAACTCAAGAGCTTCACTGCCGCCGCCGAGAAATTGCACATGACGCAGCCGGCGCTGACCCGCAGCGTTCAGCAGATCGAGGAGCGCTTCGGGGTCAAGCTGATCGAACGCGGCTCGAAGAGCTTCGAACTAACGCCCTTCGGCCATATGCTGGCGGAGCGCGCGCGGCTGATCGAGCAGGAATTCGCGCACATCGATTCGGAAATGGCCGCCCTGAAGAGCGGCGAGACCGGCACACTGCGGATCGGCACCGGCGTCAGCGCCATCGGCTATCTGCCGGATGCCCTTGCGGCGTTTCGCGAACAGCGTCCAAATGTAACCGTACGCGTCACGGTGGACAGCATGGATTCCAATGCGGCCGCGCTGCTCCGCGGCGATCTCGACCTGATCTGCACGGCGATCGAATTTCCACGTCATCCGACCCTGAAATCGGAACGGCTGCTCGAAGTCGGCAATGTCGTCATCGCCTCAAAATCGCATCCGCTGGCCGATCGCGGCACGCTGACACCGAAGGATCTGCACGCCTATCCCTGGGCGACCTTCCAGAGCGATGAACTCGCGCGTGCGCGGCTTGGCGCCTATTTTGCCGCGAGCGAACTCGATCTGCCCCGGATCGGCTTCGAAACCAACGATCTTGAGATCCTTTTCGCGATGCTGGCGCGTTCCGACTATCTCGCGAGCGTCCCTGCGCTCGTCCTCGATGACGCGCGCGCGCGCGGGCTCGCGCAACTGCGGATCAAGGGTTCGTTCTGGAGCATCGGACTCGGCTATGCACATGTCCGCACGGCGCATCTGCCCTCGGCGCTCTCGAGCTTCGTCGCAATTCTGCGCGCTCATTTACTGAAGCTGAAGCCCGTTCAACCGAGCGTACTCGATGCCTAGACTGACCTGATCCATCCGCGACAGATGGAATGGCGAACTTATTCGATTGCGTTGAATCGACTGTTCGGCACTCAATTGGCCAGCACGCTTGATACGAAACCGTCTCTGAAAGCGATTTCCGCTCCGATCCACGCAGAGAGCGTTAGATTCGAACCGGTCTCTGAGCGAAAACTCAAACCGGCTTGGAAAAGAATTTTTGGAGTCAGAGAACCGCGCGCAATCGCGCGCGGTTTGATGAAATAAGGCTCCGTAGAGACTTTGCTGGCACCGAAACTCAGCCGTGTTCGCGCTGAAAATGGCGGGACACCAGGAAAATTTGTGACCAAATTCCTAGTGTGGTGGGCGCACAAGGATTCGAACCTTGGACCCGCTGATTAAGAGTCTCTAAGGCGAGGCTGTTTTCACGGCGCTTTTTTCCCAACCGATGGAAAAAGCTGCCATGACGAAACAAAGGGTTACGTCAAGATCGCCAACTGAAAAGCGCGGGCGCGGGGCGCGCATTCGGCGCAAGCTCGCGCCGTCGCCGCTAATGCAGGAGTGGCGAACGGCGAGCCGATCTGCGCGGGACAAACTGCTCCGCCACATCTTCGGAGAGTTGGTCGGCTCTGCTGTCATAGCGATGAGACGTGCCAAGGCTCAGGTTGAACCTGCTCGATCTCGCCTGCCCTCGGAAGAGCCGCATCCGGTCGACGAGTTCCTAGCGACGTGTGTGCAGCGGCGGGCAGGCGCCGAGGTCAAGGCAGACCGTTTGCATCGTCTGTTCTGCACATTCGCCGCGGCCAGACAACTGCCGCCCTTTTCCATCATCCGATTCTCCCGTGAGCTTCAGGCCCGCGGTTTTCGGCGACGTCGATCGAGCGTCGTTTATTGGATGGGGTTGCAGCCCAAGATTTCGGAGGTGGAACGATGATGATCGGTCCATTTGAACCTACTCCGGTACGCCGGTTCGACTTGAGCCGCAGCGGTAGGTTTGCGCAGATTTGCTGCTCACGCATCGAGCGACTCACAAGATACCCCTGTCAACTCTCCCAACCCTCCCATTTTTGGGAGGGTTGGCGATTTTGTAAGTCATTGATTTTGGCGGATTCGGGAGGGTTCGGGGGGGTTGGGAGGGTTTTTGCACACTCGGACTCATATGTGCGCGTGCGTGTGCGCGCGCGTGTAGTTGTCATATACAAAAACCCTCCCAACCCTCCCAACCCTCCCATTTGTTTTCTCTTTTCCTTTGTTCATGGGCCTTTCCGTTCGAGCATTGCGTTTGCTGCAACCCTCCCGACCCTCCCAACCCTCCCATTTCTGGAATCTGACTTTTCAGCGGTGGCCAATCGGGAGATTAGCCCTCGAAGCACCAGAGGCAGCCGAACCGAAGCGCACCGCCCCTGCCCGCTCCGGCATTCGAAGACGTTCCTTGTGAGTCGCAAATCGGTTGTCCTGCCGCCTATCCTCCCATCCTCCCATTTTCGGGAGGATGGCCGCGTCGGCAAGTTATTGATTGCGTTGGCATCGGGAGCTTGTGGGGGGAACGGGAGCTTGTTTGCGCTATCGGACTCACGTGCGCGTGTGTGTGCGCGCGCGCGTGAGTCCTCATTGCAAACAAGCTCCCATTCCTCCCATCCTCCCATTCTTGATCAACTTGACCTTTGTTTTCGGTCTTTGGCGATTAGCCTTGCGTATCTTGCAATCCTCCCGTTCCTCCCGTTTTTCTATCTGATCCTCCCGGGAGCTGCGGCTTTTCGCCTTGGCTTTTCTGGGCGACAGCTTGGTTGCGCTAACCCTATGGGAAATTCCCAGAAGGTTCGGGGCGGCTCACGCGCGCGCGCCTGTACCGTGCGGCGATGGCAGCGGATTTGTCTTCAACAAACCGCGTTCAATGCCACACTTTTCTGCACTTTTTTTACTCAAGTATCGGCGTCGCGGTTGCACGACCGTCGGGGAAATTCCCCGAGGGTTTTTGCGAGGCTACGACTTGTGGGGAATTTCCCCACAAGTCGACCGCGATGCAGTGATCGGAGTTCAAAGACCGTCGACACCTTCAAGAACTTTCCTGGAAGCTCATTGCGCGAGGCCTTTCAGTTCCGCCCACCTTGGGGGAATTTCCCCCAAGGTGGGCGCCGAGTTGCTCACGGCAACGCCAGCCGATGCCCTTCTCACCCTCTCCTTTCACCCGCTCGTAGGAGATTTGTATGAGCGTCATCAATGTCATCAAGCAGTCAAAGCAACTGCACGTCCTTACCGACGGCGCGGTGTACGTCGGCGAAGAGATATTGCACTCAGCGTGCAAGGTTTGGACCGCGGCGCATCTGCCGGCAATCTTCGCCGCTCGCGGTCCGCGATGGTTCTGTACGCAAGTTGTCGATCGCTTGGCCTTCGGCGCTGATACCTTCGGTCAGCTCAAAGACGAAATTGCCGATCGGTTTCGCGTAGCGATGCAAGAGTTGACTCCTGCTCTAGCACTCGTTTCCGCGCATCAACCGACTGGCATCAATTTCGACAAACTTGAAGTCGTCGTCGCCGGCATGGCGGGAACATCATTCGATTGTTTTTTTATCTGCAATCATTCGGAACTTGGTGCCGAGGCGTTCGCGCTCCAGTCCATGGGTGATTTGGCGTTCCTGCCGGGTACTGAAAAGGTTGAGCTCGATTTTATCGCAGGCCTGCCGCCGCACGCATCCGCCAATGACATTGATCCTGTCACCGACGGCGCTCGTTTAATGGATCTTCAGAGACAGGCCAACCTCGCGCCGATAGGCGGCTTTGCGCAGCTCACGAGTATGGATACCAGCGGGGCGATATCCACTCGGATAATCAAACGATGGTCTTCGGTCGAGTGTCCGCGCGTGATTACCAGGCGAGACAACCGAGAGAAGGCAAGAAGCCGCAAGGCCGATGCGGAACTGGATTGCGTTTGGGATGAGGCCGATCGTAGTTTTGCAGGGGGTCAACGGCAATGACGGGGCAAGTTACAATCTCGAAGGTCATGCTTCCTGGGGCGATTGTCGGCGAACGGGCTGCTTCCGTCGGCCAGAGCATAGAGCAATTTGTTGGCGATAGTGGCTGGGCGCTCAAGCGGCAAGATACCGGGTGGGATTTCAAATTGCCGACGGTCTGCGCTCGAAACGGATTGCCGGTGTTAAGACGGGATTGGCCGGTGACAACGATCGGGGCCGGCGACGTGATTGTATTTGTTGCGAGGCCTTATGGCGGCGGCGTCAGTGGAAAGTCGGTCGCCGGTATCCTCGCAACGATAGCATTGGCTGCCATCGCGCCTTGGGCTGGTGGAGTCGTGGCGGGAGCTTTTTTCTCAGGCAGCGCCCTCGTCGGCGGGCTGGTAGCAGGTGCCATCAGCGCTGGCGGTCGATTGTGGCGATGTCAAATAGGTGCCTCGCAAGCCACAGCTGATAATCCTGCTGACACCGGCAGCGATTGTACCGAGCCGGCACTCGAATGCGCTCAACAGGTCGCGTGCAACTCCAAGACACCTGCCGTGACGACCAGGACCGCAGGCACATAACTCCGCGCACCTTTAACGTCATTAAAGATCGCGGCGCAGTTCGGTGCATCAGGCACGGCAATGTCAATCAAGGAATTACGAGCGGCGGCGCCTTTGTTGATTGACCTTTCAGGCGACCGGAGCAACGTCAATATTCTTATGACAAAGGGAGTTTTTGCACGATGCCCTCACACATCAACGAGCTCATTGAGCTTCATATTCGCGCCTCCGGAAAGCTCGCCAGACTTGCGGCTGCTTACAGTTCCTACGAAGCTGCAATGTGGGCGCGCAAAAAAGATGGCTTGCCAACAGCAGAGATGGAAAGAGCAATTGAGGTATGTGAGCAACAGATTGACGTTGCCGCCGAAGCGGCCTTTCGGCTTGCTGAGCAGATCGCAAGCTATACACCTGACAGCATAGTCGAGTTACACTATCTCGCGGATTATGCGAGCAATGATGAACTTTGCGTGCCTGACGGTTGGACAAACAAGATCGTCAGCCGTCTTGCTTGCGGCGCAGAGCTGCTGTTGACTACCGTGCCGCTTTTCTCACGGCCGCAATGATGAGGCATTCATGGCTTGCTTCTCTGAAGAGGCGAACAAACTATTTGTCGACTTCAAGAAGGGAGAGCTGCGCGATAGGCTCGTCACGGCTTACGACGAGACGCTAAAGCGACAGGTCGACGCCGTTGAGTACGGCGATCCTGAAGCTCTCTCTCTAAAGCCGCAAGCGCGGGCTAACACCCAACTTCTTGGGCAGGCTCTACTACATCGTGGTTCGCGGCTCATTCAAGCAGTCGGACCGATGCTCGTGGCCAAAAACCTATATGGCCTCGCGCTCGTCTGTCGCGGCCATGTCGAAGCCACCGCCGGGACCGGCTATTTCTGCTATCGCATTCGGTCATTGCAACGTGGCGATATCGATCTGAAGCGGTATGCAGAAGACGTGGCGTGGGGCCTCATGGGAGCTAGACACTCCCTTTTCAGCGAAGCCAAGCCTTCAGCGAACATCGTCACCTGCGTCGAAAAGACTGACAAATTCTTGGACACCGAATACTTCAAGAAGAAGGTCGGCATGATGGCGGACGTCTACGGCTGGCTGTCAGAGTTCGCGCACCCAAACTTCTGTTCAAACCTCTGCGCATTTCGCCTCGAAAAGCATGAAAATCGGATGGTGATACGCCACGACGACGACCTGTCAGACGACAATTTCCAACTAGTTCAGCATATGGAGTTGAGCGCCGAATTGTTACCCAAGTTGTTTGATGAGCTCCAAGCTCGGTCAGAGGCCATCCTCTCTGCCTAACAGGCGCCCACCTTTCGTTGGCCTTGAAGGCCCGGACCTAACGAGAGTTTCTCTGAACCAAGGAGGCAGGCGTTGTGCGCAGACGGCCGGTAAACAAGCCGGTGACGTGCGCGTTTGGGTCCTCCCGGCTCTTAAACGCAATGTGGGGGGCAACAGCGCCGGCCTTCGCTAGCCGGGCAGCGGAAAAACAAGGTTGACACTGTTGACACGGTTGACACCGCGGGCTTTGCGCTCTCCCATCGGGAATGAATGCAATGCGGCTGGTCTCATATAGACTTTCGGCACCGTCGATTGATTGGAACGACGTCATCGAGATGCCAGCGGAAAACGAAGCCCGTGGGAGGCAATTCCGTAACGCCGATTCTGACTGCCGCTGCAGGATCAGGCGCACGGAAGCCGCAGGCTGTCACCACCTCAAACGCGACCGAATCGGGTATCTTGTCGGACACTTACTCGTCTGCTGTATCAAGCGCACCTAAATGCCGCTGGTTAAACTCCGCAAGGGTCCTTCATGTCAGATGATCCACTTGAAGTGCTCGAAATGTCGCCAGCAGCATATGCGCGGCACAGAGGCGTTTCACGCCAAGCGATCAACAATTTGCTGCGCCGAGAAAAGATCCCGTTCCGTCAGGTCGGCAGCAGAACATTTATAGATGCCGCCGCCGCTGATCGTGCGCTCGGTGACGCGCGGGAGCGCGTGAATATCCCCGTTGATGAGCAGGCGCCGTCGCATCCGTTCGGCGCTTTTGAACCGTCCGGTCTCACAAAGGCGAAGACTGCAACCGAGGTATACAACGCTCGCATCAAACAGCTTGAGTATGAGGAGCGCGTGAGTAGGCTTTTGCCTGTGGAGGGCGTGACCGGTGCCATGGAAAGGTGTGCCGCGGCCATTGTTCGCGATCTTGATCAGTTACCGAACTATGCTGAGGAACTCGCCCACTCTTTTAATACTGGCGGCATTCCAAGTGTGCGTACTAAGCTTAAAGAGATTGCTCGTATGACGCGGACGATTCTTGCCGAGACAATGCGCCACACGGCCGCTACATCTGATCAAACGAAAACGGAATATAGATCTTAAGTCATTTTCCAACCCTGCGCGTCGCATGAAGGGGAGCGCGTTGATCTCGATACCGGCCCCGTTAATGGGAGACCCTTACAAGGCTCCGAGTTGCCTTGGGACAGTTGGTCTCGCGGCAGCCCGAGGGGAAACGTGAACCCAACCGCGGAAGGCTTCGAGCTCGATCCATTTTCCTCTGCAGATTCGGTATTAAAAATCAAATCGGTGTCGGTTATAGTTACAATAAGATCGGTAACCTGCCTAACTCGGGTGGTCTTAAGACTTTCTTCGATTTTAGAGCATCGTTTGATCAAACGCATGTAACGTTAGAAAAAGCCACTATCCGGATTAGGGTGAGGAATTTCGGAATGCTCTTTCTGCATTTTTCGGACATCCACTTCAAAAAGACTGAGGTTGGGCAACCCGATGACCCGAATCTGGCATTGCGCAGCGACATCATTCGGGACGTGCGGCGGATGCGGAGAGAGATCGGCAGGCCGGCCGACGGAATTCTATTGACAGGCGATATAGCCTTCGCTGGCCGAGCCGAAGAGTACGACTTTGCTTACAAATGGCTGGAAGAAAAGCTATGTCCGGAAGCGGGCTGCGACATCGACGATATATTCGTCATTCCCGGCAATCACGACGTTGACCGGGCGGCCGAGAACGACATCGCGCAGAATATGGCCCGCGAAGCCCTTCGTGGCAAACCGGCCAAGGACTTGAATGGTTACCTCAGGCAATGGATGCGCAGCAAGATCGCCTCGGACGTGATTTTCGGGCCGATCCAGGAATATAATAGGTTCGCTGCGAAGTTCTGTTGTCTGTTGAGGCCTTATATCGACAATGACGAAACTGAAGATCTCTCCGCTCAGCCTTTCGTTCGACGAGATATGACCCTGAACGACGGCTCGACGCTGCGCCTCTGGGGGTTCAATACCGTCTTGGTGTCCGACATTACAGACGCCAAAGAGCGTATGCTGATTGATCCAGCGGCCGCCCAAATTGAGGAAGAGGACGGCGTCTGTCATTTGGTGATGGCACACCACCCCTTTGAATGGCTCAAGAACAGCCGGGACTTCCAGGACCGGTGCGAGAAAGTGGCGCAGATTCAACTGTTCGGTCACGAACACACGCGGCGCGTCGACGAAGGAAAGTATTTTCTGAGGATCCGCGCCGGCGCGATGCATCCTGACCGGGATGAGCCCGACTGGAAGCCGGGCTATAACTGGATCGACGTGGCTGTCGAGGGCATGAACGACAAGCGCAAGCTCGTTGTTAACGCATGGGTGCGCCAGTTCGAGACGAACGATTTTCTCGCCATTGCTGACCCGAAAGGGAGAACGATCTGGCAGAACTACTATGATCTACCAGAATGGTCGGCACCCTTAACCGCTGCCGGTGAGACCGAGAATACGGAAGCGAGTGCGCCAGTGCTGGAGTCCACCACCATGACGACGTCAGCCCCGCCGCCGACCATCAGAAGCGTAACCATCAAACTGTTCAAGCTGAAGGAGCATGAGCAGAGGCGCGTGATCACCTTGCTTAACCTCGACAGGCCGAGAGATCGGGAAATGAAGGACTACGAACTCGTCGTCGCTGCCGTGAAGAGAAGCGACGGTCTGGGCATGCTTACCGAAATGGACCGCCTTATCGACAGGATGTTAGCGGGAGAGAGTCTTTGATGACCGAAAAATTCAACTTCATTGAATTGTATAGGGATCTCGACGCGAGCGCACCTCGCGAGATCGTCGAAGCACGGCATAAGAGCTTCGAGAAGCTCGTGTCGAAAAATAGGGCGAGGGTCCAAATCTATGACCTTTGCCGCCTTGCATACCAAATCGAACCCTTTCCCCCACGCCCCTGGTTCGAGGACGCAGTTCGCGAATTCGATCCACACTTCGTCGCTAGCAGGGATAAGATCGACGCCGGGCGGATTGCCGCATTACTTCTTCGACAGTGCATGACGTCCTCGGGATCCTATGCGCCGCTGACAATCGTTACGACCTCGTACTGCGGCCGAAGACAATCCGCCGACGGCAACGTTCTGACAACGCAAGCGAACGAAACGTTCCTCGCGGCCGTCCGCGATCACCGTATATCGGACGGCGTTGAACTCGCCTCCGCTCCAAAAATGAAGGCGATTACCGTCGAAGTGGATGCGGTGAACGCGCATAGTCCGCTGCCTGGCAACATCGCCAAGGCGGCGTTCGACGCCGGAATGGCGTCGAACGATGCCGCGATTAAAGCCCTGTTTGAGAGCGTAAAAAGACCCATAAACTCTGCGCGCAGCGACATCGTAAGGCTTGCCGAAGAAGTCGATATGTTGTGGTGGTGTATCGGCGACTGGCACGAACTGCTCGACAGGCCACGCATGGAAACGGCGGCGGCACTAAAAATGGTCGTTTCCGGGATCGAACTCGGCGCGATGGTTCGCCAACTACCAGGCCCCTATGGTGCGCACGGAATTTTGAGGAGGATTTCCGGTGCGGAAGGCGACGGCAAATCCAACCTGGAGGCTGCAATCAAGTCGCTTTCCCAGGAAGACGCGCGGAAGCTGGCTGTCGACGTCCCGACTGACTCGAAGCCGCTGTTCCCCATTCACGCGGCGGTTCAGGCGGTCGCACAATTCGGCCCGACCGCTTGGGAAGGGGAATTCAGGAAGGTCGTGCCTGATATTGCTGAGGCGAAAATGTCACCATTTGAACTTGGCGTTCAAGCGTTCCGCGAGCGGGCGTTGCTCGGACATGGCGGAATTGTCTGATGAACGTCGTCGCCCCTATCTGCAGCAAGGAAGGGTGTAACGTTCAGATCGATGGAATTTGCGTGCTGGGCAACGATCCCGTCGAGAGCTGTCCCAACTACGCGGCTCAGGCCGAGCCGGTCGCAGAGTTGGAAACACCGGATGAGGAGCCGCGGACCGCGCCTCCCGTTAAGATTTGGGCCAGCGAAAAGATGCTGCTTACCGACTACTCGGCTCTTGCGCGGCGGCGCAGGCTGCGGACAGTGGCCCTGGTCGGCGAAGAGAAGGTCGGCAAGACGACTTTGCTCTGCTCGATTTACGCGATGTTCTGCAAGGGGCCGTTTGCCGAACTGACGTTTGCAGGGAGCGAGACTCTGCTCGGGTTCGCCAAGCTTCAGGCGTTCGCCATGCTGAATTCCGGTCGCTCATCGCCCACGATCCCCCGAACGAGTAGGCGCGATCCACTGACTTTCTTCCATTTAGCACTCGCCCGCAGCCGCAGAGACATCGTGGATCTGGTGATCGCCGACCGGTCAGGAGAGACATACGCAGCCGCGCGGACTTCAACCGATCTGATCAAGACGCTGGACGAGTTTCGTCTTGCCGATCGGGTCTGCTTTCTGCTCGACGGCGGTCGGCTCGCGTCGAAGGACGATCGCGCCGCCTACACTCGAAATTTCCGGCAGATGATCAACGCGCTTCACGACAACGGCGCTCTTACCCGAGCGACGGATGTCGAGATACTATCGACCAAGCTCGACATCACCCGCGGCGGCGTAGCGGCGGACATTGACTACATGAAAGATTTCGAGGCTCGCGTGGTCTCCGACTTCGCAAAGAAGGGGCTCGCCGTCTCCTCCTATGAGATCTGTGCCCTGCCCAAAAACGATCGCGCGGTCGGGATCGTCGGGCTGGACGATTTGATCCAGCGCTGGACCAGGCCCGCACCGTTCCCAGACGTTACACCGCAGGCTGTCGCCGGCGCACCCCGGCAGATCGACCGATTGCTGTCGAAGTTTGTAGGAAGTTCGTGATGGACACACGTTGCATGGTCTTCGGCATACAGCATTCCGGCAAGACGACCTTCGCGGCTGCTCTTTGGCATCTCGTGGACAGCGAGGAGATTCCCACGGCCTTGATCAAAGGGAAGCACATCGGAGATTTCTCATACTTGCAGGAGATCTCTGGCTCGTGGGCCGAGGGTTACGAAGTTGAACGCACCAAATCGCAGCAGGTCGAGAACATCCGCGTGAACCTCTTTCACGCCGCGTCTGGCGACGAGATGACGCTCGAGTTCGACGATCTGTCTGGCGAAACATTCGAGCAGGCTTTCGCGACGAGGTACTGTCCCGAGAAATTCGTCGAACTTGTCAAGAGCGCTGAGGGTATGCTGTTGTTCCTGAGTGCGTCCCGAAACAACGATGACTCTGTCACGATCCTCGATGTATTCGATGCCGAGGAGGACGCGACACAGCCGGCAGCTGACCCCAACCATTGGGAGCCAGAAAAAGCTCCGTTGCAAGTCCAATTGGTTGACCTGCTGCAGTGTCTGCAGCGGCCGCCGTTCGAGGCGAAGCCGATGAAGGTCGCTCTAGTTGTCTCGGCTTGGGATCTAGCACCCCACGGCGGCTCTGACGCCGAGAGCTGGTTGAAGGATCGCTATCCTCTTCTTTTGCAATACCTTCAGAGTTCGGAGGGCGTGTTGGACCTGAGGGTCTACGGCGTCTCGGCGCAAGGCGGACGGCTGTCAAAGAAGATTGCTGGACCAGGACCAGATCGCGAGAAGTTGCTATCGATCGTGCCGGCAAGCAAGCGAATCCAGATTGTCGGCCCCGAGGTCGCTGAGCACGATATCACGAGACCGTTGCTTTGGTTGGCGGGGTTGAATTCTTCCGTTTGAGAAACGTCTCACGTGAACAGCATTGACCAAGCTTTGTTTGGATATGCCGATGGCCATCGGCAAATCGCGTCATCCGTCCGTTTGCCACCCAAGGATCTATATCTACTTAGCTCGGCGAGCGATCTCGCCAGCGGTGCTCGCTTGGGCGACGGCGACAGCTATTTGTCCGGCTTACCGCTGCCGGAGTCCCGCAAATACGCCTTGTTTCGCACCTGGGCCGCCCCCGAGATGCCGCGGCCCGGCTGCGTATGGAGCCACGTGCTATTGCTCAGTCCACAAGCCTCCGCCTCTATCCCAGCGCTCTGCGAGGCCTTACCGTTCTTCCAAAGGCCCGTCCCGAACGAAACGTCCGTCTATGAGACTCCACTAGAAATTCCAGCATCGCGGTTAGTAGAGCCTAGTCGGATCGATCTGATCTCGGAGATCGTTTTCGGCTACTACACCGGCGGGCGAGTTACCCTGTCGCCAGAAAGTAGCGAACCGGGCGAGATCGAGAATGCAGTTTTGGCGGTGTGGTCCCAACAATGGCCGCGCCTCAGGGCGTCGTTCTCCTTCTGCACCGCATCGTTGAACGAAAATCGGCGGATTGAGCACAACGAATACAGCGTTCAGGTCGCGCCGCTGGACGGGCCGTCCTCCTCTAGCCACGAAAGCTGGGTGTCGTTCGCGGCGGCCGACGCGGCGCAAAACAAGGTAACGCCTCTGCGGCGCTTCTTGTGGCGCTATGGCCGCGACATTTCCGCGTCTCGGCGTCAATACAGCATGATGGTCGATCTCTACATGCGCTTTGAAGATGCTGACGTAATTTCGGCAGAGGCGGCCTTCGACGTCTTTCGGACTCTGCCGGATCCAACCGACGGCGCGGTACTCAAGCGCGATATTCTCGGAATTGGGCCTAGTTCGCCGCGCCTGATTGCCACGATTTCAGCCGTCGATCTCCTGCGGCTCCTGACTTCGGAGGCGCTTCCCGAAATTCCCGCGGCCCCCCAGGTTGGAGCCAGGCTAGAGGAATTGTCTTCGCGGGAGATCGGCACCGTCGCCCGCCATTATGCGGCGAATAAGGAAGCGCTGTCGCCGTGGAAGCACGAAATCTCTCAGGCCATCGTTGCGCGGGCCGACAAATCATCCCTCATTACGGAATACCCAAACGACATGGTCGCCGACGTACTGCTCGCGCGGGATGACCTCATCGATGCTGACACTCTTTCACTCGTCCCAAACGACATTCTACCTCAGCTCATCAAGGACGGTTCGCCCATCTCATCGGTTCACGCCGTTATGAGCGAGATGCTTCGGCGCGACATGGGCGATCTCGAAGACCCGATAATTTCTGCGCACACCGCGCTCGTCTTCCAATCCGCTGTCGCTGCGTATTGCGAGGATCGATTGCATAGTTCGTGGCTTGGCCGATTGCCGCATCACTCCGAGACGATCCTCTCCGCAAACTGGCTGTGGCGGCTAACGTCCACAAGGGAACTTGCTGCAGCCTTCGCCATCTTGCGCTATCCGCGGAATCTCGCCAAAGGCAGCGCCGAAATCGCGAACGGTATGTCGGAAATGGTCGACGATGCGCAGGGGGGCGAACGTACGACGATGCAAGCTGCGCTGCTCAGAACCGCTATCGACGAAGGATCCGGTGAAAGCTGGAACCTCATTGCCTCTGTCTTACCAGAGCTTCGGGTTGTCGTTCTACGAGGAGCTTTGCCGCGGACAGCCGAATCTATACTCGTCAGCGACTTGCCTCGCTTCTTCTCAACGAGATACTGGGACTTGAATAAACGAATTCTTCTGAGCTTGTCCAAATTGTACGCCGCTGCGCCGGACAGAAGGGCCTTGGATAGCCTATTGTTGTCCGGTGCCGAACAAGACCTCGTGCTATCCGGTGAAGAGCGACCTGCGAAAAGCCCATTCAAGTTTTGGGACTGGTTGTAAGCCTTCGACGCATCTATGATATTGCGGTGCATCATAGCTGTTCGGCGGGACGCTGTAGGATCGGATTAGATGACGACGCTGCAGGAGATCAAAACGGATCTTCCCGACTGGCCAGACGATGTCGTCGAACAATGGTTGCTCAAAATCGCCAATCAGCCTGAGATGGGTTGGCCTCCTCCCGACCCCATGACGGGACATCGCTGGCAATTGTTACTCACGTATCCGATCACTTGGTGGAAAGACGTGAGCTGGACGCAGGATACTCGCGATTGCAGTTTCAACGAGTTGTCCATCGATGCTCGCAAGACGATGAACAGCATGTATAAGGCGCTAATCGAAGGCGAGGACAATGGATTTGGTGGCGACAATAGTATCGCTCGGTTTCAGCGTCAGTTACGGATATTGGCCCTGACAGGCAAATTCGAGCGGCCGCCAGTGCTTTTTCCGATCGACAGCGGATTGAGCCCCTTGGACGGAAACCATCGGCTCTTCGCTCTTGGCATCGCACTGCAAATATCTGACGAGGACTGTACAAAGTACAACGTGAGTCGACCGTCGACTTCGCAACTTGTATGGATAGCCAACCACGTAAATGGCGAGGATCCAGGATAGCGTCCAGGGGCCGCGCTACCGGTAAAGACCGTACATGGATTCCAATTCGTTTGCTCTGGCAGAACATGAGAGAAGCGCGATCCGCGACTTCCTCATCCAGGTTACTATTCCAATTATCATTGCGGAAGGCGATAGGTTCGGTATCGCCGGTACCGGAACGCTGTTCAAAATAGCCAACCGGCGCTTCCTGGTGACCGCGGCCCACATTATCGACGGCTACCAACCCAGTGGCTGGGGGTTTGGGACGTCGTATTCCCACGGCCCAATTATGAGCATCGGAAGTGCAGAAGTCTTCAGATCAAACGACGACGCTGTCGATATCTGCGTCGCTGAGCTGAAGGACTCACGCGCAATCGCAGACCTCGAAGCGGGCTGGCGCTTTCTCACCCTCGACAATGTTTGGCTGCCCGACCTGTCTTCAGACGCGGCCCTGCTTTGCGGCTATCCTTCCGCGAAGGCGCAGTACGACGGTCGAAATCTACATGGTCGTCTTCTCTTATGTCGGTCCAACCTCCTACCGAAGCCTCCGAATCTCAAGGACTCCGACCCAAGGCAGAAGGGCGTTGACTTCTTCATCGGATTCGAGAACCCGATAAATGAAATCACTGGAGAAGACGTTTCCCGGCTAGAAATTCAGGGCGTAAGTGGCTCCTCGCTATGGGCTTACCGGCGCCGGGGTTGGGATACTAAAACACTCTGGTCGCCTGAGCACGTCCTAAAAGTCGTTGGAGTGCAATCCGCCTACATGCAGAACGAGTACCTTCGCGGGAAGAGCTGGGGAACGGTGCTACGTATGCTCACTGAGCTCGATGACCCTATCAGAGGCGAAGCAAGGGCTCGAATGGATGAGATGCTTCGATTAATGGGTTACAAGAACGACGATTGATTCCTGACAATCCTGAAGTGTTGCGCAGTCAAGATATTTGTTTGCTTCGTTTTACCTTGCGGAGTTTTTGAGACACAGAACTTGTCGAATCTGGAACAGTGGGCAGCGGCTAACCGTGCGCGCTTCCTGAAGCCAACGACTTGATCGCCTCGCACCGATTCGATACTGGATGGCACCCTCATGCGCTCAGAGCTCCTGAAAGATTCGCGGCTAGGCGACGGTCGCTTCGCAACTTTTTGCGCGTCCCGCGCGGCGCGCGTGCCGGACGTCGTGCTTCCATTGTCCGAAGCTATATTCGAGTATGATCTCAACATCCATGGACAGCCACGCGCAATCCCTCACGGTAAGCCGATCACCAATGTGCTCCAGATAATTGGCTGCTCAGAGGGGGGACAATGGCAGTTCGTGCTTCCGCTTCTGCAGTATTATCGCCTCAGTAAGGATGGGGACCCTCTCAACAGCTACGTCGACAATGTGCTCTTGCACCGCGTGAATAGCGGGCGGATGCTTTATCAAGTGCATGTTCTCGAAGGTGACGTAGTCGACACGTTGAGTTCGGAATTTGCGGCGCAAAGCGCCAGAAATGCGCCGAGCGCACTCGCCGGTGACGCCAAAGACGAATCGGAACTGAATTCCGTCGACAATCGTGGGGAAGCCCGCCGGCCTCGCCCCTTGGATTTGATTGGCAAGGAGAACCAACGCCGGGTTTCTGCCGGTATTGCGAGGGCTAAAATTGGTGACGAGGCTGCGGACCTCCTGAAGTGGTCGAGAGAACATCAGCCCGAATACGTTGCGACCTTTGCATCTGATGCGGCTTGCATCGCCTCGATTCGCACGCGGCTATACAAAATGCAGAACGACTGGGCGATGACGGCAGTCATGCCACTAAACATCTGAATTATCGTCTGTATTTTTATACATTCGGATACATCTCGAAGGTGTGCCACGGCTCCTCCATCGCTGATCGAAGGAGGCCACACAATGAGCGAGCCGGAAAAGCAACGAGCCGTACGTCTCAGGGCAGCGTCTGAGCTGTCGGCGATGAAAGCACGGGCGGAAGCCGAGCTAGCTGAGTTGACGGACAAGTGCACCTCGCTCGAGCTCCGGTTCGTCGACCTGCAAATTGACGGCAACAAAGCCGACAAGCAATTGGTCCGGGAAGAGCTGCAGGGCATCCGGGAAAAGATCGCTGATGCAGAGGCCCTGCTGTCTGTCCTGCCTGACCGGATCAAGGAGGCCGAGAAGCGTGAGCTGATGGCGGCGCTCGAGCTCAAGCATCCTGAGGCCAAAAAGCTACAACAGCGCGAGCTCGCGCTTCATGTCGATCTCTACAACTTCGCTTCAAAGCTTATGGCAGTCCTCGAAGAACTCAGCAAAACAACCCCAGCGCTCGCTAGGTTGAACGCCGAGTTTTCGAGCTCCGGCAGGCGCGATTTGTACGTGCCAGTAGCAGAGCACGTTCTTCGCGGCAGAACGGGTATACCAAACAACTACCGCCTAGACATGATCATCAACAGCGAAGCTGTTCGTGACATCATCAGGTCTTACGGTCTCGATGCGCTCGCGCGCGATTTCGACAAAGGAGATCGTCCTCTTTGATGACCCGTCGCGCTGGCTGCCGGCGGGATCGTCGTGCGCGGCTAGGAGATTTAGCCATGGTCTCTGAAATGCTGTTCCTAGGGCAGCTGCCGCGCACTCCACTTTTTAATCGTCAACCGGAGAAACACACCGATGAGCAACTCAAAACCTCCCGTAGACCCTCACGGGGACAGGAACGCAGTCCGGATCGCAGCGACAGCCGACCTGTCTACCAAGCAGCGGCTCGACATCTGGAAGAACCGCTTCGACAATTCGGGCGCGATCGAGCGGGAGTTTTTCTCCGTCGCCGTCTACGCCGCACATATGGAAAACCTCTTCAAGCGTCATGTTCATGGGGAGCTTTGATCCCGGGCGCTGCTCGTCTGTTGCGCTCAGCGATCGTTCGGCGCTTGGCGCTATGCTTCCCAATAGGGACAACCGAAATGAAGACGTATAAGGTGGATGGCAGGCTGGCTGTCATCGATGTTGGCGAAGTGGTCAGGCTAACTGCGGCGCAGTTTGACGCGCGGTCACACAATGTCGATCTCTTGAGAGAGCAAAGCGGTACTTTCTTTGTACGGGTGCGGCTGCCTCTGCAGTTCAAGAAGGGCGAGCAGATCGGCGTCGAGTCCGTGCCGCGCGAGCTGGCATCGGTCCTGTTGCCTATCGAAGGAGATCGCGCGCCTGAACGCGCTGGACGTTAGCGGCTGCGGGCCAAAATTTCGCGCGCCTTGGCACCATGCGTTCTGCTTGCAGTCAAGACAAATCTGGCGCGGAAGTCGAAATTCGAGAGATGCGCAATCGGGGCCTAAGATGGCACAGCTAAATCGAAGCCAACCCGGGAAATCCCCCTCCAATGCCTCACACGCCCTGCCCGGCCGCCGCCGCCGCCGTTGCGCGCGGTTCAGCCCTCCCAGCTGCTATGGGAGGCATTTTCGTGGCCCGCTCTAGCGCACGGTTCAAACAGGCGGAGATCACACGCGCCTTAAAAGGCGCGAAGGCCGCCGGTTTTCATGTTGCGCACATCAAGATCGCGGCGGACGGCTCGATAGAGATCGACGCCGGCAGCGATATCAAATCCGAGCCCGGCAACGCATTCGACGCATGGAAGGCGACCGATGCGCATAAGGCTTAAAGGCCTCAATCGGGTCACCAAACGTCTGGCTGACGGACGCACCGTCACTTACTGGTACGCTTGGAAGGGTGGCCCTGCCCTGACCGGCGAGCCCGGGACGCCAGAATTCATCGCCAGCTACAACGATGCCGTCGCGCAGAAGGTGCGGCCGCCGGCTGGCGGCCTACTGTCTGTCATGCAGGCTTACCAAGCGAGCGAGGACTTTCTTCAGTTGGCCGACAGCACGCGACGTAGCTACGTCGCGCTGATCAAGCGTATCGAGCTCAAGTTCGGGACCTTTCCGCTTGCCGCGCTTACCGATCGACGAACGCGCGGAGAATTCTTAGCCTGGCGCGACACGATCGCTGCTAAGTCGGGGCGGCGCCAAGCCGACTATGCCTGGGCAGTGCTCGCCCGCGTCTTCTCTTGGGCTTTGAACCGCGGCTTGGTCGCAATCAATCCCTGCGAAAAGGGCGGGCGCGTCTATCGCGGATCCCGGGCCGACAAGATTTGGACAGCGAAAGACGAAGCGGCGTTTCTTAATAGCGCGCCGGCGCACCTTCACTTGCCGCTGCTGCTCGCGTTGTGGACCGGTCAGCGGCAAGGTGACTTGTTGCGCCTCGCCTGGACGCAGTACGACGGCAAAGTCATTCGCCTCCGGCAATCAAAGACCGGCCGGCGCGTCGAGATACCAGTCGGCGCGCCGCTCAAGGCTGCGCTTGATGCGGTGGGCGGCAAGCATGGATCAATTTTGCGGAACAGCGACGGTGCCGCGTGGACTTCCGACGGCTTTCGAGCGTCGTGGGGCAAGGCACGCGCGAACGCTGGCATCCTCGGAATTACGTACAATGATTTGCGTGGCACGGCCGTGACGCGGCTGGCCCTGGCCGGCTGCACCGAGGCGGAGATCGCGACCATCACCGGTCACAGCCTGCGCGACGTGCGGTCGATCCTGGACGCCCACTACCTTCACCGCGATCCGGCGCTGGCCGAAAGCGCTATCAGGAAGCTCGAAAAGGGAACGAAAACACCCAACTGACCGCCCAACTGGTCCTAGATGTTCTAGGGCCGATCGGGAAAAAGCCCGGGAAAACAATGGTGGGCGCACAAGGATTCGAACCTTGGACCCGCTGATTAAGAGTCAGCTGCTCTACCAACTGAGCTATGCGCCCGGGCCACTTACTCGCCATCAGGCGAAGGCGGCTGATCTACCAAAGCGCTTCCGCGGTGTCCAGCGAGGGAGCGACTATTTCCGCTATTCGATCGGCAAATAACCGGCATTCAGGCGACTTGGCCGGGTTTACTCCGCCCCGCCTCGCCTTGGCACAACGTGTTGGCTCAACGCAGGCGACCGCGGAGCGGTGCAGCCTCATCCGGATCACGCCTGTTCTGCAACTCCTCGGTCTTCCGGTCGCGGAGGCGATCCACGGCAGGGCTGCGCCGCTTGGCCCTCCAGGTCCACATTCCATAACCCAAAGCCCCACCCAGCAACACGACCAGGCCGACATTCATCAAAAACCACATCCAGCCACCGGCTTCCCCGCTCATGCGAAATCTCCTCCAAACGTCCAAACGTCGATCCTGCTTCGACCCTCGGCCGCAAATCAGGCCCATCCTGGCGTCAACGCGCCAAGGCGTGAGTCGATCCGGAGGACAGCGCCATCCAGCGCGACAACATGACGATTTTCAAAAGAAAAGGCCGCCGGGCGGGGGTCCCGGCGGCCTCCTGCGTGGCGGCGATCGTGGGGCTGGGGGGCTCTGAATAATCGCCGCTTCCGTAGTTCAAACCATGTCGCGAGGCCCAATGTCGCCTTTCAGGCGCTACTCGTTGGGACCGAGATACTCACATCGCGCTTTCACACCGGAAAGCGCCACATCCCGTATCAACCTGTTGTCAAACTAACCCCCGGCCGCCGCGCTTCAACTTAAATATCGGACAGGTTCCCGATCCTGAGCGTAATCAGCCGCGACCGATTGCCACTTTGCCGCCCCTTTTTGCGCGCGCCGGCCATTTTCATCGGCTAGACTTGCCCTTCACCGGCCAGACCCGCTCACGGGTCACCGGGAAAATAACCGGGTAACCGGAACGAAAAACGACATGGGAGAAACGTAATGCAGCATATCAAGCGGCGTCATTGGCTGGCGCTGTCGACGGCGGGAATGGCCATCGCGATCCTCGCCACCGCTTCGCCAATTGCACAGTCGCAGGAGCGCAAGTCGATCCGCTGGTCCACCTCGAGTGTGGACTCGTACGGCTACAAGGTGGCCGCCGCGATGGTGAAGGTCGCCGAGGAAGCATTGGGTGGCGAATACACCATCACCGTCAATCCCTATCCCGCGACCACGGCGGCGATGAAGGCCGCGATGGATGGCAATGGCGAGATCGGCTACACCGCCGATGTCGGCATGACGCAGCTTTATGCAGGTGAAGGCGGCTTCAAGGGTTACACACCAGGCAAGGGCAAGCTGGTCCACACCTGGTACGCCTATCCAATGGAATCCTTCATGGCTGTGCCGGCCGACAAGGCTGCGCAGTTCAAGTGCCTGAAGGATCTGTCCGGCAAGCCGACCTTCTTCACACCCGCAGGCTTCATGAACTGGCTGAATTTCCAGCGCATGTACAAGGCGCTCGGCTACGACTTCAAGCACGTGCAGATCGACCCGAAAACGCAGTCCGACGCATTGAAGGGCGGCACCATCGCGGGCTCGGTCGCCTATACGACCTCGGGTGCCTCGCTCGCACCCTATTGGAAGGAAACCGAAGTCCGCATGGACGTGCGCGTCGTCAATCCGTGCCCGGACGAAGTTGAGAAGCTGAAAGCGGCCGGACTGACGATCGCCGATGTCAGCTCGAAAGTGTTCGCAAAGGATGTCGGCGTTCAGAACATCCAGGGCGTGCCGATCCTGTTCGCCTACAACATGCGCGCCGACATGCCGGAAGATGTCGTCTACAAGCTGCTCTCAGCCTTCTACAAGAACCGCGATTCGCTCGCGAAGTCGGATGCGGGCTTCACGCCGATGGCGAAAGATTTCGTCGGCATGCAGGTCAACGGCATCAATGCCAACCCGGATATTCCGGTGCATGCAGGCCTCGCCAAGTTCCTCAAGGAACACAAGGCGTGGAATGACAAGTGGAAGATCGCGACCAGCGGAAGCTGATCGGATGAGGCGATAACATTCGGGCGGGGCGGATGCGCGGGCAGGCGCATCCCCTCGCCCGTTTTTTCTTCAGGGGTGAACTGACCTGACTGCTCCGCTGCGCGGCGGCCGCGCAAGCACCGGGCAATGACAAAAGACCAACGATAAAACAACAACGAGCCGAGGATGGGGACGGCGATGGTACCCGCGGGGATCAGGGGGCAGCTCAGCCTCAACAACGTCATTCTGTTTTTCTCGGCGCTCCTGCTGAGCTGGCTGCTCTATTATTTCTACACAGGCGCGGGCGGCCCACAGGAACTGGCATCGCGACTGATCCCGATTGCGATCATTCTGCAGATACTCTTCATGTATCGCGAAGGCTATTTCTATGCGTGGCTGCCGCCGCGCGTGAACGACATCCTTGTGATCGGGTATATCGCCATAGCGCTTTATGCGTTCTGGCACTTTTGGTGGGAATTTGAGGATATCGCGATCTACCGTCAGGGTTCTTACACGCGCGAGGACTTCATCTGCGGTCTTCTGATGTTCCTGCTGGTGATGGAATTGTCGCGGCTGGCGCATCCCGCGTTGTTCTGGATCAACCTGATCCTCGTGTTCTACACGCTTTACGGCTATCTCAGCCCGTTCGACTTTTTCTGGCATCCCGGAACGTCTTTCTACCGGGTCGTGACATCGAGCACCGTCGAGATGTCGACCGGGATCTACGGGATCTACGGACAGATCGCGCTCACGGTGATCGCCGCCTTCCTGCTGCTGGCTGCGGCCGCGCGCGGCTTCGGCGCCCAAAGCGCAATGATCAATGTGATGCGAAGGCTCGCCGGGCGGTCACGACAGATGGTGCCGCAGACCGCGGTCCTCGGCTCGCTCGCCGTCGGCACCATCAGCGGCAGCGGGTCCGCCAACGCGGTTGTGGTGGGAAGCATCACCATTCCGCTGATGAAGCGCTACGGCGTACCGGGCACCTTCGCCGCTGCGGTCGAGACCGCGGCATCGATGGGCGGCCTGCTGATGCCGCCATTGATGGGTATCGGCGCGTTCCTCATGTCGGAATTTCTCGGCGTGCCCTATTGGGACGTCGTGGCCCGCGGCTTCGCGCTGGCAGCCGTCTATTACGTGTCACTGGCGCTCGCGGTTTATCTCCTGTGCGTGCGGCTCCTGCCCCGCGACGAAATCGCCCCGCCGCCGGTCGTGACCTACGACCAGGTGAAGACCTCGATCTTCTTCGTCTCGGTGCTCTTTCTCATTTTCCTGATGGGATATGTCGGCACCGGCGAGTTGCTGGCGGCGCTTTACACAGCCGGCTTCATGTTTTTCTTCCTGATGGTGAACTTCCTCTACTTCAAGCATGTCCTGAAGGATCCAGAAGTCGCCAAGGAAACCCTGATCGGCAACATCAAGCTCAGCATCGAGACCCATGGCGACATGACGTCCTATCTGACGCTGTTGCTGGCGACGCTCGGCATCATGATCGGCCTGTTCACGGTCACCGGCTTTATCAACCGAATGGGCGCGACGCTGCTCGATCTCGGCTCGTGGAATATCATCGCCATGATTGCGATGGCCTATATTTTCGGCTGGCTGGTCGGGGCCGGGCTGCCGCCGACGGCCACCTATATCATCGGCGCCGTCATCATCGTGCAGCCGCTGGTCTCTCTTGGCGTCAACCCGTGGGTTGCGCATTTCTTCGTGTTCCTGATTTCGGTCTGGGGCGAGTTGTCACCGCCGACATCGCTCACGGCCGCGATATCGGCCCGCATCGCGGAGGCATCGTTCATGAAGACGATGTGGGAGGCGTTGAAAATCTGCCTGCCGATCACGCTGATGACCTTTGCAATCTTCACCCGCTCCAACATGGTGGTCACCACCGGCTGGCTGCAATTCACCGACACAATGCTGGTCATGATCGGCACCTGCGGTTTCGCCTTTGCGATGTTCGGCCGCTTTGTGCTGGATCGCCTGGCCGACGTCGGATTGCGCTTGATCACGGCGGCTTTGTCGCTGTTCGTGCTGTTTTACCCAAGCGACAACTGGGCAATGGCGGCGGCGCCGTTCGCCGCGATAGTGACCATCATCGGCATCTGGCGGCACCGGCTGATCGCGGCTCCGCCAGCCCTGGACCCTTCGGCCGAGGCCGCGGAAACCAATCAGGACCTGTCGGCGCTAGTGATGGAGGCCAAACGCGAGGTGTGAGGCGACGCATGACCCCCGAACGGCAAGCACCGTCCCTCCGCCAGGATCACGCTAACTGAAAAGGGCCGCTCTAAGGAAGCGGCCCCCAATCGCATCGTGCCGTACTCACGCCACGCGGTTACTGAAGACGCGCGGCCAGGCTTCCGAAGCCCATGGCCCGGGCGAGGGTGACGGCTTCGCGCTTCTGCTCCTGATCGAGGGAGTTGACCAGCGGACGCGCCGCGGACACCAGCCGGCGCATGGAAGATGCGCTCATCGCCATCTCCGTCGCGCGGGTTCCTACCCGGCTAAAGAAGCCGGGATCGCCGGACGCATCCGCCACCTGCTGACGGCCGCCTTCACTCGCGACCGAGCGCAAAGCGGCTTCAACCCGCGGCCAGTGCCGCTCCTGCGCCGGAGTCAGGCGCAAAGCGGCCTTGAAGCGGGCGATACCGGCTTCGAGCCGGCCCGCATCGGCATGGGCCGGGACCGAGGTTGCGATCGGCCCGGACAAAGCCAGCACGAACAGACCGGCGAGAAACGCCTTCCACATTGAAAACCCCGCGATTTTTCTGATTGCTGCATCGCGGGGTAGCGCAGCCGGGGCGGTCCGGCAACACGGAACCGGTTAACGCGGTATCAAGAAATCTTTCAAAATCCGACACTTAATAGGGCCGGAATGAGGCACTCGGCGACGACTGGGGTTACGCGGGTCGCCGACGGGGCCAGCCCTGTTACTTGCCGGTCTGCTTCCGCCAGATCGCCGCGAGAATGTTCGAATAGTCGTCCGTCCACGGGCGGACCGCGCCGTTCGCCTCTTGCGTCGCCCAGCCGGGACGCGCTGCAAGTTTCTCGATGTCGCGTGGCGATCGGGCGACCACGGCGACGAGCGAGCTGGCATACCTGGTCTGGCCGTTTTCGTCGTTCTGTTCGGCACGGTCTGTTTTGACGACCGTGGTGAGCCCATGAGTGGCAGCGACTTCGGCAATCACGCTCGCCAGTTCCAGATAGCGATTGGAGATGTGGAAGGCGACCGCTCCCCCCTCTTTCAGCCGGCCGAGATATTGGCCGAGCGCCTCCGTGGTCAGGAGATGCACCGGAACGGCATCCGATGAGAAGGCGTCGAGCACGATCAGATCGAAACTGCCTTTTTCATCCGCCAGCGTCAGGCGCGCATCGCCAAGCACGATGTCGCCGCCGCCACCGCAATCCGACAGGAATCTGAATTTTGTCGCGTCGCGCGCGATCCGGACCACCACCGGATCGATCTCGAAATAGCGCCAGCGTTCGCCCTCTCTCGCATGGCACGCCATGCTGCCGGTGCCGAGCCCGACCACGGCGACCGCCTCAAGCTTTCCCTTCTGCTCGCGCATCGCGGCAATCGTCTCTGCAATCGGTCCGCGCTTGTAGTAATAGGTCAGCGGTTCGGGTTTGCCGGTGACCGCTGTGCCGTCACCGTTCTTCAACCGCTGCACTCCGTGCAGCGTGGTTCCGTGGAACAGCATGCGGAAGCGACCATCGCTTGACTCGGACACCTTGTGCACACCGAAAAAGCTGCGCGAGGTCTGCTCATGCGCGAATCCAGGCTTGTACAGCGCGGTCAGAATCAGCATCAGAGCGGTCGCAAACACGACCTTCATGGTGTCGCGCGCATTGAGCATGACGTAGACAGCAATAGCGGCTAGACCGACCAGCCATGCGACGGCCATGCCGGGCGGAATTTGTTGGCCGAACAGGTATGGCGTGACCGCGGCGGCCAACAGCGCAGCAAATACGGCGCCACCCCTCAGCCACGGACGCCAGCCGTTTTCGAAGGCGCCCGGCCGGCACAGAAGCGCGAGCACAATCAGGATGCGATATTCCCAGACGTCGGGAAACAGATAGGGTGCGATCAAGCCGGTGAATATGCCACCGAGTACGCCACCGACCGAAATCCAGAGATAGAAGCCGGTCAGGAAGCGCGCATCCGGCCGATTCTGGTAGAGCTCGCGATGGCAGATCATCGCGGTCACAGCGAGTAGCGAGAGATTGAGGATCAGGCCCATCTGCCAGAGCTTTTGCACATTGCTGGACAGACCGATCGCGAGCGACGCAATGATGAAAGGCAGCAGCCGCACGAGCAGCCGGTGCGTTTTGTCGCCCCCCGAGCGGAAGGTGAAGATGAAAGTCGCGAGAAAGATCGCAAGAGGTACGACCCACAGGAACGGCGCCGACGCGATATCGGTCGAAATGTGCGATGTGACGGCGATCAGCATCGCTGATGGCACGAAGGCGAGCACGATCCAGCCGGCGATGTCGCGCGCGCGTGGTGCGACCGCGGGATGCTCCGCGACCCTGGCAGCCTTCGGCCGCATGGTTGCGGTCATGAAGACGCCCGCGACCGCGATCATCGCCATCAGAAGCACGAACCCGCCGGTCCAGGTCAGCGATTGCGCGCGCAATGTCAGGAACGGCTCAATCAGCACCGGATAGGCGAGCAGCGCGACGAAAGAACCGAGGTTGGACGCACCATAGAGAAAATAGGGGTCGTGCGCCTGCGGATGCCTGGTCCGCGCGAACCAGGCCTGCAGCAATGGCGCATTGGCGGCGACCGCAAAGAACGGCAAGCCGATCGACATGCCAAACAAGCCTATCAGCCATATCACCTCGCCTTCGGCCGGCCGTCTGCCGAACCCGGATGCGAGCGCAAGCGGCAGGGTGAACAGCGCCAGTCCGAAGATACAAAGATGGACACCGACCGCGAGCCGTGGATCGAACAGCTTGGTCAGGCCGTGCGCATAGGCATAGCCCGCCAGCAGCATCGCCTGAAAAAACACCATCGCCACCGACCAGACGCCGGGCGATCCGCCCAGGAGCGGCAGCACCATTTTCGCGAACATCGGCTGTACGGAAAACAGCAGAAGCGCCGACAGGCATAACGTCGCTGCAAAGATCGGCAGGGTCAGTCCGACCAAGGACACGATCCGGCCAGCACCGCCGCTTTCGGTCCGCTCGATGGTTGTCATAATGCGCTGGCCGCCCTTGGAAAAAGGGCAGGCTGCCAGCGCGATCTGAAGATTGGCTTAAAGGATCCTGGCAGGCTCGATGCTTTCCCTCCCGCTACAGGGAGGGAAAGCAAGAGGCAGCAAGAGATTATCCCACATCCGTGGAATGGATCCGTCGGCGGCCATCGGCATTCCGGCTCTGCCGGCTGATCAGCTTGTTGAGCGCGCCGAGATAGGCCTTGGCGGAAGCCACCAGCGTATCGGGGTCGGCACCGCGCGAGGTCACGGAATAATCGCCCAACGCGAGCCGCACCGAGACCTCCGCCTGCGCATCGGTGCCCTCGGTCACGGCGTGCACCTGGTACAGTTCCAGCACCGCCTCATGCGGCACCAGTGCCTTGATGGCGTTAAAGATCGCATCCACCGGACCATTTCCGGTCGACTGCACCGTCTGCTGCCGACCGTCGATATCGAGTTCCAGCGTCGCCGATTGCGGGCCGCGGGTGCCGGCGATCACCGTCAGCGAGGTCAGCGTGATGCGGTCATGCTCATGCGCGATCTCCTCGTCGACCAGCGCCTCGATATCCTCGTCGTAGATATGCTTCTTGCGGTCGGCCAGCGCCTTGAACCGGACGAACGCATCTTCCAGCTGGTTTGCGGCGAGCTTGTAACCCAGCTCTTCCAGCTTGTGCACGAAGGCATGGCGGCCGGAATGCTTGCCCATGACCAGCGAGGTCTGCTTCACGCCGACGCTTTCCGGCAGCATGATCTCGTAGGTCTGGGTATTCTTCAGCATGCCGTCCTGATGGATGCCGCTCTCATGCGCGAACGCGTTCCGGCCGACGATCGCCTTGTTATATTGCACCGGGAACGAGGTCGCCGCCGAGACGAGCTTCGAGGCGCGCGTCAGCATGGTGGCGTCGATGCCGGTCCAGAATGGCAGCACGTCGTTGCGGGTCCGGATCGCCATCACAACTTCCTCAAGCGCGGCATTGCCGGCGCGCTCGCCGATGCCGTTGACGGTGCATTCGATCTGCCGCGCGCCGCCGGTCACACCCGCCAGCGAATTCGCCACCGCCATACCGAGATCGTCATGGCAATGCACAGAGAACACCGCCCGGTCCGCATTCGGCACGCGCTCGCGCACCATGCGGAACAAGGCCGCATATTCCTCCGGCGTGGTGTACCCGACGGTGTCCGGGATATTGATCGTGGTGGCGCCGGCATTGATCGCGGCCTCGACGCAACGGCACAGGAAATCGTGCTCGGTGCGGGTGCCGTCCTCGGCTGACCATTCAACGTCGTCGGTATGGCTGCGCGCGCGCGTCACCTGCGCGATCACCATTTCGTAGACCTCGTGCGGCTCCTTCTGGAGCTTCCACTTCATGTGGACCGGTGAGGTCGACAGGAAGGTGTGGATACGCTTGCGCTTCGCCGGCCGGATTGCTTCCGCGCAGCGGTCGATGTCCTTTGGTGCGGCCCGCGACAGCCCGCAGATCACCGCGTTCTTCGAGCGCCTGGCAATCTCCTGAACGGCGGCGAAATCGCCTTCCGACGCAATCGGGAAACCGGCCTCGATGATGTCGACACCCATCTCGTCGAGCAGCTCGGCGACTTCCAGCTTCTCGTCATGGGTCATGGTGGCGCCGGGGCATTGCTCGCCGTCGCGGAGCGTGGTGTCGAAAATGACGACGCGGTCCTTGTCGGCGCGTTGCGTATCGGCCGTCGGGGCCGCGGTGTTGGCCGTGGTCATGGGATGATGGTCCTTGTCTCGTCCTGCGCCGCTTCGATGGGCGCGATTTCAGGGCTTTCCGTCTCGTGAACCCCTGAGCACCCAGGCAACAAAGCCCAGCCGGCCCTCAGGGGCGCGTAAGGAGCAGGAGACCGCCGAGAATGAGGGCCGCACCGGGCCGGGCGCGATCCGCCCCCCGTTTCGTCGCGCGTGCAAAGTCCTGCGCGGACATGCCGAAAACCCTCGAAAAACAGACCGTTAGAGTGCAGAGCCACGGTTAACATGGTGTTATCCGGCGGCTTTTACAGGGGTCTTTTACCGGACCCCGGGGTGTTTCCGCAAGCGCCTCGCTGGGATGCCATTGCGGCGCATAGCCGTTGGCCAACACCTGCACGATGGACGGCGGCGTCAGCATCTCGACAATCGCTGACACCGGCCGCGCGCATTGTTCGGTGTAGCCCGCTGCTGACCATCGCAGGATGACATCGCCCCGCACGGCGAAAGCAGCACCTTCGAGAGCGATCATCGTCGCATCGGGCAGATCGCCGATGTTGCGGCGGTGCGTGCGTTTCTCCCGGCCAATGAGGCGCTCGGCATGAAGGATGTCGTCCATCGCCGGGGCACGCGGACGATGCCCGAATGCGCGCTGCCACGCACCGGTGAAGGCCAACGCATGCGCGCGCCGGCATTCGAAACAGGGCCGATGACCGGCCGCGAGCGCGGTCACCTCGTCGAGAAAGAACAGTTCGGTGTAGCTATTGCCCCAGACGCTACGCCGCCGGTCTTTGAAATCGAGCCGGCAGCAGATCCATTGCTTCGAAGCATAGCGGCGATTGCCGAGCGTGCGGTCGTCGCGGTGGATGCGTCCCCCGCGATTGCCCATGAACAAGCCGCGCGCACCATACGCGATGAGTTCACCTGAAGGCGTGACGCGCGATTGCAAAGGCATCCGCACCTATAGCGCCCCTTGCCGCGCGAGCGCGCGGTTCCACCTTGATGTGCATCGGCAGAAAAGAAAACGCCCGCCGACCGGCGGGCGTTTTGAACGATTCGAGTGGACGTCACCCCTGCGGCTGCGGCGCGACATCGCCAGTCGGCGGCTCCGGCTCCGGCCGCGGACGGGTCTTGCCGGCCGGCGGCACCGCGGATGCCCGCGGTTGCGACGGCTCGGTGAAGCCCTCACGCACGGGCGGCTTGCCGGCGATCAGATCCTTGATCTCATCGCCGGAGAGCGTTTCGTATTCGAGCAGACCCTTGGCCAGCACCTCGAGTTCGGCGCGCCGCTCGGTCAGGATCTGGCGGGCTTCGTTGAGGCCCTCCTCGACCAGACGCCGCACTTCGATGTCGATCTTCTTGGCGGTCTCTTCCGAGATATTCTGCTGGCGCGACACCGAATGGCCGAGGAACACCTCTTCCTGGTTCTCGCCATAAGCGACGGTGCCGAGTTCCTTCGAAAAGCCCCAGCGTGTCACCATCATGCGCGCGAGCCGCGTCGCCTGCTCGATGTCGGATTGAGCGCCGGAGGTGACCTTGTCGTGTCCGAAGATCATTTCCTCGGCGATGCGGCCGCCCATCATGATCGCCAGCCGCGAGGTCATCTGCTCGAAGCTCATCGACAGCTTGTCGCGTTCCGGCAATTGCATGACCATGCCGAGCGCCCGGCCGCGCGGGATGATGGTAGCCTTGTGCACCGGATCGGTGGCCTTGACGTTGAGCGCGACGATGGCGTGGCCGCCTTCGTGATAGGCGGTCAGCATCTTCTCTTCTTCGGTCATGACGAGCGACTTGCGCTCGGCGCCCATCATCACCTTGTCCTTGGCGTCCTCGAATTCATGCTGGGTGACCATGCGCCTGTTGCGGCGCGCGGCCATCAGCGCCGCCTCGTTGACGAGGTTCATCAGGTCGGCGCCGGAGAAGCCAGGCGTTCCGCGCGCGATGGTTTTCAGGTTCACGTCGGGCGAGAGCGGCACCTTGCGCACATGCACTTTGAGGATCTGCTCGCGGCCGACCACGTCCGGGTTCGGCACGATCACCTGACGGTCGAAACGGCCCGGACGGAGCAGTGCCGGATCGAGCACGTCGGGACGGTTGGTGGCGGCGATCAGGATGATGCCTTCATTAGCCTCGAAGCCGTCCATCTCGACCAGCAACTGGTTCAGCGTCTGCTCGCGCTCATCGTTGCCGCCGCCAAGGCCGGCGCCGCGATGACGGCCGACCGCGTCGATTTCGTCGATGAAGATGATGCAGGGCGCATTCTTCTTGGCCTGCTCGAACATGTCGCGCACGCGGCTGGCGCCGACGCCGACGAACATCTCGACGAAGTCCGAACCGGAAATCGTGAAGAACGGCACATTGGCTTCGCCCGCGACCGCACGCGCGATCAAGGTCTTGCCGGTGCCGGGAGGGCCGACCAGCAGCACGCCGCGCGGAATGCGTCCGCCGAGGCGCTGGAATTTGGACGGGTCGCGCAGGAATTCGACGATCTCCTGCAAATCCTGCTTGGCTTCGTCGACGCCCGCGACGTCTTCGAACGTCACGCGGCCATGCGCCTCGGTGAGCAGCTTGGCGCGCGATTTGCCGAAGCCCATCGCCTTGCCGGCGCCGCCCTGCATCTGGCGCGAGAGGAAAATCCACACGCCGAAAAGCGCAATGAACGGCAACCACGAGACGAGAAGCTGAACGAACCACGGCACCTGCTCCTGCGGCGAGCGCGCGGTGATGGTGACGCCCTTGCCATACAGGCGCTGGACCAGCGTCGGGTCATTCGGGGCATAGGTGGTGAACGGCTTCAGGTCGGTGAAGGTACCGTGGATTTCCTGTCCCTGGATCACGACGTCTCGAACACGGCCGGCATCGACCTCGGTCAGCAGCTGCGAGAAGGAAATATCCTGCGACGCCTGCCGCTGGCTCGGCGACTGGAACAACGTGAAAAGGGCGAGGACCAACAGGACGATGATCACCCAGAGGGCGAAGTTTCGAAGATTTGCGTTCATCACGTGTCCTTGTTGAACCGCACCGTCCAGAGAGGGACTTTGCATCAGGCGCAGGCGGGAGAGGGCTCTGTGACGTACCCCCGCCGCCGCAATGTATGTCTGCTGACCCCGCCTGCCAAGTGAACCGACCCGTAATGCGAAGCCGGCGGCCTCGTCGATCGATCCACCCTGAACCAAGGCATCCTAGCGCGTCCCGGCCGCCCCAACTGCACCAGTTTTCCCCGTGGTTAAGGCCGGAATGCGGCGTCCGGCGGACATCCCCGGTCGCGCCCGGCGCTGGGGCGCCCGCTCGATGACCAGTTCGGCGGCCTTCGCAGTGACCATCGCTCCGGCGAGCGTACGGCGAAAAACGGTCCCGCCCGGCGCCTGCGTCAGGGCCGCGAACAGCGTTTCCAGCTTGCCGAGTTCGGCCGGCCCCGCCTGTCCGGCTGTCGCAATGGCCTGGGCGAGCAGCCTGAGCCCGATTTCGGCGGGCAGCGCCGTGAAATGGTCGCGGTCGAACATGATCCGGCCGCCCTCCTCCCAGGCCGTGAGCGTAACCCGCTTCGAGGCCGCGGCAACGGCATGGCGCAAGGCCGCTTCCGCGCGCTGCAGGCGCCGCGCCAGCGTCGCGAGCCGTTCCGCAGTCAGTCCCTCGGCCGCGAGTTGGGGTAAGATCTGGCGCAGACGGGGGCGGGTGTGGCGAGGATCGCGGTTGCTCGGATCGTCGGAGAACGGAATATCCGCCTCGCGCAGCGTCGCAAGTAGCCGCGCCTTGGGCAAAGACAGGAACGGCCGCGCCAGCGAGAGCGCAGGTTCGCCGGGATAGGGAGCGAGTTCCGTCATGGCCCCCAATCCGGCCGGTCCGCTGCCGCACAGGAGCCGAAACAGAACCGTCTCGGCCTGATCGTCCAGCGTATGCGCGGTCAGGATCTGGCAAGCGCCGGCGGTCTTCGCTTCCCGTGCAATGAGCGCATAGCGCGCGTTGCGGGCGGCCTCCTGAATGCCGGTCCGGGGCTTCGGGCCGGTCCAGTGCAAGATGCGATGCGCGATCCCGAGACGTTGCGCGAGGCGCGCGACCGCGTTTGCCTCGCGGCGCGCCTCCGGGCGCAACCCGTGATCGACCGTGACCGCAATCAGTTCGGGGCCGCCCTTGCGCGATGCACGCCAGCGCGACGCGAGCCAGAGCAAAGCGGTGGAATCGGGACCGCCGGACACCGCGATCAGAATGGTGGGCTGATCCGTAAACGGCGCGAACAGCTTGCGCGCTTCGGCGGGCGATACCGGTTGCGCGTCAGCAGCCGACACGCTTCTGTTCCCGCTCGACCGCCTGTTTCACGGCGACCGACGATCGCGGATATTTGCGTGCGACCTCCGCGAACGACGCGCAGGCCATTTCCTTTTGCCGGATCGCCGCGAGCGACTGGCCAAGACGCAAAAGCGAATCCGGCGCGCGGGAGGCGGTCTCGTATTTTGTCGTGACCACGAGATAGACCTCGGCCGCTTCCTGGAATTGCCGTCGGTTAAACAGGCTCTCTCCGAGCCAATAATTGGCGTCGGGCGCAAGCCGGTCGGAGGGAAACCGTTCCAGGAAGTCCCGGAAGGTCTGTTCGGCCGACGCAAAATCCTTCTGCCGGATAAAGCCGACGCCGAGATCGAAATAGTCACGCGGCGAATTGCCCGGCGGCTGCACCGCGGCAACGCCGGTACCGCCCAACTGCCGCTGCGGGGGAGGCGGCAGCGCAATTCCGCGACGTGACGGGTCATTTGCCGAAAGATCGAGCGGCGCACCGGGCGCGGGCGCGCCGTCCTGCATATTAGCGGGCGGCGTCGACGGTTGACCGAGCGCCAGCGAGCCTAACGGCCGCGGTACGCCTGGAGCGGCGGGGTTCGCATTGGGGTCGAAGGCGTCGCCACGCCGTCCGCCGGGAACTGGGCTTGCGACGGCATTCGGATTGTCGCGATGGGCGAAGCGCGGGTCCGCCCCGGGGGCACGCGGGTCGATTCCGTAGCGGGGGTCGGCGTCCTGATCGACCGGCGGCAGATCTGCTTCGGAACGGCGTCCCGGCATGGGCATCGGTTGCTGCGGCATCGACGGCTGCACCTGCTGCTGCTGCTGCTGCTGCATCGGCGGACGCTGCGGCTGTCCGCGCGGCGCGGGATCGGGCGTCCCGCCCCCGGCCCGTACCTGCTGTTCGAGTTGCTGGTTCCGGAACTGCAACTGTTCGATCTGACCGGTGAGCTGGCGGACCTGATTCTCCAGTGCCTCAAGCCGCATCACGAGATCGGACGCGGACATTTGCGCCGTAGCAGGAACCGCACCGGTGAGCACGGCCGTCAGGGCGATGGCGAATAGATGCAGCTTCAGGCGCATAAGACAGAACTCTGCACGGGGATACCTCACCATAGAATAGACCGTGAGGCGTCGAAATTATGACTTGTCGGATTCACGTCCGGCAAGCGCGCTTATGCCGCTGACTCGGGCGCCGCAACCTTCGGCTTCTTTCCCGACTGCAGCCATTCCTCGAAACGCTGGATCAGCACGAACAGCGACGGCACGAACAGCACCGCGAGGCAGGTCGAGGCAATCATGCCGGTAAACACGGTCAGGCCGATCGACTTGCGGGCACTCGCGCCCGCGCCCGTCGCCAGCACCAGCGGCACCATGCTGATGATGAAGGCAAATGACGTCATGAGAATTGCGCGGAAACGCGCGCGGGCCGCATCGACCGCCGCTTCGAGAATAGGCTTGCCGTCGCGCACCCGATGCTCGCGCGCGACCTCGACGATCAAAATCGCGTTCTTGGCGGCCAGCGCGATGAGAAGAACCAGACCGATCTGGGTATAGAGATTGTTGTCGAGTTTGAGACCTTTCAGCGCCAGCACTGGCCCGACAAGAGCAAGCGGCACCGACAGGATGATCGAGACCGGCGCATACCAGCTCTCATATTGGCCCGCGAGCACCAGATAGACCAGCAGCATGGCAAGCGCGAAGACGATATACATCTGATTGCCGACCGACTTCTCCTGGTACGACATCGCGGTCCATTCGAAATACGATCCGCGCGGCAGCGTCCGGTTCGCAATCTGCTCCATCAACGACAGCGCCTCGCCCGAGGAGAAGCCGGACGCCGGCAGACCGATGACGGTGGAGGCCGGATAGAGATTGTAGAGCGTGATCAGCGACGGCCCAACCGACGGCGTCACCTTCACCAGCGTACCGACCGGCACCATGTCGCCCTTGGTACTGCGCACCGAGAGCTTGTCGATATCGCTCTGCTTCACGCGATATTGCGCGTCGGCCTGCACATAGACCTGGAAGGTGCGACCGAACTTGTTGAACTGCGCGACATAGGTCGAGCCGAGATAGCTCGAAATCGACTCGAAAACCGCGTTGACCGGCACGAACAGGGTTTGCGCCTTGACCCGGTCGACCTCGACTAAGAGTTGCGGCACGTCGGCCCGGAACGACGTCTGGACGCGCTGCAGTCCGGTTTGCGATTGCGCGTTGCTGACGATCTGGTTGGTGATGGCCTGCAGCTTGGTGAAGTCGAATGAACCGTCGCGCAACTGCACCATCATGGTGAAGCCGCCGGCATTGCCGATCCCCTGGATCGGCGGCGGCGGCAGGACGGCGATCTTCGCCTCCATGATCTGGTCGTATTCGCGCGACAGCCTGGTGAACAACGGCAGCAATTGCTCGTCCTTGCCGCGCACGCTCCAGTCTTTCAGGATGATGTAAATCACGCCGGAGCTGGCGAGGGTGGCGTTGTTGTCCAGCGCGGACACGCCCGCGATCGACAGTGTGTTTTCGACACCGGGAACCTTGCGCGCGATCTCGGCGGCCTTCTGCAGCGCGTTGTTGGTTCGCTCCAGCGACGCGCCGTCCGGCAATTGCACGGTCGCAAGCAGATAGCCCTGGTCCTCGATCGGCAGGAAGCCCGTCGGAATCCGCGACAGCCCGTAACCGGCGGCGCCGATGATCATCAGTGCAATCACACCGACAACGGCGGCATGGCGCACCATCGCCCCGATCAGCCGCACGTAAGCGCGTTCGCAAGCCTGGTATCCGCGGTTGAATGCGCGGAAGGCAAAGTTGCGCTGCTCCTGCGGAACCGAAGGGCGCAGCCAGAGCGCACATTGCGTCGGCTTCAGCGTGGCGGCGTTGATCGCGCTGAGCAGCGCAGTCGCGGCAATGACCAGCGCGAATTGCGCGTACATCTGCCCGGTCAGCCCCGGCAGGAAGGCGGCCGGGATGAACACCGACATCAGCACCAGCGTGATGCCGATGATCGGCCCGAACAATTCGTCCATCGCCTTGATCGCGGCGTCGTGCCCGCTCAGGCCGCGCTCGATATTGTGCGAGGCGCCCTCCACCACCACGATCGCATCGTCCACCACGATGCCGATCGCCAGCACGATCGCAAACAGGGTGGAGAGATTCACGGTGAACCCAAGCGCCCACATGCCGGCGAAAGCGCCAATGATGGTCACCGGCACGGTCGTCGCCGGCACCAACATGGCGCGCCAGTCCTGCAGGAAGATCAGGATCACGATCAGCACCAGCACCGCCGCTTCGATCAGCGTGCGGTACACTTCGTTGATCGAGGCATTCACGAACTTCGTCGTGTCGAACGGGATCTGGTACTGGACGCCGGGCGGAAACGCCTTGGCCAGTTCGTCCATCTTGGCCGACACCAGCTGCTTGACCGCAAGCGCATTGGCGCCGGGAGTCTGGAAAATGCCAAGCGCGGCGGCGGGTTCGCCGTCCTGGGTGAAGATCTGGCTGTAGGTCTGCGCGCCCAGTTCGACACGCCCGACATCCCGGATGCGGATGAACTGGCCGCCGGCTCCTGAGCCGGTCTTGACCACGACATTCTCGTATTGCTCGACCTCGTTGAGCCGCCCGGTAATGTCGATCGTATATTGGAAGTCCTGCCCCTTCGGCACCGGCGGAATGCCGATCTGCCCGGCCGCCACTTCCTGGCTTTGCGATCGCAACGCGCTGATCACGTCCTGCGGCGTCAAGTCGAACCCGTAAAGCTTGTTCGGGTCGAGCCAGATGCGCATCGAATATTGCCCGGCACCGAACACATTCACGTTGCCGACGCCCGAGACGCGGGACAGTTCGTCGCGCAGACTGATGGTTCCGTAATTGGCGAGGAACAGGCTGTCGCGGCTCCTGTCCGGCGACGTCAGCGTCACGAACATCAGGATCGCGGTCGACTTCTTCTGAACCGTAACGCCCTGCGCCTGCACCGCGTCCGGCAATTGCGACAACGCGCTCGAGACGCGGTTCTGCACCAGCACCTGCGCGAAATCCAGATCGGTGCCGATCTTGAAGGTGACGATCAGGTTATACGTGCCGTCCGCCGCGCTGGTGGACTGCATGTAAAGCATATCCTCGACGCCGTTGACCTGCTGCTCGATCGGCAGCGCCACGGTGTCGACCACCACGCGCGCGCTCGCGCCCGGATACATCGTCGTCACCTGCACCGTCGGCGGCGTGACGTTCGGATATTGCGAAATCGGAAGGTTGATCAGGGCGACCAGGCCGACCACGACCATCAGGATCGCGAGAACGTTGGCGAGGACGGGACGCTCAATGAAGAATTTTGAAATCACCCTTCGTCCTCGATCAGGTCTGCGACGGCGCAGTCAGGGTCTCGACCTTGGGATCGACCTTCTGCCCCGGAATGGCGCGCAGCAACCCATCGACCACCACGCGATCGTCAGGCTTGAGCCCATCCAGAATCACACGCATCGGGCCGACAAGCTGACCTGCCGTGATCTTCCGTTGCTCGATCGTGTTGTCGGCATTGAGCACGAGGACATAGCGGCCGCCTTGATCCGATCCGATGGCCACGTCCGGGACGAGGAACCGCTCCTGACCGGGGCCGGGAACCCGCACGCGGACATAGTAACCGGGCAACAGCGCTGCGTTCGGATTCGGCAGGATGCCGCGAACCGCGAGCGTACCGGTGCCGGCCGTCAGCGTCGGCGCCGCGTAATCGAGATGGCCCCTGTAGGGGAAACCGGTATCGGTCTGCAGGCCGACCTCGACTGGAATGCTGTTCACGTCGTTGCTGGTCAGACCCAGCTTGGCGCGCTCGGCGCGGATGCGCTGGACGTCCTGCTCGTTGATGTTGAAATTCACCCAGATCGGATCGACCTGCACGATGGTGGCGAGTTTGGTCGGCGTGTTGTTGGCGCCGACATATTCGCCGACCGAGATCAGGCGCGCGGACACGATGCCATCGAACGGCGCCGACACTTCGGTATAGCCGTAATTGATCCTGGCGACTTCGGCATTGGCCTCCTGCGCCTCAAGATTGGCCTTATCGCTGTCGCGCTGCGCCAGCGCCTTGTCATACAGCGCCTGGGTCGACACCTGGCGCTTGATCAGGTCGGCCTGGCGATCGAACTCGGCCTGCGAGTTGGCAAGCTGCGCCTTGGCGGCATCGACGGCTGCGACGGCCTGATCCAACTTCGCTTTGTAGGGAGGGGGCTCGATCTGAAACAGCGGTGCCCCTTTTTTTACCAATGCACCGTCGGTGTACTGGATCGCGGTCACGAAGCCGGGAATGCGCGCCACCAGATCCACCGAGTTCACCGCCGCGAGCGTGCCGGTTTCCTCAAGATAGCCGATCACGTTCATGCGCAGCGGATTGGCGACGGCCACCTGCGGGGGCGGGGGCGGCACATAGCGGTTCGCGTCCTCGCATCCGGCGAGGAGGCCGGCGAGCGCAAGGGCGATCAAAGGGGAGATTCGTCGGATCATGGCGAAACTACGATCACGCGCCGCTGGCGCTTTGGCAAGGAGCAAAACCAAAACCGGCGCCCTCGCGGACGCCGGTTCAACAGAAAGTCACGCTGTCAGACGAATGTCACTTCGTCGTCTTACGAACTGGCATTCAGCACCGTGACCGCGCGGCGATTCTGCGACCAGCAGGAAATGTCGTCACAGACCGCAACCGGCCGCTCCTTGCCGTAGGAGATCGTACGCATCCGCTGCGCGCTCACTCCACGCGAGGCGAGATATTCGCGCACGGTCTGCGCCCGGCGCGCGCCAAGGGCGATATTGTATTCGCGGGTCCCGCGCTCATCGGCGTGACCTTCGATCGTGAAGCTATATTGCGAATAGCGTGCCAGCCACTGCGCCTGATTGTCGAGCGTCGCGCGAGCCTGCGGCGTCAGCGTGGACTGGTCCGATTCGAAGAATACGCGGTCGCCGACATTGACCACGAAATCCTGCTGACTGCCGGGCGTGGCAGGCCCGCCGGCACCGGCGGTCTGATCGCCAGGTTTGTTCGCGCAGGCCGAAACCGCCAACGACGCGGCCAGCACAGCGATCAGCCCGACCGTGCGCATCAATCCGCGCAAGTCCAAGTGGCGCAGGGACTGTTTCACAGCAATCATCCTGGTGACTCCATTCACGACGTACCGGAAAGGTTTAGGCCCGGATCGTTAAGCGAACCTTCCGTCAACCTTGACCGCGCCTTACAAACCGCCACGAAACGCGGCCGTTTGCCGCAAACTATTGTTAATGGTTACTCATCGCTTAACGCCGAAAATGCGGCGGATCGACACGAAAATTCAAGCCTGACGGAACGACATGTCGGGTGCGCCCGCGGCGCAACGGTCCGGACGCCGCAAATCAGGACAGCAGCGGTGACCAAGCCGGATCTGATGCAAAACTAGGCGTCGGGATTTTCTGCTCATTGCGGCCGGTGATGTCGACCGAATAGAGCGAGGGGCCGCTCTGGCCGCCGCCCTCGCGGAAGAACATGATCACGCGGCCGTTCGGCGCAAAGGTCGGTCCCTCGTTGTGGAACCCTTCCGTGAGAATTCGCTCGCCGGACCCATCGACACGCATGATGCCGATCGCGAATCGTCCGCCGCCCTGCTTGGTGAAGGCGATGGTATCTCCGCGCGGCGACCAGACCGGCGTCGAATACGAGCCTTCGCCAAAACTGATGCGCTGCGCCTGGCCTCCGGTCGAGGCCATGACGTAAATCTGCTGCGAGCCGCCGCGGTCGGATTCGAAACAGATGCGCGCGCCATCGGGAGAATAGGACGGCGCGGTATCGATCGCGGGCGATTGGGTGAGGCGCGTGGTGGCGCGCGAGCGCAGGTCCATCACAAACAGGTTGGAGTTCGAGCCCTGCTGAAGGCTCATGATCACGCGCTGGCCGTCCGGTGAAAAGCGCGGCGAGAAGGTCATGCCCGGGAAATTACCGACGACTTCGCGCTGGTTGGTTTCGATATTGAGCAGATACACGCGCGGGTCACCCTGTCCGAACGACATATACGTGATTTCCTGAGTCGACGGCGAAAAGCGCGGGGTCAGCACGAGATCGTCACCACGCGTGAGATAGCGCACATTGGCGCCGTCCTGATCCATGATGGCAAGGCGCTTGACGCGGCGCTCCTTGGGTCCGCTTTCATCGACGAAGACGACACGGGTGTCGAAATAGCCCTTCTCGCCTGTCAGCCGCTCGTAGATCGCATCCGAGATGATATGCGCGATGCGCCGCCAGTTTTCCGGCGTCGTGGTGTATTGCTGGCCGGCCTGTTGCTGTCCGCCGAACACGTCGTACAGGCGAAAGCGCGCATGCAGGCGTCCGTCGCCCTGCCGCACCACCTGACCCGCAACCAGCGCCTGCGCCTTGATCGCACGCCAGTCCGGAAAATTCGGCGGCGCGTCGGCACCCGGCAGCTTCTGAATGAAGGCCGCAGGATCGATCGGTGCAAACAGTCCGGAGCGGCGCAGATTGTTGGTCACGATCCCGGATACGTTGCGCGCGGTCTCGGCGTCGGCATTGTTGCCGAAGAAATCCGGGATCGCGATCGGCATCGGCTGGAAATTGCCTTCGGTGATCTGCAGCCGCACCTGCGCCGCAGCATCGCGCAGCCGGAAAGTCGACGCCGCGCCGAGCGCGCCGGCGCCGAGGATCAGCGCGCGGCGGCGTGTGAGGCCGAGGGAATGAAATGGTTTCGTCTCGATCATGATCGTTCAAAATCCAAACATCGTACGTTCGTCGAAATCGATATCGATCTCGCGCCAGGTCTCGTAGGTTTCCCGGCGCAGCATATTGAAGGGCTGGCTGACCATCACCGCCCGCACGGCGCTGTCACGGAACGCCTCGAAGGCCGCCCCGCTGCCGCGCGTCATGACCTCGGGCGGTGACGCGAGCCGCCCGTCTGGGGTCAGCCGGATCACCATCCGGATCACGACCTTATCCGCGACCGGCGGCACCGACCAATTCTGCTTCAGGCGGGCGCGCAGAGCGTCGAGTTCGTTCTGCGACAGCGTCGCCGCGGTCCCGGTCGGAATGCCGAGGGACGCGGTCCGATTGATTGCCTCCCCGGTGGCGGCCTGACGGGTCGGATCGCGCTTGTCGAGCAGGGCCGCGATCCGCTGCGGGTTGAATTCGGGCTGCTTTTTCTGCGGCGGCTTCTTCGGGGGCGTGGGAACAGCCTTCTGCGCTTGCTTCTTCTGTTCCTCTTTCTTCTTGGATTCGTCCTTCTTCAGTGCCTCGGCGATCGGATCCGGCTTTTCTTCGGGCTTCGGCTCAGGCTTCGCCTCGGCCGGCTGCGCAGGCTTGGGCGGTTCCGGCTTCGGCTCGGGCTTGGATTCTGTCTTCTCGACCGGCTTGGGCGGGGTCTGTTCGTTTTTGGTCGCCTGGATTTCCTTCTTCTCGGAAACCTTGGCGGTGTGGTCCTCGACCTGCTTCTGCTCGCCCTGCTTTTCGACCAGCGGCTTCGGCGCGTCCTGCTTGGCCGCGGTCTTGGAACCGGCGGTAAGCTGGCTGAATTCGGTCGGGGAAATAATGTCGACCGGCAGCGAATCCATCGGCAGCGAATCCAGCGGGCTGGACGCGAATGTCAGCATCGCCCACAGCAAGGCGGACGCATGCACGACACTCGATATGGCGAGCCCAGTCCTCATGTCGCTGCGGATCAGGTCCCCTGTTCAACCTCGGTGACCAGCGCGACCCGGCGAAAGCCCGCCGCCGACAGCCGTCCCATCACCCGCATCACTGTACCGTAATTCACGTTCTTGTCGCCACGCACATAGATGCGCTCGTCGGCACCCCCGCGCGCTTCGGTGATCGCCTTGAGTTTGGCAATCAGCTCCTCGACCTTGATCTCCGAATTCATCAGATAGACTTCACCCTTGGTATTGACGGTGACCGTGAGCGGCTCCTTGTCCTGGCTCAGGCTCTTGGCCTGGGTCTGCGGCAGATCGATCTGTACGCCGACGGTCAGCAACGGCGCCGACACCATGAAGATGATCAGCAGCACCAGCATGACGTCGACCATCGGGGTGACGTTGATTTCGGCCATGACGGGCTTGCGGGTGTGCCGCCGCCGACCGCCACCCTGAACCCCTGCGCTCCCGCCACCGCCCATCGCCATCGGTCAGGTTCCCCGCTCGTCGATCTGACGCGACAGAATCGCCGAGAACTCGTCGGCAAAGCCTTCCAGCCGATGTGCCTGCTTGTTCACTTCGGACACGAACTTGTTATAGAAAATCGTCGCGGGGATGGCGGCAACAAGGCCAATCGCTGTTGCGAACAATGCTTCGGCGATGCCCGGCGCCACCACCGCGAGCGAGGTGTTTTTCGAGGCCGCGATCGACTGGAAGCTGTTCATGATGCCCCAGACGGTCCCGAACAATCCGACGAAAGGCCCCGCCGACCCCACGGTCGCCAGCACCAGCAAGCGGCGCTCGAGCCGGTCGATCTCGCGGGTGATGGTGACGTCCATCACTTTATCTATGCGCTGCTGCAGGCCGGCAAAGGAACGCGCGTGCCCCTCGAAGCTGCGCTTCCATTCCCGCATCGCGGCAACGAACAATGCTGCCATCGAGTGCGTGGGTTTGGCCGAGAGCGAGCGATACAGTTCCTCAAGCGATTGACCGGACCAGAATGCCTGTTCGAAGCGGTCCATCGCCGACTTGGTGCGGCGGAATAGCAGGAATTTGTCGATCGCGATCGCCCAGACCCAGATCGAGCAGGCCAGCAGCCCGATCATTACGGCCTTAACGACCCAATGCGCCTGCCAAAACAGGCCCAGCATCGACAGATCCGCGGCCACGGGCAGAGCCGACTGCGCAACGTCGGTTTCCATACGATATCTCTCCGGGCTCGTGTCAGCCCCTTGCTCGACAGCCCGACGAACCGTCGCACGCCACGCCGGACCAAATCAGAACCGGGGCGCGCCCAATGGCGGACGCGGCACTCAGGTCGGATTGTCACGAAGACGTCGCCGTCCACCTCCGGCAAGGGTGACGAAATCCCCGTGAAACTTGGCCAAACTAGGGCGCGGCCGGGCCTCCTTGGGTGCTAACCAGCGCCTATTGTGGTTAAGGTTTCGTTACCGGACAGCGACAGATTTTGGCGACAGCGGCGGCCGATTCTCTCTGGATCGCGGCGGTGTTGCACGGTCCGAGGTCAGGCTTGCGGCGATGCGCGATCGACGACGCGGCGTTGATCGGCATCCCCGCCAAAAGAAAACGCCCGCCGGTTTCCCGGCGGGCGCTCGTCTACGCAGGAATGCGCCAGATTAAGAGGCTTGAGGCGACGGCGGCGTGATGTCGGGGCGGCCACGCCGATCGGCCATGAACTGGTCGAATTCGGCCTTGTCCTTGGCTTCACGCAGCCGCGCCAGGAATTCCTGGAACTCGCGCTGCTCGTCCTCAAGACGGCGGAGCGTCTCGGCGCGATATTCGTCGAAGGCGCGGTTGCCGGAAGACGGAGGCGACCACAGGCCGGCACCGCCGCCCTGCATCTGGGTGCGCACGCGGTCCATCTTCTCCTGCATCCGCGTCATCTTGTTCTGCCAGCGCTCCATGCCGTAGCGACTGCAAGCCATTCGACCGCTCCATATGGTGAAGGCCAGAAGGGCGAGGCCGAGAGGCCACCACACGACGAAGCCGAGGACCGTCAGAAGGATCCAGGCTGGCCTGCCGTAGTCGTCGATCTTGTCCGTGAGCGTCATCGCGTTCATCGCATCCTCATGGCGAGATGTGAATGTTAATAACATTTACATAGCGGCGACCTACCCGGTCGTCAAGACCCGCACTTATTCGATAGCCGGCCTGTCCGGCGGCCGCAGGGTTCATCGCCCGTGCAGGCCGAGACCACTCAGATAGACAAGGACTCCCGCTTCCAACAGGTCCTCCGGAGACATCGGCAGCGCCCGCTGCGATCCGTCGCCGCGCGCGAAAAGCGACGCGATGCCGTGCGAAAGCGCCCAGATATGCAGCGCCATCATCAAAGCGGGGGGCCGCTTGTCCTTTGGCAGCAGCGCGGAAATTGCCTCGCAGGCGGAACGCACCACCGCGAAGGCGCGGTCACCGGCGGCACGGAGTTCCGGATTGGCGTCGGGCGGAACCCCGGCCTCGAACATCGCCGAGTAGAACGCCGGCTCCGAACGCGCAAAGGCCAGATAGGTCTTGCCGAGACGCTGAAACGCCGTCTGAGGGTCGGGCTTTCCACTGTCCCAGGCCTTTGTGAGCCGGTCGGTGAATTCATCGAAGCCGCGCCGCGCCACGTCAGCGAGCAACTCTTCGCGATCCCGGTAATGACGATAGGGCGCTGCGGCGCTGACACCGGCCCAGCGAGCCGCATCCGCAAAGGTGAAGCCCGCCGGACCCTTCTCGGCAATCAAGGCGAGCGCCGCGCGCACCAGGGCTTCCTTCAGATTGCCGTGGTGATAGCCCCGCTCCGTGCCGCCGCGTTTCCAGACCATGTGAAGGCGCTTAACATGCGTCGAAGGGCCGCGTCGATGGCAGACCGCTCAAAATGGAACGACGGCAAGCCCCGGTATGTCATCCGGACGCCGTCCGGGCGCGTCCCAGAAGAAGCGCCGCTCGTCCTGCTTGATCGGCAAATCATTGATCGAAGCTTCACGCCGCTTCATCAGACCGGCTTCGTCGAATTCCCATTGCTCATTGCCGTAGGAGCGAAACCAGTCGCCACTCTCGTCATGCCATTCATACTGGAAGCGCACGGCGATGCGATTGCCGTGAAACGCCCAGAGATCCTTGATCAGGCGATAATCCTGCTCCTTCGCCCATTTGCGGGTGAGGAAATCCACGATCGCGTCGCGCCCGACGAAAAATTCCGCGCGATTGCGCCAAGTCGTATCCGCCGTGTAGGCGAGCGAGACCTTCACCGGATCGCGCGAATTCCAGGCGTCCTCGGCCATGCGGACTTTCTGCCGCGCGGTCTCTTCGGTGAAGGGCGGAAACGGCGGACGCGACATGGCAGGGCTCCCTGCTTTTGGCTAACCGGCCGCGACGTTTTGCCGATCAGACTCGCGTGAAGTCAAGCGCGGGTCACGCGCTCGCTGCATCCTGATCGGCCTTCATCGCGATCCGCAACGGTTTCGGGATCGGCTTCGCCCGCCCGCCCGAGATGAAGGCGACCCGCACATCCGCCTGAACCAGGAGTTCATCACCGCGCATCACGCGCTGGCGGATGGTGACCGAGGCACCCTTCACCTCGTTCGGTTCGCTGACGATTGTGAGGATGTCGTCCATCCGCGCCGGCTTGAGAAAGTCCAGCGCCATCGAGCGCACCACGAAGGCGAAGCCGGGGGCCTCTTCCTCGGTCTGCTCGAACAAGACGCGATGATCCGCTCCGATCAGACGCAGATAATTGGTGCGGCCCCGCTCCATGTAGCGCAGGTAATTGGCGTGATAGACGATACCGGTGAAGTCGGTGTCCTCGTAATAGACGCGCACGATAAAGGTGTGGCGGCCGTCGCGCAGTTCACCGTCGAGAGGAACGGATTTCATAATCGGCAGGGCTCGCAAGAACAGAGACGCCGCCGCTTATACCAACCTTGCCGCTGATACCAACGTCAACGCGCGGGACGCACCTGCCCCGCCTGCTCTATAATGGGATCGAGCCGGTACAGAGCGCCTTCAGCGTCATCGGTGATGATGTAAACCAGCCCATCCGGCCCGATCCGCACATCGCGGATGCGGCCGAGTTCTTCGTGCAGCAGCCGCGTCTCCCGCCAGCCCTCTCCGTCAAAGTCGAGCCGCAGCAGCGCCTGGCCGGACAGCGTGCCGACCCACAGAATCGGGGTGGCCCCGGCGCCATCAACCGCGAGGCCGGACGGGGCCTGCGCCGGCGGCTCGCCGAACACATGCGCCGGCTGCTCCATGCCCTCCTGGGCTTTGCCCCCCGGCATCGTTGTCCCGTCATAACCAATACCGTGACTGATCACTGGCCAGCCGTAATTGCGGCCGCGTTCGATCCGGTTCAGCTCGTCGCCGCCCATCGGCCCGTGCTCGACTGCATAGAGGTGGCCACGCTCTTCGTCGTAAGCGAGGCCTTGCGACACCCGATGGCCGTAACTCCAGATTTCCGGCTTCGCGTCCTGGCGGCCGTAAAACGGATTGTCGTTCGGCACGCTGCCATCGGTGCGAATGCGAACGACGCTGCCAAGATGATCGTCGAGACGTTGCGCGCGATCTTGCTCCCAGCGATCACCGATTGTGAGAAAGAGATAGCCATCGCGCGTGACGGCCAGGCGGCCACCATATTGCTCGTCCTTTTCGGCGCCGGTACTTTCGAAAATGACGGCCTTTCCGAACAGGCGCGCGTAGTCGCGACTGAGCTGCGCCCGCATCACCCGAATTTTCGAATGCGTCGCGCTGCCATGGACATAAGAGAAATAGATCAGGCGATTCTTCACGAAGTCGGGATCGATGGCGACATCGAGTAGCCCGGCCAACCCCGACGAAAATATCTGCGGCAGACCCTCGACTTCGCGCGCGATACCGTCCGGGCGCACATGCTGCAGCCGGCCGACCCGTTCGGTCAGCAGCAGCGAGCGGTCGGGCAGGAAGGCGATCGACCACGGGAACTCGAACGGGCCGCCGATCTGAACCGCCTCGTATTCGACCACCTGGCTTTCAGTCTCATCCGGAACCGGACTCGTCCGCGCCAGCCCCTGCGACGGAATCAACAAAAGCGCACCAGCAATCGCCACCACCACGGCACGCTGCACAATCCCGCGCCACTTAATAGAAGCCCCAGTCCTTGGCATAAAGTCCCCCGCATCGCGTGAGCGAAGGCATAAACGCCGGAACGTGGCGATGCTTGCAGTCAATCGGCCGCATGCGACAATTCGTGGCAAAGGCGGGGGCATGGCGGTGGCGAACTACCAGTGCTGTCCCTGAACGATGGCGTCGAGTCGCGCCTTAAGCTCCTCAGGCGCGGTGTAGTACCAGACACCGCCGAGTAACCATTTGAAGCGTTCGTTCTTCTCCGCCTCTGCCTCAATCATATCGATCGTGTCCAGCGTAATCAGATCCTCTAGCGGACCGGCCGCAAGATAGGACAGCATGTTCGGATTGGTCTCGATCTTCAGCACCTCGATGATGATTGCGAGCGCACGATCCGGATCTTCGGCGCGCAGGTCGCTTTCGTAATCGCGCAGCGCCAACCAGTTTCGGTCGCGGTCCTTGTCGGCGCATTCGTTTTGCCGGATCCAGATCGGCGCGATGTCGGCCGGCGCGAGATGATCGAAATCGATCAGCGGATTGCGCTCGTCATGCGCTTCGCGATCGGCGCGCCATGCCGTTCGGTCGGCAATCGCCAAAAGCCGTGCCTCGAGGGCCTCGTCCTCGGTCCACCAGTAAACGCTGCCCAGCAGCCAGCGCAGCTGCGGATGGTTCGCGGCCTCGCGCTCCAGTCGATCGATGAGGCTGGCGCCATGAGTGATCATCAGCGCAGGGATGAACTTTTCGCCGAGTTGCATGAGGACGGCAGTGTCAGTCTCACGCTTCAGGATTTCGTGGATCAGATCGAGCGCGCGACCCGCCTGCTGGTGCGGCAGCGAATCGAAATAGTGGAAGGCTGCCCACGTTCCCCCGCTCTTGTCGCGCAGTCCGACAAACTGCAAGGCGCGCCACGTATCGGCCAGTTCGGCGAGCGGCATGGCATCGAACAACGCCTTTTGTTCCTCGGACCTCTCTGCGCCGGGGACTGGCATGGTGGCCCAGTTAGCGGCCTCTTTGGTGAAGTCGGACATCGCGCGCACTCAGCCTGGGCAGAAATCCTTCGTCGCGCAGAATTCCGGAGAGGTTCAATCCTCTTGGCCGAACAGCCCGAACTGCGCGGGATCGCGCGCGGGCACGGCAAGCCCAAGGTGCCGGAAGGCGTGCTCCGTCAACAGCCGGCCGCGCGGGGTGCGTTGCACGAAGCCTTTCTGGATCAGGAACGGCTCGATGATGTCCTCGATCGCATCGCGCGGCTCGGACAGCGCGGCGGCAATGGTTTCGACGCCGACCGGGCCCCCGCCATAATTCAGCGCGATGGTGTTGAGGTAGCGCCGATCCATGGCATCGAGCCCGGCGCCATCGACCTCCAGCGCGCGCAGCGCCGTGTCGGCAACGGCGCGGTCAATCGCCTTGTCGCCCTGCACATCGGCGAAATCGCGCAAGCGCCGCAACAACCGTCCGGCGATGCGCGGCGTACCGCGCGCGCGGCGTGCGATCTCGTTGGCGCCGTCTTTCGTGATCGCGACACCGAGCACACGGGCGCCGCGCGTCACGATCTGCTCCAGCTCAGCCTCGGTATAGAAATCGAGCCGCACCGGGATGCCGAAACGGTCGCGCAGCGGGTTGGTGAGCAATCCCGCGCGCGTGGTCGCGCCGACCAGCGTGAATTTCGACAACTCGATCTTCACCGAACGCGCTGCCGGTCCCTCGCCGATAATCAGATCGAGCTGAAAATCCTCCATCGCCGGATAGAGGATTTCCTCGACCTGCGGATTGAGCCGGTGGATCTCGTCGATGAACAGCACATCGCGCTCTTCGAGATTGGTGAGCAGAGCCGCTAGGTCGCCGGCCTTGGAGATCACCGGTCCGGAGGTGGCGCGGAAATTCACGCCCAGTTCGCGGGCGACGATCTGCGCCAGCGTGGTCTTGCCCAATCCTGGGGGACCGACGAACAGCACATGGTCGAGCGCCTCGTTGCGCGCCCGCGCCGCCTTGATGAAGACTTCGAGATTGGCGCGCGCCTTCTCCTGACCGATGAACTCGCCGAGCTTCTGCGGACGCAGCGACGCTTCCGCGAGGTCGTCCTCGCGACGCTCCGGTGTGAGAAGGCGCGTCGCGTTCACTTTGTCTCTCCGCTTGCACGGGTCACCTCCCCCCTTGCGGGGTAGGTCGCTTGCCGAAGCGCAAGCGAAGGCAAGCGGGAGGGGGGTGAACCGATCCCCGCACTGCATCCGTAACGCCCCCCCTCCCCGGCCCTCCCCCGCAAGGGGGGAGGGAGCGGAGAGAGCAGTTCGGTGGAGAGAGTAAGCGCGCTCACTTCTTGCCCCGCCAGTATTTGTTCGGCAGCAATTCGGAGATCGACATCACCGACGGCTCCGGCCCGTTCGGTACGATCACCCGCGCCTTTGGATCGTAATCGTGGATCAGTTCGCGGCAGGAGCCGCAGGGCGACACCACCTTGATGCTCTGATCCTCTTCATGCGGACGCGGATGGCGCACCGCCACGATGGTATCGATCCCCTGGTCGCCGGCCTCGGTGATCGAGCGCCCGATCGCGATCGCCTCGGCGCACACGGCCATGCGCCCGAGGTAGGCGTCGATATTCACGCCGGTGATGATGCGGCCGTCGCGCGTGCGCATGGCGGCGCCAACCTCCTGCCACTCGTTGCGATAGCGCGTCTTGATCGCCTCGCATGCCGCGGCAATCAGGTCTCTGTCTTCCTTGTTCAAACTCGACACGCCAGCACCTTGGATCCTTGCACCCTACTTGGACAATTCCTTCAGCCCGAGACGGATGAGCTTGGCGGTTTCCGCGCCCTCGCCCGCTTCCCGCGCTGCAACCGCGATTGCCGCCGCCGCCTGCGGCTGACCATAGCCGAGATTGACCAGCGCCGAGACAGCATCGCGGCTCGGCCCCGGGGCGCGGTCCTCGTCCATGTCCGCCGACAGGCGAACCAAAGCCGGGTCAAGATCGGTGAAGGCCGGCGTCTTGTCCTTCAGTTCGGTGACGATGCGCTCGGCCACTTTCGCGCCGACGCCCGGCGTTCGCGAAATCGCGGCCTTGTCGCGCAGTGTGATGGCATTCGCAAGCTCGGCGGGCCGCAGCGTCGACAGCACCGCCAGGGCCACCTTCGCCCCCACCCCCTGCACGGTCTGCAACAGCCGGAACCATTCGCGTTCCAGATCGCTGGCAAAGCCGTAAAGACGGATCTGGTCCTCGCGGACATGCGTCTCGATCGACAACACCGCGGGCTCACCTGTGGCCGGCAGCGATTGCAGCGTGCGCGCAGAACAATGCACCTGATAGCCGACGCCATGAACGTCGACGATCACGTAATCTTCACCGTATGAATCGATAACGCCTTTGAGTTTGCCAATCATGCCGGGATCGGGTGCGAATCGTACTCCGCATTAGAGCATGATTTCCTAAAGCCCTCTCAGGATGGTTTCATGTCCGATTTCCTTGCCCTTTTCAAAGAGCCCTGGTCGAAGCTCGACCCGGACACGGCCGCCATCCTGGCGCGCATCTACACCACAGCCGCCGACGAGGCGCCGATCTTCACCCGCACGCCGGAGGGCGCTCGCGATCTGATCAACCGGTTCCTGCCGTTCTATGTCTCGGCCGGCGCGCCCGCGATCCCGCATATCGAGGAGCGGCGAATTGCGGCAGCGAGCGGCGACATTCGCATCCGGCTTTACGATCCCGGCACGCCCGCACCGGCGCCGGCGATCGTGTTTCTGCATGGCGGCGGCTTCGTGACCTGCGATATCGATGTCTATGACGGCGTCGCCCGCCAGCTTGCGAAGCGGTCGGGCATGCGGGTCATGAGCGTGGATTATGCGCTCGCCCCGGAGCATCCGTTCCCGATCCCCCTGAACGACTGCATCGCCGCCATCCGCTGGGTCGCGTCGCATGGCGCGGAATGCGGGATCGATCCCACGCGCATCGCCGTGGCCGGGGATTCGGCTGGCGCCAATCTCGCGCTGGCGGCGACGATTGCGCTCCGCGATGCCGGCAATTCCCCGGTGCGCGGGGCGGCCTGCATGTACGGCTGCTATGCGCCGGATCTCAAAACAGCGTCCGAGCAGGCCTATGGCGGGGGGCCTTACCTGATCTCCAGCCCGGAAATTGCCTGGTACTGGAATCACTATCTGTCGAAGCCCGCCGACCGGACCAATCCGCTGGCGGCGCCGCTTTACGCGGACCTGCGCGGACTTCCACCGCTTTTTATCACAGCCAGCGAATTCGATCCGTTGCGCAACGATTCCGAAATGCTGACCGAGAAACTGAAGGCGGCCGGTGCCACCTTTGAATTCCGGCTTTGGCTTGGGACGATTCACGCCTCGGTCAACCTGATGGGCTGGATCGACGCCATGGGTCCGCGAGTCGACGAGGTCGGCGCGTTCCTGAGCCGGGTGACAGCAAAGATCTGAACCATTCGCGGGCTACGGCGTTACCTCGTCCTTGCCGCGAACGAGCCAGATGATCACCAAAAAACGAGATTTGCGCACCGGCCGCTCAGTTTGGGAGGGGCTGCCTGTGGCCAAGGCCCGCCATGCGCGCCTCAGCAGAACGCTCAAGACCGACGTCCTGGTCGTCGGCGCCGGCATCACCGGCGCCATGATCGCCGACGCCTTGGCCGAGGCCGGCCTCGCCGTGATGATCGTCGATCGCAGGGACGATCCGGTGAAGGGCTCGACCGTGGCGTCCACCGCGCTGGTGCAATATGAGATCGACACCCCGCTGTCCGTGCTGTCCCGCAAGATCGGCAAAACCCGCGCCATGCGGGCCTGGCGGCGCTCACGCCTTGCGGTCGATGCCGTCGCGGCACGCCTGGCCGATTTGCGGATGCCCGATGTCGTGCGCCGCGACAGTCTCTATCTCGCCGGCAACGAACTCGACGCCGACGGGCTCGCGCGCGAGCAAGCGGCACGCCGTGCGATCGGACTGCCGGATCGGCTGCTCTCCCGCAAAGAGTTGAAGGCGCGCTTCGGACTGTCTCGCTCGGCAGCGCTGCTGGGCTACGACAATCTCGTCATCGATCCGCGCAAGGCGGCGCATGCGATGCTGGCATCGGCGGTCGGGAATGGCGCGCGCATATTCGCACCGGTCTGCATCGACGATATCGAATGCCATGCCCGCAGCGTCATCGCCCACACCGATACTGGCCATGCCATTCGCTGCCGCCATCTCGTGATGGCGACGGGTTACGAAGTTCCAAAGAGCGTGCCGGCGCGCGGCCACAAGATCATTTCCACTTACGCGATTGCCACAGTGAAGCAGCCAAAGAAGCTGTGGCCCGAGCAATGCATGATCTGGGAAGCCTCCGATCCCTATCTTTATCTGCGCACCACGACGGAGGGGCGTATCATCTGCGGCGGCGAGGACGAGGATTTCGTCGACGAGGACAGGCGCGACACGCTGTTGGCGCGCAAGACCCGGACCTTGCAGAAAAAGCTCGGCAAGCTGATGCCCGGCGTCTCGACCAAGATCGATTTCGCCTGGGCCGGCTCGTTCGGTCAGACCGACACGGGATTACCCATCATCGGGGAAATCCCCAACATGCAAAACTGTTTTGCCGCTTTGGGCTATGGCGGTAACGGTATCACCTATTCGCGCATCGCGGCTGATGTGATCACCGGCGCGGTGACCGGCCGTGCGGATTGCGATGCGGATCTGTACGACTTCAAACGGAAACGCTGACGCGTCAGCCCGCCGCAATCCTCAGCATCGCGCTCTGGCGATGATGCGCATGCGTCACCGCAATCGCAAGCGCATCGGCGGCATCTTCGGTTCGCGGATCGGCTTTCGGCAGCAGCACACCGATCATCATGCGGATTTGCGACTTCTCGGCATGCCCAGCGCCGACCACGGTCTTTTTCACGAGGTTCGGCGCATATTCGGCGACCGACAATCCCGCCCGCGCCGGAACCAGCATGGCAATGCCGCGGGCCTGCCCGAGCTTCAGGGTCGATGCGCCGTCGCGATTGACGAAGGTCGATTCGACCGCGGCCTCGTCCGGGCTGAACTCCTCGATCACCCGCACCAGCCCGTCGTGAATGGTGACCAGCCGCGCCGCAAGCGCAGCGCGTTCCTGGGTCTCGACCGAGCCGCAAGCAACAAACAAGAGGCGGTTCCCCTCGCAGGCGATCAGCCCCCAGCCGGTGCGGCGAAGGCCGGGATCGATACCGAGAATGCGAATCGGTCGCTTCATGCGGCACAGACATAGCACGGGATGCATGCGAGGCCCGCGCTGCGATGCATCGCTCGCAGCACCACCGGCTGATATGGCTGGGCGCAGCCGGGACATTCAGTGACAGAAATTTCAACGACAGCCGCGGGGCTTATCGCCGATCCGCGTTTTATTGCCGCGCTCGCCGTCGCCCTGATCGCGGGGCTCGTACGCGGCTTTTCCGGATTTGGCTCGGCGCTGATTTATGTGCCGCTGATGGCCGCCATCTATGAACCGCGGATTGCGGCGCTCACGCTGCTGATTGTTGATTTCGTGGCCAGCGCGCCGTTCACCGTTCCGCTGACGCGGCGCTGCAACTGGCGCGAGGTCGCGCCGGTATCGCTGGCAGCGATCTGCACCATCCCGCTGGGCGTTGCGGCGCTCGAATATCTCGACCCCACGCTCCTGCGCTGGTTCATCGCGATCCTGGTAATCGCGCTTCTCATCGCGCTTTTGTCGGGGTGGCGCTATCGCGAGGCTCCGACATTGCCGGCATCCGTCGGCGTCGGCCTGATTGCCGGTGTCGGCGCGGGCGCAGCGCAGATCGCAGGTCCCGCCGCCATCGTCTACTGGCTCGGCGGCCCGAACTCGGCCGCAGTGATCCGCGCCAACCTGATGGTGTATTTCGCCATCCTCGCGATCGTGTCGGCCATTGCCTATTACAGCCGCGGCCTGTTCACCGCCGACGTGCTGATCCTATCTGTCCTGCTCGGTCCGATCTTTATCGCTGCAATGGCGGCGGGAGCCTTCATGTTCCGCGGCTCATCGGATCATACCTATCGCCGCGTGGCCTATGCAATCATCGCGCTGTCGGCTGTCGTGAGCCTGCCGCTGTTCGACGAATTATTCCGGTAGCATCAGGGCTCAGGCGTCTCGCGCTTGAAGTCGCCGCGCTCCAGCAGGTGCGACGCGGCAATGCCGAATACCAGTCCCCAGAACGGCGCGCCGATGCGGAAGATCGGCACATCGGCGACGGTGACAACGAAACAGATCAGCGCGCCGAAACTGAATTTGTCCCGGAACGAGATCTGAAACGAGGTCTGCAGCACACGCAACATCGCAAGCCCCGCAAGCGTCGCAATGAAAGCCGGCGGGGTCGCCAGCATCAACCGGGTGAAGAACGGAGCCGTCAGGCCGAAAGCCAAGGCCAGCAAGCCGACAAAGATCGCCCCGGTATATTGCCGCTGCTTTTCACCGGAACTCGCGAGGATCGCGTTGACCGGCCCGGTCAGGCAGGTCGAGACCGCGCCAAAGACCGCAGTGAGCAGCGAACCCGCACCGCAGATAGTAGTGATGGCGTTGACCGGCGGCTTGTGCCCGCTCGCCGTCAGAATGGCGATGCCCTGGCCGTTCTGCACGACCAGCACAGTGACCGCGAGCGGCACCACCAATTCGACCATCGCCGGCCACGAGAATTGCGGGACATAAAGGTTAGGCTTTGCAAACTCGAACAAGGTGCCGGCCGGAGGATTGAAGCTTCCCAGCAGCCAGACCACAACCACGCCGACGAGCAGCGCGACGATCAGCGGCGGCACCTTGGGCGCGAATTGCGGAACCGCCGATAAAGCGAAAAACGTCGCGGTCATGGACAGCGCAATCCAGAAGCCGTCGCCCCGGAAGGCGTGCACCAGATCGATGCCAAATCTGAGGAAGACGCCCGCCACCATCGCCATCACGATCGGCATCGGAATCGCATCCATCACCCGGCGGACCAGACCGGTCAGCCCAAGAAACATCATCAGAAGACCGGTGGCAATGAATGCGCCGATCACTTCCGGAAAGGTGAGATGCGTCAGCGCCGGCCCGACCAGGACCGTACCGGGAATCGTCCAGAAAAATACCAGCGGCTGCCGGTACAGAAGCGAAACGGCGATCGTGATCAGCCCATTCAGGAAGAAGGCGCTGAAGACCCAGGATGCCAGATCGGATTCGGAAAGGCCGCCGCGCGCGCCGACGGTCAGAACGATCGCGACCGGCCCGGACGAAGCGAACAGAAATGCCACAACAGCGTTGCCGGCATAGACGGCGCCGAAATCCGACCAGGGCCGGCGCGGCAGCGGCAGAACCGGCTTTTCGAGTGGCATTGAATTCACCCGCCCCGAACCCTGGTTAGAGCGGTCACCCGCGGACCTCCCGCGCGAGACGCATCACTGTCGCAGGATACGGCGATCCGGGTCACGCTGCGTCGCAACATTCAGCTCGGCACAGGGCGAAACTCACGCGGTCATTTTCGTCATGAGCTGTTCGGACACTTCGAAATTGGCATAGACGTTCTGCACGTCGTCGCTCTCTTCCAGCACCTCGATCATGCGCAGCAGCTTTTCACCCTGCTCGTCATCGACCGAAAGCGTGTTCTGCGGCTTCCAGATCAGCGCAGATTTGCGCGGCTCACCGAATTTCGCCTCCAGCGCTTTCAGAACTTCGTTCAGGGAGTCCAGAGCCGTATAGATTTCGTGTCCGCTCTCGCTCGAGACGACATCCTCGGCCCCGGCCTCGATCGCGGCCTCCAGCATGTCGTCGGCGCTCGCAACCTTGGCATCGAATTCGATCACACCGACATGGTCGAACATGAAGGAGACCGCGCCGGTTTCCGCCATGTTGCCGCCGTTCTTGGTGAATGCCGCGCGAACGTCGCCCGCGGTACGGTTCCTGTTGTCGGTCAGGACCTCGACGATCAGGGCGACGCCGCCCGGTCCGTAGCCCTCGTAGCGAACCTCGTCGTAGTTCTCCGAGTCGCCGCCCTGGCTCTTCTTGATCGCGCGCTCGATATTGTCTTTCGGCATGTTCTCGGCGCGAGCCGCGATGATCGCGGCGCGCAGGCGCGGATTAAAGTTCGGGTCCGGCATGCCCATCTTCGCGGCCACCGTGATTTCGCGGCCCAGCTTGGAAAACAGCTTGGAGCGCACCTTATCCTGGCGCCCCTTGCGGTGCATGATGTTCTTGAACTGGGAATGACCTGCCATGGAACCTAGTGTCCCGAATCCGAAGTCCGCTTCGTTCTGCGGCTTGCTCGTGAGCGGACTTCGGATTCGAAGGACACTAGCAGGCCTATGATTCTAGTGTGGTCTGGTTCGGAAATCCGCTTGAACTGCGTGCAGCGAGAATGAAGCGGATTTCCGAACGACCACACCAGGACCGCAAATCGGTTGACGCGGCGCGGTTATAGGACGGCCGGAGCGGTCGGCTCAACCCTTTTGCCCGCAAATCCGCCACGGGCTCATTCAGGGTGCGCGGCGTCGCATCTCAACGCAGCGAGTCAGGGCTGATCGCGCCCGTCCGCCCCCGGGCCGAGCCAGGTGTCATTCTCCATGACGATACGGCATGGCTCGGGCGCCTTGTACTTTTGCGCACAGGATGCAAGCGCCGCCTTGCGCGCGCCCTCCAGACTGGCAGCGCCGAATTGTGTGAAATGATGCTTGCCGTCAGGCGTCTGCACCATGACCTTGTAGGTCGGCGCCGCGACATAGCGGTCGAGGAAGCCGCGCTGCCGGCTTTCGAGCTTCAATAATTTCGTCAGTTCGGCGATGCGGTCGCGCCCCGCCGCCGGCAGCCCATGGAAGCGCAGGAACGCGTCCATCTCCATCAGCCATTGCAGCTTGCCGGCCGCGGCGGTGAAGAGTGAATGGCCGTCATTGCCGAATTTTTCGTACATCACGAGCCTGACGTCCCCGCCACCATCGAGAAAAGCCGACTGCATGAGTCCGACCAGTTCAGGTCCGAAGAAACTGTCGTTCTTCGCGTAGACCCAGAGATTGGGTACGCGACTCGCCGCGCCGAAATCCTTGTAGGCATTCACCAGCACGTCTTCCTTCGGGCAATCCGGCATCCGCAGACCACCCGAGATGCTGACCACGCCGCGCAGATTGGGCGGATTGCGCGCGCCAAGGGCGACCACCGCGGCACCTCCCGCCGAGACCCCGATCGCAATCGCGCGGCCGGGATCGGCATCCGGCCGCTTCGAGACCGCCGCGAGAGCACCCTGCAAATCGTCGGCATCGGCCGCGAAACGGCTGGCGAAGCTGGTGGTGGCGCAGGACACCGATGCCGCCATCGGTCCGTCCGACTGTCCGAAGCCGCGCCGCATCACAACCACCGCGAGCCATCCGCGACGGGCCAGGTCGCGTGCCGGTCCCGCATAATCGGCCGCCTTGCTACCCAGCATGTCGGAAAGATGCGACGACTTACCGTGCGTGATGAGCGCGACTGGCAGCTTCTCGGTGGCGTCGGACCGCTTGACGATCAGGGCCTCGAGGCGGACGGAGCGGTTTTCGATGGTGGCCCGGAGGAAGGTGCGCTCGACCACGAACTCATCCGGCGCGGTCTGCGACAAGGCTGGACCCGCGTGAAAGCCGACGCAAAGCAGACTCAAGGCCACAATGGCGAAGCGCTGGAATGCATCCCGCGGTCGGATTGACATATCGTGATCAGCGCACATCGGTTTGCATCGTGAGCATCCAGGATAGCGGTTTCGACTTTGCGCGACCAGCATCAATGACCGCTTAACGGATGGTCTGCTCGGCCGGGCCGGCGGCGACCCGCTCGGGTGCCGTCGGGCCGACCCAGGTGTCGTTCTCCATGATAATCTTGCAAGGCTCGGCGGCCTTGTGGCGCGCCTGGCAATTGTCCAGCGCCGCATTGCGCGCGATCTCCAAAGTCGAGGCACCGAACTGCGTCATGTAGTTCTGGCCGTCCGGCGTCTGCACCATCGCCTTGAAGGTCGGGGCGGCGAGATACTGATCGACGAAGCTGCGGCTGCGCTCGCTGAGCTTCAGACGCTTCATCAAGTCGTCAATGCGGTCGCGCTTGGTCGCCGGCAGATCGTGGAAGGCCAGGAAGGCGTCCATCTCCATCAGCCATTTCACACGACCGGCAGCTTCGGCGAAAATCTGATGCCCGTCATTCCCGTGCTTGTCGAACATGACGAGCTTCACATCGCCGCCACCATCCAGGTAGGCCGACTGCATGCGCTCGACCAAAGGCGGGCCGAACAGGCTATCGTTCTTCGCATAGACCCAGATGCTCGGGACACGGCTCGCCGCGCCGTAATCCTTGAATGCATTCACCAGCACGTCTTCCTTCGGGCAGTCCGGCGTCTGCAGGCCGCCCGAGACGTTGATCACGCCGCGCAGGTTTTTCGGATTGCGGGCGGCCAGCGCCATCACCGCGGCGCCGCCGGCCGACACCCCGATCGCTATCGCGCGCTCGGGATCGGCATCAGGGCGCTTCGCGGCAGCCTCGAGCGCACCCTGCAGATCGTCGGCATCGGCATTGAAGAAATCGGAAAAGGTCTTGGTGTCGCAGGTCATGGTGACCGGCATCGGGCCATCGGATTGGCCGAAGCCGCGCCGCATCACCACCACCGACAGATAGCCGCGCCGCGCAAGATCGCGCGCATAGGGCCCGTAGTCGCTTCCGCGCAGCGCCAGCATGTCGGCCAGATTGGCGGACTTGCCATGCGTGATCAGCGCGATCGGCAGCGGCCCGGTGAGGTCGGCGCGCTTTACGATGAAGCCTTCGAGCCGGACGGCCTTGCCGTTGATGCTGGTGCGGAAGAAGGTCTTCTCGCTCACGAATTCGTCAGTGGGGACCGGCGCTTGTGCCTGCGCGGTCACGGCGACGGTCAGCAGGCAGCCGGACACAATGGCGCCCGCAACGCTGCGGCTGAGGCTCTGGCAAAGATTGCGCATGGCGGCGCATTCCTATGCGCCGCACCCCCGTCCCTGACCTGGGGCCGGATTACGCCTGCCAGAAGCGCGGCATGGCTTCCTCCAGGCGCGCGCCAAGCCGGACAGGAGCCACCTGCGTGGCCAGTCCGGTTCCATCGTCGGTCTCGATCGCCAGGCCGCACAGGGTCGCCGGACCCGTCGCAGCCTCGAACTTGGTCGCAGGAATTCGTCGCAGGAAGCGCGACAGAGGTTCGTCCTTCACCATGCCGATCACGGAATCGTAGTCGCCGGTCATGCCGGCGTCGGACTGGAAAGCGGTCCCGCCCGGCAGCACCTGATGGTCGGCCGTCGGGACATGGGTATGGGTGCCGATCAACGCGGAAACCCGGCCATCGAGATGGTGGCCCATGGCCTGCTTCTCGCTCGTGACCTCGGCGTGAAAATCGACCAGAATGGCATCGGCGTCGCGCCCGAGCGCGCAGGCGTCCAGTTCGCGGTCGATGGCGGCGAACGGATCGTCGAGCGGATCGATAAAAATGCGGCCCATGGCGTTCATGACCAGGACGCGGGCGCCGTTCTTGGCTTCGATCATCGCCGCGCCCTTGCCGGGCGTGCCCTTCGGATAGTTGATCGGACGGATCATGCGGGGCGCGCGCTCGATGAAGACCAGCGCCTCGCGCTGGTCCCAGGAATGATTGCCGAGCGTCACCACGTCGACACCCGCATCGATGAATTCGCGAAAAATCGCCTCGGTGATACCGAAGCCGCCGGCGGCGTTTTCCCCGTTCAGCACCACCAGATCGAGCTTCCAGTCGGCAATCAGACCGGGCAGCCGCTGCTGAACAATGCCGCGCCCGGAGCGGCCGACCACGTCGCCAATGAACAAAATACGCAACCGCTGCTCCCGCTCCTAACGGAAATCGATAATTTCGTTTTCCGTTAGCACAAGGTCGAGTTGCTGGTCGAACGAAGTGGCCGGAATCTTACCGGTTTCCTGCACGGCAAAGGCAAGCCCGATCGCTGTCACCGGCTTCATCGCGCGGATCCGGGCGATGGTCATGTCGTAATAGCCGGCGCCGTAGCCGATCCGGTGGCCGGAGCGGTCGAAGGCCGCAAGCGGTACCAGCATGATGTCTGGAAAGACCTCCGGCGCCTCCGGCTTCGGCTCGCGAATGCCCCAGACGCCGGATGCCAGCTCGTCGCCGAACGCCCAGGCGCGCATGATCAACGGATTGCCGCGTTTTGGCGTCACCGGCAGCGCCAGCGTCGCGCCAGCATCCGCGAACTTGCGCATCAATTGCACCGGGTTGAATTCGCTCTTCATCGGCGAATAGCCGGACACGATGGTGCCGGGCGCGATCAGGATCGGAAACGGCCGCTGGGAGATGGTTTCTACCGCTGCCGCGCGCACATCTGCCGGCATGGCATCGCGGTGCGCGAGTGCGGCTTGCCGGAGCGTTGCTTTATCGTCCACGAACAACGCCAGAGCACCATCGTAAGAAAAAGCGCGGAGCCACGATGGCCGTCGGAATTTTCGACCCCGGGAACCTACATAAGTAGGTGGGCGCCATATAACCGGATCCACGGACCCGGCCAGGGACAGCTCCCTTCAGGATCGTAAGGCCCCGGGAGTATGATGTTTCCAGTCGCACCCCGCAGCCCCGCTTGATCAATGTAGTGTGCGGGAGGCCCGACCGCCAGCAACTTCACCAAACCACAGGGCTATTGTTTGTACCTCCACGGGCCGCGCTCATTGGCGTGCCGCACCGCGCCTCATCCCATCGCCACGCCGGGGCCGGGCTGCACCGATTGATTGATTTGGCGGGTGATGTCCTCGATCCGCTCGGCCGCCAGATTGAGCGCCGCGACCACCGTGGCCTGAGATTGCTGGGCCCGCTCGGCCGCCACCACACGGGCGTCCTGCAGGGCGGCGATCTCCTCCTCAAGCCGGCGGATGCGGCGTACCATCTCCGCGAGTTCGTCTGCGACCGTCAGCGCCGCCATCACGGTGAGCCGTTGATCGCCGATCTCGCCATGCGCGCCGCGCAACTGCTCGATGCGGCCATCGATCTCCTCCGCGAGCCGGGTCACGTGATCTTCCTGCCCATCCTCACAGCCCATCCGGTAGTGGCGGCCATTGATCGTGACATTCACCTGGGCCATCGCATCGTCCCCTTGACGCGTTCTTCCCGCGCGAGCGCGCGCTAGCGGTCGTGCTCGTCGAGCAGCTTCTGGATCGTTCCCATCGCCACATCGATGCGGCGCGCGACTTCGCGGTTGACGTCTTCCAGCTTGCGTCCATGAGCGGCGGCATCGTCGAGTTCGCTGGCCAAGCGCGCGCGATCGGTGCCGAGCGCATGAAGCTGCATCGCGACCGCGTCACCGCCGGTTTCAGCCTCGCGTTTCCGCACCACCGCGGACTGCAAGCCATCAAGCGCCTGCGCGAGCCTGCGGGCGGCGGCGTCGATCGCGCTCGGGTCAGTCATGTCACGCAGCACTCACTGAGTCAAAAACTGTTGCGACACAAGGTGTTAAGGCGATGAGCCTAAATTGACGCTTCAACGGCGTCAATGTCGCTGACCCGTCATCCCCATCATCCTCGCGCGGAGGACAAATGTTCGGCCGGAGCGGTCTCGCGCTGGACTCATCGGTTCTGCCTGACTATGCCCGGCCCAGCACCGCACGCTTTCCGGATTTTCCCATGTCCCGCGAACATCACGACCGCATGGCCAACGCGATCCGCGCGCTGGCAATGGACGCCGTCGAACAGGCCAAATCCGGTCATCCCGGCTTGCCGATGGGCGCGGCCGACATCGCGACCGTGCTGTTCACGCAATACCTGAAATTCGACCCGTCCGACCCGTACTGGCCCGATCGCGACCGCTTCGTGCTGTCGGCCGGACATGGCTCGATGCTGATCTATGCACTGCTCCATCTCACCGGCTACGAGTCGATGCCGATCGAGGAACTCAAGAATTTCCGCAGGCTGCACTCGAAGACGCCGGGCCATCCGGAGAACTTCATCACGCCCGGCGTGGAGACGACCACCGGTCCGCTCGGTCAGGGCATCGCCAACGCGGTCGGCATGGCGATCGCGGAGCGCCATCTCAACGCGGAATTCGGCGATGTTGTCGATCACCGCACCTATGTGCTCGCCTCCGATGGCGATTTGATGGAAGGCATCAGCCAGGAGGCGATCGCGCTTGCCGGTCACCTGAAGCTGAACCGGCTGATTGTGCTGTTCGACGACAACGGCATCACCATTGACGGCAAGCTGTCGCTGTCGGATTCCGTCGACCAGGTGAAGCGCTTCGAATCCGCTGGCTGGATCGCCCAACGCATCGACGGGCACGATCCGGACGCCATCGCCGCCGCTCTGAAAAAGGCGCAGGGCGCCGATCGTCCGACCATGATCGCGTGCAAGACCACCATCGGATTCGGTGCTCCCAACAAGGCCGGCAGTGAAAAATCGCATGGCTCGCCGCTCGGCGCCGAGGAAATCAAGGGCGCCCGCGCGGCGCTCGGCTGGACGCATGAGCCTTTCGTCGTGCCGGACGATGTCCTGAAGCCGTGGCGCGACGCGGGGCAGCGATCGAAAGCGGCGCGCAAGGCCTGGGACAGCAAGCTCGGGGGCCTCGCACCGGACCTGAAGGCCGAGTTCGAACGGCGCATGGCAGGCGAGTTGCCGGCGGCGCTCACCGACGCTGTTCAGAAAGTGAAACGGACGCTCGCCGAGGCTCCAAAAGACATTGCGACGCGCGCGTCATCGGAATTCGCGCTTGAAGGCCTGGTGCCGGTGGTGCCGGAAATGATCGGCGGCTCCGCCGATCTCACCGGCTCCAACAACACCCGCACCAAGTCGATGAAGGCCATCACCGCATCGGATTTCTCCGGCCGTTTCATCAACTACGGCATCCGCGAACACGGCATGGCCGCGGCCATGAACGGCATGACGCTGCATGGCGGCATCATCCCCTATTCCGGAACCTTCCTGGTCTTTTCCGATTATTGCCGTCCCGCGATCCGCCTCGCCGCGCTGATGGGCGAGCGTGTGATCCATGTGATGACGCATGACTCGATCGGGCTCGGCGAGGACGGTCCGACGCACCAACCGGTCGAACATCTCGCCGCTTTGCGCGCGATCCCGAGCCTGTATGTGTTCCGGCCCTGCGACGCGGTCGAGGCGATCGAATGCTGGGAACTGGCCCTGCGCGCGAAGGACAATCCGAGCGTGCTGGCGCTGACCCGCCAGAACCTGCCGCAGCTTCGGACGTCCTATATCTCCGACAATCTCTGCGCCGCCGGTGCTTACGAAATCCTACCGGTCGAGGGCGACAATGTCGATGTGTCGATCTTCGCATCAGGCTCGGAGGTCGCGATCGCGGTCGAGGCGGCGCAATTGCTGAACCGGCAGGGCAAGCCGGCCCGCGTGGTATCGGTACCGTGTTTCGAATTATTCCTGGGTTTGCCGCCGGAGCAGCGCCATCCGATCATCGCCGGTGCCGAGGTCAATGTTGGTGTCGAGGCCGGCATCCGTCAGGGTTGGGATGCGATCATCGGGTCGGACGGGGTCTTCGTGGGCATGTCCTCGTTCGGCGCCAGCGCGCCCTACAAGGACCTCTATAGCCATTTCGGCATTACGCCGGAGGCGATTGCCGCGGCAGCCCTTGCCAAATTCCGGCCGCGATAACCGTACCGGTGTTTTTTGCCGCAGCGCGGCACCGGCAACCTGCCCATGAGTTGAGTTGGTGCGGAATCCCGTTATAGGAAAGCCGCAAGCGCGCGGCCCGCATTTTTGCATCCGGTCGCGTCTCCAAACCATTCAGCCGGGAGCTTGGACATCATGACGGTACGGGTCGCCATCAACGGATTTGGCCGCATTGGCCGCAACGTCCTGCGGGCCATCGCCGAGTCCGGCCGCACCGACATCGAGGTGGTGGGAATCAACGATCTGGGCCCGGTCGAGACCAACGCGCATCTGCTGCGTTTCGACTCGGTGCATGGCCGCTTCCCCGGCGAAGTCACGGTGAAGGGCGACACCATCTCGGTCGGCAATGGCGCGATCAAGGTGACCGCGATCAAGGACCCGTCGACGCTGCCGTGGAAGGATCTCGGCGTCGACATCGCGATGGAATGCACCGGCATTTTCACCGCCAAGGACAAGGCCTCCGCGCATCTGACCGCCGGAGCCAAGCGCGTCCTCATTTCGGCACCGGGCGAGAATTCCGATCTCACCGTGGTCTACGGCGTCAACCACGACAAGCTGACCAAGGACCATCTGGTGGTCTCCAACGCTTCCTGCACCACCAACTGCCTGGCGCCGGTGGCGAAGGTCCTCAACGATGCCGTCGGCATCGACAAGGGCTTCATGACCACGATCCACGCCTATACCGGCGACCAGCCCACACTCGACACCATGCACAAGGATCTCTACCGCGGCCGTGCCGCGGCGCTGTCGATGATCCCGACCTCGACCGGTGCGGCCAAAGCCGTCGGTCTCGTTCTGCCGGAACTGAACGGCCGGCTGGACGGTGTGGCGATCCGTGTCCCGACCCCGAATGTGTCGGTGGTCGATTTCAAGTTCGTCGCGAAGAGAAAGACCGACAAGGACGAGATCAACGCCGCGATCAAGCGCGCCGCCGAGCAGCAGCTCAAGGGCATCCTCGGCTATACCGACCACCCGAATGTCTCGATCGACTTCAATCACGATCCGCATTCCTCGGTCTTCCACATGGACCAGACCAAGGTGATGGACGGCACGCTGGTTCGCGTGATGTCCTGGTACGACAACGAATGGGGCTTCTCCAACCGCATGTCCGATACGGCCGTTGCGATGGGGAAGTTGATTTAAGTCTCTCGCGTCCCGGACGCGATGCAGCGTGAAACGATGCATCGCAGAGCCGGGACCCATTCTTTGTAGGTCCCGGTTCAGCAGCGCACCGTTTCACGCTGCGCTGCGCCCGGGACACGAGACCCCCGATATGTCCGAATTCCGCACCCTCGACACCGCCGATCTGAACAACAAGCGCGTGCTTCTGCGCGTCGACCTCAACGTTCCGATGGAGAACGGCAAGGTCACCGATGCGACCCGGATCGAGCGCGTTGTGCCGACCATCACCGAAATCGCAGACAAGGGCGGCAAGGTCATTATCCTCGCGCATTTCGGCCGGCCCAAGGGCCGCGACGAGAAGGATTCGCTGCGGCCGGTTGCAACCGCGCTGTCGCAAGTGCTGGAGCGGCCTGTCGAGTTCGTCGACGATTGCATCGGAGCGGTGGCGAAGACCGCCGTTGATGCAATGAATGCGGGCGACATTCTCGTTCTGGAAAACACGCGTTTTCACAAGGAAGAGGAAAAGAACGACCACGCCTTCGTCCAGAAGCTTGCAGACCTCGGCGACATCTATGTCAACGACGCCTTTTCCGCGGCGCACCGCGCTCATGCCTCGACCGAAGGCCTCGGCCACAAGCTTCCGGCCTATGCCGGGCGCACCATGCAAGCCGAACTCGACGCGCTGACCAAGGCCCTCGTCGCGCCCGCCAAGCCGGTGATCGCCATCGTCGGTGGTGCCAAGGTCTCATCCAAGATCGACCTTCTGGAAAATCTCGTCAGCCGGGTCGACGCGTTGGTGATCGGCGGTGGCATGGCCAACACCTTCCTGCACGCACAGGGGGTCAAGATTGGCAAATCGCTCGCCGAGCGCGACCTCGCCGATACCGCGCGCCGCATCATGGACAAGGCGGAGACCGCGAAATGTGCGATCATTCTCCCTGTCGACGCCATCGTTGCATTCAAGTTCGAGGCCAATGCGCCGTCGCAGGCCTATGGCCTCGACGCGATCCCTGACGACGGCATGATCCTCGATATCGGCCCGCTGTCGATCGAGCGAGTGACGCGCGCCATCGACGATGCGCGCACGCTGCTGTGGAACGGCCCGCTCGGCGCGTTCGAACTCCACCCCTTCGATCGCGGCACGGTCGCGGTCGCGCGGCACGCCGCGGAACGAACAAGGGCGGGCAGGCTTGTCTCGATCGCCGGCGGCGGCGACACCGTTGCGGCGCTCAACCATGCGCATGTGGCGGAGGACTTCAGCTACATTTCCACAGCCGGTGGCGCGTTTCTGGAATTTTGCGAGGGCAAAGCGCTGCCGGGCGTGGAAGTGTTAAGGGCGAAGTGACCTCCCCCCTTTTCGGCGCGCCCGCCGAGGATGTAGAAGTCGGACGAATATTGCCGGTTTTCCGGCCCTTCGAACGGAGCAGCCGATGAATCTCGCAGAACTGAACAAGGTCGCGCAGGCCATGGTGGCGCCCGGCAAGGGCATTCTGGCTGCCGACGAATCCACCGGCACCATCAAGAAGCGCTTCGACGCCATCGCCACCGAGAATACGGAAGACAACCGCCGCGACTATCGCGAGTTGATGTTCCGGACCACTGACGCGATGTCGAAACACATTTCCGGCGTCATCCTCTACGACGAGACCATCTGGCAGAAGGCCAAGGACGGCACGCCGCTGGTCGATCTGATCAAGAAGGCCGGCGCGATCCCCGGCATCAAGGTCGACGAGGGCACCAAACCCCTGCCCAACTGCCCGGGCGAACTCGTCACCGTCGGGCTCGACCGGCTCGCCGACCGCCTTGCAAAATATTACGAGCAGGGCGCGCGCTTCGCGAAATGGCGCGCGGTCATCGATATCGGCAGCGGCATTCCTTCGCACAACGCGGTCCACGCCAACGCGCACGCTCTGGCGCGCTATGCCGCGCTCTGTCAGGACGCGCAGATCGTACCGATCGTGGAGCCGGAAGTGCTGATGGATGGCGACCACGACATCGATCGCTGTTACCAAGTCACCGAATGGGTGCTGAAGGAGACCTTCCAGGAACTTTATTTTGCTGGAGTCCCGCTGGAAGGCATCGTGCTGAAGCCGAACATGGCGGTGCCGGGCAAGAAGAGCGCCAAGAAGGCCTCGGTGCAGGAGGTCGCGGAAAAGACCGTAAAGCTCCTGAAGAATTGCGTGCCGGGCGCGGTACCAGGCATCGCCTTCCTCTCCGGCGGCCAGTCCGACGAGGAAGCCACCGCCCATCTCGACGCCATGAACAAGATCGGCGGGCTGCCGTGGAAGCTCACCTTCTCCTATGGCCGCGCGCTGCAGGCGGCGCCGCAGAAGGCGTGGAGCGGGAAAGCTGACAATGTCGCTGCGGCACAGCGCGCCTTCAACCATCGCGCGATGATGAACGGACTGGCCTCGCTCGGCCAGTGGCAGCAGGATCTGGAACAGAAGGCGGCGTAGGCACGATTGCGCGGTTCCGCGAAAAGCGGGAATTCAGCTTTGGACTTGCTCCCCGTTTTCCCGGTAGGGGACGGGACATTGCCCCTGGCGGCCCTAGTCAAACTGCCGCCCGATTGAAAGCGCATCGGGTCAACGATGACATCGTCTCGACCGCCGAAGGAAGGCCGCCCGGCCCCGCGTCTCTATCTGGTGACGCCGGCTGCGGCCGATGTTGCGCAACTGCGGCTGGACCTGCTCGGCGCGCTGGATTCCGCCGATATCGCCGCCGTGCTGATGCGGCTTCCCGACGAGGACGAGCGCTCGCTGATCAACCGCGTCAAGGAGATCGCCCCCATCGTGCAGAGAGGTGACGCCGCCTTGATCATCGACGGTCATGCGCGGCTTGTCGCACGCAGCGGCGCGGACGGCGCCCATTTGAACGGGCTCGCCGCCTTCCAGGATGCGGCGGCAGCGCTGAAGCCCGACCGGATCGCGGGCATCGGCGGTCTGGAGACGCGACATGACGCCATGGTCGCGGCCGAAAGCGGCGCCGATTACGTGATGTTTGGCGACAATGAGCGGCCTTCGCTCGACGCACTCATCGAACGCGTCACATGGTGGGCCGACCTGTTCGAGGTGCCCTGCGTCGCCTACGCAACCACGCTCGACGAGATCGCGCCGCTGGTCGATGCCGGCGCCGACTTCATCGCCGTGGGCGACGCGGTGTTCTCGGACCCGCGTGGTGTGACGGCGGCGGTCGCCGAGGCCTCTGAGCGTCTGTCGGTCGCGGAGACAGCGACGTGAAGCCGCCGATCCCCGTCGTTCTCGCGATGTCTCTTTTGGTCCTCACCGCACCGGCTTACGGGGCCGCAAAGAAAGCAACGCCATCGCCGCCCCCGCCCGAGCCGGCGCCGAAATCCGCCGCGCAGGATCCGGGCGATCTGGCGTATGCCCAGTTCCAGCGCGGCTATTACCTGTCCGCGCTGGCGGAGGCCCAGAAACGGGTCGAAGCCAATGGCGACCCCAAGGCCATGACACTGATCGGTGTTCTGTATGGCGGCGGGCTGGGCGTTGGACAGGACGACGCCAAGGCGGTCGAGTGGTACAGCAAGGCTGCCGAACGCGGCGACCGCGAAGCGATGTTTTCGCTGGCGATGATGCGGCTCGCCGGCCGCGGCGGCCCGCGGGACCGCGATGCAGCGGCGAAGCTGTTTGCAAGCGCCGCCAAGCTCGGACAGGCGAACGCAGCCTATAATCTCGGCCTGTTCTATCTCGAAGGCATGCAGTTTCCCCGCGACTTTGCCCGCGCTGCCGAATTGTTTCGGACCGCCGCGCAGGGCGGCAACCGCGAGGCCCAATACGCCCTCGCCACCATGCACAAGGAAGGCCGCGGCGTTCCGCAGGACGACAAGGAAGCAACGCGCCTGCTCGCGCTCGCGGCGCTGGCCGATCACCTCGATGCGCAGGTCGAATACGCGATCGCGCTGCACAACGGCACCGGCATCGCCAAGGACGAAGCGGCCGCCGCTCAATTGCTGCGCAAGGCGGCCCGGCGCGGCGCACCGGTGGCCCAGAACCGGCTGGCGCGCATCTTGGCCACCGGACGCGGCCTGCCGGAGAACCCCAAGGAAGCCGTCAAATGGCACATCGTCTCCAAGGCCGCGGGCGCCAGCGACCCCTGGCTGGACGAGTATGCGGCCAAGCAGAGCGAAGAGGTCCGCGCCGCCGCCCGCAAGGAAGCCGAACCCTGGCTGTTCATCATCGCCCATTCCCGCTCTTGACGGCGGCCAAGGCGACGGGCACATGGCGCCGATATTCCTGAAATCACGGAACGCCCCATGGCCAAGATCAATGGCAACGAAATCCGTCCTGGCTATGTGATCGAGTACCAGAACACGCTCTGGGTCTCTGTCAAAACCATGGCGGTCAAGCCCGGCAAGGGCCCGGCCTATAACCAGGTCGAGCTCAAGAACCTGATCGACGGTCGCAAGCTCAACAACCGGTTCGGCTCCGACGAAAAGGTCGAGCGCGTGCGTCTCGAGCAGAAGGATTTCCAGTTCCTGTATCGCGAGGGCGAGAGCCTGGTGTTCATGGACGACGACACCTACGAGCAGACCGAACTGCACGAGGACTTCGTCGGCGAACGCGCGGCCTTTCTCCAGGATGGCATGAAGGTCACGCTCGAACTGCATGACGAGCGCCCGATCAGCATCAAGCTGCCGGACTATGTCACGCTCGCGATCGTCGAGGCCGACCCGGTCGTCAAGGGACAGACCGCATCCTCGTCCTACAAGCCGGCCAAGCTCGAAAACGGTCTGCGCGTCATGGTGCCGCCCTTCATCACCGCGGGTGAAAAGATCGTGGTCGACACCAACGAAGTCACCTACGTTCGCCGGGCGGATTGAGTTTTATCCCTCCCCCAACCGGGCGGGATAAGGAAGCACCATGCAACATTCCGCCCTCCTCAACGTGATGATGAAGGCCGCCCGCAAGGCGGCGCGGCAGCTCAATCGCGATTTCGGCGAAGTCGAGAAGCTGCAGGTCTCCATCAAGGGGCCGGCGAATTTCGTCACCGCCGCCGACCGCAAGGCCGAACAGACGCTGCGCGACGACCTGATGGCGGCGCGGCCCGGTTACAGCTTCGTCGGCGAGGAAGGCGGCCGGATTGACGGTCCAGACAAGAGCCATACCTGGTACGTCGACCCGCTCGACGGCACCACCAACTTCCTGCACGGCATTCCGCATTATTCGATTTCGATCGGGCTCGAGCGCGAAGGCACGATGGTCGCCGCGCTGGTCTACAATCCGATTTCCGACGAGATGTTCGTTGCCGAACGCGGCAAGGGTGCCTTCGTCAACGACCAGCGCTTGCGCGTTGCCGGACGCCGCACCATGCAGGACGCGGTGGTCGCCTGCGGACTGCCGCATCGTGGACGCGGCGGCCTGGCAGAATTCCGCACCGAATTCGCGGCGGTGCAGGAGCAGGTCGCTGGACTGCGCCGCTTCGGCTCCGCGGCACTCGATCTCGCCTATATCGCAGCCGGTCGCTTCGATATCTATTGGGAGCGCAATCTCCAGTCCTGGGACATGGCGGCGGGCATTCTGCTGGTGCGTGAAGCCGGTGGCTATGTCACCGACTGCGACGGTCAGGAAGGGATGTTCGCCAAGGGCAATATCGTCGCCGGTAACGAGACCTTGCTGCAGGAATTGCTGGCGATCCTGAAGAAATCAGTCAGCGCAGGCTGACCCGGCGGGATCAGACCGCCCGCATCCGGTAATGGCTGACGCCCCATTCGCGTCCACCCGCATGCCCAAACATTCCGGCGGTAGCGAGAAAGAACACCCGCCAGCGCCGCAGCCAGAGCGCCGCATCCGCGCCGTAGACACGCTGCAACACCGGCACAATCTCGTCTCGCCGGGCGTCGAAATTCGACAGCCAGTCCAGCGCCGTGCGCTCGTAATGGGTGCCGTCCCAGAGCCAGTCCTGTTCCACTTCGAACAGATCGGAGAAATGCCGCGGCAGATTGTGGCTGGGCATGATACCGCCGGTGAAGAAATACTGAGCGATCCAGTCGGCCTCGTCAGTCACTTCGTAGCGGTAAGGCACACGGCGGTGACTGAAGACATGCATGAAGAAGCGGCCGTCCGGCTTCAGCCATGAGCGTACGCGCTCGAACAAAGAGCGCCAGTTCGACATGTGCTCGAACATTTCGACCGAGACCACACGGTCGAAGGCCTGTCCCGGCGAAAACGCGTTCATGTCGCAGGTCACGACCCGCAGATTGCGGATCTGACGCAACTGCGCCTCGCTCTCGATGAATTCACGCTGCGACTGCGAATTCGAAACCGCGGTGATCCGTGCTTTCGGATAACGCTGCGCCATGAACAGCGACAACGAGCCCCAGCCGCAGCCGAGTTCGAGAATATCCTGGCCGTCATGCAGGTCCGCATGTTCGACGGTCAATTGCAGCGCGCGTTCTTCGGCGTCGGCCAGCGTCGCGGTCTTGCTGTCGTAATAGCAGCAGGAATATTTGCGATGCGGTCCCAGTACGAGGCCGAAGAAATCCGCCGGCACCTCGTAATGCTGCGCATTGGCTTCCTGAGTGTTGATTGCGATCGGGCGTGCTGACATCTCGCGCGCGAAGACGAATTCAGCATCCGTATCGGTACGAGACAGCGAACGCGCCGTCCGGCCGCACAGGAAATCGATGCCGGCGCGAGTCACCCGATCCGGCACCGGAACACGCTCGACGATCCTGGATGCTGCAGCGATCAATCCCATGGCGCTCCTCCCCTTACGATCGTGGTGGCGAAGGAAAAAACAGGCTGGTGCGTCGCCGGTAATCGGCGAAGGCGGCGCCGCGGGTGCGCTCCATATGTGCCTCCAAATACGGCACGCCGGTTGCATAGCGCAGCACCCAGTACATGACCGCAGGACCCATCAGCGCGAGCCAGCCGTAAAGATAGCCACCGGACAGATCGATCGCGATCACCGGCCAGGCCAGCCAGCCGAACCATTGGAAGAAATAATTCGGATGCCGCGACCAGGCCCACAGACCGGTGTCGAGAATCTTGCCGTGATTGGCAGGATTGGCCTTGAACCGCCGCACCTGACCGTCCGCGAGCGCCTCCCCGATCACGGCGATCAGCACAATGGCGATGCCGATATAATCCTGCGCCCGCATCATCGGCGCGGGATTCTTGGCCGCCAGATAGACCGATAGCGCGAGCGGCACGGAGCCGAAGGCCTGCTGCTGCAGGAAGAAGAACATGCGGCGCGGCGCAGCCTCCCCCCATTCGGCGGCAAGCTTGGCATAGCGCGGATCGTCGGCAATCTTCGCGGTGCGCGCGGCGATATAGATGCCGAGCCGCGCCGCCCACAGCGCAACCAGCACGGCAACCACCATTTCCCGTGGCGGAAAATTGTGCGGCGGCAGCATCAGCGCGGCCCCGATCCCCACGAGGCCGAGTCCGAAGGTCCAGACGGTGTCCACCCATCCGGAATTGCCGGTCCGCTGACGAATCAGCCAGGCGCCGGACATGATCACCGACAGAGCCACCGCAATCACAGCGACAGAGAGAATGAACAATGCAAATGTCATAATGGAACCGTGTGGCCTTCCGCGCGTCGTTTTTGGGCCCGATCTTCCCGAGATACGGGCCGGATTTCAAACCGTTTCAACCGACGTTACGCCGATCCGCCGCCCAACGGGTTCTATTTCGCCGCGCCTGTGCCATATTGAGGGCACGCTTTGTCATTGAAAGGCTTGCCAGCGATGGCTCGCAAATACGATCCCAACAAGCTCTCCTCACCGCGCATTTTTCTTGTGCGGATGCTGGTATTTCTGGTGCTCTGCACGCTCGTCGGCGTGGTGCTCTACCGGCAGATTCTCAATGCCTTCATGGCCAATCCGGGCCTGAACGGGCTGATTATCGGCGTGCTCGTGATCGGTATCCTGTTGTCGTTCCGGCAGGTGCTGCGGCTGTTTCCCGAGGTCGCCTGGGTCAACAGCTTTCGGCTGGCCGATCCGGGCATAGCGGTCGAGCGTCCCCCGGCCCTGCTGGCGCCAATGGCGGCGTTGCTCGGCGACCGGCTCGGCCGCATGGCGATTTCGACCCAGATGATGCGCGGCATCCTCGATTCGATCGCGATGCGGCTTGACGAGGCGCGCGACCTGTCGCGGTATCTGACAGGCCTGCTGATCTTCCTCGGCCTGCTTGGCACCTTCTGGGGCCTGATCGAGACCGTCGGCTCGGTCGGCAAGGTGGTGGATACGCTGAAGCCCGGTGGCGATTCGGCCTCGGTATTCGAAACCTTGCGCGAGGGACTCGCGGCGCCGCTCGGCGGCATGGGCATCGCGTTTTCGTCCTCGCTATTCGGCCTTGCCGGCTCGCTCATCCTCGGATTCCTCGACCTGCAGATGAGCCAGGCGCAGAACCGCTTCTACACCAACCTCGAAGACTGGCTGTCCACGACCGTGCATGACATCGGCGCGGAGCCCGTATCCTTCGGATCGGCACCGGTGTCAGGCGACATGAAAGCCGTGATCGAGCGGCTGCGCGAGACCGTATCGGAGACCGGCGGCAACAAGGCCGCGACCGCCGCCATGGCAAACCTCGCCGAGGCGATACAGGGGCTCGTGCATCACATGCGCACCGAGCAGCAGATGATCCGCGACTGGGCGGATTCGCAGGCCGAGCAGAACCAGGAAATCCGCAAGGTGCTGGAATTGCTGGCACGCGAAAAGACTTAAGTCATGGCACTATCGCGTGGCCGCAGGGATCGCGGCGTCGATTACTGGCCGGGCTTTGTCGACGCATTGTCGACGCTTCTGCTCGGCGTCATTTTCCTGCTCTCGATCTTCGCTGTGGTGCAGTTCTATCTCTCCCAGGAGGTGACGGGTAAGGACACCGCGCTGCAGCGTCTGACCGCGCAGATCGCACAGCTCACCGACCTGCTGGCGCTGGAGCGAACCGGCCGTGCCGACCTGGAAGCGCTTCTCGGCTCGGTTAAGTCCAATCTGTCGGCGACGGAATTGGAGCGCGACCGGCTCCGAGGGCTGGCCGAGGGCGCGGGCGGAGCGGCCGCGGCGCAGAGCCGTGCGAACGAGCTTGCCACCGCACTGGACCTCGAAAAGCAGAGCGTGGCGCGGGCGCTGGCGCAGGTCGAGATTCTGAATCAGCAGATCGCGGCGTTGCGCCGCCAGCTCGGCGCGATCGAGGCGGCGCTCGAAATCTCGGAGAAACGTGACCGCGATTCCCAAAGCAAGATTGCCGATCTCGGCCAGAGGCTCAATCTCGCGCTGGCGCAGCGGGTGCAGGAATTGCAGCGCTATCGCTCCGACTTTTTCGGCCGGCTACGGCAAATCCTCGGCACCCGCCCGGATGTGCGGATCGTCGGCGACCGGTTCGTGTTTCAGTCGGAGGTTTTCTTCGATCCGGGCCAGGCGGTGTTGAAGCCGGAGGGTCGTGTCGAGATCGACAAGATCGCCACCGCTTTGATCGAGCTCGAGAAGCAGATCCCGCCCGACATCCCCTGGGTGATGCGGGTGGACGGCCATACCGACATCCGGCCGATCGCCAATGTGCAATTTCCCTCGAACTGGGAATTGTCTTCGGCGCGCGCGATCGCGGTGGTCCAGTACATGATCTCGCGCGGCATCTCGCCGCAGCGCCTGGTCGCCGCCGGCTTCGGCGAATTTCAGCCGCTCGACGCGGAGAAGACCGAGGAGGCATTCCGCCGCAACCGCAGGATTGAGCTTAAACTGACCGAGCGCTAACGTCGCCCGCGACATTCGACGGGGGGACGGACGATCCATGCCGCACCAGACGGTCAAGCTGCGGCCCTACCAGTCGGCCGACGAACAGCCGGTGCTGGCGCTGTGGCAACGCAGCTGGCAACAGACCTATCCGCAGATCGATTTCGCCAAGCGCGTCGACTGGTTCCGCGAACACTGGGCCGGCCTGACGCTCGATTCAAAAATCGTGGTCGCCGAATACGACGCCGCACCGGACCATCTGGCCGGCTTCGTCGCGGTCTCGCCGCGCACCGGCTATCTCGACCAGATCGTGGTCGCGCCCGAAATCCAGCATCTCGGCGTCGGCAAAGCGCTGATCGACGCCGCCAAGCATGTCGGACGTGAAGGCCTCTACCTGCATGTCAACAAGGACAACACGCGCGCGCTCGAATTCTACCAGAAATGCGGCTTCGTGATCGCCGGCGAGGACGTCAACCGCAGGTCCGGCGCGCCGGTCTACATGATGACCTGGCGGCCGGGTCAGGACTTTCCGGAGCCCTGACAGCGAAGCGGCGGCGTCAGGACAATCCGAACTGCAGCCGCGCCAGCCGGGCATAGAGCCCACCCGCGACGGCAAGCTGCTCGTGGGTGCCCTCCTCCACGATCTTTCCGTTTTCCAGCACAAGGATCCGGTCGCAGGAGAGCACGGTTGCGAGCCGGTGCGCGATCACCAGCGTGGTCCGGCCTTCCATCGAATGCGCCAGCGCCTTCTGCACCAATGTTTCGCTCTCCGCATCCAGCGACGACGTCGCCTCGTCGAGCAGCAGCAGCGGCGCATCGCGCAGGATCGCGCGCGCGATCGCGATCCGCTGGCGCTGCCCGCCCGACAGCGTCACCCCGCGCTCGCCGATCAAGGTCGACAAGCCCTGCGGCAGTCTGCGGATGAATTCGGTCGCCGCCGCCATCTCGGCGGCACGCTCGACCTCGGCATCGCTCGCCTCGGGCTTGCCGAAGGCGATGTTGTCGCGCACCGACGCCGCGAAGATCGCGGATTCCTGCGGCACCAGCGCGATGTGGCGGCGCAGGTCGAGCGGATCGGTCTGCGCGACATTGACGCCGTCGAAGGTGACGCGCCCGGACGTCGGGTCGTAGAACCGCAGGATCAGGTGGAAGATCGTGCTCTTGCCGGCACCCGAGGGCCCGACGATCGCCACCTTCTCGCCCGGCGGCACCCGGAACGACACGCCGTCGAGTGCCGGCTGTTCCGGCCGCGTCGGGTAGAAGAAGCGAACATCGTCAAACGTGACTTCGGCCCTGGCCTTGTCGGAAATCTTCACCGGATTGGCCGGCACCTTGACGTCCGGCTTGACGTGCAGGATTTCGAACAGCCGCTCGGCCGCGCCCGACGCCTGCTGCACCTCGCCCCAGACCTGGCTGAGCTCGCCGAGGCCGCCTGCGGCGAACACCGCATACAACACGAACTGACTGAGCCGCCCCGGCGTCATCTCGCCGGCGAGGACATCCATGGCGCCGACCCACAGCACGATAACGACGCTGGCGAAGATCAGGAAAATCGCAATCGCGGTCAGGATCGAGCGCGCCAGGGTCGATTGCCGCGCCGCCTGAAAGGCCGCCTCGACCGCGGTACCAAATCGCTTCGCGGCGTAGCTCTCGCTGGTGAAGGCCTGCAGCGTGCGGATCGAGCCGATGGTTTCGGCTGCATAGGCGGAGGCATTCGCAAGCGAATCCTGCGCCAGCCGCGAGCGCTGCCGCACCGCCCGCCCGAACGCAACCAGAGGCAATACGATCACCGGGATTACCGCCAGCACGAACAGCGACAATTTCGGGCTGGTGATCACCATCATGGTGCCGGCGCCGAGGAACAGCACCAGATTGCGCAGAGCAACCGAGACCGAGGCGCCGACCGCTGCCTTGATCTGGGTGGTGTCTGCGGTGAGCCGCGACATCATCTCGCCGGTCTGCGAGCGGTCGAAGAACGATGGCGACAACCGCGTGAGATGGCCGAACACCTCCTCGCGAAGATCGGACACGATGCGCTCGCCGAGCGTGGTGACGAGGTAGTAGCGAAGCGCACTCGCCATCGCGAGCACGAACACCACACCGATCATCACCGTGAAATAATCGTCGATCAGCGAGCGCTCGCCGCTGAAGCCATGATCGATCATGCGACGGACCGCGACCGGGACCGCAAGCGTCGCCAGCGCCGCCATCAGCAGCGCCCCGCAAGCGAACAATGCACGAACCCGGTACCGCAGCAGATAGGGCACCAGCAGCCGCAGCGGCCTCAGGGATGTACGCCCCCCCGCCCCACGGGTGCCGCCCGCGGTCGCCACCTTTTCGCTATCTGCCACAAGGGCCATCAACCCGGTCTCCGGTCTGGTCGGGCCCCTGCATGCCGCGTGGCGGGGGCCCCCGCAAGCCGGAAACGTCCAACTTGTGCCCAGGCGGGGCTTGCGTTATAGACCCCGCGAATTTTCATCATTCTGCAGATCCGACTGGCGCGGCCTCATAGCGCGCGGGAGCCCATCATGAAACCCGACATTCACCCGAATTATCACACCATCAAGGTCAAGATGACCGATGGCACCGAGTTCGTCACCCGCTCCACCTGGGGCAAGGAAGGCGACACCATGGCGCTCGACATCGACCCGATGTCGCATCCGGCCTGGACCGGCGGAAGCCAGCAGCTTCTCGACCGCGGCGGCCGCCTCTCGCGCTTCCAGAAGAAGTTCTCCGGCTTCATCAAGGAAGAGCCGAAGACGTAAGCCACACCGGCCCTGTCCGATCGGTCACCCTGAGGCGCTCGATGTGCAGCATCGAGCCTCGTAGGGCCGGCAGCCCGTTCGCAGCCGCTCATCCGTCGAGGCATGCCTGCGCTAGCACCTCCGGATGACGGAAGCGGGCCTTCGAATGGGCGGCCCGGACTTTCTAGGCCTTCCGCTCGAACGCGGCCTTGAGCATCCCCATCTGGCGCTCCACCGGATTGTTGGTGTTGCGCGGCATGTCCGACGGCGAATGGATGGTGGCATCGAGCCGCCGCACCTGATCGGCGAGCACGAGCGAGCGCTGGATCAGGGTCACCAGCGTGTCCGGCAGCAAATTCAGCGTGTCCTGGTCCGCCGTAAAGGTCGGCGACAGCTTCACCTTGGTCTTTTCCTGATTGACCTGCGAGAGCGACATCTCGCCCTCCTTCACCGCGCGATGCAGCAACAGCCACGATGCAAGCTGCATCAGTCGCGTGGTGAGCCGCATGCTCTCGGTCGCATAGGTCAGCGCGGCGGCACGCGGCAGCGCCTTCGATTCCTTGCGGCCGGGACCGTCGAGATAGGCCGCGGTCTCCTCGACCAGCCCCATACCATCGCGGAACAACTGAGAGAAAGCCTGCGAGCCTGCGAGCCTTTCCCGGAACGAGATCGGCCCGCTCACCTCAAAGGATACATCCGACATCACGCTACGCCTCACCCCAATGCACGCAACCGGCAAGGACGTCGCTTATGCCCGGTCGGTGCAGCGCCAACTCGATGCGTGGAGCATACGGGCAGCACCTACGCCGGGTAAAGCAATTGAGACTTCTATTTGATGTCATAGTTGCCAAGGGGTCCGCTGCCCGTGGCCGCCACCCGAAAGCTGTTCCGATTTGGTACAGAACAAAAAAGAGCCGCCGTTTCCGGCGGCTCAAGTGAATAACAGGGAGGCGTCAAACAGAGTGGACAGGAGCCACTCGATGTCCAGAAGATGGACAACGCCGGTAATACCGGGGAAAGCTTAAACCATCGTTAAATGCAAAACGATCGGTAAACTTGAGCGTGACAATTCCACCGAACGGGAACTCGTTAACGCTGTTTATTTCTTGAAGAAATTGTCCGCTGCGCTGCGTGACGATTGTTTCTTTGCGATATCGGTTTCGAGCCGCGCGATCTCCTCCCGCATGAGCGCGATCCGCTCATTCAGTTCGGCGACCGACAGCAACGTCAGCTCCTGACCGATCTCGTGCGTGACTTTCTTCTTCGGCCGGTCGTCATCGTCGAATGCAGCCATTGCTTCTTGCCTCGCTTTACGGGCCGAAATTTACCGGCGTCGGGCCGGGTTGTCACATCGGGATGCGGCCAGTATCACCTCGTCCTCAGTATCAAGCCCTTCACTTGCAGGATCCCGCCATGACCACGCTTCCCGCCCGTATGACCGTCATCGGAATCAAGGAACCGGGCGGTCCCGAGGTGCTGATCCCCGAACAGCGCGACGTGCCGAAACCCGGCACGGGCGAAATCCTGGTCAAGGTTGCAGCAGCCGGCGTCAACCGGCCGGACGTGCGCCAGCGTCAGGGCTCGTATCCGCCGCCCAAGGGCGCAGGCGACATTCCAGGCCTCGAAATCGCCGGTGAGGTCGTTGCTATCGGCGACGGCGTGACGCGCTGGAAGTTGGGCGACAAGGTCTGCGCGCTGGTGGTTGCCGGCGGATATGCCGAATATTGCCTTGCCCATGATAGCCACGCGCTGCCGGTGCCGCCGTCGCTGTCGATGATCGAGGCCGCGGCAATGCCGGAAACCTTCTTCACCGTATGGCAGCATCTGATGATGCGCTGCCACTTCAAGAGCGGCGAATGGGTGCTGGTGCATGGCGGCACCTCCGGCATCGGCACCACCGGCATCATGCTGGTCAAGAATTTTGGTGGCCATGTCGTCACCACCGCCGGCTCTGACGAAAAATGTGCGGCGGCCAAAAAACTCGGCGCCGATGTGACGGTGAATTACAAGACCCAGGACTTCGTCGAGGAGACCAAGAAGGCGACCGGCGGCAAGGGCGCCAATGTCATCCTCGATATCGTCGGCGGCGATTACATCGATCGCAACTTCGACGCTGCCGCCGAACAGGGCCGGATCGCCCAGATCTCATTCTCCGACGGGCCGAAAGCCACCGCCAATTTCGCGCGCCTGATGATGAAGCGGCTGGTGCATGAGGGCTCGACCCTGCGACCGCGGACCGTGGCAGAAAAGGCCGAGATCGCGCATGAACTTGCGGAGAAGGTCTGGCCGCTGGTGGCCGCCGGCAAGATCAAGCCGGTGATCGATTCCACCTTTCCGCTGGCCAAAGCCGCCGAGGCTCATGCCCGCATGGAATCGAGCGCTCATATTGGCAAGATCGTCCTGACGATCTGACCGGTTCGGGGCACCTCCCTGCGCGGCCTTGAAATTCCGGACCATTTTTCTACTCTTGCTTGCAGGAGTAGGAAAATTATGCGGATCACATCCAGGGGTCAGGTCACCATTCCTGCTGACATCCGCGAGAAAGCCGGCCTGCTGCCACACACCGAAGTGGCCTTCGAGTTCGACGGCAAGGACGTCCGGATCGTGCGTGCGCGCGACGTGAAAAAGGATGGCCGTGGCGCGATGGTCGTCGCTCATCTCAGGCGGCGCGGCGATGTCGCGATGAGCACGGACGAGATCATGTCCCTGACCAGGGGCGATTGATGACCGCAGTGATGGTCGACAGCGATGTTCTGATCGACATCATGACGGAAGATCCCCGCTGGTTTGCCTGGGCCTCCGATGCGCCTGCGCGCGCCGCCATTACGCGCGACGTGGCGCGTTATCGGAGCTATTTCCCCAAGCTTGCGTTGATCGCTCCGGATTGAGACGAGAGGGAGCGGCCCGTGCGCGCCCAGTACCCGGAATCGCTCTTACCGTAGGTTGAGCCGAAGGGGCCCAAGAACCTGCCTGCCCTTCCCATCAGCAGCAGGAACCTCCTATAAGTACCGCGCTGCCTACCGGCTGCGCCCCGAAAACGGCGTAAATATCGGACTTTGGTACCTCTACAGGACGGGGAACTTGTCGGGACGCCGCGCAACCACCACCACGATGCGACGGTCAGCGGGGCTTTGGCACCATGTGTCACGTGCCGCCGCTGCGTTAGCGCTTGCCTGCGCGGCCTTGTGGATCGGCCATACGCCCGCGCGCGCGGTCGATGCGGTCAATGTCAGAACCGACGCCCCGGCGATCGATCTCACCCTCGCCGCCGAACGGCCGAAGACCGATGGTGATCGCGTCCAGGTCTCGACTGCGCCCGGACCCGACGGCATTGTCCGCCGCATCGAGGTGCGCGGGCGCGAGGCCGGCAATTCATGGGCGGTGTTCGCGCTTGCCAATACCGGCGACGAGCAGCTCGACCGTCTGATCGTCGTGCCGCATTACCGTATGGTCGGGTCCGGCCTGTTCTGGCCCGATCTCGGCCTGTCGCGCGTGGTGACGGTGACGCCGAGCGCGGGCGAACGCCCGGAGCGTCAGGATTCCGCCACCGCCGACGTCTTCCGCATCACCCTCGATCCCGGATCGGTCGTGACCTATGTGCTGGAGCTGCGCTCCGACAAGCTGCCGCAGCTCTATCTCTGGGAGCCTGACGCCTACAAGGACAAGATCAATTCCTTCACGCTGTATTACGGCATCGTCATCGGCATTTCCGGCTTGCTGGCGCTGTTCCTCACCATCCTGTTCGTGGTCAAGGGTTCGGTGATGTTCCCCGCGGCCGCCGCGCTCGGCTGGGCGGTGCTGGTCTATATCGGCATCGACTTCGGATTCTGGGGCAAGGTGTTCGACATGTCGGCGGGCGCCGAGCGCATCTGGCGCGCAATCGGCGAATGCGTGCTGGCGGCGACCCTGCTGGTGTTCCTGTTCGCCTATCTCAATCTCAGCCGCTGGCATGTGCGCTATGCGCATATCACCGTCGCCTGGCTTGGCGGCCTTGCCGCGCTGATCGCGGTCGCGCTGTACGACCCGGCGGTCGCATCCGGCATCGCGCGCTTCTCGCTGCTGGGTGTCGCCTTCCTTGGCTTTGCGGTGGTGGTGCTCTTGTCGACGCAAGGCTTCGACCGCGCGGTGCTGCTGATCCCGACCTGGTTCCTGCTCTGCATCTGGACAATCGCCGCCGGCCTCACCATTGCCGGTCTCGTGACCAACGATATCGTCGGTCCGGCGCTGCTCGGCGGTCTGGTTCTGATCGTGATGCTGATCGGCTTCACGGTGATGCAGCATGCCTTTGCCGGTTCGATTACCCACGGCATCGTCACCGATGTGGAGCGGCGCGCGCTGGCGCTGACCGGCGCCGGCGACATGATCTGGGACTGGGATGTCTCCTCGGACAAGGTCTATACCAGCCCGGAAACCGAGGCGATGCTGGGGCTCAAGCGCGGTGCGCTGGAAGGCTCGGCCGCGAAATGGCTCGACGTCCTGCATCCGCTCGACCGCGATCGCTTCCGCGCCACCCTCGACAGTGTGATCGAGCAGCGCCGCGGCCGGCTGATCGAGGATTTCCGGCTGCGCACCCCGGACGGCCATTATCTCTGGTTCACGCTGAAGGCGCGGCCGGTGGTGGGTTCCGACGGCGAGGTGGTGCGCCTCGTCGGGACGCTCACCGACGTCACCGAATTCAAGACCGCCGAAGAGCGGCTGCTGCACGACGCGGTGCATGACAACCTGACAGGACTGCCAAACCGCCAACTGTTCCTGGACCGCTTCGAGGCCGTGCTGGCATTCGCCAAGACCGATCCGGCCATGCGGCCGACCGTGATCGTGATCGATCTGGACCGGTTCAAGCAGGTCAATGATTCAGTTGGCATGGCTGTCGGTGACTCCATCCTGCTGACGCTGGCCCGCCGCCTCGCGCGGCTGCTGAAGCCGCAGGACACGCTCGCCCGGCTGTCCGGCGATCAGTTCGCACTGATCCTGCTGTCGGAGCGCGACCCGGGCCGCATCATCGCCTTTGCAGAAAATCTCCGCCGCACCATCCGTGCGCCGATCACCTTCAATGACCGCGAAATCTTCGTGACGGCCTCGATCGGGCTGTGCCTCGCCGACAGCCAGTCCTCGCGCACCGAGGAAATCCTGAAAGACGCCGAACTTGCGATGTATCACTCGAAGCGCATTGGCGGCGACCGCATCGAGGTGTTCAAGGCCGCGATGCGTGCGCGCAAGTCCGATCGCCTGACGCTCGAAGCCGAATTGCGGCGCGCGATCGAGCGCGAAGAAATCAAGATCATGTACCAGCCGATCGTTCGGCTGGAGGATCGTACGATCGCCGGCTTCGAAGCATTGTCCCGCTGGGAGCATCCGAAGCTCGGCCGCATGTCGCCGGCCGAATTCATCACCATCGCCGAGGAAATCGGCCTGATCGTCGATCTCGGCATGTTCGTGCTCGAACGCACGGCACGGCAATTGAGCATCTGGCAGCGCACCTTGCGCGCGCAGGAAGGCCTGTTCGCGAGCGTCAACGTCTCATCGAAACAACTGCTGCGGCAGGATCTGATCGGCGACGTGCGAACCGTGCTGGCGCGATCGTCGGTGATGCGCGGCACGCTGAAGCTCGAATTGACCGAATCCGTGGTGATGGAAAATCCCGAACACGCGGCGCAAATCCTGTCGCGGCTGCGCGAGCTTGGCGCGGGGCTCGCACTCGACGATTTCGGCACCGGGCATTCCTCGCTGTCCTATCTGCAGCGCTTTCCGTTTGACACCATCAAGATCGACCAATCCTTTGTACGCATGAGCGCCAAGGGCACGCGTCCCGTGATTTTGCGATCGATCATTGCGCTCGCGCACGACCTCGGCATGGAAACCGTAGCGGAAGGCGCCGAGACGGATTCGGATGCGGTCGAGCTCTATCACATGGGCTGTGAATACGCGCAGGGCTTTGTGTTCGGCCAGGCGATGACGGCGGAAGCTGCGACCAAGATGCTGTCCGGCGATCGAATGGAGCTGGCACGGTAGCTCCTGAGCGCGGTTGTCTACGCGTGGCCGGCTTCGCTCGAGAGCATGCCCGGCGCGATGCCCAGTTTGCGCATCGCCTTTTCGTATTTGCGCTCGGGCTCGCCGAAAATCAGCTCGGGATCGGCCGCACAATGCAGCCAGCCGTTATTCTGGATCTCGGCTTCGAGTTGACCGGGCGCCCACCCGGCATAGCCGAGCGCGAGGATCGCGCTCGCGGGACCGTCGCCGGTCGCAATCGCCTTCAGGATATCGATCGTCGCGGTGAGACAGATCCCGTCATCGATCGGCAGCGTCGAATCCTCGATGAAGAAATCCGCCGAATGCAGCACAAAGCCACGCCCGGTTTCAACCGGGCCGCCCTTCAAGACCATGACATCGTCGTGGCGGGTTGAAACCTGGATAGCTTCCCCATCGGGCACTACGTTGAGCTGGACCAGCAGATCGGGGAACTTGATGTTACTCGCGGGCTGGTTGACGACGATACCCATCGCGCCTTCCGGTGAATGCGCGCAAATATAGACCAGCGTTTTGGCGAAGCGGTCGTCGCTCATGGACGGCGAAGCGATCAGCATCTGGCCATCAAGGTAGCCGCGTGCCGATGGCTCACCAGCCTTTGACTTCCGTCCCGGTCCCTTCTTCGGAATCTTCATGTCTCTGAGGTTAACCCCTTCACGTCGCCTTGTGAAAGGGAAGTTTCGCTCTAGCTCACGGTGAATTCAGTGGTGCTCAACGCGTCTAGCGCCTAGATCGTTGCCATGCGCGCTGCCACAATTTGCCTGCCGGTTGCTGCCACAATCTGCCTCGCGGCGATCATCGCCGGCTTTGCGCCCATGCCGTCGGCCCGCGCCGATATGACAGCGTGGTACGGCGATGCACGCGCCGGCATGCGGATCGTCGCCGGCGGAACCAAAGTCGCAAAGGGCCCGTCCATGCTGCGCGCCGGCGTCGAAATCCGCCTCGCGCCCGGCTGGAAGACCTACTGGCGCTATCCCGGCGATTCCGGCGTGCCACCGCATTTCGACTTCGCCAAATCCGAAAATCTGAAATCCGTGCAGCTGGCCTGGCCGGCCCCGGAGCGGTTTTCCGACGCCGATGGCAGCTTCATCGGCTACCGCGACAATGTGTTGTTCCCGCTTAGTATCGAGCCGGAAGATGCGGCGAAACCCGTCATCCTGCGCCTCACCCTCGATTACGCGATCTGCGAGAAGGTCTGCATTCCGGTCCAGGCCAAGGGCGAGCTGACTATCAAGGGCGGCGCCACCAAAGGCTCCGAGATCGCCAAAGCGGAACAAACGGTGCCGCGCGCCCAACTGCTCGGTGCCGACGCGCCACTCTCGGTCAAGGCGGTCCACCGCGACAATGGCGCCAAACCGCCGCGGGTGCTGGTTGATATCGTGGCCCCGAACGGAAGCCCCCTGTCGGTGTTTGCCGAAGGCCCGTCGGCGGACTGGGCACTGCCGGTTCCTGACAAGGTTGACGGCGCGCCCGCGGGGCTGCAGCGCTTCGCCTTCGCGCTGGACGGCCTGCCGCCCGGCACCAGCGCCAGCGGCGCCATCCTGAAGGTGACCGCGGTCGCCGGCTCTGATGCGATCGAGACCACCTTCCGGCTCGACTAACGCCGCCACCCGGCCTATTTTGCCCAGCCTGTTTAGAAGCGCCCTTCCGTGCGGCCGGTTTGCGCCGCGCTCAAGCCACGTGACAATCGAAGAGGACCATCATGACCATCAAGGTCGGCGACACATTGCCCAACACCACCTTCCGCGTCATGACGGCGGACGGACCGAAGCCGAAAACCACCGATGAGGTGTTCAAGGGCAAGAAGGTCGTGCTGTTTGCCGTCCCCGGCGCCTTCACCCCGACCTGCACCAAGAACCACTTGCCCGGCTTCGTCACCAATGCCGCCGCCATCAAGGCCAAGGGCATCGACGTGATCGCGGTGACGGCGGTCAACGATCCGTTTGTGATGGGCGCCTGGAAGACCACGGCCGGCTCCGACGACATCGAGTTCCTGGCTGACGGCAGCGCCGATTTCGCCAAGGCCACCGGCCTCGAACTGGATGCATCGGCTGGCGGCCTGGGCATCCGCTCCAAGCGCTATTGCATGGTGGTGGATGACGGCGTGGTGAAGTCGCTGACGGTCGAGGACTCGCCCGGCAAGGCCGACATGTCAGGCGCCGAGGCGCTGCTGAAGTCGCTGTAGCAAACCGACTTATCAAACGTCATGGCCGGGCTTGTCCCGGCCATCCACGTTTTGGGGTCAAGCTAGTAAAGACGTGGATGCCCGCGACGAGCCCGGGCATGACAAATAACTACATCTTCCCCTTCAGCCGCAGTTCCGCGATCCCCGCGCGCGCCAGTTGATCGGCACGTTCGTTGAGGTCGTGTCCGGCATGGCCCTTGACCCAGTGCCACGTCACCTCGTGACGCGTGAGCGCCGCGTCGAGTTGTTGCCACAGATCGACATTCTTCACCGGCTTCTTGTCGGCGGTGCGCCAGCCATTCTTCTTCCAGCCGTGGATCCAGGCCGAGATACCATTCCGCACATACTGGCTGTCGGTATAGAGATCGACGCGGCACGGCTTGGTCAGCGCCTCCAGCGCCGAGATCGCCGCCATCAGCTCCATGCGATTGTTGGTGGTGTGCGCCTCGCCGCCCTTCAATTCCTTGGTCTTGTCGCCGGATTGCAGGATCGCGCCCCAGCCGCCGGGGCCGGGATTTCCCGAGCAGGCGCCGTCGGTATGGACGATGACGTGAGGCAGACTCATTGAAGCGGACTCACTTTGCAGGATGGTTTTTTGAAGCTCGGTGGCGGGACGGCTTTGGCGCAAGTCTATGCCGCGAGCAGACGGTGCCTACGCAAGCTCCCGCGCCTTGATGCCGTAATCATCCACACTCGTCACATGCTGGTGGAAGCGCAGCTTGCGGAAATATTCCTGCGGCGCCTTCGGCCGGACCAGCGCGCCGGGCGGCACGTTCAGCCAGTCGACCACCCGGGTGGCGAGAAAGCGCAGCGCCGCACCGCGCGCCAGCAGCGGCATCGCAGTGAGTTCGTCATCGGTCAGCGGCCGCACCTTGGCATAGGCCTGCAGCAGCGCCCGGCCTTTGGTGACGTTGTAGGAATGATCGTTCTCGAAGCACCAGGCGTTGAGGCAGATCGCAACGTCGTAGGCGAACATGTCGTTGCAGGCGAAATAGAAATCGATCAGCCCGGACAGGCGCTCCCCGAGAAAGAACACATTGTCGGGAAACAGATCGGCATGGATCACGCCTTCGGGCAATCCATTCGGCCAGGCGCCTTCCAGATAGTCGAGTTCGTCGCGGATCACAGCCAGCATGCCATGCTGGATGGTATCGATGCGATCGGCGCAGGACTCAAAGAGCGGCCGCAGTTGCGTGGCCGACAGCGCGTTGGCGCGATGACCTTTGAAATCCGCGCCCGCGAGATGAAGCTTCGCCAGCGCCTCGCCCACCGCCGTGCAATGGCGCGCCTCGACCCGGCGCATCCACACGCCATCAAGGAAGGTCACGATCGCCGCGGCCCGGCCGCACAATTCGCCGAGCGTCTTGCCGTCGCGCATGCGCACCGGCTGCGGACAATTGATTCCGCGCAGCGCCAGATGCTCCATCAGGCCGATAAAGAACGGAATGTCCTCGACCTCGACCAGCCGCTCATACAGCGTGAGGATGAAAAAGCCGGCATCGGTATGCAGCAGAAAATTGGAATTCTGCACGCCTTCGGCGATACCCTTGTAGGACAACAGCTTGCCGATCTCGTAGCGAGCGAGAAACGCATCGAGTTCTTCGGCCGGGACATCGGTATAGACCGCCACCGGTCACTCCGCCGCTTCGGTGCGCAGCGGGCGCGGCAGCGGGAAAAACACGTGTTCGTCGGCGGCCGACATGGTTTCCACATGCAGCGCATAGCGCTCTGCAAACGCATCCAGCACTTCCTCAACCAGCACTTCCGGCGCCGAGGCGCCGGCGCTGACACCAAGCGAAGCGATATTCTGAAACCGGCTCCAGTCGATATCGGCGGCGCGCTGCACCAGCACGGCGTACGGACAGCCGGCGCGTTCGGCGACCTCTTTCAGGCGCTGCGAATTGGAGGAATTCGGCGCGCCGACCACCACCATGGCGTCGACCAGCGGCGCCACCAGTTTCACCGCCTCCTGACGATTGGTGGTGGCGTAGCAGATATCGTCCTTGTGCGGGCTGATGATTGCGGGGAAGCGCGCCTTCAGGATTTCGACAAGGACGGCGGCGTCGGCGACCGACAGCGTGGTCTGCGTTACATAGGCAAGATTGCTCGCGTCTCTCGGCGTGAACTGTCGCGCGTCGTCCGGCGTCTCGATCAGAGTGATGGTGCCTTGCGGCAATTGGCCGAGCGTGCCGACCACTTCGGGGTGGCCGGAATGGCCGATCAGCACGATTTCGCGACCGCGGCGGAAATGGATTTCGGCCTCGCGATGGACCTTGGTGACCAGCGGACAGGTGGCGTCGAGCGTGATGAAATTGCGTATCCTGGCGGTCTCGGGAACGGATTTCGGCACGCCATGGGCGGAGAACACCACCGGTGCAGCCGTGTCGGGGATCTCGTCCAGTTCCTCGACGAAAATCGCGCCCTTGGCTTTCAGGCTGTCGACCACATAGCGATTGTGCACGATCTCGTGCCTGACATAGACCGGCGGGCCATACAGCGCGAGTGTGCGCTCCACCGAATCGATGGCCCGCACCACGCCCGCGCAAAAACCGCGCGGCGAGCAGAGAATCACCCGAAGCGGCGGCTTTTCGCCGCCGGGAAAGCCGGCAGGGCCCATCATCGGCGCATTTTTCATCGGAACTGTCCTATGGACATGGGGGCGGGCGCCCCGGGAAGTCAAGGCACCGCAATCGACTTAACGTCAAAGTAAGGCTATGTTAGTTGTATGATCCGGGCGGACCGGGGCGTTGGGCATGATGTCGATCCACATGAAAGTGCTGGCGGCCTTGGCTTCGGCCGTGACGCTGTCCGGCTGCGTCAGCAGCGGCAGCAGCTATCAGGTGGAAAACGCCACCGGGCAGGCGATCCCGCACCACGCGCTCGCCGACGAAGTGTACCTCGATGGAACCGGACCTACCGCGCGCCGGCTGGCGCAAACGCCGCGTGGCAGCGTGGTCGAGCGCCGGTATGCCGAGCCGGTGCCTCCCGGCGCTCCGACCCGCGCCGTCGTGCGGACGCGACCGACCGCGATCGAGCGCGCCGACAACGTCTCCAGCACCACTGGCGCCCGGCATTCGGTGCAGAACGAGGCCGACAAGCCCTTTTCCGACCAGTGGTGGGAGAAGGAACGGCGCGAGGACGCCCGGCTGAAACGGGTGATGGATATCTGCCGCGGCTGCTGATCGGCCGCCCGCGACAGGTTGCCCCGCTGCCCGCCAGGGCCTATATTCCCGCCATTCCTGTCATCCTCGATGACGACCTGCTTCGCCGTCCAAATACGCCCTGACCGGGCGGGCGGAGCGTGAAGGAGAATTTTGCCATGCAGGAAGCGCCGCTGATGCCGAAGGCCACCGCCGTGTGGCTGGTCGAGAACACCGGGTTGTCGTTCGATCAGATCGCCGAATTCTGCAAACTGCATCCGCTGGAAGTGAAGGCGATCGCAGACGGGGATTCCGCGCAGGGCATCAAGGGGCTCGACCCGATCCAGACCGGTCAGCTGACGCGCGAGGAGATCGAACAGGCCGAGCAGAACAAGACGCGCCGCCTGCATCTCGCCGACCGCAAGGTGCGGGTGCCGGAACAGAAGACCAAGCGCGGCCCACGCTACACCCCGGTGTCGCGCCGCCAGGATCGTCCGAACGCGATCCTGTGGCTGCTGCGCAATCATCCCGAACTCAAGGACAGCCAGATCATGCGGCTGGTCGGCACCACCAAGTCGACGATCCAGAGCATCCGCGAGCGCTCCCACTGGAATGCCGCGAATCTGAGCCCGCTCGATCCGGTGACGCTTGGCCTGTGCTCGCAGATCGATCTCGACATGCAGGTTGCCAAGGCCGCGAAAGAAAAGCCGGCACCGTCCGAGCACGATCGCGTCACCCTGCTGCCTGCTTCGGTCACCACCGCGCCCGAACAGGAACCGGTTTACGAAGACAGCCGGGCTGCGGCGGCGAGCGCCAAGTCGCAGGAAGACGCCGACGTCGCTTCGGTCTTCGCCAAGCTGAAGAAGATCGGCGGCACCAAGAGCGAAGAGGATTAAGGCGCCGCTCGATCCGTATCCGCTCGTCCCCGCGAAAGCGGGGACCCAGGAGCCTGGATTCCCGCCTGCGCGGGAATGAGCGGAGTAGAGACGTACGCGCTCAATCCACCGCCAGCTTGCCCTTGGCGATCGTCTCGCGCCAGATCTCGGCTTCGGCCTTCGCATTCTTTGCGAACTGCGCGGGCGTTTCGCCGCCCGGCAGGAAACCAAGCTCTTCCAGCTTTTTGGCGACCGCCTCGTCTTGCAGCGCCGCCTTCACCGCCGCATGAATCGCGTCAATGGCGGCCTGCGGTGTGCCTTTCGGCGCGGCCAATCCCCACCAGTTTTCGGCGACATAACCCGGCACGCCGCTTTCGCTGGCGGTCGGGACATCCGGCACATTGGGCAGTCGCTTGTCCGAGGCAACCGCCAGCGCCTTCGCCTTGTCGGATTGAACGAACGCGCGACCAACGCCCCATCCCGCGAGATAAAGCTGCACATCGTTGGTGATCAGCGCCTGCATCGCTGGCGGCGCGCCGCGATAAGGCACATGCACCAGTTCGATGCCGGTGAGTTGCTTCAGCCGCTCCACTGCGAGATGCGGCGTGGTGCCGACGCTCGGCGACGAATAACTGAGCTTGCCCGGATTGGCCTTGGCGTAGGCGACAAACTCGCCCAGCGTTTTCACCGGCACCGCCGGGTTCATGTACATCACCGACGGCACCACAGCGACGCGGGTGATCGGCACGAACTCGGTCAACGGATCGAAGCTGGTCTTCGGAAACATGAACTGGTTGATGACGAAATTGTTGGTCGCACCCATCATCAGCGTGTGACCGTCGGGCGCAGCACTCGCCACCGCCTTGGCGCCGATCATGCCGCCGCCGCCGCCGCGGGCATCGATCACGATCGGCTGGCCGAGCGCTTTCTCCATCGCATTCGAAATCAGCCGCATGATCATGTCGCCGGCGCCGCCTGCGGCATAGGGCACGATCACCGTGACCGGGCGATCGGGGAACGCGGCAAAGGCACGACGTGGCACAAACGCAGCGGCTGCCGCCGCGGTGACGAAGGCACGTCGAGTCATTCGGATCATGGCGTCTCTCCGCTTCATAAGTCGATGCGCATCAGGTCATGAGCGATCTGCAGCGGGCCCCGGTAGACGCTGCGGATTTCGGATACGAACGCGTCGATCTGATGCGGCCCCATCAGGTCGACCGGCAGATGCTTCCCGGCCGCGCGCTTCAGCACCGGCGAGAGCGAGTCGACATGGCCGATATGGGTGGCGACCACCTGCTTCACCCCGGCCTCGACCGCGAGCCGGCCGAGATCGTGCGGGCTGGTATGCGAGAAGGTGCCGACCTTCGATTGCCGGCGATGCTCGATGAAGGCCTCGGTGAAGGTGCATTCGTGGATCAGGAGATCGGCGCCGCGCGACAGCGTCAGGATGTTATCGCAAGGCGCGGTATCGCCGGAGAACGCGACCACCTTGCCCTCGGCCTCGATGCGAAAGCCGTAGCAGGGCGAAATTTCCGCCGGAATGTGATCCATAAGGGCGGCGGTGACGCGGATTTCGCCATCGTCGCAGATGACGCCCTCCCCGTACTCCGTCACATCGGGACGGATCGCTTCCATATTGGCCTGGCGCGCCGGATAGGCGCTGCGGGCCCTGATGTCGGCATCGAAGGCACCATTCTCGAACAGATGGCTGACCAGCTTCTTCGTGCCGTCGGGTCCGAAGATGTTGAGCGCGCCGACGCGGTTCAGGATCCAGCCTGAAATCACGAAGAACGGCAATTCGCAGACATGGTCGTGATGCAGATGCGTCAGGAAGAGATCGCCGACATCGGCCGGGTTGACGTCTACGCGCATCAGCTGGCGGGTCGCGCCATGCCCGCAATCGAGCATCAGGTGGCGGCCGCTGTCGAGCGTGATCAGGATGGAGGTGTGGCAGCGATCGGGATCAGGCAAGGCCGCGCCGGTCCCGAGCATCACGATCCGCATGGGCAGCCCTCCTGTCTCTTTCATTATGGCCAGGTACGGTGATAAACGAAAATCGCATTATGCTATTGAGTGATAACTTATTGGAATAATACAATGTCGTCGTCGCCGCTCCGGATGCGCCATCTCGACGTCCTGCTCGCGGTCGCGGCTGAAGGCTCGATGCAGCGCGCCGCGCAGCGCGTCCATCTCACCCAGCCCGCCATCTCCAAGCTGGTCCGCGAACTGGAGACGATGTTCGGAGCGCCGCTGTTCGACCGGTCCAAACGCGGCGTGACGCTTACCGAATGCGGGCGCGCGCTCGCGACCCGCGCCGAATATCTGCGCAACGACATCGAGCGGGCGCGTGACGAAGTCTCCGCAATCGCAAGCGGCACGCTAGGCTCGCTGAGGATCGGCGCGCTGCCGGTGGTGGAGAGCGCGCTGCTGCCGCAAAGCCTGATGGCGCTGCGCAAGATCGCGCCTGCGCTTCGCATCCGGGTGCAGGAGGGCACCAGCGCGGCACTGCTCGATCAACTCAGGCGCGGCGAGATCGATTGCGTCATCGGCCGGCTCGACGCCGGCGCCGACGGCCAGGACATCCGGGCCGAAAAATTGCTGCGGCTGCCAACCAGGATTGTGGCGCGCCGCCGGCATCCGCTGGCCGCGCGCAAGCGCGTGACGCCGGATCAACTCGCGGCCTATCCGTGGGTGTTGCCGCAACCGGGCGCCCCGATCCGCACCGTGATTGACGGTGTGTTCGCCGCAGCCGGACTTCCGGCGCCGGTGCCGCTGGTCGAATCCACCTCGATCCGCCTCAACTACGAACTGATGCGCTCCTCCGACATGATCGGCGTGATGCCCGACGATGCCGCCACTGCCTATATGGCCGGGCGGGCGCTCGCGATCCTGTCGTTCGACATTGCAGACCGGCTGCCCTGGGTCGGGGTGATGACGCGCACCGCGCCGCCGTCGCATGCCCTGACGTTGTTCCTGCGGGTGCTGCGCGAAAATTCTGGATAGTCGCGCGCGACTCAGGCGGTATTCAGTTGCTTTTCAGTGAGTGACCGTTCGGCGTCAGTTGTGGCTTCCATGCACTAGGTGCAGTGCGGTGACCCGCATAATGTCCGCTCCTCATCGGCGGGGGCGTCGAAGGGAATAACCATGAAATTGCAGGCCTTTCTAAGCTTTTCGGTGCTCGCTTTCGTTTCTGCGCAAGCCTCCGCCCAAACCAACGAAACCCGCCACGCCGCCGCCACCCCGGCTGTAACCGTCGATGAACCGGCCGTGGCGCCCAAGCCGCAATTGCCGGCGGCGCGAGCAGCCGTCGATCCGGCCCCCAGAGCCGATGCGAAACCGAAACTACGTCGCGTCCAACGCGCGGCGCCGCGTGAACCGCAACAGCCCGAGCCGATGACCTGGCAGGAGCGCATGCGCGCGATGTGGGGCATAGACAATGCGCCAGCCGATCCGCGCGCCGCAGCCCGCCCGAACCAGCCGCAAGCTCCGGCGGCCCCGGCCTATACCGCGCGCCCGAACAATCGCCTGCTGTTCGGCCGGTTCTACACCAAGATCCCGCGCCAGACCGTGGCGTTCCCGGGCAATTACGCGCCCGGCACGATCATCGTGCGCCATCGCGAGAAGCGTCTCTATTATGTGCTCGGCAACGGACAGGCGATCCAGTACGGCGTGGCCGTCGGGCGCGAAGGCGCGGCCTGGTCGGGCACCTCAACCGTCTCCAACAAGCGCGAATGGCCGAGCTGGACGCCGACGCCCGCGATCCTCGCGCGCCAGCCGAATCTGCCGCGGCACATGGAAGGCGGACCACAGAACCCGATGGGCGCACGCGCGCTTTATCTCGGCGATACGCTGTATCGCATCCACGGCACCAACGAACCCTGGATGATCGGCGAAGAGGTCTCGTCCGGCTGCATCCGCATGACCAACGAAGACGTCATCGATCTCTACAACCGCACCCGCATGGGCGCGACGGTGATCGTGATCCGCTGAGGCACGATCGGTCTGAGGCGACGCAGCAGGAATATTGCGGCCGGGCAAAAGCCCGGCCGTTTGCGTCTTGGAGTCAGCGCGCGAGGCGGCGTGCCGAACCCTACTCGGTGAAGAGAAGCAACTTTCGAGCAGTAATTACAAAGCACCCGTCCGCAGCCTCATCGGCGATGCGCTCCGATCAGCAACGCGCATTGTCATGCAGCAATGGCCGCTTCACCGACGGTATACACCCTGTCACGACCGTTACGCTTCGCGGCGTAAAGAGCTTCATCCGCGACCCGAAGCAGATCCTGATTGGGCAACGCGGTTGCGCAGCCGAAACTTGCGGTGATTGACAAATCACCTTGTGGTGTTTCAACGCGCATCGCTGCAACGAGAGCACGCAACCGTTCGGCAATTTCCTTCGCTTTCGAAAGGCTTGTCGCCGGCAAGAGCACAGCGAACTCCTCTCCGCCAAGGCGAGCGAGCGAATCGTTTGGTCTTATTGCGTTAGCAACCGTTTTTGCGAACCGGCGGAGAACCAGGTCCCCGGTAAGATGCCCATACGTATCGTTGACGCGCTTGAAGTAATCAATATCGATCGTCACCAGAGATAATGGTACGCCATGCTCGGACCAGGCCCGATATTCGCGCTCAAAAATCTGCTGGAACCTTGCACGGTTGGCAGCGCCGGTCAGTTGGTCCTGGGTCAGCAGACGGCGCAGGTCGTCGGTATTGTGAGTTTGCCGGGTGATATCGCGGAGCACCACCGTATATCCCCCGAGTTGTCCTTCGCAGCCAACGCGCGCGGCAATCAGCCGCTGGCACCAATAGCGCGAACCGTCTCGCCGACTGTGCCACATTTCGTTCAGATGCCAGCCGTCACGCTCGGCCATGCGCAGATTCTCAACCATGCCGATCTGGCCGTCAGCCGCCGAGGACGGAAAAATTTCTGCCAGTGTCCTGCCGATCAGCGCGTCGCAGGCATAGCCGGTCTGGTTGGTCCATGACGCATTGACCGCATCGACCACGCCGTCGGAGGTGATCGATAAAACGGCATAGTCGTTGATGTCGTTAATGAGCGAGGAGAACCAAGCTTCGGCTTGCTTCAGTCGGCGCTCCTGAGCGACCTGTATCGTGATGTCGGAGATGCAGGCAATCGCGCGATTGGCATCCAGTTTGACGAGCGTACAGGCGAGGACCTTGGGATCCGTCGATACTGAATGGCGAGTCAGATCGACCAATATGCGATGACCGTCGCATACGGTTCCGCGTTCAGCGGTAAAACCTTCGAAGATATTGCGCAGCTCCGGAGCGACATCGTTGAGCATCGCAAACAGGTTGCCGGTGTCGCGCATTCCCGCAAGCGGCAAAAGATGCTTCATGGCATACGGGTTGATCAGCGTAATCGAACCCGACGCCGTGATTTCGATCAGCCCAACAGGCGCAGCATAGAGGAACTCAATGAGTTTCTCGTGCTCGTTCGCCATCACCATCTGCTTATCTGTCGATGAGAATGAAATGCAGGGGCGACGACCTGCTGGCCATCAGGCGCAGGCGGACCGGTGTCGGGCGCATGCGCAGCGTGAGTACGAATGGAATAATCGCATCCAGCTCGGGCTCGTCCTCGAACCGTTGTGCGACCATGAAATTGTTCATGCATTGCGCGATTGCATCGAAAAAGCTGCATTCAAGCACCTTTTTGGCGTCCAATCCGGCCATCCGCGCTTCGGTTTCATTGTAAACTTTGGTGATACCGCTGGCGTCCAGGCCGACCACGCCGAACGGCAATTCGTCACGCACGTCCGCCCGCATCATCTGCAGGTCCGTCAGCCTGACCGTTTCGAACGTTGCCTCGATAATCGTTGCCAAGATTGCCTCCGTGAGTACCTTAGCCGTCCAACTTGGACCGACGACCTTAACAAGTCGGGAGCTAAGCTCATCAAGTTGACCATGGCAGTTAACGCTGTTGCCGTAACCGGAAGCACACCGTGACCTGCCAGACACGGCGGCCCCCCCGCGCCTTGCACACCCGCGCTCCGATCAGGCAGCCAGCGTCTGATCGACCCGGCGCAGGGCGCGACGCAGCGCCTGCAGGCAATCGGGATCGACCGCGGTTCCTTCCATCTCCGTCATGATCGCGAGCGCCTTCGACACCGGCATCGCCGCGCGATACGGGCGATCGGCGGTGAGCGCATCGCCTCCCCCCCGTCGGATTGACGACGCAAGCCTGGGCACGCTAAAACTATATAGCTTTAAAGCAATGGGACGCAGCCGCGAGGTTGCGACACGTATAAGTTCATGGCTGCCAAACATTCATCGGTTGCGCTCGACGACGAAGAACAGGCGATGCTGGCGGGAGAATGCGGCCCGGCGCGGCAATGGGCGATCGCGCATCAGATCGCGGTCGCGGAATTCTTCGACGCAACGGACTTCGTGCGCGTCGGGCAGGCCCACATCATGGCGGATACCGAGGCAACCGGCGAAGCCGGCGTGGCCTTTGTCGAGAGCCTCGCGGCGATGGCGCCGGAGCATCGGCGCGTCACCATTCCGACCATCACCGATCCGCGCGGAGTCGATTTCGACGCATACAAGCGCCTCAAGCAGACGCCTGGCATGGTCGACATCGAAGCGCGGCTGATCCGGGCATTCGAGGCGCTCGGCGTCATGATGACGAACACCTGCATCAATTATCAGACCATCCTGCCGCCGGTGCACGGAGAACATCTGGCCTTCGGCGATACCGGCGTCGTGATCTACTCGAACGGCGTGCTCGGCGCGCGGAGCAACTTCGAGGGCGGCCCGTCTGCCTTGTCCGCAGGGCTCACCGGACGCACGCCGCGTTACGGCTATCATCTCGACCGCCACCGGATGGGGACCAAGCATTTCACGGTGTCGTGGCAGCCGCGCGACCTGAGCGACTGGGGCGCGCTCGGTGGTATCGTCGGCAAGCGGACTGACAGCTATTGGGCGGTGCCGGTCATTTCCGGACTCGAGCGGGTTCCGAATTCCGACGAGCTCAAGCATTTCGGAGCAGCGTTGGCGAGTTTCGGATCGGTTGCGATGTTTCATATGCCCGGTGTCACGCCGGACGCGCCGACATTACGCGACGCGTTCGGCGGCAAGGAGCCGCCGCCACCCTCTCCGGTCACGGAAACAGATCTGGCGGATTTCTACGGCCTTTATGCCGCCCGCGGCGAAAAGGTCGATGTCGTGGTGTTTTCCGCGCCGCAATTGTCGCTGGTTGAGATGAGTCAGGTTGCCGACCTGCTCGATGGCCGGCAGGTGCACGCCGATACCACGCTGATCGCAGTGACATCGCCCGAAATCAAATCGGCGGCCGACCGGATGAAGATCACCGCGCGGATCGAGGCGGCCGGAGGCCTCGTCTTGTCCGGCGTATGCTTCTATCAGAGCTATGCGCGCGAGATGGCCGAGGCGAACGGGTGGAAGCGCCTGATGTCGAACTCGGCGAAGATCGTGAACATTCTCGGCGGCTACGGCTACAAGCCGACGCTCGGCACCATGGAAGATTGCGTGCGCTCCGCCGTCGCCGGGAGGATCTGCTGATGCCGATCGTCCTGCATTGCCACCGCGGTATCGGACCGAACGTCACCGGCACCGCGCTCGTCACCAGCGATAATTTCAGCGCGCGCTACGATCTGGACCGCATCAAGGGCGTGTTCTCGCGTCCGGCCCATGCGTTGTTCGGTCAAAGCTATGTCGGCAGGATTTTGGTGTTTAATACCGCGAAGGGCGGCGTTGCCTCGGCCTGGATGCTGCGCGAAATGATGGAGCGGCGCATCACGCCGCTCGCTTTGGTGTTCAACCGCGTCAATCCCATCCTCGCGCAGGGCGCGGCATTCGGCAATCTGACGCTGGTCGACCGGTTTAAGGCCGGCGATGTGTCGACGCTATTTCGCACTGGCGACGAACTGGCGATCGAACCCGGTCTTGGAACGGTTACGATCCTCAACCGCGAGCCTTGATGCCAACACTCGGCTTGCTGCCGTTTTTCAAAATCGGAGGTTGAAGGAGGCACGGCCGGCCAATTGTCTTCGACCGTCCATCCGGTCACACTCTTGCGCAGAATCAAGGGCCGCGCCGAAATGAACGCCAACGAGTTCTGGGTGCAGTATCAGAAGGAGCTGATCCCCGGCGTATCGAAATACGCGCTGCTGCGCGATGTCCTCGTCGACGCCATCGCATCCGGGCACTGGAAACGCGGCGAGCTGCTTCCGACCGAGCAGGACTTGGCACGCCAGACCCCCTTCAGTCTGGGCACGGTGCAGCGCGCGCTTCGCAGCCTCGTCGACGACGGCATCATCGTCAGACGCCAGGGCTTCGGCACCTTCGTTGCCGACAACGTCAAGCCGCTCGACAAGCCGTGGCACATGCGCTTCATCCCGCCTGAGGGTGGCGCTGTGGTCGAGACCTACACCTATGTGCTAGGCCGGGAGAGCGTGAAAAAGAAGGGGCGCTGGTCGCGCTATTTCCCGAACAACAGCGACGTGTTCACGATCGAACGGCGCTTCCGGATCGCCGACAAGTTCTGGGTGTTCAATCGTTTCTACAGCTCCGCCAGCATCCTCGGCACACTGCAACGATGCGCGCTCGGCAAACTCAATGGTGTCAATCTGAAAGAGATGATCATCCGGCAATACGGCCTTCCAATCACAAACATCGAGCACCGGCTGAAGATAGCTCACTTCGACGCAGAGCTTTGCCGGCATCTCGAGATCAGGAAAGGCGCGACCGGGTTGCTGTTGGAGGCGGTTGCGCGGACAGGACCGGACGCCGTGTATTATCAGGAATTCTACGTGCCGGAATCCGACTATTATCTCGATCTGCCGAGCGCCTATACGCCGTGATCGGCGCGCCAAAGCTTGCCGCAGTAGCGGCGCTACACCCGTTCCTTGTGCCGCGCGGCCTTCGCTTCGGGCGACGCGGATTCACGCATGTCGCTGCCGGACCTGCGCTGGCTGGCCGGCCCCGCGCCGCGCATATAGTGACGCTCCGGGCGATAGCGCTGCGACCGGGCTGGCGCGATGACGATCCGGCGATACAATCGCATCAGCATGCGAAGCATAGCCACAGGGCCCTGTTTCGTAAGGTGGTGAATGGCGATTTGCCAACCTACTATATAGTACCTTAGGATGGAACTATATAGTTATAAAGATACATGGGGAGGTTCCGATCATGTCAGCGCATTGGCATCGCAGGGATGTTCTGAAATGCATGGCGTCCGCGGCATGTCTCGCCGGTGGCTTGGGGAGCGCGTCCGCACAGCTTGAATCGAAGCAAATCCGGTTGATCGTGCCGTTTCCGGCAGGCGGCCCGACTGACATCGTCGCGCGTCCGTTCGCGCAGTTGCTGAACGATGCGTTGAAGGCAACCGTCGTCATCGACAATCGCGGCGGCGCCGGCGGCTCGATCGGTGCCGATGTCGTCGCAAAGGCCGAGCCAGACGGCACGACCCTGATGATGGGAACGGTCGGCACCCACGCGATCAACACCACGCTGTACGAAAGGCTGCCGCACGATCCGGTGAAGAATTTCACGCCGATCGCGCTGGTTGCGATGGCTCCGGTCGCTGTCGTGGTGCATCCGTCGCTGCCCGTCAAAACCCTCGCCGAGCTTGTCGCACTCGCCAAAGAGAAGCCCGGAACGCTGAATTATGCATCGGCCGGCGCGGGAACCCCCGGCCATCTGACCGGCGAATTGTTCAAGGCCGCAGCCGGCATCGACATCGTGCATGTGCCCTATAAGGGCAGCGCACCGGGGGTGAGCGACCTGATCGCGGGTCAGGTCCAGATCATGTTCGACCCGCTTCAGTCCGTGCTGTCCAACATCAAGGGCGAACGGATCCGCGCGCTTGCGGTCAGCAGCAAGTCCCGCTCGCCCGTGGCTCCAAACGTGCCGACCATCGCCGAGTCCGGCTTTCCCGGATTTGAAACCACCGCCTGGTGGGGCGTGTTCGCGCCGGCCGGGCTGCCGCCCGCAACTGCCGCGGCACTGTCGAAGGCGGCCCAGAGCGTGGCGCAGAGCCAGGAATTCCAGAGCAAGCTCGAGCCCCTGGGCGTGATCGGAGCGGATCTCACGGGTCCAGCCTTCGCTGAGTTCCAGAAAGGCGAGATCGAGAAATGGGGCAAGGCCGTGCGTGGTGCAGGGCTGAAGGTCAAGTGACGATGCGGCCTGACGCGAACGTTAAGCTCATTTTGGGCGGGCTTGTCCCGACGAGGAGATAGCAGCGCGAAGAAGAGGAGACGCGCGCAGCCCTCTCACCCTGCCCGCCCCTTCACTGCCGCACCAATCTCGTCCAGCACCTTCGGGTCCTCGATCGTTGCGGGCATGGTCCATGTCTCACCGTCGGCGATCTTCTTCATGGTGCCGCGCAGAATCTTGCCCGACCGCGTCTTCGGCAGCCGCGGTACCGTGATCGCGAGCTTGAACGCGGCGACCGGGCCGATGCGTTCACGCACCAGGGCGACGATCTCCTTTTCGATCGCGGCCGCGTCTCGCGTGACGCCGGCCTTCATCACCACGAAGCCGCAAGGCACTTCGCCTTTGAGCGAATCGGCCATGCCGATCACCGCGCATTCGGCGACGTCGGGATGCGCGGCCAGCACTTCCTCCATACCGCCGGTCGACAGCCTATGCCCCGCGACATTGATGATGTCGTCGGTGCGGCCCATCACATGGACATAGCCGTCCTCGTCCTTGAAGCCGGCATCGGCGGTTTTGTAATAGCCCGGAAAGTCGTCGAGATAGGCTTCGCGGAAACGCTGGTCCTGCTGCCATAGCGTCGGAAAGGCGCCGGGGGGCATCGGCAGCCTGGCGACGATCGAGCCGATGGTGCCGTTGGGCACTTCCTTGCAGCTCTCGTCGACGACACGAATGTCCCAGCCCGGCATCGGCACCGTGGCCGAGCCATGCTTCACCGGCAGCATGCCAAGGCCCACCGGATTGCCGGCGATGCACCAACCGGTCTCGGTCTGCCACCAGTGATCGACCACCGGCTTGTTGAGCTTCTGCTCCGCCCATTCGACCGTCGGCGGATCGGCGCGTTCGCCCGCAAGGAACAGCGTGCGGAAATGCGACAGATCGTATTGCGGCAGCAGCTTGGCGTCCGGGTCCTCCTTCTTGATGGCGCGAAACGCGGTCGGCGCTGTGAAGAAGGCCACCGCCTTATGTTGCGAGAGTACGCGCCAATAAGCGCCGGCATCCGGCGTGCCGACCGGCTTGCCTTCATACATGATCGATGTCGCGCCATGCAGCAGCGGCCCGTAGACGATGTAGGAATGCCCAACCACCCAGCCGATGTCGGAGCCGCACCACCACACCTCGCCGGGATCGACGCCGTACAGGTTTTTCATCGACCATTTCAGCGCGACCGCGTGCCCGCCATTGTCGCGCACCACGCCCTTCGGGACGCCGGTCGTGCCTGACGTATAGAGAATGTAGAGCGGATCGGTCGCCAGCACCGGCACGCAATCCGCACTCTTCTTTGCGGCGATGGCCGCGTCGCGCAACGACGCCCAGTCATGGTCGCGGCCGGAGGTCAGCGTCGCCTGTTCCTGCGGCCGCTGCAGCACGATGCAGGCGGAGGGCTTGAACTCCGCCATCGCCACCGCTTCGTCGAGCAGCGGCTTGTATTTGACGATGCGGCCGGGCTCGATGCCGCAGCTCGCCGACAGGATCACCTTCGGCTTGGCGTCATCGATGCGTTTGGCCAGTTCCTTGGCGGCGAATCCGCCGAACACCACCGAATGCACCGCGCCGATGCGGGCGCAGGCGAGCATTGCGAACACCGCTTCCGGAACCAGCGGCATATAGATGATGACGCGGTCGCCCTTGCCGACGCCGAAATCCTGCAGGATCGCGGCGAGCGTCGCCACCTCGAACAGCATTTCTTCGTAAGAGTAGGACGCCACCGTCGCGGTGACGGGCGAATCGTAGATCAGCGCCGCCTGACCGCCGCGGCCGCGCGCGACATGCCGGTCGAGCGCGTTGTAGCAGGTGTTAAGCTTGGCGCCTGCGAACCAGCGGCCGTAGACGCCCGTCGCCGGGTCGAACACCTTGTCCGCCGGTTCGAACCAGTCGATCTCCTTGGCGGCCTCCGCCCAGAAGCCTTCCGGGTCGCGCTGCCATTGCGCATAGACCTCGTGGTAGCGGCTGGCCGTCTTGGCATCCATTTCGCGTTCCCCCATCTTTCCCCGTCACCCTGAGGCGCGCGGCTCGATGACAAAATCTGCCGAGCCTCGAAGAGTGCGGTCGCTTTTGCCGCATTGTGGGCGAGCCCCGTGCCATTGCAAGGACCACGCGGCTTGCGGCACGACGCAGGCGCGCCATTCGCAAATAGCATTAGCGGCGGCGCAAAGGAGGGCGTTTGATCCGCCGCAAATCGAGACCCCTCCTTGACCCTTCCCGCCGACCCGCTGTTCTGGATCGTTGCCGTGACCGCCGTCACGCTGCTTGGCCTGGCCAAGGGCGGTTTTGTCGGCATTGGCATGGTGGCAACGCCCATGCTGGCGCTGATCGTGCCGCCGCTGCAGGCCGTCGCCATGATGCTGCCGATCCTGCTCCTGCAGGATGCGATCTCGGTCTGGGCCTACCGGCACCACTGGGACGCCTGGAACCTGAAAGTCCTGATTCCAGGCGGACTGGTCGGAGTTGCGATTGCCGGCATGCTCGCGGCCTGGGTCCCGGACGCCGCGGTTCGGCTCGCGGTCGGGATCATCGGTGCGACCTTCGTCTTATGGCGCTGGTTCGGCCCGAGCAGTGGCGATATCGGCATCCGGCCAAGTGTCGCCAGCGGGCTGTTCTGGAGTTTGGTGTCGGGCTTCACCTCGACCCTCGCCAATGCCGGCGCCCCGCCGGTTCAGGTCCATATGCTGCCGCAGCATCTGCCGAAGCTGGTCTTTGCCGGCACCATGACGATCTATTTCGCCATCACCAATCTCGCCAAGCTCATTCCGATTTTCGCGCTCGGGTTCACCACCGACAATCTCGTCATCTCGGCGGTGCTGTTTCCGCTCGCCATCGTCACCAATTTCATCGGAATCTGGCTCGTGCGCATCACACCGCAGGAGTTGTTCTACCGGATCGTGTATGTGATCACCTTCGTGATCTCGCTCGAACTGATCCGCAACGGCGTGACCGCCTTCCTCAATTAGCGCATGACCATCATCACCGACCCTCTCTTCTACATGGTCGCGGTGCCGGCCCTGATCGCGCTCGGCCTGTCGAAGGGTGGTTTTGCCGGCGTCGGCGTGCTGGCGACGCCGCTGACCGCGCTCTATCTGCCGCCGCTGGAAGCCGCGGCGCTGATCCTGCCGGTGCTGATCGTGCAGGACATGATCTCGGTCTGGTGGTACCGGCGCGAATACGATCCGTGGAATCTGAAGGTGATGCTGCCCGGCGCGCTTCTCGGCATGGCGCTGGCATGGATGTTCGCGGCCTATGTCAACGACGACGCGCTGCGGATCAGCGTCGGCGTGATTGGCATTTCCTTCGTCATTTATTCGCTGCTCAAACATATCCCGGCGGAGGGACATCGCAAGACCGCGCTGAGCGGCGCGTTCTGGGGCGGCGTTTCGGGCTTCACCTCGTTCCTGTCGCAGGCGGGCGGACCGCCCTTTCAGGTGCATGTCCTGCCGCAGCGATTGCCCAAGCTGACACTGGTCGGCACCAACGTGATCTTCTTTGCGATCGTGAACGCCTTGAAAATCGGGCCGTATTTCGCGCTCGGCCAGTTCTCCACGATCAATTTCGCCACCTCGATGGTGCTGCTGCCGATCGCGGTCGCGGCCAATGCGCTTGGTATCTATCTGGTGCGGGTGACGCCGGTGGAGGTGTTCTACCGGATCGCCTATGCGCTGGTATTCTGCGTCTCGGTGATGCTGCTGTGGCAGGGTGTCTCAGGGCTGTTGCGCGGCTAAGCGCAAGTCACGGTGCTGACACAGCGGCTTTCTAGGCTGCGCGCATGAAGCAAATCATCACATCTGCTATCCTTGCCCTCATGACCCTTTCCGCATCAGCCTTCGACCTGCAGGGCCATCGCGGCGCCCGCGGGCTCGCGCCGGAAAACACCATCCCCGGGTTCGAGACGGCATTGAAGATCGGCGTCACCACGCTCGAACTCGATACCGGCATGACCAAGGACGGCGTGCTCGTCGTCAGCCACGACTCGCAGCTCAATCCAGAGCACACCCGCGGACCGGATGATACATTCCTGAAGGAACAGGGCCCGGCGATCCGCGCTCTCACCTTCGAAGAATTGCAGGCCTACGACGTCGGCCGCATCCAGCCCGGCACCGCTTATGCGGCGCGCTTTTCGACACAGAAGGGCGCCGACAATGTCCGTATCCCGAAGCTCACCGATGTCTTCGACCTGGTGAAGCGCAACGGCGCCGATCACATCCGCTTCAACATCGAGACCAAGCTCACCCCGACCTCCGGCGCCGACACGCCCGACCCGGAGACCTTCGCCACCGCGCTGGTGAAGGCGATCCATGACGCGGGTCTGACAAAGCGCGCGAGCATCCAGAGCTTCGACTGGCGCACGCTGATGGTGGCAAAGCGGATTGCGCCCGAAATCGAGCGCATCTGCCTGACGATCCAGAGCCCGGGTGAGGACAATATCCGCCGCAACCTTCCCGGGCCCTCGCCCTGGACCGCGGGCCTCGACATCGACGACCATGGCGGTTCGGTTCCGCGCCTGGTCAAGGCTGCCGATTGCGCGGTGTGGTCGCCGTTTTTTCGCAACGTCACCGTCGCGCTGGTGAAAGAAGCACACGATCTCGGGCTGAAGGTCATTCCCTGGACCGTCAACGAGATGGCCGATCTGGAACTGATGTACCAGACCGGTATCGACGGCATTATCTCGGACTATCCCGACCGCGCGCGGGCGGCTCTGCCGAAGGGCGTCGCGGCACCGAAGCCGGTAAACCTCGCGCGCTGAGGCTTTCTTCACCTCCCCCTGAAAGGGGGAGGTCGCTCGACTGAGCAGCGCGAAGGAGAGCGGGTGGGGGTCATTCTTCTTTTTCGGCGCGCATCTGTTCAGAGACCCCCTCCCCAACCCTCCCCCTTTCAGGGGGAGGGAGTCCAAAGGGGCGAGTTCGCGTCGACACGCAATTGATCGCATCGCCGCCGCTCCCTATCCTTGCCTCCACCCAAGGGAGGCAACAATGGCGAAAACGCCGCAAGATCTATCGCCCTACGACATCGACCTCGACCGCAATCCGGCCAATTTCCAGCCGCTGACGCCGCTGCAATTCCTCGAGCGCGCGGCGAACACACATCCCGATCATACCGCCATCATCCACGGCCCGTTGCGGCGCAATTATCGCGATGTCTACGCCCGCGCCCGCCGCCTCGCCTCGGCGCTGGCCAAACGCGGCATCACACGCGGCGACACCGTCTCGGTGGTACTCGCCAATACGCCCGCGATGCTGGAATGCCATTACGGCGTGCCGATGAGCGGCGCGGTGCTCAACACCATCAACACCCGGCTCGATGCCGCGGTGAATGCCTTCACCCTCGATCATGCCGAGGCGAAGGTGCTGATCGTCGACCGCGAATTCTCACGCGTGATGAAGAATGCGTTGTCGCGCGCCAAGGTGAAGCCGCTGGTAATCGACTACGACGATCCGGAATATGCCGGCGACGGCGAGCGCATCGGCGCACTCGAATACGAGGACTTTCTCAGCGAGGGCGATCCGAACTTTCCGTGGCACATGCCGGGCGACGAATGGGACGCGATCTCGCTCAACTATACATCGGGCACCACCGGCGATCCCAAGGGCGTGGTCTACCATCATCGCGGCGCGTATCTGCTTGCCACCGGCAATGTCGTGACCTGCGGCATGGGCAAGCATCCGGTCTATCTCTGGACGCTGCCGATGTTCCACTGCAATGGCTGGTGTTTTCCGTGGTCGATCTCGATCCTCGCCGGCACGCATGTGTGCCTGCGGCAGGTCAGGGCCGCGGCGATGTATGACGCGATCGCCGCGCACAAGGTCACGCATCTGTGCGGTGCGCCGATCGTGATGGCAACGCTGCTCAATGCCCCGGCTGCCGAGAAGAAGCCGCTGCCGCATGTGGTGGAATTCTTCACCGCGGCCGCGCCGCCGCCGGAAGCCGTACTCGCCGGCATGAAGGAAGCAGGCTTCAACGTCACGCATCTCTACGGGCTGACCGAATCCTACGGGCCGGCGGTCGTGAACGATTGGCACAGCGATTGGGATGCGCTCGCGCCCGCCGAACAGGCCACGAGGAAAGCGCGGCAGGGCGTGCGCTACGGCGCACTCGAAGCGCTCGACGTCATGGACCCAGACACCATGCAGCCGGTGCCCCGCGACGGCGTGGCGATGGGCGAAGTGATGATGCGCGGCAATGTGGTGATGAAGGGCTATCTGAAAAATCGCGCCGCCAGCGACAAGGCGTTCGCCAGCGGCTGGTTTCACACCGGCGATCTCGGCGTCATGCATTCAGACGGCTATATCCAGCTCAAAGACCGCTCCAAGGACATCATCATTTCCGGCGGCGAGAACATCTCGTCGATCGAAGTGGAGGATGCGCTCTACAAGCATCCCGCGGTGCAGGCCGCCGCCGTGGTCGCAAAGCCGGACGACAAATGGGGCGAGACGCCCTGCGCTTTCATCGAACTCAAACCCGGCGCAAGCGCCACCTCCGACGACCTGATTGCGTGGTGCCGGCAAAACCTCGCGAGCTTCAAAGTGCCGCGCCACATCGTATTTTCAGAACTGCCGAAGACGTCGACCGGCAAGATCCAGAAATTCAGACTGCGGGAGATGGCGAAGGGCGTGTGAGCAGAGCCATCTGATTGACACGTAGATTGAATCATTTATGATTACAACCTATGATTGTTTGTTCGGGGGCATTTCATGGATCGCATTTTCGTTCGCTTCAAATCCCCGGAACAGAAGATCGACGCCCTGAGTGGCGGGATGCTGCGGGCAATCAACACGCTAAGCGGCAAAATGCTGCCAGCATCAGCCCCCGCCAATCCGGATTTTTCTCGGACGCAGCCCGATGTGATGCATGTCCCCGCCACCGATGAGATGCGCAGAGAGCTCGAAAAATCAGGCGCAGAAATTTTCGAAGACGTTCAGTTCCGGGTTTTTCCCGGTAACGACATCGAGACGTTTGATAGTTGGTCCTATCAAAACGACATCGGCGAGTTCGCCGAAAATTATACGCTGCACGACGTTGTCGAGCAGGTCAGGGCGCCGGAAGCCTGGGAGCGCACACAGGGCGAAGGCGCGACCATCGTCGTTGTCGACACCGGCATTGCCGATACTCTGCAGGAATTCTCACCAACGCGACGCGTCGCACTCGATTTCGACAGCCACTATCGCGGCTCGCATTGGGTCGACACCGAGGGGCATGGTTCGATGTGTGCGGCCGTCGCCGCGGCATCTAAAAAGGACGGAGGCCGTTATGACGGCGTCGCGCCGGCGGCAAAGGTCGTTTCAGCTCGCAGCACCCTGAAGTCGACGGACTTGTTCGACATCTTCGATGAACTGGTGCAGGCGCGCCGGCTCGGCACAATTTCCGGACCGCTGATCGTGTCGAATTCCTACGGCCTCTACACCTGCAAGGCGCCGAACGTCATGCCGCAAGACCACCCTTACATGTCAGTCATCCTCGCGGCGATCCAGAGCGGGATTTTCGTTTGCTTCGCGGCCGGCAACAATCATCTCGACGTGTGCGGGCACGATCCCAGATCGGGCGGACCGAACACGATCTGGGGGCCGAACTCGCACGATGACGTGATGAGTGTCGGCACCGTCAACCGGGAGCTGACGAATTGCGATCCCGCGAGCCCGCACGTCAATTCGAGTCGGGGCCCAGGAGAGTGGGCCAAACTCAGTCCCAAACCTGACTGCGTGGCACCGACTTACGGCGAGGTCGTCTGGGGAACGAGCCTGCGGCGCATGGGTTGGTGGGGTACATCCGGGGCGTGTCCACAGGTCGCCGGCTTGGCGGCACTCATTCTGTCGGTGTTTCCGACCGCTTCTCCTGCGGTGGTCGCGGGTATCATCAGGGAGAGTTGTTCTACCCTGCCGGAAAGCACGACCTGTGTCGGGCGCGGCCTCATTGACTGCGCCGAGGCGGTCGAAGCAGCCGCCGCACGATCGGTCACCTCGTAACCTCTTGGTCAACCTCTTACTTTACCATATTTTCGACGACTTGTGGGCCAAGGGAAATGCGGCGTAGAATAGCGTCGAATACAAAAGGAGGTTGCCTCGGTGATTCTGAAGTTCCCGAATTCCGCAGCCAGAGATGCTTTTCTGGATCGCCTTGAAGGCGCGACGGAAGCGCAAGATATGCGGATCAGGCCTTCAAACACCCAGCCAGATGTGTTGACCGTCCGGCCCGCCGAGGCGATGACAGAACAGCAATTGCGGTCTCAACTAAAGCCGTTTCTGGAACCCGAAGTGAAAGTCTTCGAGGACGTTCAGTTTTCGCCATTGGTTTGAATACGCCCCGACCGGGCCTCGTAGCCGCCCGTCGCGAACGGGCCTCGTTACGGAAAAATAAGACAACCGGCGTAATTGTCCGGGATCATGGCTTTTGTCCTGACCGAAACCGGCTTCGGGCGCGTTGAGATAGGGCCGCCACGATCCGCGAAGTCCGCCATGCCGCTCAATATCCTCCACGTCTTCCGCGCTCCCGTCGGGGGGCTGTTCCGCCATGTCGTGGATCTGGTTCGCGGGCAGATCGCGCGCGGACACCGCGTCGGCATCGTGGCGGATTCCTCGACCGGCAATGCGCGCTCCGACGGGATTTTCGCCGACCTCGCGCCGCAGCTTGCGCTGGGGCTGACGCGGATTCCGATGCGCCGGCCGCTCAGCCCGCTCGATCTTGCCGCCGTCCTGCATGTCACCGAGCGCATCCGCGAGACTGGCGCCGACGTGATCCACGGTCACGGCGCCAAGGGCGGCGCCTATGCGCGGCTCGCGATGCCCGGTCACCGCCTGGTGCGGGCCTATACGCCTCATGGCGGCAGCCTGCTGCTCAGCCACCGCAACTGGTCGGGCCGCATGTATCTGACGCTCGAGCGCATCCTGCTGATGCGCCCGGCGCTGTACCTGTTCGAAAGCGCCTATAGCGGCCGGATTTTCCGCGAAAAGATCGGCAAGCCGAACGGCATCGTGCGAGTCATTCATAACGGCGTGTCGAAAGCCGAATTCGAACCGGTGACGGCCGCGCCGGACGCAACCGATCTGGTGTTCATCGGTGAATTCCGGCCGGTGAAGGGCATCGACGTCCTGATCGATGCGGTTGCGAGCCTGCATGAAGCCGGTCGGCGGGTCACCGCGACGTTGGTCGGCAGCGGCCCGGACGAGCCCGCGCTGAAAGCGCAGGTCGCGCGCTTGTCGCTGGACAATGCCATCCGCTTCAGGTCGGCCATGCCGGCCCGCACGGCACTGACGCTTGGCAACATCATGGTGATCCCGTCGCGGGCCGAGTCGCTGCCCTACGTGGTTCTGGAAGCGGCGGCCGCCGGCAAGCCGCTGATCACCACCGATGTCGGCGGCATTCCGGAAATCTTCGGCCCGTTATCGGGCGCGCTGATCGAGGCCGACAATGCCGGCGCGCTGGCCGGCGCAATCAAGCAGACCCTCGACGATCCGGCCGCGGCTATCGCGCTGGCCGCCGAATTGCGGCTGCGGGTCGCTTCGTCGTTCTCGGTTGATGCGATGGTGGACGGCGTGATTTCCGCCTATCGGCAATCCATGGCTCAGACCGTCGCGGTGCCGGATGCAGCGCTGGCGCGGAAATAGCGCGCCGCCGCTTCAGGCATCACTTCGGTTTCGGCTGATCCGATTTGGCCTTTTCCAGCTTGTCGAGCCGCGCCTGGGTCGCGGCCAGCGCCGCCTTCAGGGCCGCGATCTCATTGCGCGCGGACGCGAGCTCCTTCCCGGCCGCCTCGAGCTTTTGGCGCGCGTCGCGCGCGCTGCGCTCGATCGCACCCTGCAGAAACTCGGTATTGGCCTGCAGACAGGAGGTGCGGCGATCCATCTGCTTTTCGGCGGTACAGACTTCAAGTCCGCGCACGTCCTGCGCATGGGCGGGCGCGGCAGCGCAGAGGCCGCAAAGCACCAGGGCCGCCGCAACCTGCTTCCAGGCCTGCAGCCGCTTATGGTTTGAGCTTTGGCTTTTCATCCGGCACGGCCTCAGGCGTTTTATCGAGATTGTCATCGTTACACGACCAGTCCTTGGGCTGACAGGCGATCCCGATATTCGAGCAGACCGTATGGCTGCAGGTGCGGCAGCCATCGGTGAAAGACTTGCAGTTCGGCGCGGCGCGCAAGACTTTCTGCCACCAGCTGTCCGCCGCCTTCGGCATTTCCTCCTCGGGCTTCTGCAGATCGAGCCGCGCGTCGTCGGCCGACTTGTCGGCCGGGACCGTGGAACCCGGTGACGCCGGCGGCGCAGCTTGATCCGACGCGCGCGCACCGCCGCAGGCAAGCAGAAGGGCAATTGCAAGGGCGGCGGCAGCGCGCATGTCAGTCGATCTTCAGGCCGAGCTTGCGGATCAGCGTCGACCATTTGGTCTCGTCGCGGTCGAGCAGCGCCTTGTGCTCGTCCGGCGAGCTCGACAACGGCTCCGCGGCATCGTTGGCGATACGGGTGCGGACATCGTCCTGCGCCAGCGCCGCGCGCAATTCCTTGTTGAGCCGCTCGACGATCGGACGCGGCGTACCGGCCGGCGCGAGCAGACCGTAATACAGATCGGCCTCGAAGCCGGGCAAGCCGGATTCCGCCACCGTCGGCACGTCCGGGAAATGAGTGGAGCGCTTGGCCGAGGTCACCGCCAGCGGCCGCAGCGTACCGCCCTTCAGATTGCCGAAGGCCGGCGGGATGATGTTGCAGGCCACCGCCACATGCCCGCCGACCAGATCGGTAATGCTTTGCGCCGTACCCTTGTAGGGAATGAGGTTCATGTTCACGCCCGCCGACGCCATGAACAATTCGGCGCACAGATGCGAGCCGGTGCCCTTCGGCGAGGAGCCGACATTGATCTTGCCGGGCTCCTTCTTCGCCGCGGCGATCAGGTCGGCGATAGTCTTGTAGGGCGACGACGGCTGCGTCATGAATGCCATTGGCATCACCGCGATCAGGCCGATGGCTTCGAAATCCTTGCGGATGTCGTAGCCCGGACTGGCATACAGGCTGGGATTGATCCCCATGGTGCCGGTATGGCCGAGCAGCAGCGTGTAACCGTCGGGCGCGGCTTTGGCGGCCGCCCGCGTGCCGATAACACCGCCGGCTCCGCCGCGATTGTCGACCACAATCTGCTGGCCGAGTGTGGTCGACAGCTTGTCGGCGATGATCCGGGCCATCGCGTCATTGCCGCCGCCCGGCGGGAACGGCACGATCAGCGTGATTGGCCGTGTCGGATAATCCTGCGCCAGCGCCATCGGCATAGCCATCGCAGCGGCGCCGGCGACACAGGCCAGCCCTACCAGTCCACGGCGCAGCAACGCCGCCGGTCCCCTCACGGAAGATGTCACCACCGCCTCCTCCCCTTTTTGTTGTCAGGCGGCTGCAATGTCAGACGCAGCGATTCCAAAAACAAGACCGCCGGTCTCCATTCGGAGCCGGCGGCCACTCGACAAACCGAAGCTGAATTGCCCGATCAATGGATGCTGGACGAGGCTTGCATCCGCGCGATTTCGTCCTTCACCTGAAGCTTGCGACGCTTCAACTCGGCGATCTTGGCATCGTCGGTCGACCGATGCGCGATGGCGTCAGCGATTTCATTCTCAAGCGCCCGGTGACGGGCCTTGAGCTCCACAAGATGCTCTTGCATGGACATGGGGGATTTGGCCTCCTCGTTTGAAAATGGAGTCCTTACGCAACAATTCTGACATGGAGATTGTGGCAAGTCGACAGCATGGCCTGTTGCAGTGCAGCAAATCCCCGCTTTTCGTTACTTTTCTGCTTTGCTTGAATGGGTTCCCATTACGCGGCACAAGTGGAGCCCGGACCCCACCGGGAATGCCGGCGCCAAGCTTCTGAATATACAGGCTTTTCACAAGACGATTCGCATGACACGGGACGACGAGCACATCTTGCGGGACGAGCTGGCGCGGCTGCAGCAGGAGCACCGCGACCTCGATACCGCCATTGAAGCGCTGACGGAATCCCTCGGCCGCGACCAGATCCAGGTGCAGCGCCTGAAGAAGCGCAAGCTGATCCTGCGCGACCGGATTGCCTTTATCGAGGACCAGCTCACCCCGGATATCAGTGCGTGAACTGACAGGCCGGGGGCCGTGGCCAATCGCAACCTGACGAAAACACGGCGGCAGTCGCGCCTGTCCCGACGGCTCCCGTGGAGGATTGCCGGCCGCCCGCCTTCGTCGGCACTTCTTTTGCGTTGGCGGCACTCCCCGCCGGAACAAAGCCGGGGTCGCACCGTTGCCCGACCAACCGGAGGCAACGATGAATCAGACCTATTCCCAGAAGACGTCACGCAGCGCCAGCGATCGCGTATCAGGTGACGCCGCCGATAAGGCCGCCAGCCTCGGGCGGCGCGCCGCCGACGGCGCCATGGACACCGCGTCTGTGGCCGCCGCGTCGGTGAGAGGCGAGATGCGCCGGATGCTCGACCAGCAGGTCGAGCACGGCGCTTCCTACCTTGGTCACGCCGCATCCTCGATCCGATCCGCCGCAAGCGACCTGTCCAAGAATGCGCCGCCGCTTGCCGGCCTTGCGGACACGGTCGCCGACAAACTCGATTCGTACGCCGTGACCGTGAAGGGCAAGTCCGCCGAAGATCTTTGGGAGGATGCTGTCGATTTCACCCGGCGTCAGCCTGCCCTCGTATTCGGACTGGCATCGCTTGCGGGTTTCCTGGCGTACCGCACCATCAAGAGCACGCAGGTCGCTGCTGATGACAAGCCCGCGAGGGAGTTCCACGGTGCGTGAGGCGCTTAGAACGTCGGGCTTCGGGCGCGCTCTGTCCGAAGTCTTTGATGATATTGGTCTGCTGTTTCAGCAGGAGATCAAGCTCGCCAAGACGGAGATGTCGCTGATCGTCGCCGATCAGGTGCGCGCCGTCGTCTACATGATGGTCGCGGGCCTGCTGGCTTTGGTGACATTGCTGCTGCTCTGTCAGGCCGCGGTGTTCGCACTCATCAATATGGGCTTCACCGGGCCGGTTGCCTGCCTAATCGTTGCCGCTGCGGCGATGACGATGGCCGTGATCGCCTTCCTTGTCGCCCGCTCCCACCTGACGCGCGCAAAGGTACCGACCCGCGCGCTGAATCAAGTCAAACAAGATATCGCCACGGCGAAGGAATCCCTGTCATGACCACAGTCGAACGCGTTGCCCGAACCATTCGTCAGAACCCGGAGGGTCTGTTGCTGCTGGGAGCAGGGGTCGCCCTCATGCTCCGGCATGCCAGCAGCGCAAATAACGCGCAGCCTCAGCGCAAGCGTCGCAAGCCTGCCGGGTCTGCCAGTTACTACGACAGCGCGGAAAGCGGGACAGCCGGCGCCGACGCCGCCGCCAGCGAGGGTTTGACCAGCAAGGTCGCTGCCGCCGCCGATGATGTGCGCAGCTATGTCTCCGAGACCGCGCAGGACCTGACCGAAAAGGCGTCGGACTATACCCAGGCTGCGAGCAAACGAACCCGCGAAGTTGCCGACAGTGCATACCGCACCACGCGCGACGCCGCCGACAGCGCCTATCGATCGGTGGAAAGCGCGATCGAGGCGCACCCGGTTTCCATCGCCGTTGCAGGCTTGGCCGCCGGTTGCCTTGCGGCCGCCGTGTTCCCGTCGACGCGCTTCGAACGCGATACGCTGGGCCCGATCGGCCGACGTGCGGCCGAGGCTGCATCCGAGACCGGCGAACTGGTCAAAACCGCTGCGGTCACACGCGTGACCAACGCAGCGATGAAAGCCGGCGAGCAATTGAAGGAAGCGGTGACCGAACGGAAGTTCAGCACCGACAATCTGGGCGAGGTGGCGCGCGACGTCGCGACCGAATTCAGCAGCAATCTCACCGGCGGCGATGAAGGCAAGTCAGGAAGCCGGCAACCCAGCACCCGCTCGGCAAAGGCCCAGCTATGAGCGAAGACCTCGATCGCCTCGAGCGCGACATCCGCACCACACGCGCGCGGCTTGCCGCCAATCTTTCGGTGCTGACATCGGGCGCGACGCTCGACGAACTGAAGACCACGGTGAAGGCCGAGGCGCGCGATGCCAGCGACGATCTGATGGACCGCGCCAAAGAGAGCGGTCTGACGATGCTGCGCAACGCACTGGACGACCTGAAGGACAAGGCGATTCAAAATCCTGCGGCGGTGGCTGCGATCGGCGCCGGCATCGGCTGGAAGCTGTGGAAGAACCCGCCGGTTGCGAGTGCATTGGTCGGTTACGGGTTGTTCAGCCTGCTGCGCGGCTCGGACAACGATCCGCTACAGAACGTCGTTCGCGACGCGCGCGGACGGATCGAGGATACCGCCGCCGCTGCGATGAAGAGTGCGAGAGCAACGGCACACGACATCCGCGACAAGACAGCGGAGATCGCCGAGGACGTGCAGGCGAAAGCCTCGTCGCTTCTGAGCGATGTCCAGGGCGGGACAGCGGCAGCGACCGGCGAGTTGCGCGATACCGCCTCAGCACTTGTGGGCGAGGCTCGCAGCACCGCATCGCGGTTCGCCGAAGATGCCGAAGCGATGGGCCGCGATGCCAAGGAAGTCGGTCAGGACTTGTGGGCCAAATCGCAGCGGTCCGGTCAGATCCTGCTGAACGACGTCTCCGACCGGGCCCGGCAATTGCGCGCCGATCCGCAAAGCCAGGTCCTGCTCAGCCTTGCCGGCGTCGCCGTTGCGGCGGCGGTCGGCGTTGCCGTCAGCCGCTATCGCGCCGGCCCCGAGGACTGATTTTAGGGCGATCCGAACAAAGTCAAACCGCCGATTCGTGATCCGGATCGGCGGTCTTTGCTTGCTCCGGATACAGCGCTGCCTGTACTTTGCCGCTTCTTTCGCTCCGGATTCGCTTCCAGGATTTCGCTTCCAGGATATCGCTTCAATGGCCGCCCGGCCGAAAACATCGACCGCGAAGAAGCCCGTCGCCATCATCATGGGGAGCCAGTCCGACTGGGCGACCATGCAGCATGCCGCCGAAACGCTCGACCGCCTGAAGGTCCGCTACGAGGCCCTGATCGTCTCCGCGCATCGCACGCCCGACCGTCTTTATGCCTTCGCAAAATCCGCGCACAAGAAACACCGGATCGTCATCGCCGGCGCCGGCGGCGCCGCGCATCTGCCCGGCATGGCGGCGGCGATGACCACGCTGCCGGTCTTCGGAGTGCCGATGAACGTCACCGCGCTGGATGGCAAGGACTCGCTTCTGTCGATCGTGCAGATGCCGGCCGGCATCCCGGTCGGCACGCTGGCGATCGGCAAGCCCGGCGCGATCAATGCCGCGCTGCTGGCCGCCGCCGTACTGGCGCTCCACGACAAGCCTCTGGCCAAGCGGCTCGCGGCCTTGCGCAAGGCGCAGACCGCAAGCGTCGCCAAAAAGCCGAAGCCCGTAACGGCGGCACCGCGGGCCAAATAAATGCTGAAGCGCGACAAAGGCCCGCTCCCGCCCGGCTCGACCATCGGCATTCTCGGCGGCGGCCAGTTGGCGCGGATGCTGGCGCAGGCCGCCTCCCGCATCGGGCTCAACTGCCATGTCTATGCCCCCGACGCCGAGTCCTGCGCCCTCGACGTGGTGAAGCGCGCGACCATCGCGCCCTATTCCGACCATGAGGCGCTGGCGCGCTTTGCCCGGGATTGCAACGTCATCACCTACGAATTCGAGAATGTGCCGTCGCAGACCGCATCCTTCCTGTCGCAGCGCAAACCGGTGCTGCCGGATCCGCGGGTGCTCGCGACCACCCAGGACCGGATGATCGAGAAGGAATTCATCGACAATCTGGAGATCGCGACCGCGCCCTATGCCGCCGTTGGCGATGCGCCGCAATTGTTCGAGGCGGTGCGCAAGGTCGGGCTCCCCGCGATCCTGAAGACGCGGCGGTTCGGCTATGACGGCAAGGGCCAGTACAAGATCGACGCCGGCGGCGACCCGGCTGCGGCCTGGCGCGCCGTCAATGGCGCGTCCTGCATTCTCGAAGGCTTCGTGCCGTTCGAGCGCGAAGTCTCTGTGGTGGTGGCGCGCGGCCGCGACGGCTCGCTGCAGAGCTTCGACGTCACCGAGAACGAACACCGTGACCACATTCTGAAGGTGTCGCGGGTGCCGGCCGCGATCCCCGATCAGGTCGCAGGCGAGGCCGTGCGCATCGCCGAAAGCGTCGCCACCGCCTTCGATTATGTCGGCGTGCTGGCGGTCGAGATGTTCGTGATGCGCTCCGGCACCACCCAGCGCGTGCTGGTCAACGAGATCGCCCCGCGCGTGCACAATTCCGGGCACTGGACCATCGACGGCTGCAGCGTGTCGCAATTCGAGCAGCATATCCGCGCCATTGCCGGCTGGCCGCTGGCGGTGCCGGTGCGGCTCGGCCGGGTCGAGATGACCAACCTGATCGGCGCCGAAGCGGCCGATTACGGCCGCTGGCTGACGGTGCCGGGCGCCTCGCTGCATCTCTACGGCAAGGGCGACCCGGTTCCCGGCCGCAAGATGGGCCACGTCACGCGCGTGCAGGCGCATTGATTCTTTGCTTCACCTCCCCCTGAAAGGGGGCGGTCGATCCGCGAAGCGGATCGGGTGGGGGTCAAACCCCGATGATCGCGTGACCCCCTCCCCAACCCTCCCCCTTTCAGGGGGAGGGAGCAGAGAGAGTTCGCCGCCCGATCACACCCCGCGATTGCGCAGCACCTGCTGGCAGGACTTGCTGATGCGCTCGCGATTCTGCTGCAGGCAGCCCAGCACGCGCATCGAGTCGGGCTCGAACTGCTTGCAGAACCGGCTCGAATCCGGCGCGCAGGCCGCCTGTTCCTGCGGTGTGCCCTTCATCATGTCGGGAAATGGCGTGGGCATTTGTTGCTGCTGAGCCTGCGCGCCCACAGGCGCCAGCATTAAAAACGCCGCAAAAGCCGTCCATTTATGGAAAGTCATTCAGAGCCCCCGGTTTGCATCTCGAATCTGAATGGCGGCGAAATGTGGCCCGGGCAAGCCGATTTGGGGCTTCCACACGCGTCACCGGGACGCTGTGGACTTTCGGTCGCGCTTCTGGTATTTGCCCTCCTGACTCGAAGGGCCCGAAAGCGCCCTTTTCGGCTCCCGAACAACAATTCGTGCCCTGCCCGCCGGCCGATCCGGCTCGGGCGGCATCCGTGAAGAAGGATTATCCGTGCAGGTTCTTGTCCGCGACAACAATGTCGATCAGGCCCTGAAGGCGCTGAAGAAGAAGATGCAGCGCGAGGGCATTTTCCGCGAAATGAAGCTTCGCGGCCATTACGAGAAGCCATCCGAAAAGAAGGCCCGTCAGAAGGCGGAAGCGGTGCGGCGTGCGCGCAAGCTGGCGCGCAAGAAGCTGCAGCGCGAGGGCCTGTTGCCGATGAAGCCGAAGGTGATTCCCGGCGCCGCCGGTGGACCGGGTGGCCGTGACGGTGGCCGTGGGCCGCGCGCCGGTGGCGGCGGCGGCTTTGGTGGCGGCGGCGGCGGTGGTTTCGGCGCCCGCTAGGCCTGACTGATTTCTTGCACGAGGGGTTTGTGACAACCGCCGGGGGAAACTCCGGCGGTTTTGTTTTGGGGGCGGTGGCCGAAAGTATCCCGCTCCGCCACCCTCCCTTGGAGGGGGAGGGTCGGCGAGCATCGAACGCAAGTGAGATGCGAGACGGGGTGGGGTGAACTCACCCATCTCCACCCCACCCCGCTTACCTTCGCTATCGCTCGGTAAGCGACCCTCCCCCTCCAGGGGAGGGTGAGCATTGTGCGCGCCGGAAGAAAAGCAGCCCGCCGTTTTACCGCCACGTCATTCCGATTATCATGGCCCGCAATGACCCCGCCGCCGCGCCCATCGCTCCGCCCCGCTCTTCGCGCCGCAGGCCGTGCCGCGCGGCTTGCCGCATGCCTTGCCACCGCGCTCGCGCTCGCGGGCTGCTCGACCGTTCTCGATCACGGCGGGCTCGCGCCGGAGGCGCCCTATTCCGCCTCGCCCGCCAACATCGCCTCGCTCACCGACGTGATCCAGTCGCAGCCCAACGACCCGCAGGCCTACAACATGCGCGGCACCGTGCTGGCCTCCGCCGGCCGCCGCAAGGAAGCGCTGATCGACTTCAACAAGGCGGTGCAGCTCGATCCGAAATATGCCGAAGCCTATGCCAATCGCGGGCTGGTGCACCGGCAGGACGGCAAGCCCGATCTCGCGATCAAGGATTACGATGCGGCGATCCGCATCGATCCGAATTACGCCACTGCCTATCTCGGCCGCGGCCTAGCCTGGCGCGACAAGAAGCAGAACCTGAAGGCGCTGGAAGACATCAACCGCGCGATCGCGATCCGTCCCGACAATGCGCAGGCCTATTACAATCGCGGCCTGCTGTATCAGGGTGACAACCAGCATCAATTCGCGATCGACGATTTCTCGACCGCGGCAACGCTGGCGCCGCGCGAGGCCGATCCCTATCTCGCCCGCGCGCTCTCCTACATCGCCGCCGGCGACCTCAAGGCCGCGGCCAGCGATCTCGACAATGCGGTGCAGCTCGACGAGCAGAATTTCGCCGCCTGGACCAGCCGCGGGCTGGCCTATGAGCGCATGGGCGACAAGCAGAAGGCCGCGGGCTCGTATGCGAAGGCGCTCAACATCCAGCAGAATTACGCCCCGGCCGCGGAAGGATTCCGCCGGGTCGGCGGCGAATACGGCAAGACCTATCAGGCGTTTTGAGATGCCGTGGATCGTTGCGCGCGGCCCCGCGTTCGGTTCGTAGGGTGGGTTAGCGCCGCAGGCGCGTAACCCACCGGCGACTAGGTTTATCTCCCGTTCTTCCCCGCGAAAGCGGGGACCCAGACTCACAATCAACGACGCAATCCTTGAAACGAAAGACCATCATGAAACGCATTCTGATCGCCGCCACGCTCTCGCTTCTGCCGCTCGCAGCCATTGCGCAGGAGCCCGAACGCAAGATTCCGCGCGCGGACCCGCAGAACGGCGCCGTGCTGGCGCAGCGCTGGTGCGGCACTTGCCACATCGTTGCGAAGGATCAGACCAAGGCGATCGACGGCGTGCCGTCCTTTACCGCGATCGCGCAACAGAGCGACCTCAGCGGCGAGCAACTCGCCTTCACCCTGCTCAATCCGCATCCGGCCATGCCGGCAATGACGCTGACCCGCAACGAAGCGCGCGATCTCGCGGCGTATATCGCGACGCAGAAGTAAGCGGCACGTTCGGCGCGAGCTTGCGCACACGCGCTCTTTCCCCGCTCGTCCCCGCGAAGGCGGGGACCCAGCACAATCGGACCCACTTGCGCTGACCTCACCGGATTTCCTGCTTTCGCGGGAATGAGCGGAAGATGAGGCGCCTCCCGCGCGTCATGCCCGCGCTTGTCGCGGGCATCCACGTCTTTGGACCTGTCTGCAGACAAGGCGTGGATGGCCGGGACAAGCCCGGCCATGACGTAAACGATGGGCTGAACGTTTGCGGCAACTCGGCACGCTGGGGCGCTGCGCGTTGCTGCTTCAATTCTGATCAGGCGCGACTGAAACTGCCGCGCATTTATACGCAGCTCGGTTCTTACGAAATTAGTTTCCTCACGATCCAACTTGTTCTCGCGTTTGGCAGCGCACTCCTCCTGCATGGCATGTCAATTGCTGCCGCTGTTGAGTCAGCGCCGCTGACGCACGGCATTTTGTTGAGGCGAAGTGAGGGATCTGATGAGAACGCTTTCGATTTGTGCATTCTTGCTGACGATTGCTGTTTCAGGGACGGCGACCCCCGCATTCGCAGATCCATATCCTTCGGCTCCGATAAAGCTCGTGCTGCCGCTTGCCGCAGGCGGCGCCACCGACAATCTCGCACGCATCGCTGGCAATGCAGCAAGCGCCATGCTGGGCCAGCCGATCATTATCGAAAATCGTCCCGGCGGCGGCGGATCGATCGCTTCCAACACCGTGGCCAAGGCAAAAGCAGACGGCTACACCTTGCTGCTCGCCAATTTTGCGACCCATGCCGTGGCGCCGACGATGCTGCCGTCGTTGCCCTATGACCCAATCGGCGATTTCACGCCGATTGCGCTGCTCGCGTCGTCGCCGCATGTGCTGATGGTTAGCAACGACACCAACATCAAGTCGGTGTCCGACTTGATTGCATCCGCAAAGTCGAATTCCGGGAAACTCAACTTTGCGTCCTCGGGTGTCGGCAGCCCGCTCCATCTGGCCGGTGAATATTTCAACGCCAAAGCCGGCACCGACATTGTTCACGTCCCTTATAAAAGCAGCGTTCCTGCGCTGGTCGACCTGATGTCCGGGCGGGTTCAGATGATGTTCGACAACCTCTCCACCGGCTTGCCATACGTTACCGACGGCAGAGTTCGCGGGCTGGCCGTCACCAGCGCGAAACGCTCGCCGCTCGCACCCGACCTCCCGACCGTTACGGAAAGCGGCCTGCCAGAGTTCGAGACCTATGGCTGGTGGGGGATCCTGGCACCAGCAAATGTTCCGCCAGAGGTTGTATCTAAGTTATCTGCCGCTTTCATGTCTGCGATGAAGGCAAACGACGTTACGAAGGTTTTGATCGCGCAAGGCTATGAGCCGATCGGCGGCGATCCAGCCTCCTTCGCCAAGCATATCCAAAGCGAAATCGCGAAATGGCGGCCCGTCATCCAGGCCACCAACATCGCAGCAAAGTAAAGGCAACCATCATGGGTGAGATCGAGTCACGGCTTGCCGAGATCGGCATTGTCCTGCCGCGTCCACGCCGTGTGCCGGCGAACTTCATCCCGGGGACCATCCTGGGCGAAATGTGCTGGCTGTCCGGAACGCTTGGCACGATTGTCAACGACAAGGACGAGGATGTCATCCCGACACCCGGCAAGGTGGGTCGTGAAGTGACCCTCGAGCAGGGCTACGCATCCGCCCGTCAATGCGCGATCAATCACCTCTCATGGCTGAAGCTGGTGATCGGCGATCTGGATCGCGTCCAGCGCATCCTCAAGGTCAACGGCTATGTGAATGCGGTGGAAGGCTACAACAAGGGACCATGGGTCGCGAACGGAGCATCGGACTTGTTGGTGGAGGTCTTCGGTCCCGAACGCGGCCGGCATGCGCGTGCCGTTGTCAGCGTCGCGGGCCTCGCCTTCGACGCCCCCGTCGAGATGGAAATGACGGTGCACATCAAGCCATGAGGCGGTCCGCCCGGCGACCGCCAGAATAAGCAGTGATGGCCGTGCATCCTTCGAGGCTCCGCGCATTCGCGCGTCGCACCTCAGGATGACGAGCCGCCGGCGCGCCGAGAGGCGACTGCGCGGCGAGAGCCACGCAACAATCACGACTGACCTGCGTCTGTCAGCGCGCCTTCTCCCCTCTCCTCACCCCCTGATGCAATTGCATCGCGAGACCGATCCGCCGTGGCTTTTTGAGATGTGAATCGTTCGGCAAGGCGTGGACGCCGCTGCGACCTTTTGTTCATGAACCCATTGTAGTTCGAGCCTCTTGAATCGACTACGGCATTGCCGTATATTGCAGTCCCATGCACACGGTCGTCGAAACCCCATCGTACATCGACGATGCCGAGCGGTTGCTGGACCGCGCCGAACGGGAGTCCATCGTCAACATGGTCTCGGCCGACCCGCTATGCGGCCTGGTGGTTCCGGGGACTGGCGGGGTGCGCAAGGTTCGCGTCGGCGTGGAAGGCCGCGGCAAGCGCGGCGGCGCGCGTGTGATCTATCTGTTCGGCGGCGATGACGTGCCGGTGCCTGCTGGCGCTGTTCGCCAAGAACGAGAAAGCGGACCTGAGCGCGGCGGAGCGCAATGCGCTTGGCAAGTCGGTCGCAGCCTTACTCGACAGTTATCGGAGACGAAAATGAGCAAGCGCGCATTCGACAAGATCAAGGCCGGCCTCGATGATGCAAAGGTGTTTCTCGACGGAGCGGCTGACGCCAAGCGCTATCGCGTGCATGTGCCTGCGACTGTCGACGTCAGGAAAATCCGCAAGCGCCTTGGCCTGTCGCAGGAGCGCTTCGCCGCCGCCTACGGCTTTGCCGTCTCCGCGGTGCGCGACTGGGAACAGGGCCGGCGCCAACCCGAACGCAGCGCGCGCATTCTGCTGAAGATCGTGGAGAAAGAGCCCGAGGCCGTAACGCGGGCGCTGGCGAGATAAAGGTCGCCCACGATGCAGCACACGATCGCACCGCGCAGCCCGTGGGAGATCTTCATCCCCTACACGCCGCTGCATGCGGTGTCGGTGCTGGTCTGCATGCTCGCGGTCGCGGGGTTGATCGCCGTGGCGCGGCGGATGCGCGAGCGCGGCGCCGAGCCAGCGTTCCGGCGCGGTTTCGCCTGGACCTGTCTGGTCTATTGGGTGGTCTACAATATCTGGTGGCATCGCGACGGCATCGACTGGTTGAACGGGCTGCCGCTGCATATCTGCGATCTCGGCGGGCTGATCGGGCCGATCGCGCTGCTCACCGGCAACCGCGTCATGCGCGCGACCCTGTATTTCTGGACCTTCGCGCTGACCGCGCAGGCGTTCATCCAGCCGGCGCTGACGGCGGGGCCTGCGACCGCGGTGTTCTGGTTCTTCTTTCTCGCGCATTCGATCGTGCTGACCTGCGCGCTCTATGACATAGCGGTGCTGGGCTTTCGCCCGCGCTTCGGCGATCTGCCGCGGGTCTATCTGTTCAGTGCCGGCTATGTGGTGGCGATGGTGGCAGTGAATGCCTGGCTCGGTGCCAACTACGCCTATCTCGGCGATCCGGCGCCGCCGCTGACGGTGCCGCCTTTCATCGATGCGCTCGGCCCCTGGCCGCAGCGCGCGATCGTCGTCACCGCGATGGCGGGGTTGAGCTTTCCGCTGCTGGTGCTGCCATGGTGGCTCGCAGCGGCGCGGCGAAGCCGGAGTGTTAAGGCAGATGCTGCGCGATGAAGGCGCGCGCGGCGGCGAGATGGTCGTAGCGGTCGAGATCCTCGTGCCCGCCATCGGCGAAGCGCACGAATTGCTTCGGCTCGTTGGCCAGCGCGAACAGCTGCTGGCCGAGGCGAAACGGCACGATGCGATCGCGCGCGCCATGCATGATCAGCACCGGCGCGGTGACCTTGCCGATGCGCGCGTCGGAGCGGAACTGGTCCTTCATCAATAGCCGCACCGGGATGAACGGATAGGCCGAGAACGCCACATCGGCGGCCGAGGTGAACGGCGCCTCCAGAATCACGGCGGCGACATCCGTCTCCGCCGCCAGCGCCACCGCAACGCCGCTGCCGAGCGACTCGCCCCACAGCACGATCTTCGCATCGGGATAGCTGGCGCGGGCGAAGGCATAGGTGGCACGGCCGTCCGCGATCAGGCCGTCCTCGCTTGGCCATCCGTCGGAACCGCCATAACCGCGATAGGACAAGGCCACCAGCCCGGTGCCGTCATCGATCAGCCTGCGGAAACGCGCCACCCGATGCGCCAGCGAGCCGCCATTGCCGTGGAAATACAGCACCACCGGCTTGCCGGGCTGCGGCGGCACGGTCCAGGCGAGGATGCGCACGCCGTCGGCGGTTGTCAGTTCCACCTCTTTGGCCTGCGGGAAACCGGCATCGGCCGGACTCATGCGGGCCGAATAAGGAAAGTACATCAGCGCGCGCTGCGCAAAATACATCAGCGCGACCAGGCCGGCATAGCAGACCAGCGCGATCAGCAGGACGGATTTGAGCGTCGCCATTGAATCGCTATAACACGCCGCACTGAACGCTGCGTGACGGCTGCCGGGCTTGTCGACATGGAATTACGGACCCGCTGGGGCGCGGTCGCCGCCCTGTTTCTCGCGGGTGTGGTCGTGGCCCTGCAGATCGGCAAGGCCGCCATTGCGGTGCCGGTGCTGCAACAGGAACTGGCGCTGTCGCTGGTGGTGGCCTCGTGGGTGATTGGCGCATATGGCTTGCTTGGCGCAGTTGCCGGCCTGCCCGCCGGAATTGTAGCCTCGCTATTCAGCGCCAGACGCACCCTGATCGCGGGCCTGGTTGCGTCCGGCCTCGGCAGTCTCGCCGGCGCCTTCGTCACCGACGGCAGCCTGCTGATCGTGACGCGCGCGATCGAGGGTTGCGGCTTCCTCACCGCGGTGCTGGCCCTGCCGCGGCTCTTGCGCGCCGTCACCGCGGTGAAGGATCGCGACACCGTGCTGGCCTTGTGGGGCGCCTATATGCCGATCGGCTCGGTGATCATGATGATTGCAGGCCCACATCTGATGGCGCTGGGCTGGCAGGCGCTGTGGATCGTCAACGGCATCGTCGCGCTGGCCTATGCGGCGGTGATGGCGTTCATGCCGCTGCCGGATGAGACGCAGCCCGCCGGCGTCCTGCGAACCGTGATGCCGAATATCAAGGCGGCGCTCGGCAGCCCCGGCCCGATCCTGCTGGCGCTGGCCTTCGGCATCTACACCTTCCAGTATGCGGCGATGGCGAACCTGCTGCCCACCCTGCTGGTCGAGCGCCTCGGCCTGTCGATCGCGGCGGCGGGCACCATCAGCGCCATCACCGTTGCGGCCAACGCGCTTGGTAACGTCTTTGCCGGCGCGCTGCTGCGCTTCGGAGCGCCGTTCTGGGCGATCGCGGCCTTCGCCTATTGCTTCGTCGGCGCCGCCGGCTTCGGCGTGTTCTCGGAGAACTTGCCGGTGGTGGCGATCGCAGCGCTGGCCTCGGCAAGCCTGGCCGTGACCGGGCTGATCCCGGCTTCGATCTTCGCCGCCGCACCGCGCTTTGCCGCGACTTCGGCTCTGCTCGCGATCGTGCTCGGCCTGCTCAACCAGACCAGCAATCTCGGCAACCTGTTCGGGCCGGCGGCTATGGCCGCCATCGTGCAGCGCTTCGGCTGGGGCGGCGCGCCGTATCTGTTTGTCGGCGTCGCGGTCTGCGGTCTCGCGGTGGCGCTGATGTTGCGAGCGGCGATGAAACACGCCAAAACGTGACCATGAAATCCATCTTCATCGACTGCAATCATCAACTCGAACCGGTCTGGCAGCGCGTGCATGGCGCCGGCGATCCGCCCGCCACCGTGAACACCGCCCCGTTCACGAGCGAAGACCTGCCACGCCTGCTCGATGGCTACGACATCGTGCTCGACGATCACTCGGCGATGCCGACCGCAACGATCGCGCAATGCAAATCGCTGAAGCACATCGTGTTCCTTGGCACCGGCGCGGCGAGCTACATGAATATCGCCGAGCTGAAGGCTCTCGGCGTCACCGTGCACATCATCAAGGGTTACGGCGATACCGCCGTTGCCGAGCATACGATTGCACTGATGTTCGATTGTGCGCGGGACATCGCGAAGATGGACCGCACGCTCCGCGCGGGCACCTGGAAACCGCTGGAAGGCATGCAGCTTCAAGGCAAGACGCTCGGCATCGTCGGTCTCGGTGGCATCGGGTCCGAGACCGCGCGGATTGCGAGCGGGATCGGCATGAAGGTGATTGCCTATAATCGTACACCGCGCGCCGATGCGCCGGTGCCACTGGTCGATCTCGATACGCTGCTGGCGACGTCCGACGTGATCTCGCTCAATCTCGTGCTCAACGACGAGACCCGCGGCTTCATCGATGCCGAGCGCATCGCGCGCATGAAGCCGGGCGTCATCTTGGTCAATACCGCGCGTGGCGCGCTGATCGATGAAGACGCGATGCTGGCGGCGCTTCGCTCTGGCCAGATCGGGCGCGCCGGGCTTGACGTGTTTCACAACGAGCCGCTGGCGACCGGTCATCCGCTGACGCAGATGGACAATGTCACGCTGTCGGCGCATGCCGCCTTCCGCACCCTGGAGGCGTCGATGACGCTGCTGCGCCGCGCGATCGATATCGTGAAATCTATCCAATCCTAGGGCGCATTAGCGACCTATTCCGCCCTTCATCCGCGCCTTCCGCGGATAGCGCCCTGCGGGCTGATCCGCGCCACGCTACGCTTCCTTCGCGCCCCGAAAATAACGGCGGAACCCTTCCCGACCCTCATCGTTGTCACGCGTTGGAGGGCTCAGAATGGCTGAAAGCAAGACGTTACCGACCGTCGCTGCACATGGCGCGGCCCGCCTGCCGTCGGTCGAAGTCGACAGCTACAATGTCGAAATGAAGGACGACGAAGGGTTCCTCGGCGACCGCGCCAGCAAGACCGCCTTCACCGACATCATCGAGAACTGGCGCAAGACCATGCGCAAGGCCGGTGACGATCCGTTCGGCGATACGCCGACGGAGGAACTCGGCAAGAAGCAGCTCGACGATCTCCTGAGCAAAGGCGATCCGGAAGCCGCCGGGCTCCTGCACGGCGCGATCGAGGAATTTTCGCAGGAGCTTGCGCTGGTCATCCGCCGGTTTCTGAAGATCAAGGCGTGGGCCGGCACCGAACGCATCGTCATGGGCGGCGGGTTTCGCGCGAGCCGCATCGGTGAGTTGGCGATCGGCCGCGCTGCCGTCATCCTGAAAGCGGACAAGATCAAGGTCGACCTGGTTCCGATCCGCAACGATCCCGACGAGGCCGGTTTGCTCGGGGCCGCGCATCTCGCGCCGGCCTGGATGTTCAAGGCACATGATGCCATTCTCGCCGTCGATATCGGCGGCTCCAACATCCGCGCCGGTGTTATCGATCTCAATCTCAAGAAGAAGACCGATTTGTCCAAGGCGACAGTCTGGAAATACGAGCTTTGGAAGCACGCGGAAGAAGGCGACGTCAAGCGTGAGGCGGCAGTCGATAATCTGGTCGGCATGCTGGAGCGGCTGATCGCCAAGGCACAGCGTGAAAAGATCAAGCTCGCACCGTTCATTGGCATTGGCTGTCCCGGCATGATCGAGGCCGACGGTTCGATTGACCGCGGCGGCCAGAACCTGCCCGGCGGCAACTGGGAATCCAGCCGCTTCCACCTGCCCTCGCGGCTTCACGACGCGATCCCGAAAATCGGCGACGACGACACCGCGATCGTTCTGCATAACGACGCGGTGGTACAGGGATTGAGCGAGACCCCGTTCATGCAGGACGTCGACCATTGGGCGGTGCTGACCATCGGCACCGGGCTCGGCAACGCGCGCTTTACCAACCGGCATTCGGAATAAGCGAGGCTACCGCCGTCATAGCCTTGCTTGTCGCGGCCCTCCACGCTTGTTCTTGAGTACAGTCACGTCTTTCTTGCTGATCAAAGGTCGTGGATGGCCGGGAGCCCGGCCACAACGGCGTTTGCGAAACCGCATTGACGCGCGCACATTCTCCCCCTCAAATAAGAAAAAGCAAAAGCAGAAGAACAAGACTTGGGACGAGACGTGGGGAGGGCAGCGTGAAGCCGGCGCCGTTTGCGTATGCGAAGGCCCGTTCGGTCGAGGACGCGGTCAAGCTGCTGGGCGAACATGGCGACAACGCCCGGCTACTCGCGGGCGGGCAAAGCCTGATGGCCACGCTCAATATGCGGCTGTCGCAGCCCAGCATCCTGATCGATCTGAATGGCATTCCCGGACTTGATGGTATTGCGCTGCATGGCGGCGATGTCGCGATCGGCGCTCTGGTCAGGCACGCAGCCGCCGCGAAATCCGACGTGATCGCCAAACATGCCCCCCTGATCGCGATGGCGATGCCGCATATCGGGCATCCGGCGATCCGCAACCGCGGCACCATTGGCGGCTCCGTTGCCTTTGCCGATCCCGCGGCCGAATTGCCCGCCTGCTTTCTTGCCCTTGGCGGCGAGGCCGAAATCGCGGGCAAGGGCAGAGGCCGTTGGGTGAAAGCCGACGAATTCTTCAAGGGGCTGTACGAAACCGCAATCGGCCCGGACGAGATGCTGACCGCGATCCGGCTGCCGGCGGCGACACCCGAGATGCGGTACGGCTTCTCCGAATTGTCGCGCCGGCATGGCGATTACGCGCTGGCAGGATTGGCGGCCTCCGCGCGCGCCGATGGTGGAGCGCTGAAGGATGTGCGGCTCGCCTATTTCGGGGTCGGGCTCACCCCAATTCGCGCCAAGGGCGCGGAAAAGGCCCTTGCCGCAGGCAGCATCGACGATGCGGTCAAGGCACTCGCCACCGACCTCGATCCGCCCGATGACATCCAGGAAAGCGGGGCCGTGAAACTGCATCTTGCCGGCGTCCTGCTCCGCCGCGTTGCCGCGCAACTGACCGGAGCGCGCGCATGACCCACAGCTACGACATCAACCTCACCGTCAACGGCGAGCCCCTGACCGCACGCGTCGAGGCCCGCAAGTCGCTGGTCGATTTCCTGCGCGAGGATCTGATGCTGACCGGCAGCCATGTCGGTTGCGAGCACGGCGTCTGCGGCGCCTGCACGGTGCGGGTGAATGGCGAGGTGGTGCGCGGCTGCCTGATGCTCGCGGTGCAATGCGACGGCGCCACGGTCGAGACCATCGAGGGCGTATCCGATACCGGCGAGATTGCCGATTTGCAGGACGCCTTCGAGAAGCGCAACGCCTTGCAATGCGGCTATTGCACGCCTGGCATGCTGCTGACCGCGCAGGAATTGCTGGCCAACGGGACGACACCGAGCCGCGACGACATCCGCGAACACATCTCGGGCAATTACTGCCGCTGCACCGGGTACCACGCGATTGTCGATGCGGTGGAAGCGGTGGCAATGGCGCGCAATGGAGGCCGGTCGTGAGTGACGCGATGCGCGAGCGGCAAACGCCAGCGCGCTCCCTCCCCCTGAAAGGGGGAGGGTTGGGGTTGGGGTCCATTCCAAATTCAGCGATCAGCCCCCACCCGCTCTCCTTCGCTTCGCTCAGTCGAACGACCTCCCCCTCTCAGGGGGAGGTGAGGAAAGGGACGGCGGAGGCCGCATCATGAAAATCGTCTCCGACCTGCCCTCGCCGCTGACCGCGCTGGACCGCCCGAACTCCTATATCGGCCGCTCGGTGCCGCGCCCGAATCTCAAGCGCCTCGCGCAGGGCCGCGGGCAATATGTGAGCGACATGACGCTGCCGCGCATGGTGCATGTCGCATACTTGCGTTCGCCGCACGCGCATGCCCGCATCGTGACACTCGACAAGCGCAAGGCCGAGAAAGCGCCGGGCGTGGTCGCGGTCGTCACCGGGCCTGAGCTTGCCAATGTGATCACGCCCTGGGTTGGCGTGCTGACGCATCTGAAGGGGATCAAGTCGGCGCCGCAATACGCGCTCGCCGTGGACCGCGCCTGCTGGCAGGGCGAGGCAGTGTGCGCGGTGGTGGCGCAGACGCGTGCCCAGGCCGAGGATGCCTGCGAACTGATCGACATTGTGTATCAGGAATTGCCGGCGGTCACCGATCCGGAAACCGCGCTCGATCCGACAACGTCGGTGATCCATCCCGAACTGGGCGACAATCTCACCTTCGAGCGCACGCTGGATGCCGGCGAAGTGGACAAGGCGTTCGCCGAATCCGATGCCGTGATCGAGCAGACCTTCCATTTCGGCCGCCATACCGGCGTCTGCAACGAGGCGCGCGCCATCCTGGCGGACTGGAACCCGGGCGAGGAACGGCTCACCGTCTATCACGCGACCCAGGCGCCGCACATGATGCAGAACCTGTTCGCCAAGCATCTCGATCTGGCGGAGCATCAGGTCCGCGTTGTTACCAAGGATGTCGGCGGCTCGTTCGGCATCAAGGTGCACACCTATGCCGACGAGATGGCGGTGGTGGCGCTGTCAAAGATGTTGAAACGGCCGGTCAAGTTCGTCGCCGACCGGCTCGAAAGCTTTGTCACCGACATTCACGCCCGCGACCACCGCGTCAAAGGCAAGATCGGGGTTCGCAAAGACGGCACCATCCTGGCGTTCGAGATCGACGATCTGACCGGGATCGGTCCGTATTCGGTCTATCCGCGCACCTCGGGGATCGAGGCCAACCAGATCGTCAATCTGACCGGCGGCCCCTATACCTGCCCGAATTACCGCGCCCGCACCCGCGTGGTGTTCCAGAACAAAGGGGTCATGTGCCAGTACCGTGCGGTCGGCCATCCGATCGCGGTGGCAGTGACCGAAGGTCTGGTCGATCTGGCGGCTGCCAGGATTGGCATGGACCCGGTCGATATCCGCAGGAAGAACCTGATTCCGGACGATGCCTATCCTGCCACGGCTGCCTCCGGCATCAAGTTCGAGAAACTGTCTCACATCGCCTCGACCGACAAGATTCTGGCGATGATGGACTACAAGGCGCTGCGGGCCGATCAGGCGGCGGCGCGGGCCAGGGGCATCCATCGCGGCATCGGCTTTGCCTCCTTCATCGAGGTGACCAACCCGAGTGCGGCCTTTTACGGGGTCGGCGGCGCGAAAATCTCGGCGCAGGACGGCGCGACTGTCAGGCTGGACGGCAAGGGCGCGATCTTCTGCCATACCGGCGTATCCGAACAGGGCCAGGGCGCAGAGGCGGTGATCGCGCAATGCGTGGCGTCGGCGTTCGGCGTATCGATGGACAGAGTCAGGGTTGTCATGGGTGACACTGACAACACCCCCTATGGCGGCGGCACCTGGGCCTCCAGGGCGGCGGGCATCGGCGGCGAGGCGGCATGGCAGGCCGGGAAGGCCTTACGTGAGAACGTCCTCGCCGCCGCGGCCTCCATCCTGCAGGCCAAGGCCGCCGATCTCGACATCGACGACGGCGTCGTTGTCGACAAGGGCACCAAGACCGAGCGCATCTCGCTCGAGGAGGTCGCTCGCATCTGCTACTTCCGGCCCGACACGCTACCGCCCGGTTTCCAGTCCGAATTATCGGCAACCCGCCACTATGTACCACGCGCCTGGGCGTTCTCATTCACCAACGGCATCCAGGCCTCGTATCTCGAAGTCGACACCGACACCGGCTTCATAAAGCTCCTGAAGCATTGGTGCGTGGAGGATTGCGGCACCGTCATCAACCCGCAACTCGTGGACGAACAGATTCGCGGCGGCATCGTGCAGGGCCTCGGCGGCGCTTTGTTCGAGCATTGCCTCTACGACGATCGCGGCCAGATGCTGAACGGCAACATGGCCGATTATCTCGTCCCGATGGCAATGGAGATGCCCGACATGGAAGTCGGTCATGTGGTGACGCCGACGGCGGATTCCGAACTCGGCGCCAAGGGCGCGGGCGAAGCCGGCACCGCGGGCGCACCCGCCTGCGTGATGAATGCGATCAACGACGCGCTTCGGCCACTCGGCGCAAAGCCTCTGACTGACATGCCGTTCACGCCGGGCAAGGTGCTCCGCGCACTGGGGAAGGTATAGGCACAAACTCCGCTCATTCCCGCGCAGGCGGGAATCCAGTCTTCGGGGCTCTGGGTCCCCGCCTTCGCGGGGACGAGCGGCCGGATGTGAAATTCTCACATCGTCAAACACACCGCACACAACCGCGCCAATCTATCGGTAGACGGAACGGCGGCGCTTGATCACAATCGCGCCCGGCCGCCCCCTTTGGGAAGAGCCGGAACGAAACTGATGCGGAGGATGACGTGTCGATGAATATCAAGGTCGGCCTCAAGGCCATCGAAGAGGCGTCGGAGAAACTCAGCAATTGGGGCCGTTGGGGGTCGGACGACCAGATCGGCACACTCAATCACGTCACGCCGGAAGACATCGTCAACGCCGCGAAGCTTATCCGCAGCGGCCAGGTGTTCGCGCTCGGCATTCCGCTCGACCGCAACGGCCCGCAGACCGGCCTGTTCGGCGGGCGATTCAATCCGATCCATCAGATGCTCGCCACCGGCACCGATGCGGTGACCGGCCAACAGGATTGGAACAAGATTCGTTATGCCGACGACACGCTCAATCTCTGCGTGCAGGGCGCGACCCATTGGGATGCGCTCGGACACATCTTCTACGAGGACAAGTGCTACAACGGCCACGACGCCAAGCTGATTGACTCGCGCGGCCTGGCCGTGCTCGGCATCGAGCATTCCAAGAACAAGATGGTCGGTCGCGGCGTCCTCCTCGACATCGCGCGCTTCCGCGGCGTGCCGTGGTTGAAGGACGGCGAAGGCATCTCCAACGAAGAACTCGACAAGTGCGCCCGCGCGCAGAATGTCGAAATCCGCAAAGGCGATTTCGTGCATGTGCGCACCGGACAGATGGAGCGCTGCCTGTCCGAAGGTGTGTGGGGCGGGTATGCCGGGGGCGATGCACCGGGCGTGATGTTCGAGAATTGCTACTGGTGCCAGGAGAAGGAGATCGCCGCGCTCTGCATGGACACCTGGGGCTGCGAAGTGCGGCCGAACGAAACCACCGAGGCGAACCAGCCATGGCACTGGGTGGTGATCCCGGCCATGGGACTGTGCATGGGCGAGATTTTCTATCTCAAGGAACTCGCCGAGGATTGTGAGAATGACGGCATTTACGAATTTTTCTTCTCCGGCCCGCCGCTGATCATTACCGGCGGTACGGGGAGCCCGATCAATCCACAGGCGATAAAATAATAGTGTCGTGCCCCCCAGCGGTGCAGTGCAAAGCGGCAGATCGCAGAGCTGGGACGGAAGACGAGCAAAAGCACTTGGCGCACTCGCCCTCTGCCGCCATATGAGCGTGCGGAAACAGGGAGCGCGTCATGGGTTTGTTCGTCGACGGAGTATGGCACGACACCTGGTATGACACCGGAGAGACCAAGGGCCGGTTCCAGCGCGAGGCGACGCGTTTCCACAACTGGATCACGCCCGACGGAACCGCAGGCCCAACCGGCGACGGCGGTTTTCAGGCGGAAGCCGGCCGCTACCACCTGTATGTCTCGCTCGCTTGTCCCTGGGCCCATCGCACGCTGATCTTCCGCAAGCTCAAGAAACTGGAAGACCTGATTTCAGTCTCGATCGTCTCGCCTCTGATGTTCGAGAAAGGTTGGACCTTCAATCGTGGCGAAGGCTCGACCGGCGATCACCTCCATGAGGTCGAGACGCTGGGCGACATCTATCTCAAGGCCAACCCGAAATATTCCGGCCGCGTGACGGTGCCGGTTCTGTGGGACAAGAAGCGCGGCACCATCGTCAACAACGAATCCTCCGAAATCATCCGGATGCTCAATTCGGCATTCAACGGCCTCACCGGTGACAGCACCGATTTCTATCCGCACCCGCTTCGTTCCGAGATCGATGCGATCAATCAACGAGTCTACGAAACGGTCAATAACGGCGTCTATCGCTGCGGCTTCGCCACGACGCAGGAAGCCTACGAAGAGGCCTTCGCACAGCTGTTCGAAACGCTCGATGTTCTGGAGGGGCGGCTGTCCACGCAGCGCTATCTGTGCGGCAAGACCGTTACCGAAGCCGATTGGCGTCTGTTCCCGACCCTGATCCGGTTCGATGCGGTCTATGTCGGGCATTTCAAATGTAATCTGCGACGGATCGACGATTACCCAAATCTGTCGAATTATACGCGCGAACTTTACCAATGGCCGGGCGTCGCCGACACCGCGAATATCGATCATTACAAACGTCACTATTACGGCAGTCACAAAAGCATCAACCCGACCGGAATAGTTCCCTCCGGTCCGGCGCTCGCATTCATGAGGCCGCATGATCGCGAACGGTTCGGATAAGCTTGGTTACTGGAACCGAGGTCACAGCAGCCAGCGACTCGAATTAAAGGAATCGTCGCGGAACCTTCGAGCGTGCGCAGACTTCCCCTTCTGTCACCCCGTAAGAAGGAGGAATTTCCATGAAGGCTTATCCGATTATCGTGGCCGCTGCGCTGCTCGCGACGCCCGCACTTGCGCAGACCACCACCGCTCCGCAGCCGGGTGCACCAGCCGCCACCAATCAGACCCTGAACCAGGCGATGACCGGCCAGTGGCGTGCAACCAAGCTGATTGGCGTGGACGTCTACAATAATCAGAACGAGAAAATCGGCGAGATCGACGAACTCATCATGAGCTCGAACGGTCAGATCGCAGGTGCCATCATCGGCGTCGGCGGGTTCCTCGGCATGGGCGAGCGCGACGTTATGGTGCCGCTCAACCAGTTGCGCTTCTCAAACGAAGGCACGTCAACGACTGGCGCCGCCCGGGACGGTGATCGCAGGTGGTATCCCGAGCGTGCCGTTATGAATACCAACAAGGACCAGCTCACCAATATGCCGGAATTCAAGTACTAACATCCTGGCTTTGAGCGACAGGGGCTTCGCGATGCGAAGCCCCTTTTTTGTATGGGCCGCGCCGCAAGCGAATTTCACCAGAATTCGCAGGGCTCAACGGCATCCAGCACCTCGGCGATCCGCGCCTGTGTTCCCGCCGTCGTATCCGGCGGAAGATCATCGCGGGCGAAGAAGCCATGCGCGACAATCTCGGCATTGGGCCGTGGCGGCGTACTTTGGGTGAAGGATTTGGTGACAAACAGAGCAACGTGGTCGCGGCCGGAGACGTTCCGGTTGTGATAGATCGCGAACAGCCGCGGTGCTTGAAGGATCTCGATGTTTCCCTCTTCCATCAGCTCCCGGTCGAGCGCCGCGCGCATGCTCTCGTGCGGCTCAACTCCGCCGCCCGGCAGGTGCCAGCCGGACACGTACGAATGCTTGACGAGGAAAATCCGCCCTTCGGCATCGATCGCCATGCCGCGCACGCCGAGCGTAAGCCCGCGGGACAGGCGCCAATACAGATGCATCAGGCGACGAATCATCCGGACGGTGTACCCTGGTCTCGCGCTGCCGATGCGCCCGTGCCAGCAGCGTCATCGCATTGTGCTTCCAGCTCACTATATTCTCAATCGACTTAACCGCCGAAAGCCGTCAGCTTCGCCACCATGTTCGTCCTCGCACATCTGTCCGACCCCCATCTCGGCCCCATGCCCTCGGCCCGTATTCGCGACCTCGCGGGCAAGCGCGCCATTGGCTTCATGAACTGGCACCGGCGCCGAAAGACCTTCCACCGCGGCGAGACGCTGTCGCGCATCGTCACCGACATCAAAAACCACCACCCCGACCATATTGCGGTGACGGGCGACATCCTCAACATCGCGCTGCCCGGCGAGTTCGCGCCCTCGCGGGTCTGGCTCGATACCGTCGGCCCCGCGCATGACGTCACCTTTGTGCCTGGCAATCACGACGCCTATGTCCGTAAGGCCGCACGCGAGTGGCATTCGCACTGGGGCGATTTCATGAAAGGAGACACCACCGGCGCCGACCAGTTTCCGTTCGTGCGACGTCGCGGCGACATTGCGCTCATTGGGCTATCCAGTGCCATCACCACCGCTCCCTTCATGGCAACCGGCAAGCTCGGAACGCAACAGCTCCATGCCCTCCCCGGGCTCCTGGACCGACTCGGGGCCGAAGGCCTGTTCCGGGTGGTGCTGATTCATCATCCGCCGCTGACCAAGCCGGCGCACCGCTTCAAGCGCCTGATGGATGCCTCCAAATTCCGCGACGTGCTTCGCCGGCACGGTGCCGAACTCGTGCTGCATGGGCACGACCATATTCACTCGCTGGTGATGCTGGATGGACCCTCCAGGCAGATTCCGGCGCTCGGCGTTCCCTCTGCCTCCGCCATCGGCGGCGAAGGCGATCTCGCCGGCTACAATCTCTATGCCATCGCAAAGGCCGGCAATGGCTGGCGCTGCGAAATGACCGCGCGCGGCTTCAAGCGCGGCACCGAATCGATCATGGAGCTGGGGAAGCGCGAGCTGTTTGCTGTCTAAGGGCGGTTAGCCGAAAAACAGCGCTACCAGCACCAGTGCGGCAGCGCCAGCCAACAGTCCGAGCATGAAAGCCCCTGCCGCACGCCATCCGCCTTGCCGCGGCTTCTCGTGTTGCTCGCCGCTCTGTGCCAGCGCACGGTCGCGCTCGATCAATCGGGCTGCGACATAGCGGGTGATGGCCTTCGCGGTTTCGCCAATATCAGCGGATTCGGACAGCACCTTGCGGCCATAGCGGGTATCCTGCACGAGCCGGTAGGTACGCTTGTCGCGTGCCATCAGCACACAGGTGGTGATATCGATCCAAAGCCGCGGCACCTCGCCGCGGCTGACCCCGCGATCGAAAATATCGATATTGGCCGGGACCTCGGCGAATACCGGGTCGAGGGCGTCGTTCAAGATCTCCAGCCGCGCGGCTTCCGCATCTCGCATCTCGAGGACGACGCCGGAGCGTTCGGCGGATTCGATGCGGGCCTGCCGCAACGCCTCCTTCAGCGCCGTGGCTGCCTCAGGCGGTTTCTCGTCGCGTTTCCTGCGGCCCCACATCGGCGGAAACTAGCCGTCTTGGGTCTGTCGTGGAAGGGCTGCCCGCAACCATTCCAAGCCATCTTCCGTCCGCGCCCGCGGATGGTATTCGGCCGCCACCCAATCGGCATAGCCGAGCTGATCAAGCGTGCGGAAAATCTCCGGATAATTCACCTCGCCCTCGTCCGGCTCATGACGCGAGGGAACTGCCGCGATCTGCACATGCCCGATCAGCGGCAGGTGCGCCTCGAAGCGCCGTAGCAGATCGCCGCCCATGATCTGCGCGTGATAGAAATCGAACTGGATGCGAATGTTGGGCTTGCCTGCCTTGGCGATGACGTCGGCGGCGTGCTCCACGCGGTTGAGGAAATAGTTCGGGCGGTCGCGATTGTTGATCGGCTCGATCAGCACCGTGATCCCCTTTTCGGCCGCGAGATCGGCGGCGCGCGCCAAGTTTGCGATGAAGGTGCGTTCCGCCGCCGGCCGCTCATTCACCGGCACTAAGCCGGCGAGACAATGGATGGCTCGACCACCAACGGCCACGATGTAGTCCAGCGCCTGGGCCAACAGCGCGTCAAAATCGCGCTCACGATTTGGCACAGCGGCCAGCCCGAACTGCCCCTCCCCGCCACGCTCGGTGTTGATTCCAAGCATGATGAGGTCATGGCGTTCGATCTCAGCCCGCAAGACCGATGCCGGCGTGGTGTAGGGGAACTGCCCCTCGACCGCGCAGAAGCCGCAGGCCGCCGCAGCACCGGGCCGCTCGATCAGCGGACGCTCCGCGAACAGATAGGCGATGTTGGCGGCAAAACGGGGCATCGGGCCTCGGCGGGTACAAACGAGGTTCACCTCCGCTTTCGGCGGCGTGACGGAACCGCTTCCTAGCAGAAGGGTCGCGCATTTGCCGCTGTGCACAATACGACCGTCAGCCGGCCGAAACAGAGAAAGCGATGGGCAGGACGAGCGAGAGATAGAACAACGCCGAACGGCACCATTTTTCCAAAAATTGAGTATTTTCAATGGTTTGGCTTAGTGGGCAAGTGCCCATATCAATCCCCGCGGATTCGGTGGGACGTTTTGTGGTTGACCTCCTGTATACAACGGCGTTCCCTTATCGAAAATAAGACAACGATATCGCTGCGAGGAAACGAACGAGGGCCGTGCGATGAACGCACACGAATTGCTGCAGGAAATCTCCGACTATTGCCGGCAGGCCGGGCTGGCCGAATCCACCTTCGGGAGGAGAGCCGTCAACGACGGAAAGCTCACAAGTCGGCTGCGCAACGGTGGGCGCATCACGACCGAGACGCTCGATCGCATCCGCACATTCATGACCATCCACAATGGAAAAGAAAGCGCGCGTCCCATGATTATCGAGCGTGGTGCCCGTCCGGCGGCCGTCGATCCCCTTCCGGTGAGCCCCGCGCCAGCCAATGCCAACGACGACGGCAATCGTGAGTTCCGGTTTTTCGACAACCGGCAGAAATATCTTCTGTTTGTGAACACCTGCAGCGAGAAGTGGGTGGTCGCAAACAAGGTGTCGCAGGAACTCGGCAACATCCATCCGCGTCCGCCGGCGGTGCGTCTGTTCGATGCAGGTCTCGGTGACGGCACCGTGCTGACGCGGGTGATGCGCGCGATGCACCATCGCTACTCGAATATGCCGTTCTATATTTCCGGCAAGGAGATCAGCCTGGAGGACATCCGGCTGACGCTCGAAAAGATGCCGGACCGGCTGTACGAGCATCCCGCCACCGTGCTCGTGCTCACCAACATGTATTATTCGGAGGCCCCCTGGCTGACGGTGAAGTCGACGGCGGCGGCCAACAGCCTAGTCTGGAACGAAGTCGCACTGACCGGCAATACCTCGCATGAATTCGAAGAGCAGATTACCGGGCTGCAGGACTTCCTGTCGGAGAACTGGAAGGCCGGGGTGAGCCCCAAGACCGGCAACCCGGTCTATGAGCGGCCCGTCGTGCTCGTGATCTACCGGCAGGATCACAAATTCCTGCTCGATCCGATCATCCCGCGCCGCGGCGCTGCGCATGCCGATTTCGATCTCGTGATCGCCTCGCAGCCTTATCGCGCACGCGCCTCGGCCGAGTTCAAAGCGCAGAAGGTGATCGCGCCGCTGGCCCGCGCACTCGGCGCCGGCGGGCGCCTAATCGCGATGCATTCCTGCGGCAACGATCCCGGCGCCGAGATCGTCCAGAAGGTGTGGCCCGATGACAATCCCTTCCAGACCGACCGCCACGCGATCCTGCGCGAAGTGAAAAAGGCGCTCGGCCCCGCAGCGCGCGATCTGAACTTCAACACCTATTCCGATAACCGCGCGATCTTCCGCTACGACATGCATACGCTGCCGAGCGAGGTCACCGGCTCGATCGGCACCTCCACCGTGCTCGCGGCGTGGAATGCCGCGATCTATGTCTCGCAGGTCGAGGACGAACGTCTCAACGAGGCGGTGAAGGACTCACGCTATCTCGACGCCACGCGCGAAGTGCTTCGCAAGCACAACGGCCTCTGGTTCAACGACGAATCCTACGTCATTTCCCGAAGAAGAGAATGATCAATGGCCGCGCCGCTGCGAAAGCCCACTCCGCGCTTTGAGTCCGACACTGTCGATGGTATCTGCGCGTTCCTCTCGGATTTCTCCGTCGAGGTGACGCGGCCGAAGCTCGCCGATCTGGAAGCGATCCGCGATAGCGCAGGCGCGGGCACCCGCGTCTATGTCAGCGCGATCCCGACTAGACCGTCCGCCGAACTGGTCGAGCAATCGGCAATGGCGCGCCAATGCGGCCTCGAGCCGATCCCGCATATCGCGGTGCGCAACTATACCAGCCGGGATGAATTGTCCGGGCTGATCGGCCGGCTGTCCGAGGAGGCCGGTGTGCGCTGCGTGCTGATCATCTCCGGCGATCGCGGCGACTCGGCTGGCCCTTTCACGGCCTCGCTGGAGATCATCGAAAGCGGCATCCTGCAGCAACACGGTATCACTCATGTCAGCATCGCCGGTCATCCCGACGGCCATCCAGTCGTGGCCGACGATGTGATGCATCGCGCTCTGGTCGCAAAGATCGAGGCAGCCGAACAAAGCGGGCTTGAGGCCGATATCGTCACCCAGTTCGGGTTCGATGCCCAGGCGATTACCCGCTGGGTCATGAAGATGCGCGACCTGGGGATCGAATGCCCGGTCCGCATCGGCCTGGCCGGTCCGACCAATCTCACGACTTTGCTGAAATACGCGCAGCGCTGCGGGGTCAAAGCTTCGATCGGTGGCATCACCAAGCATGCCGGCCTGGTCAAGAATCTGTTTGGGGTCAGCGCTCCGGACTCGGTCGTGCGCGTGCTGGCGGGCGAGAATGCCACCGGCTCACTTGGAACGGTGGCGGTGCATTACTTCTCCTTCGGCGGCGTCGCCGCGACCTCGAAATGGGCCGCTCATGCGGCGCAGGGCCGGATCACGCTGGAAGGCGACGGGTTCTCGGTCGCGCCGTAAGGCGTCATCGTCCCACGGTAGCGGCCTCTTCGGAAACAAAAAAGCCCCCGCTTTCGCGGGGGCTTTCGTTTGTCGGCAGCGCAATCGCCCTAGTTCATCTCGCGCCAGAGCCCGAGCGATTCCTGCATCGGCCGGTCGGAGATCGAGAACAGAACACTCTGATCGTCGGCCTTGTGCGAATATTGCTTCCAAGACGGGATCACGAACACGTCGCGCGGTCCCCATTCGAACACTTCGCCGTCGATCGTGGTCTGCCCCTTGCCTTCGAGGCACGCGAAGATGGTGCCGTCGGTGGAGCGATAGGGCTGGCCCTTGAAGCCCTTCGGCAGCAACGCAAGATGCGCGCCCATAGTCGGCGTCGACCAACCGCCATTGAACGGGTTGGCGTAGCGGATCCGGAAGCCGTGATACGGATTGATGTCGTCGGTCTTCGCCATGCGGTCGAGGATCGGCCGCACCCGCTCATAGGCGTAATTGATGATCGGCGATTCCCTTTTGGTGTTGGTGCCGTCCGGAAGCACGCCCGAGCCGTAACGCCACAGCGAATCGTTGTCGGTGAATTTGGTATTTTGCACCGCCGAATCGAGATGCTCGGAAAACGCGGTCTCGAAGAAGTTGATGGTTGGCACGTCGAGCACGTCGAGCCAGATCATCGGCTGCTTGGTCTCGTTGCCGTGATCATGCGCGGTCCAGCTCGGGGTCAGGACGAAGTCGCCGTATTTCATCAGCGTCTTCTCGCCATCGACCTGGGTATAGGCGCCGTCGCCATCGAGGATCAGGCGAATGGCACCTGCGGTGTGGCGGTGCGCACCGGCGATCTCACCGGGCAGGATCAGCTGCAAGCCGGCATAGAGCGAAGGGGTGATGCGCGACTGGCCGCGCAGTGCCGGGTTTTCCAGCACCAGCACGCGGCGCTCGGCTTCCTCGGCGGTCAGCAGGCCGCCGGCCTCCTCCACCATCGGCTTCACCTCGTCGAAATGCCAGATGGCGGGAGCGGCGATGGATTTCGGGCTCTTGGCGACCAAATCCTTCAGCACTTCCCACAGCGGCGCCATGTCGCGCTGCGAGATCTTGTCGTAAAACGCGGCGCGCTTGGGATCCTTGCTGCCTTCGTAGACCTTGGCCTTCTTGTCGTTCGGCTGGACGGCGGTAGCGGTCGCCATGCATTCCTCCTTGACGATTTCTGGATAATTGCTCTGACAATAGTCTCTAACCGGCCCTGATCCTAGGGGGGTGCCCGGTGGCATATCTGCCATTCGGCCTATTCACCGACTGGGTAATAAAGGGTCGGCCGTGCCCCGTCAGGTGTTCACCGAACCGCCGTCGACCGCGATGGTCTGCCCGGTCACGAAATCGCTTTCCGCCGACGACAGGAAAATCAGTGCCCCCAGCAGATCCTGGGGGACCTGGTCGCGCTTGAAGGCCCGGCTGCCGACCACCCGGGCCTTCAGGGCCTCGTCATGGGTGCCGCTGGCCACCAGCGTCTCGCTCATCACCAGCCCCGGAGCGAGCGTATTGACGCAGATCCCATGCTCGCCGACTTCGCGCGACAGGGTGCGCGTAAAGGTAGCAATCGCCCCCTTGGACGCGGTGTAATGCAGCATGCCCGGCAGGCCCTTGTAGACCGTCCCTGAACCGATATTGATGATCTTGCCGTATCGGCGCGCCATCATGTGCGGCACCGCGTGCTTCGCGGTCAGGAACGACCCGCGCACATTGACCGCGAACACCTTGTCCCAGAGATCGACGTCGATGTCCTGCACCTTGGTATGATGCAAAGGAGCGAACAGCGCGGCATTGTTGACCAGAATATCGATCTTGCCGAACCGCTCGACGGTCTTGTCCATCAACGCCTTGACCTGGTCCTCGCGGCTGACGTCGCAGGTTACGCTCATGGTGGCGTTGGCGCCGTATTTGGAGGCAATTTCGGCCGCCGCCTCTTCACCACCTGAAATATCGGCGATCACGACGCCTGCGCCCTCGGCGGCCAGGGCCTCGGAATAATGCCGCCCGATCCCCTTCGCGCCGCCGGTGACGATCGCGGTCCGCCCTGCCAGTCTTCCAAGCTCAGTTCTTGCCATGTTTGTCCCAGCCTTTAGAAGTCGGCGGAGTTATGCACTGTTGCAGGAAGAAAGCGCAATATGACCTCTCGTACCGAAGACCGCCTCGCCATCCGGGAACTGATCGAGAACTGGGCCGTCCTGCGCGACGCGCGGTTGTGGGACGAGTTCCGCAAGGTCTGGCACGACGATGGCGTGATGCAGGCCACCTGGTTTCAGGGCACAGCCGACGAGTTCATCAAGGTGAGCCAGGACGGCTACGACAAGGGCGTGCGGATCCTGCATTTCCTCGGCGGCATGCATATCGAGATCAATGCCCATCGCGCGATTGCACAGACCAAAATGACAATCACGCAGCGCGGGATGGTCGACGGCGTGCTGTGCGACGTGGTCTGCACCGGCCGGTTCTATGACTTTTTGGAGAACCGGTTCAGCCAATGGGGCCTGGTGCTGCGCCAGCCGATCTACGAAATGGACCGCTGCGACCCGGTCGATACGTCGGCGAAACTGAATCTCGATCAGGACATCCTGAAGCTCTATCCGGAAGGCTATCGGCACCTTGCCTATCTGCAGCACAAGATCGGCTACAAAGTGAAGCGCGACATGCCCGGCCTCGACGGACCGGAGTTGGAGGCGCTCTACGAACGCGGCCAAGGCTGGCTGATCGGCAAGGACGTCTAGGCTCCGGAGCCCATGTGGCCGAAGAGCGCGGCGATGAGACGGGAATATCCCGCACCTGGCCGAGCAGCCCTCCAAGGGTGTCCGAACAGGGTAGCGACGCGCGACGCGCGCGTGATCGCTACAGCTTCACCCGCCGCACGAACGTCCCGAACGTCTCGAGCTGTTGCCTGATCAGGTCGATGCTGGGCTGATCCTTCAGCGCCACCGTCTCGGCATCGAACTTGTCCTTGGCGAAGGCGATCTGCACTTCCGGCTTGACGAAAACCAGCGCGTCGATCGACGCCAGCGTCTGGCGCATGTGGTACTGCATGCGCGAGGCGCCGAGCGGGCCGACCGATGCCGATTGCAGCGCAATCGGCTTGTCCTTGAACGGCTGCTCCTTGGTCTTCGATATCCAGTCCAGCGCATTCTTCAGCGCGCCCGGAATGGTCCAGCCATATTCCGGCGAGACGATAATGACGCCGTCGGCGGCACGCACCGCATCGGCCAGCGTCATCACATCGGCCGGCACCGGCAGATCCTGGTTGAAATGCGGAAAGCTGGCGTAACCCGGCGCCGCCGTGATGCTCATGTCCGATGGCGCCAGGGATGGCAGCAACCGCGCAAGGCTCGCATTGTAGGACGCCTTGCGCAGACTGCCGCAGATCGACACGATGCGGAGTGAATTGCCAGACATTGGCCCCGTCTCCGTCCGCAGCTAGGCCTTGTGTGCCTTGTGGCGCTGGATGAATTTCTCGAAGCCTTCGAGCTGCTGGTTGATAATGGTGCGGGTGGCTTCGTCCTTCAGTTCGCCGGTCTTTTCGTCGAACTTGTTCTGCGCGCCGCCGACAAAGATTTCCGGCTTGTTGAATACGAAGGCATCGAGGAACACCATGATTGTGCGGGCATGATATTGCATGCGGGCGCCGCCGAGCGGCCCCTGCGATGCCGATTGCAGGCAGACCGGCTTGTTGACGAACGGCTGATCCTTCATGCGCGACACCCAGTCGATCGCATTCTTCAGTCCGCCCGGAACCGAGTAATTGTATTCCGGCGTCACGATGATCACGCCATCGGCGGCACGGATGGCGTCGCCCAGCGCGGTCGCAGCCGGCGGAAAACCCTCGGCCTGGAGGTCCGCGTCATAGAGCGGCATCTCGATCGAAGGCGACGCCTTGATAGTCATCCCTGCGGGGGCAAGGCCCGGAAGCGCGTTCGCCAGCATGCGATTGAACGAGGCTTTGCGCAGCGAGCCGCAAATGGTGATCACATTCGACATTTCGGATACCTCTTGGACGACGATCGTGGGCGGGGGCTGCCCGGCAGGCCCGCTTGATAGCGGTGCTGCGTGAAAAAGTCATCTGCATCAGAAAAGCAAAGGCCGGCACCACGGTGCCGGCCTTTCCCCTCTGGACCGGCTGCGCAGTCTTAGCGCTGCTCGATACCCGCCTTTTTCATCAGGTCGCTCCATTTGGCGATCTCGGAGGAGACGTGCTTGGTCAGTTCCTCGCTGGTCGAGGTCTTGACCACGATGCCGGTCTTGGCGATCGCCTGCTTCACCTCGTCCTTGGCGAGCACCTGGTGGACCGCCTTGGTGAACTTGTCGACCACCGGCTTCGGTGTCCCTGCCGGCAGCGCGAAGCCATACCAGCTGGTGACGTCGTAGCCTGGCACGCCAGCCTCCGCGAGGGTCGGAATATCCGGATAGGCCGGGTTGCGCTCCAGCGACGTGACGGCGAGCGGCTTGACGTTGCCGGACGCGATCTGCCCGCGAACCGCCGGAAGCAGTTCGAAGGTCATTTGCACATCGCCCTGCATCAGCGCGGTCACGACGTCCGGCGTGGTCTTGTAGGGGATGTGCTTGATGTCGGTGCCGGACTGGACCCGGAACAATTCGCCGGCGAAATGCTGGGTGGTGCCAACGCCGCCGGCCGCGCCGTAATTGTATTTGCCGGGGCTCGCCTTAGCCTGCGCGATGACGCCCTTGACGTCCTTGGCATCGAATTTCGGCGACGATACCAGCAGCAGCGGCACGGTGCCGATCTGGGTCGCCATCTCGAAGCTCTTCACCGAATCATAGGGCAGCTTCTTGTAGAGCGCGCCCGCGACCGCATGCGCGTTGCTGAGTACGAGAACCGTGTAACCGTCCTTGTCGGACTTCGCGACGGTATCTGCGCCGATTGTCGAGCCCGCACCCGGCTTGTTCTCGACCACGAAATTCTGGCCGAGCGTCTCCTGCAATTGCTGTGCAATGATGCGGCTGACGATGTCGGTGCCGCCGCCCGGGCCGTAGGGCACCAGAAATTTCACGGTGCGGGTCGGCCAATCCTGCGCGTGTGCCGGAACACCGCCGATTGCCAGGCTCAGCCCCGCCGCCGCCAGTGCAAGCCGAATTGTCCGATTCATATGTATCCTCCCGGTTTATGTTTGTTGAGCGATCGCGCTTTTCCAAGCGGGCGCGTCGCTTTATCGCGTTGGACCGTCTTGCCGGCGGCGAGATCGTCGATGCGGTACGGCTTGACGTAAGTTCACATACGTGAACTAATTCATTAAATGAAACCGAAGTCGGACGGAGCTGTCAAGTCGGCCAACCGCGCACTCGACATTCTTGAGTATGTGGCGGATGCGGCAGAACCGCCCACCTTCTCCCGTCTGCTGGCCGATCTGCATGTCCCGCGCTCGAGCCTGTTTCACCTTCTGAACAATCTGCTGGCGCGCGGATATCTGGAGCAGGACGGGTCGGGCGGACGTTATCGCCTTGGCCAGCGTGTCGGACAACTGGCAACGCGGCTGCAAGCCCCAACGCTCGCAGCGGCGGTACTGCCGCATCTGCGATCCCTGAGCGACCTGCTGAACGAAACGTCCGGCTTCAATGTCTGGATCGGAGACAGTGTGGAAGCGGTCGCCACCGCGATGGGCCGTCAGGCCTTGGCCTTTACGATGAAAGTCGGCGAGCGCGCGCCGCTATACGCAGTCTCGTCGGGGAAGATCGTGTTGTCTCGGATGAGCAATGAGGAGTTCGGCGCCTATCTCGATCGCGTCGAGCTGCAGCGGATCACCGTGCACACGCTGCAATCGAAAAGCGCTTTGCGAAAGCAAGTCAGCGCGGCAAGACAGGACGGCTTCGCCTATTCGCGCGAAGAATTCACCCCCGGCATTACCGGCATCTCGACCGCAGTCATCAAGGACGGACATTTCCTGGGCACCGTCAATCTCGCGGTGCCGACGGCCCGGTTCACCGAAAGCCAGAACGTGGCGTTCCGGCGTGAAATGCGTTCCGCCGCAGCGGCGCTCGGCCATGCCCTGCGCATCGACACCGTGGCGACCTATCAGATGGAGCGGGAAGTGTCCGCCGCACCCCGGGCCGGCCTGCCACACGCGACACAGCTCCAGCGGAGTCCTTGTTAGGATGCTAGGTCGGCAGCCGATCATCAAGGCCGACTGAGCGCGCGGTGGCGCGCAACGCGTCGTACGTCTCCGTCGTCAGCGGGATTCCATTTTTCAACCGCTCGGCCCGGCGCCGCGCCTCCGGCTCGCCTGGCAGCAACACCGGCTCACTGGCGTCGATCGGCCTGGCGCTCTTCACATAGGCTAGAAATCGCGACATTTCGGCCGGCAACAATTGCTCCGGATCCACCCGCTGCGGATCGACATAGATCGAGAACATGCCCTGCGACCATCGCTTCTTAGGATCGGACGCGCCGTTGCCGGTCAGCGCACCGCCGAGCAATTCGCACATCAGCGCGAGGCCTGAGCCCTTGTGATCGCCAAAGGCGCGCAACGCGCCACTGCCGTTCTTGTGATCGCGCGCGGCGGACGCCGGATCGTAGTCGCCATAGAGTTCGTGCGGGTCGCCGCTCGCCCGGCCGTCGGCAGACACGAGCGCATCGGCCGGCAGCGCCTTGCCGCCCTGGCTTGCGACCAGAACCTTGCCTTCGGCCACCAGCGAGGTTGCGAAATCCAGGATGACCGGCAACCCGGCCGCACGGGGCATACCGATACAAACCGGTGCGGTGGAGAAACGCCGATCGATGCCAGCGAACGGGGCGACCAGCACCGAGCCCGCGACATTGACGAAATGCACCGATACGAGGCCCTGCTCGGCCGCCATTTCGGCCCACTCGCCAACACGCCCGACATGTCCGGAGTGACGCAGCCCGATCGCGGAGAGACCCTGCGCGCGGCATTTCTCGATCCCGATCGCCACCGCCTGCGGCGCAATAGTCTGGCCGAAGCCGAATTGGCCGTCGAGGATCGCCAGCACCGGAATATCGACCACCCGCTTCACGACCTGATCGGCGACGATCAGCCCGTCCCGCCTCCACGCGGCATAGCGTGGGACCCGCGCGACGCCATGGCTGTCATGGCCGGTCAGATTGGCGTTGACCAGACAGCGGCCGATTCGCGTGGCTTCGTCACGCGACGAACCCAGCGCTGCAAAAATGTCGGCGACGAAAGTCGTGAGCTTTGCGGCATCGACGTCAGCCATCGATTAAGACCCCTGCCCCGCAGCGAGCGCGGGCGCGACCACGTCTTTCCAGTTCGGCACGCCATTTTTCAGACGGCCGTCGCGGCGCAGATAGGTCGCAGTCGCTGCAACGCCGAATACACCGCTGCCGAAATCGTCCTTGAGGTCGCGCAAGATGCCCTCGACCGTGCGGGCATCGAGCGTGTGCGACGGCTCCCATTTCAGCCAGATCATGGCGGCGCGGCGCGGGTCGTTCCGAATGACGCCGGAGGCTTCGTCGATGGCTTTCGCCATAACCTCCGGAAGCTTCGGATGCGCCGCAAGTGCAGCCTTCGGAGACGCCATCACCAGGAACGAGGTCTTACCCCCCATAATGTCCTCGGATGAAGCGACCGCGCGCACCTTCGGGTCCTTCAGCGCGATCTGGGTGAAGGGCGGCGAGGAGAAATAAGCTGCAATGCCCTTGCCCTCGGTCAGCGCCTCGAGCGATTCCTGATGCGGCATCACCACCAATTGCTGGCGCAACCGCTCGCGGCCGAACCAGGGATGGGTTTGCATCGACAGATAGCCCACCTGCGGCGCAGTCAGCATCGGCACCGCAATCTTGTCGGCGGGCTTCAGGTCGTTGAGAGCGCGAATGTGCGGGCGCGCGGTCACGAGCACGAGCGGCAGCGTCGTCATCCCGGACACCGCGAGCAATTCCTGCGGCGTCTGCCGCGCAGCGTCGCGCGCAACCAGAAAAGCCGGCAACCCATAGGCACCGGCCGCGATCTCGCCCTTGGCGAGCGCCTGACGCATCGGCGCCGCGGCTGGAAAACGCCGCAGCATGAGCCTGGCGTTTACGCCAGCGGCTTTGGCATGTTTCTCGAAGAGACGGAGATCCTGCGCGATGAACAGCGGCAGGAAGCCGATGCCATGACCGACACCGATCGCAATCTCGCCTGGTTGCGCGCGCTCGGCTTTGCCGCGGGTCTGCGCGGCGCATGGCGCCGCGAAGACCAGGGCGACCAGAAACGTCGCGAGCGCGCGCCCCTGCATCAGGCCTTCTTCTCGTCCTCGATCGGATTGACGAGGATGCCGACGCCCTCAATGTCGATCTCGCAGACATCGCCATGCTTCATCCAGAGCGGCGGCTTGCGGGCATGACCGACGCCGGACGGCGTCCCGGTCACGATCACGTCGCCCGGCATCAGCGTCATTCCCTGGCTGATATCGACCAGCGTCTCGGCGACCGGGAAGAGCATGTTCGCGGTGTTGTCCGACTGCAGGACGTTGCCGTTCAGCCGGGTTTCGATCTTGAGGCCGACTGCGCCGGGCGGCAACTCATCCGCTGTCACCATCCACGGCCCGAAGCCGCCGGTCATGTCGAAATTCTTGCCCATGTCCCATTGTGCGGTGCGGCGCTGGAATTGCCGGATCGAACCGTCGTTGAAGCAGGAATAGCCGGCGATGCAGGAATAGGCGTTGTCCATCGTCAGATGCTTGGCCTGCTTGCCGATCACGATCAGCAATTCGCATTCATAATCGAGCGTCTCCGAGACCAGCGGCCGGATGATCGGCATGTTGTGCGGCACCAGCGACGTGGTGCAGCGCATGAAGATCGACGGCGCGGTCGGCTTCTGATGGCCGCCCTCTTTGGCGTGTTCGAGATAATTGAGGCCAAGGCAAACAATCTTGCCCGGATTGGCGACCGGCAATGTGTACTTGATCCCTTCAAGCGGGCGGCGCGCCGAGGCCGGCGCCTTCTTCGCGGCATCGGCGATGGCGGACAGATCGCCGCCAGCGCGTGCCAGCACCTGGCCGAGATCGGCCGGGATTTTCGGATCGACAGCCTGGAGGTCGATCACCTGGTCGCCGTCAACGACGCCAAGATGCAATTGTCTGTCGAGCTCGAAACCGACGATCTTCATGAGGCGGAAATCCTGATTGGATGGAATAACGGACCGTTTGTCCGGGCGGCCTGTTTAGCCGCTCGGACTGGGATCGCCAAGCCTACTGACCAAGCCTTACCGGGGCTTCTCGCAAGCGCTCAGGATGGCGAAGGCAATACCAGCGCGCAGACAGCGAAATTGCTGTTCGCATCGGTCCAGCTGGACAGCATGGACCAGCCCGCGCCGCGCGCCAGAGCGCCAAAGGAGTCCCGGCTGTATTTATAGCTGTTCTCGGTATGGATGGTTTCCCCCGCCCGGAAATCGAAGGTCGATCCCGCCACGGTCACCTTCTGCCGCACACGACTGGCGAGATGCATTTCGACGCGTTTGCGCTCGCGATTGTAGAAGGCGTGATGTTCGAACCCGTCGAGCTTGAAATTACCGCCGAGTTCACGGTTGATCCGTCGCAGGACATTGAGATTGAACTTCGCAGTCACGCCGGACGCATCGTTATACGCCGCGTTCAGGACCGCCTCGTCCTTGATCAGATCGACACCCACCACCATCACGGCGCCGGCGCCGAGGATCGTGCCGGCATGCCGCAAAAAGGTGGAGGCTTCATGTGGCTCGAAATTGCCGATGGTGGATCCCGGGAAGAAGCCGATCTTCGGCAGGTCCGCGACGGCGTCAGGCAGCGTGAACGGCTTCATGAAATCCGCCGCCACGGGCAAAACCGCGAGATTCGGGTAGTCCTTGCGCAGGGCTGCCGCTTCGATCGCGAGAAAGTCGCCAGCAATATCGACCGGCACATAGACTTTCAGCTTCCGCGCCGCATCGAGCAGGAACCGCACCTTGATGCAGGCACCGCTGCCGAATTCGACCAGCGCAGCGCCGGTCGGGAAATACTGAACGATCGCGCCTGCCTGCAGTCGCAGGATTTCGTGCTCGCTGCGGGTCGGATAATATTCCCGCGTCTTGGTGATGTCCTCGAATAGGCGCGAACCCTCACTGTCATAAAAATACTTCGGAGGAACCCGCTTCGGCATGGCCGACAGCCCTGCGATCACGTCTCGAGCAAAAGCTTCGGTTTCGGCACCGCGCGCGGCATAGGCCGCGAGCGGCGCCGTGAGGGCGCCGGGTTTACGAGCCATGATTAAACATACTCCGCGAGCCTGAGCCCGGTGAATTGCCAGCGCGCCGGCGGTTGAAAGAAATTGCGATAGGTCAGCCGCGCATGCCCGTCAGGCGTCGCGAGCGAAGAACCGCGCAGCACCATCTGGTTGATCATGAACTTGCCGTTGTACTCGCCAAGCGCGCCTTCGGCGGCACGGTACCCCGGATAGGGGAGATAGGCGCTGCGGGTCCATTGCCACACGATGCCGAAGGCATCATCGATCAGATCATGCCGCGCCGCGACTTCCCATTCCGCCTCGGTCGGCAGGTCTTTGCCCGCCCAGCGCGCGAATGCGTCGGCCTCATAATAGCTGACATGCATCACGGGCGCCGCGGGATCGATTGGGCGTAGGCCGCCGAGACCCATCGCGTGCCAGATGCCGTCGATCTCAAGCCAATAGCCGGGCGCCTGCCAATCCTCCGCTTCCCGCATCGTCCATCCGTCGGAGAGCCAGAGCGCGGGCGTCGAATAGCCGCCGTCGCAAATGAATTCGATCCACTGAGCATTGGTGACCAGACCACGCGCGATCCGCAAAGGCTGCGTCAGCACCCGATGCTGCGGACCTTCATTATCGAAATGAAAGCCGTCACCCTGATGCCCGATCTGATGGATGCCGGGCGGAATATCGGCATATGTCTCACCCGTTTGCGCCACCGGCATCGACCAGCTTTGGTCGTAAGCCGGATGCGTCGGGTTCTGCGCAAAGGCATGCAGGATATCGGTCAGCAGCAATTCCTGATGCTGCTGTTCGTGATTGAGCCCGATCTCGAGGATCGGAAAAAGTTGGTGCGCCAGCTCTTCATCCGCGCTGTCGATCAGTTGTTCGATGGCGGCGTCTACATGTGCCCGATAGGCGGTCACGTCCTGCGCATGCGGACGCGTGATCAGTCCGCGCTGCGGACGCGCATGGCGCGGACCCGCTGCGACGTAATAGGAATTGAACAGGAACGGAAATCGCTCGTCGAAGATGCGGTAATCGGGTGCATAGGGGAGCAGGAAAGTCTCGAAGAACCAGGTGACATGCGCGCGGTGCCATTTGGTCGGGCTTGCATCCGCCATTGACTGCACGATCTGGTCCTCGGCGGACAGGCGCGACGCGCGCGCTTCGGTCTCCCCACGCACCGTTTGGAACCTGTGGCACCAATGCTGTCTGTCCGCCTGCAAATCGTGCGAGACGCCCAACTCGCGCAACGTAGGAGATCGCATGAAGAACTTTCCCGAGCCCGGGCTCTTAAAGGTGTACCTGCTTAATGGGCTCAATGAATCCAGGACCAGATAGTTCCTCCTAAGCGATCTGCCATGCTTTCGCCGGGCAATCTGAAAAAATCTGCGATGTCAGCGACTTAGGTGCCACACTCCGTACGAGATGATGACAGGCCGCCGCACTGGATGCTTGATTGCCCGGACCTGTTACCGCAGGGTCGGCTGAAATGACCCCAGCCGATACCAAGCTCGCCCCTGCCCCTAGAATTGATCCGTCCGACCGCCTCGGTGCGGTTGTGCCGGTGTCCGCATCCCGCGTGCTGGAAGGCGCCGACCTGACCAATGTCATCGTGCTGTCGCGCCGGCGCAGCGCGACCGACATCGAGGCGCCGGCGGTCAAGATCAGCGACACCGAGCGGCCGGCACCGTGGCCGCCCTGGCCCGACCGGGTGCCATGGACCGCACTGATCGCAGGCGTATTGCTGCTGCATCTTGCGATCGTGGCGATCTTCCTGCGCGACCCGGCGCCGATGCAGAGCCTCGCGCTGGATTCGATTTCGGTCGATATCGTGCTGGGCGGGCAGACCGAGGCCGGCGTCGCGCAGCTTCCCAGTCCGGCAGAATCCGCCCCCTCGCCTCCCGCCGAGAGCCCCCCGGAGCCGGTCGAACCCGAAATACCGACCGAGATTGTGGAGCAGGTCAAACCCGAACTCCGGCCCCGATTGGAGGACGCACGCGAGCCACCGCGCGAACAGCCAAAACGCGAAGAACCCGCGGAGCCTGCGGCCGCGGTTGCTGCCGAGGCTGACCCGACACCGGTACCGGACGAACCCGAGCCGACCCCGGCGGTAGCGGAAGCCCAACCGACACCGTCACCGGCCGAGCCGGAACAGCCAAATCCGGTCGCCAGCCAGCCGCCGCCACCGAAAGAAGAGCCGACTGAAAAGCCGCGCGAACAATCGAAGCCCACGCCGCCGCGGGTCGCAGCCTCGCGAAGCGGCGTCGGCTTAGGCTCCTCGCGCGAAGTGCGCGACTGGGCCAGCCGCATTTCGGCGCATCTCGCGCGCAACAAACGATATCCGGGCGATGCGCTCGCGCGCGGCATCGGCGGTACCGCCGTCGTGGCGTTTACAGTCGATGCCGGTGGCAATGTCGGTGCAGTCCGGCTGGTGCGCTCGTCGGGCAATGCGAGCCTCGACAGCGAGAGCCGGGACCTGGTGCGCCGGGCGGCACCATTCCCGGCGCCGCCGCAGGGCAAGGCCTCGATCACCGTGCCGGTGAACTTCAATGTTCGGACCGGGCCCTAAATCTGTCCCTCCCCGCAGCCGGCCGCGGGATCTTGAGCGAATTCGCCTTGGAAAAGCGACCGGGTTAAGCGATCGCCTCAATCGCCTTTTTCAACCGCTCTCCGCTTTCATCCATCATCGCGGCCTTGCGCAGGCCCGCAAGTTCGACCGCGGCATTGCCGCGTTCGCGCAGTCGGGGGACCAGCGCCATCAACGCCAGGTACTTCTCGCGCCCGCGCTCATGGGTATCGCCATAGCCCTTCACCAGGCCGATCAGATGCGCCACCTCGACCGCAAGCGCGTAATCCTCGCGCGCAATCTCAACCACTTTCGCAAGCCATTCGGTCTGCCGCGCCTGCTCGTCAGCCCAGCGCAGTGTTCGAGAACGCAATGGCTTCATGCTCGCGACCATGTAGAGCAGCATGAAGCCGCGGATCGAGGAGGTCTTTACCTTGCGGCCCTTGCTGGTCATGCGATCGAGCAGACCGCGGACCGGCCGGTTGCTCAGGATGAAGCGTCCGAGCGACGCCGGCAGCGTCTCGGCGATCTCCTGCGTGCGCGGATGCATGTATTCGACAATGTCGAGCAACTGGCCCGGCTTGACGATCACCTCCTTGCGCACGCGCTCGAATCGCGAGGCACGGATTTTCAGCTCCGCCACACGGACCGTGTCCTCATAGGCCATCGCCAGCGCGAGGTTGCGCGCGACCTCGGTGAGCAATTCGTCCGGCTTGCCGGGACGCGCCTGCTCGATCTCGATCACCGGTGCGAGCCGGGTGAGATAGAGCCTGGCGTAATCCTCATTCTGGTAGTCGGCGAGCCGCACCACACCTGCGCTGACGATTGGACGCGACACGATCGAGAGCGCATCGTCGATCGGTGCGACCAGCGACTGCACGGACGCGTCGCGCGCCTGCGGATCAAACGGGCGCTCAGTGGGAGCCAAAGGCGCGTTGCCGGACGCTGCCGCCTCGAAGCCGGCATTGAAGGCGCGCACGCTCGCTTCCACACCAACGCCACCGCGCCGGATCGTCGCCTCGAATGCCATGCGCTGGAACGGCAAGGTGCCGGAGCCGGCAAGCGCTCCGAACAGCACCGCGCTGACCAGGCTGCCGGTCGCATCGGCAATGCTTGCCATATCGAACGCATGCAGGCGCTTGGAGGCTTCTTCACTCGATTTCAGGAGCGCGGTGGGGTCGACGCGATCGTC